>ERZ1034998.52-NODE-52-length-80475-cov-53.095387_pt1 | contig 80475 bp, 114 predicted proteins | sample MGYA00520621_ERZ1034998 | MGnify/ENA primary metagenome ERZ1034998 (study PRJEB33766, sample SAMN09781748) | gut metagenome | biome: gut microbiome | host: Homo sapiens | place: Madagascar | study: EMG produced TPA metagenomics assembly of the PRJNA485056 data set... | reverse complement strand
AGAAAATGGAATGATTGGGATATTGACAAATGGTTTTTGCGTATCTGAGGTTGACTCTTCTACAGTCTGCCAGTTCACAGGACTGAAAGATTGTAAGGGCAATGAATTGTACGAACATGATGTTATCGAGAATTATCCTTTTATTCCATCAGAAATTGTATGGTCGGAAGAGTTAAGTGGGTATTACCTCACATATGATAATGGAAAGATTTATGAAAAACCGTTGGGTTATTATCTTTCATTAGGTAAATTCATAGTTGTTGGCAACAAATTCGATAAGGAGAAGTAGTTATGGCAAAATATAAAGTAGGTGATATATTCATCAATCATAACGATGGTAAGATATTGCAAGTGCGTGAAGGAGACCGTTGTAAAGATTGCTGTTATAATAAGGCTCACTGTGAAAAAACTTGTTCATTGGGTGCGTCTTGTTTATTTTTAATAGGTACAGCTACTTGTCTTAAGGAGCTTTTTTCGCTACCACCAGATACTAAGGTTAAGATGAGGGAGGATTTGAAAGTCGGAACAGAATACGGAGACTGTACTTTTGTTGCTGATATGCAAAATTATAAAGAGGTTACAATTAAAGATTATTTTGCTTTTTATAGATGTTATAAAGTATATGAAAACGATTATCACTACATTCGTGAAATGTTCGACCAAGTAATTAATGAACCAAAAACAAACAATATGGAAACAAAAGAAATTAAAATCAAAGTTCCTGAAGGATATGAGATAGATAGAGAAAACTCAACTTTCGAGTATATTAAGTTTAAGCTTATCAAGAAAGAGCTTACTTATGAAGATGTGGCAGAAGAGTTATTCTCCAGTTCTCTGTTTACATTAGATACTATTGGCAGAATTTGTCATGTATGTTCAACTGGCTCAAAATCTGATAAATACAATGCTACTAGCAAGAAGCAGCTTGAAAGACTCATGGCTCTAAATCAGCTCTTGAATATTGCTGAGTATTACAACAAGAAAAATCCTAAAAAGAAAAAGAAGATATATTGTATAAACTTAGATGAAAGAAGCCATGAATATTATTTTCAGGATTATATAAGTCCAACAATTATACGTGGTTTAATTCCTACATTCAACAATGAAAAAGATGCTAAAGCTGTTATTGATAACCCAAATTTCAAAGAGATACTTGACTTAATATATAAATGCGATGAAGATTAGATTGGCAAAGAAGATATGGAACAGGCAAGTAGATAAACTGTCTCCATATTGGTTCAACAAGTTTTTAAATACAGATAGGTGGGATTGCCGACTTACACAAGCTTTAAGAAAAGTTGTGAAGTGGGAGTCTCATAACTCGAAGCATAGATTAGAAAAATCCGTTCGTATAACTCCTTCACAGGCTAAGGAACTTAGAAAAATTATTGGAATGATGTCTAAGCCTTTACCCGATATAATAAAGTTCACAAAACAAAGATTAAAATTATGAAGATTAGACTTGCAAAAAAAATAATAGCTTGCAATTTTAGAGAATTTACCAAAAAGGTTATGCCATGGTATGAAGAAATGTCAATATGGGATAGATGTTGTAAAAAATCTCGATATTGGTATCTAAGGCATTTTAGATATAGACCGTTGGAAGTAATTCAAAGATGCCGAAAAGAGGGATGGGGCGAAGATTTGTTACGAGACCACCGAATTACAAAGGCAAAAAACTTGATTAAAAAGAGAAGGCGTGTATGAAACATAGATTAGCAAAGAAGATAATGAGAGCTTGTCAAGGATGCGTCCCTTATCTGCAACAGATACTATGTAGAGTTGATATAACAAAAGAACTGCCTAAGTTTAAGCACTACTGGGAGCCAAGATGGGCATTGTATTGCGCCAAAGATAACGGCAGATGTGGAAGAAAAGACCACCGTATAACAAAGGCTCAGGCTTTAATTTCAAGAAAAAATAAAAGAAGATTATGGACAAAACAAAGAAATATCAAATAACACTTACTGAGGAACAGCTAATGCTGATGGCTCGTTGTGTAGAGGATTGTAGTAGGTTCGCAGCAGGACAGACAGAACTTGGCAACACTCTTCTATTTATAGACAAATATCCTTACTTTGAACTGCGTAGAAATCTTCAAGACTTGCAACCATTAGTTACTCCAGGTTTAGGTCGTGGGGCAAGTTATGGCTGGAGCGGAAGTGGTTGCCCTAACGAGGAGCAACGCAAGTTTATAGCTCGCTCTTACTATCTATACCGAGAGATTTATCATCAACATAATCTCGCAGAAGGAATAGACAATGTGTACACTTCCGAAACATTACGTTGTAAGGATAGTGGCGAACCAATTCAAGTTAAAATTATAGACTATGGAACTAACGAAAAAGGATAAACGACATATCGAAGAAGAGGTTAGAAAGCTTCAGTTTCGTATTGTTGCAGAAAGCAGAGAGTATGCAAGGCTATACGAGAAAACCTATCTTGAAGCCCTTAAAAAGGAGATAAGCGGAAGGATAGACGCTATCGAGCAATACAATAACGCTATGTTAAAAATTAGTGAACCAACCAAAACAGAATAGTTATGATAGAAAATTTAAAAGTATCTTACATCAAGAAATCCGACATACAAGTTACCCTCGCTCCTCTTGCAGAAGTGGAACAGAATCTTCCTTACGAGCTTGCTGGACTCTTTGCGCAGATTATTGAGGATAGTCAAGTGAACAGGGAATTAGTACTAAAGGAATTAGCAAACAACTTATTTTGTGATATAGAATTAAAAAAAGATGCTGTATAGAATAGTCTGGGGAATAATATTCCTCGTAGCGTTGGCAGTCTATTTGATAGCTCTACTAATAACGCTACCTTCTTTTGTCACAACAGGTAAGCGGTATATCGCTCCCTACGAAAAAGGTGTTATGTTTCCACTCTTGGATAAAATTTTAAAGGGTTAATGCTTATGGGAAATGAAGATAACGAAAGATGTTGCGGTAACTGTATATCATTTACAGACGAAGAAGCCTACGGAGAAGGTCTTTGCTGCGAGGATGAAGGAGGTACAGTTTGTTGGGGATATTGTAAAAAACATAAATATAAACATAGAAAGAGAGGCAAATATGAAAGATGAACATATTGCGCAAATGGCTAAGGAGTTGACCGAATACATGGAATGGATGACAGATTCCTTGTCAAAAGAAGTTACTGATGCTGCATTGGACGATTTAATAGAAGATAGTGGTGACGTCTATGAAGTCATTGTTGATATACACCTCATAAATGGCGATGTCGTGACTCTACGAAACGAATGTTTAATAAGCTTCGATGAGAAACGTTATATGGGAGCAAACGTAGTACTCGACTTAAATAATGGTAATATAATTGCTGATATTAGCGTCTGCATTCCTTACTATCGGTCTATAAAGATTCCGCTAACTTCTATATGTTGGATAGACTCATATACAGAGAGTGTTAATTGGAAAAAATACAAACGTAGAAAAGAGATAGAAGGGATTACAGGAATGCGTTTTGAAAGCTATAAATAATAGAAAAAATGGAAAAGAAAGAACTTACACTTAACGAGTATCAAAAGCTCGCAATGACAACCTGCATGCCTTCATGCAACAACTTTAGCTATATGCAACTCAATATGGCTGGCGAGTATGGTGAGCTTACTTCTAAGATTGGCAAGCTAATTCGAAAGGGTAAAGCTCACATTGAAAACAACAAGCTGGTGTTTCACGATGACGTGACAGACCTGGAGGTTAAAGCAATTCGTGCCGAGCTCGGAGATTGCTATTGGCAGTTGAATGGAATCTGTTCTGTATTGGGATGGGATGCTGATTCTATCTGTCAGGAGAATCTTGATAAACTTGCATCTCGTAAGGAACGTGATAAGATTGATGGAAACGGTGATTTTAGATAGCTTATGGGAAAAAGAAATGTAGAACTCTGGAATAAAGTCAAGGAATTATATCCTACAATGTCCGCTAAGGAGATTAGTAAGCTTACAGGTGTTCATTCCACAACAATATGGCGCATAGCTAAAAGCCAAGGTCTTTCTCACAACGAAGAGACACAAAAGCGGTTAAACATGCTGATGTTGCAAAACTTAAAAAGCGGTGATAAGCGAACGTACACCCCCGAAGAAAAAGCAAAACGCAGCAAGTCACAAAAAAAACTATGGGCTTTGGAGCACACAAGGGTAATTTATGGTCTAAAGCAGAAGACAAAACATACTATCGCTCTCGTTCCTCGCAAGATAAAGCAGACGATATATAGACTCTGTGCTGAGCGCAAATATTTCTATATTGACTCTAATAGCCTTACACTATACTACGACTCGCTGACAGATAGAAACATAGACGAGCAATATTACACTGATAAGTATGGATTTAAGTTCGTCGAAGCGATCTGAAATATATTCTGTGTCATATAACTTCAAAGGGCGGCTACACATCACGTGCGGTCGCCCTTTTTGCGCAAAAACAAACTATTAACTAAAAACTAACCTAAAGAAAAACTATTTGTTCTTTCTATCAATTAACACAATCAAAATTACTATCAGCGCAAAGATAACTCCTTGCGCTATCTTTTCAAAGGCAATATAATACTTATCCTTTTTCGATAAAGGCTTTTCTATCGTTACAGGGTAGGGTATAGAGTCTCGTACAATCATGGTGTCTGTTGTGTTCTTATACACAAACTTGTATCTGTCTTTATATCTCCATCTGTCTGTATATACGGTATCACCTTTAACGAATACGCTTACGCTATCATGTAGCCATACAGAGTCGGTAAGCATAAAGGTGTCTGTCTTGTTGATATATCTGTCTCTGTATTCTGTAATAGGTACGACTTTTGTTGTTGTACATCTACAAAACATTGATAGTATCATCATACCAACACCTAAGACGATAAGAAACTTTATAAAGTCAAATTTTTCCTCCCTTTTCATGCTACATAATTTTAAGTTTAACTTTCTCTCCCTTACTCCATGCTGTCTGCATCTTGGCAATAAGCTTCTCAGTCCATTCCCGACTATTCAAGATCATGCCAACCTTCAGATTTTGACCCACAAGGATGCAGCCTTCTGTGTCTTTAGCTGTGTTACCAGGGTGTATGCGTACTCCTTCGTAACCTGTCACGTTCTCTATCAAAGGAAGTTTTCGCTTAAATCTTGGCGAATAGGTGTATATCACATTGTAAGTACCTCTTGGTATTGCTGTAGCACCTTTCACTTTTTTGGCTAACACGTATTCTTTACACAAACCTTGATACAGTCCTCTGTCGGTATCTTCTAAGGCATTACAAAACTTCTCGCCATCTACAAAGAGTCTACTCATAGTGTAGTCCTTCCCATGCTTTCTCTCTTACGCTCTTGAACTCGCAGAAGCCTACCCATATAGACCATAGTATTGAAAAAACAGGAATTGGCACAATGATACATGTCACTATGTCTATACATACCGTTATACCAAAAGGTTCAAAATACTTTCTCGCCTTATCGCAAGTTTTTTTTGTAGCCTGTACTTGTACGAGCTTCGTTTAGTTCAACGGCTTTTTGTATGCCTGCCACTAAGTCTATAACCATTGCTACAATAATGGCTAAGAAGCAAATAAATATCACAAAAGCATGTAGATATAGATGCTGTTGTAGAAAGTTTGTTGCAATTTCTGTCATTTCTGTTATCCTAAATATATTGTTTATTAATTAATAATCGGCTTGTAATGCAAAGATAAGCAAAACAAACCGAATATTTAGGATAATGATACAGAAATTTTTATACTTTTAGGTCGTAATATGGTAATTTGCCTTTTTCGAGGAAAGAAACACACTCGTCAAAGATTTTTTGCTCCATATCTATCTGGCTTATACCAGGAAACCACTTGCGGATTTTCTCGGAGTGTAGGTTCGTCATTTCTCCCCAAAGCACACACCAATCCTGTTCGTTGATGTCAAAGTTGCTCACTTGGTGCCAGAAGTCTTTCGCTACATCTTTAGTATGAAGCTGCTCTATAAGGCAAAGGTGTAGGTCTGCTGTTTCCTCATCGTAATGACAACTGTCAACTTCGCCTTTGAGCTGTTTCAGCATTTCAAGCATGGTTCCATTGTTCATGCCTATTTCGCAACTCTCTGCCATGATCGCCACGCAGTTCTTCACTTCTTGTATGTCGTCACTTGCTAATATGCTTTCAAAAACCTTTTTCATATCGATATGTTTTTAGTTTGTTTACTTTAGGAAATACTCTCTTATGTCGTACACACCATCCTTGTCTTTCAGTAAGTCAAGCGCAAGGTTATAGCCATACTTCACCAAGTTATCGGTATCAATGTCTTTAACGCTTTCTTTACCAAGTATCTTAGCAATCGTACATCCGTGGTCGCTTATTACCTGGTTCATCGCTACATACAGAGCGTAATTATTGTAATAAGGCTCTTCTTCTGTTGATAATCCAAGGCTTGACATTGCGTTAAGCCATGTCTGCATATCCCAAGTTACAGGTGGATTCATACCGCTTACTATTTCAGACGCTTCTTTCTTGGTGAGATAGTTTTTCCACTTGATAGCGCAAAGCTTCTCAATATATTCTTGTGCTAGCTCTGGGTGCTTGGATGCCATATCCTGCATCATGCAACGCATCGTATCTCCAAATGTGTGCATGTTCTTTACGTTTGCTGATGTTGCCATTATACTGTAAAGCTCATCAAACTTATTCATAATGTCTTTTGCTTCCATATCATTTCTCTTTTTTTATTCTGTTGTAATTAAACTTTTCAATTCTTCAAAGTCGCTCTTTGCGAAGCTGATACTCTTTTTGCTTCCAAAAAGTATTGTGGTTATTATGTTGTCGGGTAGGTCAATAGAAATAGCTCCATCATTAATGCGACCTTTGATAAAACCAAGGTCAAACTCATAGTTGCTTATATTCTCCAACATCTGCATGAGGTCTGAGAATATGGTATCAGCATCAATGTTTCCGTCCTCATCGGCAATGAATAGAGTAGCGTTGTCAATGCTTTTGCCCCAACTATCCTTGTGCTTGGCGATTATGTTGTGTGCAGCTCGCTTCATATACACCGAAGGAATAGCCAATGCAGGGTTCTCCTTTACCATATCGCTTATCCTAGCATCTGCCCACAAATCAAGCGATGTAAGCAGTTTCTCTTTCAATTCAGGTATGTTCATTTCTTCGCTCCTTTCTTATTAGTTCCTTGAACCATGGCGAGGTATTCTTGCCATGTTTTATCGCTATGATTTGTCATATAATCGTTGAGCATAGCAGTTTTCTGTTCTTCTGCCTGCGCTACTTCTTTTCTTAGTTTCTGCATCAAAGATAGGTGTTTCTTCAATGCTTCCTGCCCTTGTTGTGTGCTTTCGATACGAGGGCGAATGATACGCAACTGCTCGTCCTGTACGAGCTTGGTTACATATTGCAAGCTCTCAACGTATTCTTGATTCTGCATCAAGTATTGTTTTTGTGCGCCTGTAAGATTGTCTTCAATCTTATCAATCTCATCCCAAAGTGGGGTAGAGGACTGCTGCGCTTGCATATTGATAGATGCTCGCTTCTGTTGTATTGCTTCATACATCTTTTGTAGCTCGGCATCCATCATCTGCGGTTGTTGCTGACTTGTGCCCATATCCAATAATGGGCTGTTTCCGAAATTCATCATAATCAATATCTTTAAGTTGGTGATATATTATAGAGAGGTGAGAGGGCATCCACCAACGAGGGCAAACACCCCTCACCAACTCATTTTTTCTTAGTCCTTTTTGCAGACTTCCTTACTGCTTTGTTACGCTCCTGTAGTGGGAGTTGAAGCAGCTTGGCAGTTACAGCCGTAGCTACCGTAACCCGAAACTACTGGTGTAGATGGGAGAACCAACTGACCACGCAAGCAAGTGCAGGTCTTTTCGTTCACGTAAGCCATCATCAGCTTCTCCTTGTAAGGAGTGAGGGCTTCCATAACGGCAACCTTCTTATCGAGGTCGCAATACTTGGCTTGCAACGCATCGAACTGGTCTCGCTGATTCTTATACAAACCGAAATCTGCATCAATCTGAGACTTGTAAAGACCGAACTCAGCATTCATCGCTCTGCGGTTCTCTGCATTGATAGCGTCTGTAGCACCCTTGTACATAGAGAACTTTTCAGCGATGTCAGTCTCACGCATAGCGTAGAACTTGTTAGCGGTGTCGAGCTTCAAACCGAACATATCGGTAAGTAGCTTCACCTCATCAGCGCATTCCTTCTCCATCACCTGTAAGGCAGTTGGCTGGTTAGCGTTGTTGTTTGCGCCATAACCATTTGCGTTAATGTTCACGTTCTCTGGCATATTGCCACCGAGTGAACCAAACACGTTACGATTACCACCAAACAACCACGCACCAAGACCGAGTGCTGTGCCAGCTATTCCAAGACCCAATCCAGTCCCTGCGATACCTTTAGAAGCGTACTCATCATGCTTCTTTCCCTCTTCGTAGATTTTCTTCTCCACGACTTTAGCATCTGTCATTTCCATGATACAATCTTTTTAATCCTTAAATGTTAACTAACTCTATTGTAACGTTACATGGCAAAGTTAGTTGTTATTCTTTAGACTTTAAATAACTCTATCACACTTTGTTTTAATAGCTGATAATCAACGAATTAAGCTGATAGGAGGTAATGTCATGTTAAACAAAAAAGTGGTATGTCGGAATTTCCGAACAACCACTTTTAGGCTATTTCCATTTTGGAAACAACCATTCTCAGTTATTAAGTAATCCTTAACAACTGAAACAAAAAAAAGAGAAGCAATCACTTGCCTCTCTTATTCCTATTCTTCATAAAATGCAGAATGTCCCACTTCTTCCAATACCTCGTATGTCCTCGCTTCTTACACTCGCCATTCGGTATATCACCACGCTCGACCATTCGATTTAAGGTAGAGTCGCTAACACGTAGCTTCTCCTTAACCTCCTCTGTAGATAGCATCGGGTTAAGCATATCGGGGATGATGTCACACAATCTATCCAAATCATCATCGCTCATTCCGCAAGCGGTAATGACCTCACCATTACGCTGCTGTTCGTCAGCCTTAAAGCAAGCATCGCTCAGAGACTTTAAAGCTGTACCGAGTAATTTATAACTTAATATCTTTGTCATATAACCTATGTTTTTGTGATAAATTCGTAAAAATCGCCATTACGAGCATATTTTTCTGCCTATTCTCGTCCCATTGCAGAATAAATCAGCAAAAGAGTATACGTAGATAATTGCAGTCATTACCATAAGTGCGTAATGACTCATTATCATAGCATTGGTAGTAAAGATGCTGTTATGTACGATATGTATAGAATTAACTCCGAAATAGTAAAAGAATGGAATACGATACCTCCAACATAGCCAAAAGAATCTACTTGCAAGGATGATAACCATCGGAAACAAATAGACCATGAAGTAGATAAACAAATAGCATGGCTCATTGCCTGGTAGCTTAATCAGCATTTCACGAGGGTGTAAGCTAAAGTTAATCATACCGTAGCTATGTACGAGCATGATGGCTATCGGAATCCACTTGCAGAACCATTTAAAAAACTTTAGAATCCTCCTGTTGTACCTGTTACCACTCTTCATCAGCAGCTGCATAACTTCACTAACATCCATTCCCTGCATTAATCGCAGGATTTCTTTTTCCTTTTTACTCTGTTCCATAATTTTTAATTTAGTTCGAGCATATTCTGCAAAAATAAGCATTATTCTTTTTCGTTCTCATTTTATTAACGTAATTAACGCAATACCGATATGTTTTAACATTGCGAGTGCATAATTAGTTGATATTCATACATTTATAGGAGTTTCTGAAAATATCGTTATATCGTTTTAGAAATACTGATTTAGCGATAAATAAAAAACCTTGCCTATCTTCACAGACAAGCAAGGCAATGTTATCCAAAAACAAATCTACCTTAAAAAACTAATTTATATCTTTGTGTATCTATGGTGCAAGTCTGTATGATAGACCTACTCCGACATAAGGCTGCATACCTTTCGGTGTTAAGCCATATCCTGCTTGTAACCCGATTCTAAACCGTGACTCTTTGTCACGTATTGTGTGAGTAATATAGGTTGTTTTCTGTTTAATGGTGATACTATCAAGATTAGGCTCGTACCCACTGATATAAGCTCTATATAGCGTATCTTCATAGACCTTCTGAGAGATTGGTATCTGAACCTTTACACTATCGCTTTCGAACTGTTTAGTAGTAGCACTATCTCTTGCTATTGGTAACGACTTTGTGATGTATCTAACAACAAAGGTATCTACTGGCACAGGGAATGATTTCTTGACAGAATCAACAATCGTTACCTTAGTCGTGTCGCATACCTTCTTACTTTCAATGCTGCAATGCTCTAAATAAAGAAATATATTCAGTATCATCGAAATACATAACAGCACTCCAAGAATCTTTTTCATAAGCTTCTACTTTTTCGTTTCATCTTTCCAAGCATCTTCTACAGCCTCGCCAATATCTGCATCTTTTTTCTTAAGCAATGCAATGATGAAACGCTTAACCGAAAACTTGTTATCAATTCCATGTAAGACGCAGACATGACCTATTATAGAATCCAATTCCCATATGCAGCCAAGTCCAAGTCCTACAGCAGCCGTAGTAGTATGCGTAGCCCATCCTAAAGGCTCGAAGATAGCAAGACCAAGGACAGAACCGAGAATGAGATATGTAATGTAGTCCACAGCCTTATTGCATGTTCTGCGACCTGCTCTTGAAAAGCGAAAATGCTCATGTTTGTATAAGCTTTCACTTACTCCAAACCAAAAATCGGCAAGTATCAACACGACTATCAGAATCAGCATCCATCTTAAATCATAAAGTGCGAGTAGTGCTTCACCTCCCATAGTTCCTACAACTATAGCTTTGCCCGAACTTGTAGTCATATTATTTACTATCATGTCTATATATCTATTATTCCGTCCAACAATCACATTCCCACGCTCTTCGCTTTTTTAGACCCTCCAAAGGCTTACCTTTAGAATATATCCATCGCTTAAACTGGTTGGTTATATCTTCCTCAGAAGCTCTCTGTAAGATAAGCTTGAATAATGTAGACTTACGGAAGGAGGGAACGCCTAAATTGAAGCAAAAGTCTACACATGCATCGAAGCGACCTTGTGTTTTGGTAATCTCTTCAGATGCGGAAAGAAATATCTCAATCGGCTTCAAATCATCCAATAACCATTGTTCTGCCTGCTCTTTAGTACAGAACGATTTAGGAGTAACATGCCTAGTGTGTCCATATCCACAAGTCCAAACTCCAGCAGGACACTTGTAAGCTTTTTCTTTATAGCTTTCAAATTCTTTAATCTTGTTGATTAATCTAATACTTGCTTTCATATTTCTTAATGTTTAATTAATCCAACTCTTTACGAGCCATCCAATCGTTATCACGATGCTGTATCTCACCACATCCTCAAACTCAAATCTCTTAAGATGATAGCGAAAAAACTGATATATCTCCCTCGCAATCATAATGGTGTAGGCTACCCAACCGATTACGAGGGCGACCATAAACCACAGGCATAAGCCGAGGATGTCACGGCTGTTGATTTTTCTCCACATAGTGTTTTTAATGTTTAGTGTTTAATGTTTAGAATAGAGGAATAGATAATGAAACTCCCGATTTAACAACATTCATTCCCCAAGCGTCATCAGCAGGATAATCATTGGAGAGCTGAGGAGGAGCGAAGAGCACATCTTCGTAGCGATAGCTTTCTGAAGCATTGATAGTATCACCAGGGAAGGAATTATCGTGCGTGTCGCTATATGCAGCATGCTCCCAATTATAAGTATGTACCGAATCTCCAAATTGAACGTTCTTACTCGTTGGCTCAAATTCGTTCGCATTGTCAACATACCACATCAGTACATCTTCATTATCCCATTTCTCTACCGAGGAAGTGAGGTGAAGGGCTTGACCTGGCATAAGTAAGAGGATGCGACCTCGGCGACCGTTACAGACAAAGCAACCATGCTTGTATCTACCATCGTTGTAAGATGGATTGTATGAGCCTTCGGGAAGCACCTTGGAATTAGCATCACTTTCATAATTTTTCTTGAATGCGACACGAGGGTCTGCATAGACAACGGTTACCGCATCATGTAAAATCTGATATGGCTTAAGATTACCCCAATCAGAATTTTTTTCTGAATCTCTGTATCTCATTCTGCTTGCTGTCGCCCATTTCGATACTACAGGGTTATACTTCGAGAATATAGTGAGCTTCACGCCCGACTCTATCAGTCCTGCAACGGTTGTTTCGCTGCCATTCTCATTAATACAAGGAACGTCATAGACCATTGGCAGGAGCACGAACTGCATTGCCGAGCCTGTACTGAACGATTCTGTACCTGTGTATGTTCCTACAGCGATAGACTTATTCTGCTTCAAATCGCACACGATTGGAAAGAAGTCGGCTTTAACAGGCTCGGCAGTATTCTCAATGAGGATTCCCTTTAGGTACATGTCTCCATCTATGATGGTTCGCTCGGCACTCAGACGGATTGTTTCGGTGTCAAGGTCTATGCCTGCTCGCTTATACTTATCCTTGAATGCTACGTCTTGCTTTGCTTCCGTCCATGCTGTGTTTGTAACCGCTTTTTCGAGCTTTGGCTGGCAAATCTGCAATGCGCCTGCACCATTTTGCGCATAGGCGAGGATAGAGATTGGCTGTGCGGTGTTCTTTGCGTTAAGAACAAAGTGATAGTACACCTTCGTCCATTCTTTAGGGATAGAAGAAAACGACACATAGCCCGAAGTGGTGGTGTTACCATTCAACGAAGTGTAGTTGGAGAGATGTTCTACACTATCATTCTCTGTCTGCATTAACGCTTCAGCAAAGAATACACCACTATCCAGAATAATTGTACATATAACGTTTTGCTTACTTTCGAGGTCTTTACTACGAATGTAGAAAGAGAGAACATAGTCGGTATAGGCTTCGAGAGGGAGCTTATATCCAAGGAGAGTTTCAGTCCTTCTTGCGGTAGTTGCCATATCTACGTACGCTTCGCTCATGCTACAATTATCCTTGACATTATTGTAGATTTTGCCCACGGTAATCAGATTGCCACCCTTGTTAAGATAGCGTGTGTTGTCAAGCATGTTGCCGTTACGATACACGTAATCTTCCTCGGCAAGAGTCCAACCATTGAAGCCATCAGCTTGCTCCAACATAGGCTGCGATATGTAGCCTTTGAAGCGAGTAACCGAAGACGGACGGAAGTATAGCCGCACAGAGCAATACGGATAGTCACCTTTAGCCTCGAAGGTATACGATACGAGCTGCCAAGCGTTAGCGGAATCGAGCGTAACTTCTTGGTGTAGCAAGTCGCCTTTAGAAGCCGTAGCGCTATTGCCAGTTTGTGCAGCCTGACTATATACTTGCAGGGTCAGAGGCAAAGAGGTGTCAGACACCTTAGCCCAACACGTAAGGGTGTATTTCTTACCAATCACGATTGGGATATTGTGGCTTCCTCGGTCAGTTTCGCCTGCCTTACAGCCTTCCCACATCAGCTTGGAATAGAAAACTTGGCCTTTAGGATAAGAATAAAAAACGTTTTCGTCATTATGCCTATCATAACGCTCTATCGTAGCATGCAGGTGCTGATATATATAGAAGCCGCCATTACGAGCGAAATCTGAGTTGTCAAGGAGATTACGCTTCTTGGATGCTTGCTCCGTTACGCTAAGAGAGATTTTGCGAGTTGTCTGTTTAATCTCGCTATTATACTCAGTAAAACTGTTTTTATCTCTTACTTCGGCAGGCAGGTTGTCATATTTATTGCTTATCTCTCGAAGTTGTGTGGCCTGTTCGTTTTGAGTAGAAATGACATTTTTGCTAAATTTAGCTACATTTACCGCAAACTCTATCTGCTTTCGATATGTTACATTCTCATACTTAAACCATAGAACTACATAGCCATACGAGCGACTGATTGTTGTAGAGGTACCACCAATATCAGTATAAGAGTCTGATATGATTTGTGAACCAGTCATCTTCACTTCTATATAGTTGCCGACTGCTAAATCTGTTTTTATAGCAACAGCAGCACCTTTAGCGTTCATAAGTTCTGAAGAAGATGCAATGCCGTAATCTTTGTCTTTATTGTTAAGAGTAGAAACAACATCTACATCTCCTTTTCGTATAATAACTTTTGCGGTTTTAACGGTATTGCCATCTACTACGCCGTATTCGTTAGTGTCGAAGACAAGAGGTGCGCCTTGCACCTCTATCTCGATTGCGCTTATGCCGTCTGCTCCGTCTTTAGCCGCACGAGGTATGTCTATAGAAGCAGATAGCTTTACTTCCTTTGCCATAAGCTCTGTTAATTAAAGTGTTCAATATAGTAAGCCATAGCCTCTTTAGCTACACTCTTTGCAGTCTTGCGCCACTCCTGCATTTCCGCAAACTCCTGCTCGTGCTCCGTATTGTCAGATTCAAGCAGGTGATTGTTTATGATAGCTTGCATCTTGTCGGCAGGATAGGCTGCCGAGATAATGGCGTTGACGATAGTGTCGTAGCCGATAGGTTGAGGAATGCGGATTATATAGGCAGCGTAAGCCTTTCTTTTAGTAACAATCTCCTTTTCTTTTCCTTCGCCTATGTTGGAAATTTCAATCTCTTCTACACCGAAATTGATACGGATATTCTTACCCTCACGCTCTATAAGCTCTGGAGTTGCATCAAATTGTGATTTTGCTAAATTCATAATAATTATTTTTTTTGAGGTTATACATTTAAATCTAAAAACCAATCTCAGGAGTCCAATCAGGACGAACAATTCTGTAATCAGGATTCCCTACACCTGTCATATTCCAGTTAATGAACTTCCATCCTTTTAGCGGAATATGATTGTTTTCAACAAACCATCTCAGCTGCCTCATTACATCGCCACAAGCTCCGAGCCGCTAACGAGAATTGGCGTGCCAAAGAAAGCCGAACGAGCACCGAGGCGCGACCAGATGAAATCGAAAGCGTTATCCGAACCTGAGCACGAAACGCCACACCGCGAACCATAGAAAGCGTCACCACCAACACACAGCAGATTGCTACCCTTTGCTGTCCATGCACCATCACTATAGTATGAGTTATCATTGCCACCTACTGCGGCAGGAATCATGTCGTGATACTCACCAAGAACCATCTTGGTTACAAACCCACCACCAGCTGAATCTAAGCAAGCAAACTTGCGACCGTCCGCGGTATTGCTAACTTGGTTGCCGCTATATACTACAGCATACCTTATATCACCATCCATATAGAAGCGAATGCCAGGACGGAACTCCCATAACTTACCCCATAAGTCTTCAAAACCGAAAAGCTTAACAGAATACTGATTACCAAGGGTAGAATCAGTATAAAGAACCTTGCCACTACCATTGCCGAGCGAGATACATTTACCCATAGGCACGTCCCGACAAGCTTCCCAATTTGAATGCTGAAACCCCGAACCTATTGTAGTCTGTGAGTTTAGATTTCCGAAATAAGCTTGATATACAGTATTGATAAGACAATAGAACTGATAGTTTGCCAAGCCGAAATCTTTGCCAAGTTTTTGCGAGCATTCCCAAAACTGAGACATAGTTTTGGAATGCGAAGGCGAAACATAAGGACGAGAATGACCTACGCCATTGCTATCTACATACATCATATATGCTCCTACCCATTCAGGCGAATCAAAGGTGTGACCGCCAGCAACAGGGTTAAGACCTCCAAATGTCGTTTTTGTGCCTTCGCCCTTAAAATGACATTTTGGGACACGCATCATTGTTTCATACTTTGAAATGTCATCAATAGCTATGCCATCAGCAAAAGCATCCCACGACTCGTTAAGCTGCGCTGCAAATACCTTGCCGCCTACGACCTTAAACAGATAGCCCTTCATATATGAAGTATACATGTAGGCTGCCCAGAAGTTAGACACCTCAAAAGCTACATCGCTATTTTGTTCAAGAGTAAAAACAGCAGGTGGTGTTGTAATGCCCGAAGCTAATTCCTCCCTTATGGAGTCTAAAGTAATTCTTCGTTCACTTCCTCCTGCTTCAATTAAAAAGCTATTAGCTCCAAGCATTGAACTAATTTTGTCAACTTCAGATAATTTTTTTGCCATGTTCTTATGCGTTTTTATTGTTGTTATTTACATTTTATCCAATCAAATAAGGATAGCCCTCGCTATCGGTAAGATAGTCGCCATCTGTAGTAATCGCATAGTCGAGTGGTGGCTTATGTTCGTATTCCACACGGTCTTCCAGTTCGCAATCCTCCGAAGCACCAAGTCCTGTTTTTTCGATAAGATATTCACAGGAGTCGCCTTCTTGCCAATTCTTTTCCGTAGAGGTAAAACCCTCGTTGTGGGCAATAGTCTTCCAATTAATCTTCAATATTCGCTGTGGATAAGAGATAAGCTCATTGTTGCTATGTACTATAACCTTATTGCATCTTTTCTGTTGTCCGTAGGCAATACTGCTTACATTCAAGAAATCGAAACGATAAGCAGGAAACATACGCTTAACGTTGAACTGGAATTGCGCCACTACCTTGTCGCTAACCACAACTTTAATGATATAATCAGACTTCATAATCAGTCTGAGGTCGAGCGTCATGGAAGTGAGCGTGAGAGCAAGAAACTCGTTTGGAGCAGTCTTAGACGATACCGCTATCTGCGTAGCCTTACCATTTTCGTCTACTCGAAACACCTGTAGCGTGTAGCCTGTGTTGACCTTCTTCTTAGAGAGGTAGACATCAATCGGTATCACCTTCAGATATTCGTTACCGTCAAGACACTTGTTGCACTCTGCATCAGAAGCTGTTTTGAGGTTGTTGGCTACAAGATATTCATATAATGATAACTTGTCGAGCACAGGATTATAAGAGATATTAGTCTCTGCACCTATTCCAATGCCGTATGTATCATCACCTTTTCTGACGGTATAGAGTGTGACAGGCTCGGTATGAATGTCGATGAGCGTCTTAGTGCGATAATCAAGAAGCTGACCCTCAAAGTATATCTGCTGCTTGTCGTTTGCAGAGATATTACGCTTTATATAAAGCGTTCCCTTGGTGGTTGTCTCTGTAAGGTCTATCTCATATTTTCCGCTCCAGTTTGCATCCTCGGCAATATTCACCCAAGTATTGCCCTTGCTCACCATCCATCTGATGGAAGAATTGACAAGAGCCATATTGCTGCGTCTATTATCCCAAGAGCCATCCTCGGTAGTAGCATTAATCTGCGGTTGAATGCCTGTGTTCACTACCGTGCGGTCAGGAAAGAAATTAGTGCCATCGGTGGTTTGCATCAATGGCGACATAGGAGTTATGCAGACTATACATACAGAGGTATTCAGAGGTGTATAGCGTCTGCGAACTCGTTGATTAATAGAATTTGCACCCATAAGCCATTATCCAATAATTTCCGCTTCCACATCACAATTCACAAGCACATCGCCATCTACAACATCGGCATTGGTTACAACAAGGTTTGCTGCAAGAAACTCATCGTTAGAAGAGAATGTTACGACAGACTGGCGAATTTCTGACAAGTCTTTGCTCTTTAGAACGAGAAACGTCATTGTTCCAGCACCAACCGTAGCGGCAGCATGCGTCTTGGTATTAACGATTTTAGCATTGATGGTAACATTCTTAGCTTCGCTCACTCCGCCTGTGTTGTCGGCATAAAGTGTAAACTGATACATGTCTGCCATATCGTCAATACTGATACCTACACGATATACCGCTTCGTCCACTCCTGGCACAAAGAACTCAGCTATAAAAAGCTGATGAGAGTCTACATATAACTTGTCACTATCCGAAGTCTTGTCTCGATGTATCACAATAGGAGTTGTTCCATCTTGCTTCTGTACCGCAATTTCATCACCTCTGTATAGTTTTACAGAGAATGTGGAAACATCGCCACCTGCCGAGTTTTTAAGCCATAATTTTAGCTCACAAGTAGTAATCTCGTTACCCTCTTGGTCGAATGCTCCTAACATAGTAGACGAAGCCTCTATACCACCGAAGTAGGCAGAGCCACCGAGTAGAGCAATAAGAATATCCTGACTGCGCTCCATTTCGTAGGTTGCGCTACCCACGCTCGCTATACCCTTATAGGTAACAACATCTGCATCTTGGTTAGAAGCTGAAGCAAGGTTGCCAATGATACCCAACGAACCATCATCACGATTAAGTTTAAAACGACCATTGAAGTTGGTAGATATAGACCAACCAGTCGTTCCTTCGGCAAACGTTATCTCTGCACCATTATAAAACCACTTATGCGAGGCTAATTCAACGGTATTCTTGCGAGCAGAGCCGACATGAGGAGTTATGATAGGATATTTACCCGATTCGTTGCTCCAAGTAGGGGTAACAGCATTAGTATCAGGGTTTATGCCTTGGAACAAAGGTACGCCACCCAAGGAAAAATAGAGTGAGAGAGTGTCACCATCAACGATTCTGCGCACAGGCAAATTGGCGGAAAGATTAACATTACTACTCATAGTCTACCTCCTTTCCGTGCCAAAGTTTCACTTCGTCGATAGTCATAAGCATACCATCACAATTCTTTACCTTCTCGTCCAAAGTCTCACCTTCGGCAGCCGAAAAGAGTAATTCTTTGTCGGTAATGACTACATTGTCGCCTTTACTCATTCTATGAGCAGCATCTAAGCCTATAGCTTGACACTTGTCTCTCGTTATTACTACATAATTCATAGTCTTTATCTTTTTATTGTTTACATTCTAAATTTCCAACATCTGCTTATAGACATCGCCTGTAGTGGTTTGCGCAGCGAAGGTAAACGTAGCCATATCGCTCGTTCCGAGGTCGTCAACGCTATCATCATTGCTCCAAGCAATATCCAACGAGCCTTTAAAATTCTTAACCTTATCTTGCAACGCCCAAGCATCATCAGAAGTCTTGTCGCCTGTATTCCTCGTTACCTGCCATGTCTTTACAGCAGCCGTATAGTCCATATCGCCAAGTTCCAATCGACATTGCACATTATGAGTCTCACCGCGAGCAATGCCTGCTGAGAGATTATGATATAAGCGCAACTGGAGTTTCATTACCGCCGTAGTAGCTCGCCAATAGTCGTTATCCTCAGAAGGCTCTGTAAGGGTAGTATCACCTTCAGGAACAATACAGAGCCAACGAGTTCCGAGCCATGTCACTTCGTCATAGTAGCTATACTCTGTTCCTTCCTTCCAAGTACCTCTGTAGCATGGTGCCCAAATTGTATCTCCAGAAGGACTTTGATAATGAATGTAGCCAGTACGAATGTCTATACCTTGATAGCTAACAGAAACAATCGACCTGTTTGCAAGCGAATAGTTATTTATGCCTCTGTACATCACGAAACGAGGGGCTTCGCTTCCTTCCGTTTCCATCAGAAGCATGTTCTGACGGTCTTTGTCTGTTCTGTTGCCAATCAGCGCAAGGCTATCTCCAGCAGCAGGAGAATTGTTCTTTGTCACAACAGCATCTGCGCCATCCGAACAATCAGTCTTGCTAAGAATTATCCATGCGAACTTATTACCATCGTAGAGTTCATGCCCATTGCTATCTGTGATAACCTCGTTATCTTGTGAAACCTCTATAACTCTACGCCAATAGTCTTTGTTGCCCACATTCTCGTAGACTCCAGGCTTGATATTGAACGTCTGACAACGTGCTTGGTCGTCAACCTTCCATGAATTTATAGTAGCAGTAGAGCCATCATCGGCAAGAAGATAACACTTCCATCCTGTAATTTCACCTTCATCATTCCTTATCTCTACAACATGTGTGAGCTTGGAAGCCGAAGGTGAGAGAACTATATTACCACCAACATACGACAACTCACGAAGCTGCAAAGTATTAAAGATAGCTTTTCCCCAAACCACTAAGTCGGTAATAGACATCTGATATTTGCCATTTTTCTGCTCAATGGCAAATCCTGTCTGCTCAGCATTATTGTAGTTAAATGACTTCAACAAACTTATAGCCACCTCCGACAATACCGCTCTTCCTGCGCCATCTATGCTGAAATCATCGCTGTTTCCGAGCTTGAAGCCATTTATCGCCTTGATAACATCCTGCGACTTTAGTCCCTTCAAGAAGGTTATAAGACCCTGCGCTGTGTCGTCCTTGAGCTTGGAAAGGAAACGTTTGCCACCTTCAGACGCGATTTCTGCTCTAAGTTGAGAAATCGTTAAACCTCCTCCATTCCCTGCATTACCACTTAGTAAAGAAGAAATCTGATTTTGGATCTTCTGTATAGTACCAACTTCTTTATCCTCTCTCAAGGTTATTTCATAAGTAGGAATCTGTCCTTCCGTTTCTTTGATTACGAGTTGGTCTATTGTAATTTCAGCATCAATACCAAGGTCAGTATCCTCGAAGCGTATTAAATCTCCTGCTTTTAATGTATCGTGAAGGCTTTTGATAAGACCTGTTGTATCAGACATGGCCATATCGTGTTGACGAGCCATAAAGATTTCGTCAACTTTCGGTTGGTAGACATATCTTGTATAGTCGTTTTTATCAAGCAAAGCTATCGCATACTTGAGCAACTTTAATGATGCGGCTCTGACATAAGAGTCAGGAAGCTTAATACCTGTCAACACAAAGTGGTCGCCTTTTCTAATAGGATAGTCCTTGTATGGGAACCAGAGTTCAAGAGCTTCATCCTTAACTCTTTCTATTCTTAGTCTCCATCTTCCGTTTTCCTTTAATACAGAAGCAACCTTAAAAGTACGTCCTCCGCACATGCCGTCCTTCATAGAAATAGAAAAATCATCTTCTCTTAAGTCATCTATATCAAAATCAATAGAAGGACTAAGATAAATGTCTACATTAGCGACTGTAGCATTGTCTTCAAATCTTCCGTCATCACCAGGAGTAACACCTTCGTTTATTTCATCAACACGAACTCCATTTACTACCATTTCTTCGATGGTAGGGTATATCTCTATAATACCGTTTGTCTTGTCGTCGGTATCGAAGAACTGAGATGAAGAACGAAGACCTATCTTGTCGATATTCAACGAGTCTACGTATGGGCGATATTTGTCGTTTGAGAATTTATGCGCTTTGCCTGTAGGATTGACATATTTCTTTTCATCTTCTGTTAAAGAGTTATAGAAGTCAGACAACGATTGTTTTGGAAAACCTGGCAACATAAGCCTGTTGATGGCCATGTTGTTAGGTAGATAGTCTGCATACTCCACGTTTGGCGCATGTATATTATCTTTATTTACACCAGAAACAAGTTGTATTTTGTCGCCAACCTTTACAGAGTTGATAAACTTTAAAGCATCTTCTTTTGAAGTGCTATTGTAAGGATTGCCACCTTCGTACCAATACACTCCTAAAATACACTTGCCTTTATTTGTGCTACCTGCGCCTTCTTTGATAGTTGCACGGATGTTTGTAACCGAATCCGTAGTTATATATACTTCATATTCTTGCCCGTCTATTGACTTGGTAAAATATGATTTATAGAAAGCTAAATCTAATACTACATAGGTATAGACTTCATTACCTTCAGTTTCTCGATTTCCAAGAATGCTTGTTGCATAGACTACAATACTCTTATCAAGGTCTGTATAATAATGAGAAGGCAAATTCTTCTCAGAACCATAAGCTCTAAGTCTTGTGATAACCTGTTGCTCTGAATCTGCATTTTGCTCTATTTCATAGAGCCCTTCTCCTAAGCCGTACTTAAAGATATGATCTGCAACTACGCCAATAGTTCCGACGTAGATGTTTCTTCCTCGAATTATGAAATTTATGTCAAACTCACTCTGGACCAAGGCAAGCACATCCCAACATTTTTGTGTGTCTACGGTTAAAGACTTTGAGTCTATTACTATATCGTCAGGAGTTTTCTCTCCATACGCAAGCTTCCACTCCTCATCAGTACAACCTCTCTGTCTTGATTTCTCTATACTGCGTGAAAATATCTTCCATTTACCTTTACCAATTTGCTCATCAAGGTTGGCTTGTATTCTATCGAGCAAATCATCTATTGTTTCAACATAAAACGAAAACTTAGGTAATGTTGTATAATGAAGCTCGTTGTCATGTAACACGACATCAAAAAATTCCGCCCTCGACAATTCGTCTTGTAAAGCATTAAACTTCACACTATCATACACGAATCCCTCACCGTATGAGTTAAGGCTTGAGTTTTTATCCTTGCCAGGCTCATAATTAAGTTCGTATCGCTCGTTACGGTATATAAGATAGTCTCCTATTTTAAAATCAATAGGCGCATTACGCTTGAAGCTAACAGAAACGAAGCATTCGGACATCCACGCTTCTGAAAGTTCTATATCAGAAGTCGTTACCAGCTCTCCGTTAGCATCTGTCAAGAAAGAGCCATCATTGTGATAAATATTCCAAACACTCATTTTTATGCATCAATTAAGTTGTCTATATTGCCGTTGTCGTCTGTATGAGGAACAATATCCGTTACAGGATCGTTAAACTTAAATGTAACAGGCAGCGTTAAGATGTCCTCGTTATTCGGGTCTCTATATAGGGTAGGGCTAATACTTTTTAGTCTTACATGTCTTCTGCCAACCTTGTTAAATTCGCAATACATCTTAATCATTCCCGAAGTCCTAAGATAATCGATAAAAGCCTTACATTTCTCGTTCGCGCCAAAAGCACTACTTTTAAACAAGAACTTAACCTCTTTCTCATAAGCTGCCATAAACAAACCTTTAGGGCTAATATATTCGTCATCTCCGTGGTTGTCATTCCAAGTTCTTTTAGTCGGCTCTTTGACAGCTTCGCAAGGCTTGAACGGATTTTCACTAACGTACATACCAAAGGAGGTAATGGTGTCTTTTACTTCAGCACCATTACTCTCCTTCTGCATGTAAATCCTGAAAAATCTATCTTTTACCATATTGTTTTATTTATAATGCAAATATACAATAATTATTGAATAAATACGCAAATATATGTATATTTATACATTAATTAAATTTAAAGTCGTGTCTATCTCTAATAACGACGTGTCCTTTGACTTTCACAACATTGCCGCCATACTGATAGACGAAACATTTTGCAGAATCTTCACATTCAACGCGAAGCTCTGCTCCGTCAAGCAAATTAACGAATACTCGCGAGAATCCCTTAACCTTCAAATGTAGAGAAGAGTTATGTCTTACATATATCTCCCCACTATCCATCCAGTCATAAGTAATGTTTGCAACGCATTCGCCATTAAGAATAACCATCTTAGGATTGCGCAAGTTGACATTCTCATCAACATAAACACCATGATTATGAATGACATCGCCAAAATATTTCTTAATATCTTTCGCCAAAGGCCAGTTTCTTCCAATACAGAAGTCTATGCCTTTTACAAATTTCTCGACCATATCATCTTTTGATGTGTTATCCTGCCACTCGGCAGTCCATTGGGCACACAAGCCCAATGAAACTGCCTCATTCTTCATTTTGTCTGACAAATTTTCTTTCTTAATCATAGTATCAATCTTTTATTTTATCTTTAATGATTTAGTACCATTAAGGACCTTGTTAAAGTTGTCGTTATATTCAATGAACATTCTCTCGATTCTTTCTGCTGCATCGGCATTACGTAAGGTGTTTTGGGCGATGGTATTGAGTTGTGTTAGTTGTGACTTGGCAATAACGCTCATTTCTGGATAGAACTTTGCTTGCTCTGTACGCATAACAGAAACATCAAGTCTGATAGCGTTTACGTAGCTGCATAGAATATCGGCCGTTTCCTCGGTTATGCTCTTTACAGAGTTTCTTGCAGAAGATGTTCCATTCTCGGTTAAATCTAATCCCTTATTCTTTAAATAATCCAGAATTTGTGTTGTGGTACTTGTTGCACCTTCTGCTGAGTCGTACAATTCTTTTGCTAGATTAGCAATATCACCTTCATCTAACTTTCCCTTTTCTTCCAACGTTTTTGTAAGCATACCAAGAGGTTTCTCCATATAGGCCTCGATTATTTTTTGTGAAATAACGTTTTTCACAACATCTTTCATCAAATCTTTAACCTTATCCCTATATGCTTCTACAGCATCTTCCCCTTTTGACCATGCGCTGACAATAGTGTCAGTCAATTCACTTGCCCAAGTCTTAAAGTCGATACTATAGACTTCTTTCAAGAAGTCCTGTGCAAAGGTCTTGATGCTCTGATCCATTTCTTTGATTTGCTGATTGTAGTCAGCAATCTTAGTGGAATCTTTCTTTTTCTTCTTATTCTCTGCGTCACGTTGGTTCTGAATCTCGTCGCGTTGTGCCATCAAAGAAGCAAGCTCTGCATGATAAGCACTATCTGGTTTTGCTTGTGCTTCTTTAGCAGCCTTATACGTCTCCTCTGAATAAGTACCCTTCATTTTAAACAAAGGGTTCTCCTTCGCAAGTTTGGAATTGTTTACCTTTTGTATAAGGTCATAATTGTCTGTAACCTTTTTGAGCTGATCCTTAGTATCTTTGCTAACTTCGTAAGAGTAAATACCTCCCAAAGTGTCCTCGATAATGGTCTTAATGTTTTTAACCATATTGTCGAGCTCTTTCTGTCGAGCCTCCGAAGCTTCAATCTCTTTCTGTAGAGTCTTGTCGTGCATGGCAGACAAAGAGGTAATAATGCTTAGAACCGCACCTGCCGCAGCACCGTAAGGCCCAAGCTTACCAAGTCCTAAATCTTTTAATCCTCCAGAAACTTGCGAAGCCGCACCAAGAGCACTACTTGCAGTACTGGTTGCTTGACCTAAGAAAGTGTCCTCTTTGCCGAGAGCTGCAAACAAATCAATAACAGGATTAAGGCAATCCTGCAAGCTCTTCATCTTATTTGCAAGAGACGTTAATCCGCTTTGGAAATCATCATAAGCTCCTTGCTGTTCGTTCTCAAGGTCTGCTTTAGTGTACTTCTTGCCAGCTTGAAGGCCCATTTTCTTTGCCTGCTCTTTGGTAAGAATATAAGAATCACCATTCTTATATTGGTCTCCAAGATTGCCCTTTAGGTAACTACCAATCGCATTTCCTCTTTTTGTGCTATTAAACAAAGCACCGAAAGGGTTTCTGTCTATAGATTCCTTTCTTAGATTATCAAGAGCCTTTCTAAGTTGCTTCACAACTTCAACAGACAAACCTGTAGTCTTAGAGAAATCCTCAATACCTGTAATCATGGAGTTGATAGTGTTTGTTGACACTCTATCCAAATCGTCAAATATTGTTACCCAATCAGACTGTTCTTTAAACTGTTCAAACTTTAGCTTGCCTATAGCTTCGTTATGATTCTTATCAAGACCTTTAAGAGCTCTCTGCTTCATTTCAGAGGTTGTATCAGACTCTTCAATAAGCTTTTTCTGACGCTCGTAGGCTCTATTCTCGTCCTCTATCTGTTGTTCTATAGTCGCGTTCTTCTGGATGAGCTCTGCCATCAGGTCGATACTTTCCTTCTTGATTTTGGCAACTTCATTTCTCCAACGCTCATAGATAACGGAAACGTTCTCGCTATCCTTGCCAATCTTACTATTGAAGTCTGCCTCAGTCATGTTAAGCACATCATCGGCAGTATATTTAGTTCCTGCTCGATTGTTATGCTGTTGTATCGCGACACTCATTTGTGACTTCAACTCGTCTTTTATAGTGCCATTCTGTACATGACCGAAAGCTACCATTGAGGCACCACGACTATCACCAGTCAACTCGTAGAGTTTCTTGTATGTGTCGTACTGTTCTGTCAGAATATCTAACTGCTTGCTGAGCTCGCTGTTTTGAGCCTTTATTCTTGCCTCTTCATCACTACGATTTTTTGCATGAATATCAGCAATTTGACTTTTCTTGTAATCAGCACGTTCTTCTGTATTAGACTTTATCCTGTTAAGCAGCTCTCCAATAGAAACTCCATAAGTACCTGGGTCAGAAAGTCCCATTTTAAAGATAGGTTGAAACTCCTTCTCACTCTTTATTTGAGCGAAAGCACCTTGTCTACCATACAGGTTTCTGTACTTTTCAAGCTCAGAGTAGAATTTCTTATACAGGTCAATCTTCCTCTTGAGAGATTCAAGCTCTGTGTCCTTTGTATTTGTTTTTCCAGCTTTATTGCTCTTCTTTCCTTTTCCTTTATAGTCATAATTTAGCAAATCTTTTGCTGCATTGACTGTTAACTTATAGGCAGAGTAAATGTCGCTTGCGTCTTTTGCGTTAGAGTTCCTTGCCGACTCGTATTCGTTAAGTGCATTGTCTATATCTGCTTGTGCCGCATTTCTCGCAGAATACCAACTATCTTCTTTACCCCATTTTTCGGCATACGTTTTGTATTTTTCTCCAGTTTCACCCATTACGTATCCTTGGTATTGCTTAGGGATTCTTCCAACGAGTGTACTTTGAAGTTTGTTTAGTTTCTCACTTCCTTCAAAAACAAGTTTTATAACAGCTTGGAAATTAGAATTAGCAAGCATGTTTTGTAGTGTCTTCTCAAGCTCAGGGTACTGATAAATAAGATTCTTCTTGGCATCGTCCATTAACTCCTTAACCTTAGCCTTTTCTGCATCGTTAAGAGGTATGCTTGCTTTAATCTTTTCTCCAATCATAGGAAAAGACTTGTCTATGAGAGAAATCATGCTATTAGTGACTTCGGACTGAAGCCAAGCACTCTTATCTCCGCAGCCAAAAGCTTGAAGCACGGAAGCCCTAATCACGTCGGCTTTGTCTTCTGGGACACCCATAGACGAGAATATGCCACTCATCGCCTGCATTGCCGCTTCGCGCAACTTTTCGTCCTTGGCTATATCTCCAAATCTTTTTGCTAGACTATCTTTCAGCTTATCTATATAGTTGCCGTAAGCTCTCTCGTTAGCATACAGTTCTTTGTCTCCAGATGAAGCACTTGTAGACATAGCCGCGACGCGCATTTTCTCTCTATTCTTAAAAGCGTCTACTACATCTTCGGTTACGTCTTTTAAGTCCGAATAATAACCTCGATTGCTAAGGGTGGCGCTCGCTATATCATTTGCTTCTTTTAGGAGCTTGATTTCGTTTTCAAGATATTGGAGTCTCTTCTTGTGGTCCGCCTCTTCGTTTGCGGACATCAACATATTCTTATAACTATAAGGTGCAAGTTCTTTTAACTTTTCCTTATAGCTATCTATCATATTGTCGATTTCTTTTGTGTCTCCACCCGATATTGCAACTGAAACATTGTTATCTCGCAGAAACTCGCTTATTTGCTTATTCTTATCCGCAATCTCGTCTTGCGTTTGTTTTATCTTTTGACTCAGCTCTTGATATTCACTAATCGCATAAGTAATGCCAAATGTAACACTGCTAACGATAATGCCAGGGAGTCCTCCTATAGCCGACCAAATAGTTGAACCTAACGCTTTTATTCCCGTGCCAATAAGTCTAAAAGAAGCAAGTGCCGACGCTCCGAAGTTTGCCCACATATTTTTCAGAGAGCCAAGGATCCCATTCATCTGCAAATATCGTCTAAAGACAGCCCATCTACCAACAACACCATTTGTAGCAGTTTGTTGTAGAAGTAAAGCTCTATAAATCTCGTACTGTTTAGCCGATATTTGACCAGACACCATTAATCTGTTAAGTTCAGCTTTCGTAAGTTGACCTGAGATAACAGCTTGACGTAGGTCCGTAGAGGTTATTCTATTCTTTGTCGCGAGTATTCTACCTTCTATTGAAGATATTTGTTCCCCCAACATTACCCTCTTTTGAATGTCTTTTGCAAGGTTAGCCTTATTTGCAAGGAAACTTGATGCAGTATTCCCAGATAGAGCTTTCTTCATAGCGTATCCTGCAAAGATAGTTCCTACAGGCAATGCAAGAGAGTGGAACGATTGTACTAATGTAGTAACGCCCTCAATGGCTGTTTTAAAGAACTTTCCTACAAGACTTTCGCCACTTGCAAAGTCCGCAAGCATAATTTCCCAAGCATCCTTCAGCTTATTATATCGACCAAGCAAAGTCTCACTCAATGTTTGCTGCATATTGTAGAACTGACCGCCTGCGTTTGTCATTTCCCAGAAGATAGACTTAACATCATTAAAGCTTACTTCTCGGTTAGATATGCGGGTCTTAATCTCCGAAGTAGAAACTTTTCTACCCTCTTGTTGAGAATAGAACTTAGACAACTTGTCGAGCAAAGGAATACCTGCGTAAGCGATCTGACGAAGTTCCTTGCCATCAAGCCAGCCACGCGCCTGAACCTGGCCGAACGCTAATGCGATACGGTCAAATCCAACACCAAGACCTGAAGACATATCCGCAAGTCTCTTGGTTGTATCATACAAATTCTCATACTCAACTCCGTATGCAGCCAACTGTTTTACATCTCGGTTCAATTCAGAGAATGTGAAAGGAGAATTAAGAGCAAGTTCCTTAATCTGATTGAACATCGTGTTTGCGTTCTGCATATCACCAAGGATGGATTGGAGAGCGATATGCTGCTTCTCCATCTCACCACCAGTAGTAATAATGCTCATCGCAAACTGCTGAGCACCGAACACAAGTCCTCCTTGCAAGAATAGTGACTTCAAATCTTGCACGGTTGAGTTCAATGCTCCTGCGTGACGATTTGCCTTCTCGAAACCTCGAACCAATTCCGACTGTACCTTTGCTGCGGTTTTGCTAATTTCTTGCTGACGCTTCTGTTCAATTTCAATACCTCTTTGCGCTTCTTTATTTGCCTTATCGTAAGAAGAAGCAAGGTAGTTTGCAGCCTGCACCTCGCGACCATTGCCAAGATTACCAACTCGTCCCAAGAAACTAACGTCTCCTACCTGTAAACCAAGCATAATGTTTCTTAGACTCATAAGTTGAGTTTCAAGATGCTTAATCTTTGCGTCGGCTTCACCTGTATCAAGACCTAACATCTTAGATGTAAAACTCTTTTCTCGCAGATTATGCAATGCTCGTTCTGTAGACTGAATCCTCGAACGTGTAATCTCCAGTTCGCGGTTGAGCTGTTTGTGCTCATTTTTGAGTTCCTTTGCAGCTTGAGCTTCTTTGCGTAGTTCCTCGGCCTGCTTGCGATCTTTTTGTCGGTTTGCCTTATCTTGTGCTGAGTTTAAATCTCTTTGCGCTTGTGTAGCATTAGCAAGATTCGTTTTTAGGGTATTTACCTGTGCTGCATACCACTCGTAGGCAGGTCTACCACCTTTGCCCATTAAGGCGATATTTGCATCTTCTATCTTTCGTTTAAGTTCTGTTGCTTCACTTAGAGCCTTTTCAAGAGCTGTTGTATTTGCACCAACTTCAAGACCGCGCATTCCAGCACGTTCTCCTCTGCCAATGCCAATACCTAATGATGCGTATAGTCGCGACATTCTTGCAGTGTCTGACTCTATGCGCCTTTTCTCTGCTTCTGATAGTCTTTGTTTTTCTTTTTCTGCTTTCTCATCAGCCTTACGTTTCGCTTCCAGCAATTCCATGTAACGCTTGATGTAATCAGACATCTCTTTCAGCTCTGCGTCGTGGTCTTTTTTGCTCAGTTTTTCTGCGGCAGCATATTCTTTATTCGCATCAGTAATTTTACGCTTCTCTCTATTGTAAGCTTCTGCTGCAATAGTAGCCTTTAGATATTCCAAAGACACATCAGAGATAAGAGCTTTCATCTGTACTGCATCTGTAAGCATTGAAGGATTTAGCTTCGCTGCATTAAGACGAGATAAGATTTTTTCAAGCTCCAGGAAACTGTCAGGAAGCATTGATGTTTTATACCCCTTATGCGCACCCTCCAACATCATGTCGCGAAGTTTTGCTAACTTCTCTGTTACACGAGTAATGTCTGCTTCGACCTTTGCAGCTCCGTTAGAAAATGAGGATAGGGGATTTTCTTTCTTAAATACAGAAATAATATTCCCAACTTCTGTCTTTGCAATTCCAAGTAACTTAGTAAAACCTCCAAGAATATTAGAGTTGTCAATGCCGCCACTTTGCAAAAGTTTTACAATTTCTTCTCTTAATCCAATTACAGATTTTTTCGCGTCGTCAAGGCTCTTGGTGTTAACGTTAGGATTTTGAGCTTTAGTGTCACCGACTTTCTTTTCTAAGGTATTAACCTCTTGAAGTAATTTAATATAATCAAGAACGTTTGATACGCGTTTTTGCCAACTCCGAATTTGACTATCAATAGCCTTGTCATCTTCACTCCTTGAAATTTCCCGAAGCTTTAAGCTTACAGCATTAAGAAGGCTTGCCATCTTAGACAAATCTCCTGCATTAAGAAACCTGCCAGTAAGGGCGTTTAGGTCTTTTCCTCCAAGTTCGCCTAACGACTTTACGATACCAGCAATTCCTTTCGAGTTCTTTTCAATATACTCGTTGGCTTCACGGAAAGTCTTCGCAAAGTCATTCTTATTTATCTTATTAAGGCTGTCTAAAAGCTCCTCTCCACGCTTTTTCGCATCTTGAGTAGCTTGATCGACACCGTTCATACCCTTTATTATCTTCTCAAGGGTCTTCGACATCTCATCCTTGATGCCAAGAGAGACGAACAAATCGCCCATATTTCCACCTGCCATATCCTGAATATTTATTGTTTAGATTTTGTTATTTAAGTAATCAGCAAGGTTAACTTCCTGACCTTTCATAGTACTTCCTTTTCGCTTTGCAGCCCATCTCTCTGCTAAGTCGTCCATATCCTGTCTTGTCGGCTCATTCTCCTCCTCATTACTCTTTGGATATATCACTAATGGTTGGTCTGCAATCATCAAGTCTACTTGTGCTGATGTATAACCCCACCAATAATCGTATGCTTTAATTCCAAACTTCCGCTCAAAGAGAAAACCAAACTTTTCCGCTAACGAGAAGGCTGCTCCCCACGTTGTTCTGCTTGGGAAGCTTTTACTTCGCTCTTCGTCATCGTCATCATTACTTCCGTCATTTCGGTCGCTAATATGGTAGTTAGTGAGAATGCGTTCGATGGAATTTTTTTTTTAGAAGCATCAAGTACCGCAAGGACTTCATCTGCACCGACATCTTTGATGTAATAGAGCCAACGCCAATAAAACCAATACATAAAGCGTATCTTCCAAACGTTGTTAAGGAGTATGCAAACACACACCTTAACGTTGCGTTTCCACTCGTTATCCTCTTTCATTACAATATGAGAACACTTACTCATTGTTCCCTTGTGAAGCCAGCCGATCTTGCGTTTTTTCCCTCTAAACACAAACTCGGTAGGCTCATCATGCAATATACTGTCAAGTAGTTTTTGAATATCTACTGAAGGTTGTCCTATTTTCTTTTCTTCTGCCATGATTGTATGCCATTAAATGAAGAAGGGCGGCACGGCCTTGTCTACTAGCCTGCCGCCCAACGGTTTGTTATCCTGAATCCTTTTACCTTATAAAACTGACTTTCTCGCTTTTGTTGTAGTTTCAGTTACATCTCCCTCGCTCAAGGAATCTTCAGTTACTGAGCTTTTTTTTTAAGCCAAGCCATAGACTGAGCACCTGCACCCTCCATAGTTCCAGTAAACTGGATAGCGAAAGGCTCTGTACCAGGGTTGTCGTAAAGAGGCTTTGCCCATAGTGCAACGTTAGTCATAACCATAAGGTTCTCCTTCTCCTCGTCAACGAGAACGAAAGTACCTGTTACCTTCTGCTTCTTGAGCATTACAGATACACCAGTATAGCCATTCTCTCCATTGTCAATCTCTGCGTCGCCAGTTGAAATAGTGAGCTTGGAAATCTCCTTAACAGCGTCAGCACCATAAGCAAGTGCCAATACTTCCTTAGCCTTAGTAGGCACGGTAAACTGAATACTCATGTCACCAAGTGTTGCAGAAGAAGTCCAGTCGCCATCAAGACCAATTACCTTGTAATGGTTGATAGTTGGGTCGTCCTGTGTAATCTGCAAAGTATCGACGGTTACAGGGAGGTCAAACTCTGGTGTAATTGTTATTGTTCCTGCGGAAAGGTCTGCAACTGCGCTCTGATAGAGCAATGAACTAAGACCATTAAATACGTCTTTGAGTTCTTGTTTCTTTTTCATAGCCATAGTAATTAAATTTTGTTATCCTGTAAATAATTATTTTGTCCTAAGCTTCCCTTGTATGATTGTAACGGAGAATCCATTTCCATCATCGGTTTGTAGTGTAACTTGAGGTGAAGTCACAAGAATATTGTCTGTAGAGATAGGAAATCTTTCCATAACAGCTATGACAGCTTCGTCCACTTCTGATATGTTTATCAAGTTTGGGTTCTTTGCGTCATTCTTATCGCGGATGTATATCTCTATTTGCGCAATGGTTGAGTAATCGTTATAACTACCTTTGTCATCAATTTCGTTGTTGTAGATGTTAGAAGGAAATGATACGACTATATAGCTTTCAAGCCTACTATCGACAGACTTTGGACGGTTGCGAGGATACACTTTTTTGCATATTCCTTGCACAGCATTGCCCATGTCGTTATATAATGTCTTAATACTAATCATATCGTTACTATTTTACCTTCAAAAATCCCTGGCATTTCACTCACCAAGCTTGTTAAAACATCGTGGTTTCGTTTATTCTGGACAAACTTAGCATACTCCATTGTAACAGCACCAATCAACGCATAAGTTCCACTCGGCTTACGTTGTGCGAGGCTTCTTCTTGCAATATTGACACCTTCTTTACCGCCAGAGCCATATTCTCCTCGATATGGTCTTGAAACGATCTTTCCATCCCTGCCAAGGTGTCTTGCAGGGTCTCCTCCGTAATATCTTTCGAGATTATAGGTTTCCCCCTTTGCAAGAGATTTCCTCGTAGGTGGCTCGCGACCAACATCGTATGCATCTACGACTTGCATAAGCTTACCCCTATGATAAATACCTACAGCAAACGAAGTGAGCAAGTTACCTGTAACATCGTAGTAGTCTTTTGTGTCAGCATATCTACTCACCATCTCATACGCAACCAAATATAGTTTGCGCAGAATTGCAGCAACGGTTTTGCGTCCTAAAACATCTTTTGCCGCGATTGAGAATTGCTTAGATAAACTTGCCATAACTTATACTCGTGTGAAGTCCCAATACACTACTGTTCTATTATTATCAGGTTCACAGTCCTTAACCATACCAACCTCTGTGTTGTTTCCAACAGTTGAATAAATAATATCGCCATCAATAGGACATCTATCAGCATCCCATTCGTCATATCTGACAGGAATTGATGCCTTCCTCTTGTTTTGGTCAACATATTTATCGCCCTCGGTAGTCGTATTGGTATAACTGCGGCCTTCGCCAAGATAGATAAGGATTTCTTTGTCCTCTCCAACAGGAGCGTCTTCGTCAGCAAACGGATCATCAATGTCGGATTTCCCTACAATGTTCCGTACAATCTTGATAACGTGAGGGTATCTTGGGTTTTTGATATTTTCCTTTTCCATACGCCATTATTTAATAATGTGAGGAAGAGGTACACCCCAAGGAGAGTAATTTGCCCTCTTAACTCCGTGAGAGGTCACACGGAAGGTAGATTTCTTTCTAAGCATAGACTCAGGCTCAAGCTCTGCGTAAATCGCATTCGCCTCTGCCTTCATCTCGCTTCTGTCGTTATCCGACATATCATACCCACCTCCCGTGTGAGTCCATCCGTTGTCGGAATCAGAGGTGTTGTTTACCTTGCTTGGACCAAGCACGAACCATTTCAACATGTCGGCATAGGCAAGTTTCACCTTGTCTTTATCGCATGCGTCAAGGTCTACACCATCTTCTAGCTCTCTATCGTACATAATACTCAAAAGGGCTTGTTTTGGCATCTCGAACTTCACCTTATTAATAAGGTAGTCGCTCACGGTAAACATATTCATCTCTGAATCCATAGTCATACAATCAAGTTATTTTAAAAGTTCCAAGAACGAGATTAGTCGGTCTTAGTAATATCCATAATACAATGGTCTGGGAAGTCGACAAGAGCTGGGCAAGCAGAGAACATGATGTCTGTATGCCACTCCATATACTTACCATTAGGAACTGTTGAGTTCATCAACAAGCCAAGACCATCGTTAGTTATACCGAATATTGTAGAAATAGCCTTGTTGCCTGCATACTCAATCAACTTACGGTCAAGGTTGTCTGTACGCTCGAACTCAACAGCGTCACCAGCAGGGCGAAGGACAACAATGTCGTCAGACCAACCCTGCTTATACTCATCGGTTGTATGAGTAAGGTTACGCTCCTTCTCTGTAACAATCTCGATAGGAGATACGCCTTCAAAGTCAACGAACGCCTTAATAAACTGCTCCTTGCTGATAGGCATTGCCTTGGTAGAGGCAATGTAGTTCAACTGGCGGTAGTTGGTTACGAGCTCACGGACCTCTGCATTCTTCAAGAAGACATCGTAGAATGTTTTGCGAGTCATCTGCCACTTCAAAGCACCATCAAAACCACCACGAGTCTCACGATACTTAGCTTCCTTCTCCTTCATGTAGGTAAGGATAGTAGCCGAAGGATCTGCCCACTTCTTTGCACCACCATTGATAAAGTTGTCGCCATATTCGATAGGGTCGATTGCCTTGTGTAGTGGAGTAGAGATACCACGACCAATACCAGAGTAATCAATCTTACCTGTTGACATCAACTGAGCGGTCATAAAGTTCATTGTCGCATCAACTGAGTCAATACGTGTCTGAACTTCATCACACCAGTCTGCCAATATGTCTGCATCATTACCAAATTCCTCAAACTGCTTTACGCGAGCATATCGCTCAACCGCAGTTTCAACATAACCAGGAGTGATAAAGTCTGGGATAGAAGCGGTGTACCACTTATGTCCGTTCTTATCCATCTGGTTAGAGTCACCGAGAGGAGCACGGAGGTCAGCCATAGGAGCTGCCTTCAACTTGCGAGCCTTAACGTTGAATGTTGCCAAACCGTAGTTGTCGGTAGTCGTCAAGAACGGAGCGTTGCGTCCCTGTGTTTTGTACCAACCATAGTTTACAAAGAAGATTTCCTTTTTGTCAAGAAAACTCTGTAGATATGCTGTGTTCTCCTTTGAACCGAAGAACTTAGCAAGTCGCGAATTATTAAAATCAAATTTTGCCATAATCCTGAATCAATCTTTAAGGTTAATAATTAGAGATGGAACCATCCGTTAACGCGACTCTTGTTGAGAGCTTTGATTGCAGGAGGAATTGGAGACATCCTGTCTATGTACATAACGGTGTCATCGTTAGCAAGGAATGGGGTTAGCATGTAGCGAGCGCCATCCTCAAAATCTTCTCCTGGAGTAAACAAGAAGTCATAATCGCACTGAGCGTAGCCGTTAGGGTTAGTTACCATAGGCTTCTGAGTCTCACCGACAGCAGATGCTTCAACGAGCACTGCGTCCTTAGCAACAACACCGAGTGTAGCAGACAAAGTAAGCTTCCACACATCTGCACCTGCCTCAGTTGTCTTTTCAACACCAGTAACCGTAACAGCAGTACCTGTACCATCGAGAGTGTCAGGAGCTACCATAATGTTATCTCCAACGAACGGAATATGCTTGTAGCCATCACGCACGATAAGGAGAGTTGTATCAGTAGCACCTGTTTTCTTTGCGCACTGGTAAGATTTCAAAATCTTAACGGTAGCACCTGCATTGCCGTAAATGCCTGGGTCGTACTCAAGAAAATCACCAGCGTAAATTTTTGCAGGACCCTTGAAAGGGTTGAGCAACTTACCACCAGTTGTAGGAGTACGGAAAGCATCCTTTGCTGCACCAATCAACTTGACGAACACATAGCGAATGCCGCCAATTTCGCCACGGGCCTGGATGAGAGAACGACCTGGCAAGAAGCCGCTACCATTCATCCTTTCACTGTAATAAGGAGAAACTGTTCCCATAATCAATAATTAATTTTTGTTATCCTGAATATAAATGATTATTCGTCCTTTGGCTTGTGTCGAGACCTGATAGCTGCAACATCATCAAACTCGTGTTCGTCTACCGTACCTGTTCCACCAGCACCGCTACCTCCGCTTCGAGGTTTTGTGTCTGGACTGATACCAGCTTCCTTCAGGTCTGCGTTGTAAAGAACCTCTGCTTTACTGATGAGTTCTTTGACATCAGCATCGCTATCAGGAATTTCAAGCTTGTCAAGGGCTGTCTTGACGAAAAATGAGTTCAAAGGAATGTTGGCTTTCTCAAACTTTGCCTTGAGACCTTCTTTAATGGAATTTACCAACGCCTTCTTTGCGTCAGCAGCTTCCTTTTGCTCTCGCGCTTCACGTTCTTTTCTAACTTCTCCCATGAGCTTTTTTGCCCATTCAGGCATATCTTCCTCGTCTGGAGTATCATTATCGTTAGGCTCTTCGCCGTCAGGCTCTGTATCCTTTGCCTTTTGGCGCTCCCTTGCCTTCTTTTTATACTCCTTTACTTGCTGAGAAACGTCAGAATGAAGATTTCCGTCCATACGCTTCAAGCGGTTTGCGACCTTGGTTATCAACTTTGCGTTTGAAGCTTCGTCTTCGCCAAAATCTTCGAGTACATCATCAAGTTCTTCATTGATGGTTTTCTCGCTAATTGTCAACTTAGTACTGCCAAGTTCTTTGTTGACCAAGATTAAGAGTTCTTCTCTTGTCATGTCAAATGTGGTTAAAATTGTTATTAGAAAGTGGTGCTTCCACCTTATAATGTATAAATATACGTATTTCAAAGGCAAAAATATGTATAATTATGCAAATAACCAAGATTTTTTGAATATATTTGCATAAATATTTCATTTCTATGCAAAAAAAATGTTTTTCAGGATTAAAATTGGATAACGGAGAGCCTGTTTACACTCAAGAATATATCCAATCATTAAGAGATGCAGACAAGAAACATCCCGACAAGTTGAAGATTATCGCTCAACGTGGCGGCCAGGAGCGCATGCTGTCTATTGATGCTGATATTAAGATAGTTGGAGGCTCGCGAGGTGGTAGTAAGAGCTTTAGTTCCCTTATGGAAGTCCTGAAAGACATCAAGAATCCAGACTTTCACGCGACTATCTTACGTAACGAGAAAGACGACTTACAGTCATTGGTAACAGACTCTTACAAATTGTTCTCTCAGTTCGGAACTTACAACAAGTCACAAAACGATATGACTTGGAATTTCTTTAACGGAGGATGGCTCAAATTTTCATACTACGCAGGTGCTTACCAAGACTTCAAAACTCGCTTTCAAGGACGACAGTACGCATACGTATGCATTGATGAGGGTACTCAATGCCCATACAAGAAGTTCAAGTATCTACTTACCAATAATCGTAATGCCGCACGAATAAGAAATAGATTTTGGATAACCTGTAACCCTGATCCTGAGTCATGGGTTAGAAAGTTCATTGATTGGTGGGTTGACGAAAACGGTTACATCATTCCCGAACGCGATGGCGTTATTCGTTACTGCTTCATGGATGGTGATACTCCAGACTCAATATACTGGGGCGATACACGCGAAGAGGTCTATGAGCAGTGTAAGTCTATTATTGATAACCTTTGGAAAGATAGCTATGAAGAACTTGGCTACACAAAACTTGAAATGTTTATCAAGTCTGCCACATTCATCCGCGCAGACGTTTCCGAGAACATCAAGCTTATCTCTACCGATGCTTCATACATTGCCAACCTTGCACAACAGGACGAAGAACAACGTATGCGCGACCTTGAAGCCAACTGGAACTGGAAGGCTGCTGGTGACGATATGATTAAGATGGAAGACCTTGAGGAAATCTTTGATAATTCCATTCAAGAGGGAGATGGTATCCGTCGAGCTTCTGCCGACATCGCATTTACGGGTGGTGACAACTTCGTTATGTGGTTATGGGTGGGATGGCATTGTAAAGACCTTGTTGTGTTACGTCTTGACTCCAAAACACTTGTTGCTACAGTACAGGCAAAACTTCGCGAGTGGGGAGTAGAGGAGCGTCACTTTACTTATGACATGCAAGGCATAGGCCAGTACTTCAAAGGTTTCTTCAAAGACGCAGTTCCATTCAACAACCAAGCCGCGCCTATTTCACAAAACCGCCAAGAGGAAGAGGGTATAAAATTCCTTTATAAAGACCTTAAATCTCAATGTGCTTTCTTATTCTACAAAATGATAAAAGAAAGGCAAATTTCGATAGATCCATCTTTACTTGAGAGAAAGTATTCGGGAAACGGATTTGATAAAGTGCCACTCAGACAAATACTTCAGAAGGAACGTAAGATGCTACGTCGCGATGAAAACAGCGACGATAAAGGATTTAAGCTACTGCCAAAGAAATTAGCCAAGAAGTATGTCGGGCATTCTCCAGACTTCTTCGAGTCTTGGTTCTACATAATGATATTCAGTTTGACAAAAAATAAACATAAAAAGGTAAAAGGATTATGGAGAATTTAAATTTTAGAGAAATACTCGTAAAGCGACCATTTTACGAGCTCAAGCCTAACGGTTACATGAATCATGGCACATTCTCTGACAAGGTTGGTGACAGGAGTATGCAAAACATGCCTTACGACCCTTGCGTGTGGAGAGTGAAGACTCAATCAGACTTCCTTCGCGAATATTTCACGAGCGGTCATAGAATCTGGGACGAAAAAGAGTTTCCCGACATTATTAAGAAAAATCCTGATTGGGACCCAAACGACCCTTCTACGGGCAGTCAATATTATTTGCAGCCAATTACAAGGTGCGCATTTGCTTTTCAACAAGTTATCGCAACAAAGCATACTCTGCACTTAACAGGCAATGATATACAGTTTGAGCTTGCTGACAGTACAGACAAGTTTGATAAGGAGGAGGAGCAACAGAAAAATCTCAACATCTTTAAGAAGGGTTGGCTAATGCACAACATGGAGATTGCTTTCTTTGAGGCTGTAAGCTCTTATATGATTGTTGCCGAAACTGCCGCAGTCGGATATATCGACAAAGGCAAGTTTGGCGTTAAGGTCCTGTCATTCAAAAACGGAGACTATCTCTATCCGCATTACGATTCAATCACAGGTGAGCTATCTGTGTTCGCCCGTAAGTATTACGACTTGGATGAAGAAGGCGACGCTCAGATTGAGTGGGTTGAAGTGTGGGATGACACCTATTATTATAGGTTTAGAAACGATGTCGGCAAAAAGAGTGTAACGAAGAAAGCCGTTAATCTCATTAAGGGTTTGTTCGGTATGAACGGATACGCCCTTGTTGAAAAGAAAGAACATCACTTCAATTCGATACCTGTAGCATACATCCGAAATGACGAAGGACCATGTTGGTCTAATGTTCAGAGAAACATAGAGGATTACGAGGAAGCCTTCTCATATCTTTGTGAGAATAACAAGGCGTATGCTTTCCCTGTATTCTATGTAAAGGGTGATGGCGAAGAAATAACTATTACTGGCGATGATATGACTGGAGCTGTCAAGGCTATCGCCATGAACAACAAGGATAATGACGCAGGATTTCTTAATGGTACGGATGCTTCGGAAGCTTTTGCTACTCAGCTCAACAAGTCTTACGACCTTATCTATGAACTTTCGTTTACCGTAAAGCCACCAGAGCTAAAATCAGGTGACTTGCCAGGTGTTGCTATTAAACTTCTCTATTCTCCTGCGTTGGAGGTAGCCATGAATGATTCTCAAAAGTTACAGCCATTTCTTGACAAACTGGTCGAAATCGCAAAGTTCGGTATCGGACACGAAAACAATACTACTGCTTCTATCGTAGGACTTGACATCAACGCATGGATTGAACCATATACACACCAAAACAAAACAGAACTCCTCACAAATCTTGCAACCGCAGTTCAAAACGGATTCCTTTCTAAGCAGACTGCATCTGAGCGTTGCCCTGACTTCCCTAAGAATGCAGAGTGGGAACGTATCTTGCGCGAAAAGAAAGAAGAGGACCAGCAAGACCTCCTTATGGATATTCAACGTGCGGATAATGAGACAGAGAATGCCATCGAGGAAGAGAGGGCTACTGCGCAAATTCAGAACGGAGGAAGCGGAAACATACGTACAGGAAACGGCAGGAAAGCAGGCAGGCCCAGGACGGTAGATACTGATCGTTGGGGAAACAGAAAAGATGGCTCTGAAAAAAATTGGGACGATTGGAATAATAAACATTAAAAAAATACTGCATAAAAATACATATATTTGCAATATTTTTTGCATATTTGCAGTGAGGATAGGCAGGAGTAGCTACCTGCTGACAAGGGTGCAATCTCGACCCCCTTCCTCTTCTGTATTTTTTCGAGATTAATTTAATTATTCGGGATATGAAATCAGAAAAAGAAATTTGGAAACCAGTTGTAGGTTACGAGGGATCGTATGAGGTTAGTAACTATGGAAGAATCCGTTCTGCCGATAGAATTGTTTTTCAACAAGGAAGAAGTCAGCTTTATAGAGGTCGCATAATGGCACCGTTTATAAATAATAGTGGATATGAAGCGATAAGATTGAGTAAAGGTAACAAGAAAAAAGGTATGCTTATTCACAGAATTGTCGCAGAGGCTTTTTTGCCAAATCCGAACAGCCTTCCATACGTAAACCATAAAGACGAAACAAAGACCAACAATTGTGTTGATAATTTAGAATGGTGTTCTTTAGAATATAATATAAATTACGGAACATCGACGAGAAGACGCTCGATTAAAATGGGTAAACGTATTTACTCATATTCTTTAAAAGGGGAATTTCTTGCAACTTATTTTTCTATAAGAGAAGCGGAACGCGTAACTGGAGTAAAAAAAACAAAGCATTATGCCTGTTATTGATAAAAACAAGACCGCAGGAGAAATGTTTTGGAGAACCTATATGTCGGACAATATAGAAACGAAAACTCCCAAAAATCACAAGTTACATATAGTGCAATATGATATGCAAAGTAAAAAGATAGCTTCATATAATTCGGCTCGCGAGGCAGAGAGAAAAACTGGCATAAAGCATGAATATATATGTAAGTGTATTCGTGGTATAAAAGAGAGCTGTGGAGGTTTTATTTGGAGGAAAGCCTATGAACGAATTACAACGTTCCGTGGAGTATAGTAGAAAACGGTTACAAGCCCTTCGTAATTGTGAATCTCACATCGCGAGCTTATTATGGGATGCAGCCAAAGATATAATTACTATCTCCTCTAAATACAGAGTTGGAGAAGTCTTACGAAATGAGGCTTCTCTGCTCTCTAAAGCTAAAAGCATTACAGAGGAAGCGGAAGAAGGCATTAATAGCTATATCTCGGCTTACTCAAAGGCTTCATGCAAAATTCTTGGCGTTGATAGCAAGGGTGTAGAAGACTTCTTGGCTGGCGATATATATGGCAAGACCACTTCTGAAAGAACCTTTGTGTATCTTGGAAACTTTGCGGAGGACGTGGTAAGGATGATAAAAGCAGGAGCTATGATGGGATACACGGACCAACAGTTGTTGTCTGCTATTCGTACTGGATATAAAGACCCTTATCGAACTTCTGTTATCACTAAAGCCAAGAAGCAGGATGTTAACATTGACGTTCCTTCTTATGGCAAAGGTTATTACAGAAACGCATATCAGAACATTATAAGAAACGCAAAACAAGTAATAGCATTGTCATGGGGTAGGGCAGAGCAAGAATACGGGCAGAACAATAAAGCAATAGGTTTCTATGTTAAAAGAGGTAGCTCTTATCCTTGCGATATTTGTCAAAGTGAAGCAGACGCAGGTCTTCATTCTTTCAAAGACCCATACCCACCATACCACGTTTCGTGTTGTTGTTACACTTTATTTGCATTTAAAGAAACTGACAAAAAATAAATACTATGGACGGAGAAATAACAGGATACACTTTAAGTGTTGGTATATACAAGAAAGTTAAAGCATTGGGTATGAAAGACCCAAGGTATTACATCTATGCAAGCCTTCGGGGTTCTGGATTAGGCATGAGAGATAGCTGGAGCATAGCTTTTCAAGGCTATGGCTTCAACTGGGCAAAAGACGTTCTCGAAAGAGAAATGAACAAACTTGAATCTCTTGAGTCGGTACAAAAGAGAATTGCAGAGATACAGGGAACAAAAAAAGAAAACGAGAACGCAGAAACACTCTCAACAGAAGAGCTTGCGAGAGCTACGTCTAAAGAGCAAATTCTTACAGACCTTGTTGTCGCTCGTTCTAAGATTAAGAACACCGCGTCTAAAGAGTGGGCAGACTTGACTAAGCTCATCGCGGACTACACTAAGATAAAGCAAGACGATCTGCAAACGGAAGATACGACTGTGCATTTTTTCTTGCCTCGGAATTACCCTACTGGCAAGAATGACTGTTTGCTATTCAAAAACGGACTCTGTAAGGGTGGCAAATAGTTAAATCTGTGTTAAAGAAGTAACACCTATACACGATTACAGCAAAAACATATAACTTTGCAAATACAATGTGTTTTTCAGATTGTTTCTGGTAGCACATAATTCTAAAATTTTTTGGTTAACAAAGGGACGCATCATTATGGTGCGCCCCTCTTTTTTTTAGTATTCTTCTCCTGTCACCATTTCCAAGGTTTTTTGAAACTCGTCTGCAAGAAAGCTATCATTAAACTCTGGAAGAATGCCCTCAGATGGCAATTTCTTTGTCTCTGCGGCTTCCATTATCATCCGCAGACCAATTTTAAGAGATGTGTGGTCTTGTATGACCTCAAGCAAATTGTCAGTCATCTTCGCCTCCTTTCTTTAAGTGCTCGCCCATATCAAGAAGCGTCTTGGTATGTTCCTCTCTGTCAATAACCTCCTGTACTGCGTCTTCACTCTCCTTGCGAAGTTGCTCCTCGGTCTTTCCTGCATCCTCAGCTTCGTTACGTTTTGCAGCCTCGCGCTCAATATACTCCTTCTGTAGCTTCATCTTACCTAAGCGATAATCCTTATCTCCAATAAGGGTTGTGTCGGCCATCATCTGCACAAGGATGTGCTCGATAGAGTTTTTCTCCTCGCCATACATCAAACGATTACCTTCATCGTCATATACGTAATGAACTGTGTCAAAGAAGGCATACATCGCCATACCAATGACAAATTCAACACTCCATGAGTCTGTAATGGTAGACACCTTGATATAAGGCAGACTTGCTCTCTGAAGGTGCTTCTGGATGTCGGTAGGGATATTCTGTACCGAACGCAATCTTTTCACTTCAGCCTTACTAAGACTCTTTGAATACTTTAGGATGTAATAATTTCCTACCTGTACTTTCTTTCCAAATTCTAATGAATCCATGATAACAATATTTTAAGTTATACTTTATTTCTCTGTCTTCTCTAATTCCATTATGGTAAGAATAGCGTAGTTAGCCAAGTCATACAAACTATCCTTCATGCTCTCTCCTTTTACCTTCGCTTCGTTCTTTCTTAGAGAATTAATGCGTTCCAGCTTCTCTGCCATGTGTCCGTATGCGTAGGTCATGCCACACTCTTTGAAGAGTTTGTGAAAACTATCTCCATAATCTTTATTCTTCGACTTATAGGTGTCAAACATATTGTTAGTAATATCACGGAACACCGCAGATGCATCAGTAGGTCGGTTTAAAAAATCGCTAACAGCATTTGATGAAGGCTTGTTGTTCGTAAAGTTTTCTTTCTTGCTGATACGACGAGTATTACCTAAGATGAAATTGTACGCCCATTCTTCTTCAGATGGGCTTGTTGAGAAATAGGTAATTTTCTTTGGATCGAACTTTTCTAATATTTCTCCTCGCCCAATGACATCTTCAGTTGAAAGTCTGAATGTATTGCCTTTACAGGTTACTTCTATAAAAGAACCTACATAATGATGATGTTCTAAGTCTGTTTTGTAACAATCCCTCGGAAAGTCTACAACCTTAAAAATAGGGCGATAAGGTGTTATGAAAAGTTTAACTCCCTCGATAGTCTTTAAATCCGTTCTGTACGTTGGCAGCACGCAACCATATTCGCCCATGATTTTACGATGACGATTTCTTGCAGTCTCCTCGTCGTATTCATCCTCTCTAAATGGTAGCTTAAACTCTAATCCTACCTTAATATCATCTATTTCTATCATAATTCATTTCTTTTTTAATAAAACTTGTTTTTTACTTTTCAATGGTGTTCCATACAAAGGATTTGGAAAGAAGAGTTTATCAAACTTAGGATGGTTATCAATCTTTTCTTTTCCTATCTTACCATTATGGTAATTAATATAATATTCGTAGCCGTTCCCAGGTTGTACCCAAAGGACTGTACCTCTCAAAGCAGTAAATATCTGCCCCAAGTGTATATTTAAGCCTCCATCTATTCTTGAAGATTTTAACTTTTATTCTCTGTTTCATTATTCGATTCCTTTACAAGATTATATTTAAGATAAAAATCACGACAAAGAAAGTTGCTCACACGCTCTTTTAGGCAGTCGGGGACTTTTGCAGACCAGTCATGTTCCTTAGTCTTTTCAAAACTGATTGTGTTATACAAATTTACCATTTCCTGCCAGTCAGTATCGTCAAGCGTAATTTTTGTTGCATGTTTCTCAATATAATCAACAGTAAGAGCAGTTTGAGCACCAAAATATTCCTTGTCATAAAGAGTACACGTAGCAATATTGTTCTTTTCAATCTTGTCTATTTCCATCAAACGTGCAGGAATATGTATACAGATTTTACTATTTGGAATTTGTACATCAGCCTCGCGGTTATTCCAAAATATCAACCCCTTTTTTATCTTTGACTTCTCTATCATAAGCTATCCTTTAATTAAACGTTTACAATACTCCTTAAACCTTTCGTAAGCTTCCAATTCAGACAATGCCATAGCATCATCAAAAGAAATACTTTCATCTATCAAGAACAACCTAACGTTCTTCTCTCCGAGCCTCTGTAAATCTCGGTTGATATAATGAGAGAAACCGATTTTTGAAGCCTTGACAGTATTCTTTGCTTGGAAATAAAACTCATCATGCTCATCATAGAATGTTCCTTCCTCGTAAACCTCGCACATCACACCTTTTGCGCAAATCTCTGTATTACGCTTTGTTGAGCTAAGTTCGTACACGTTAATCCCAGTAATGGTATCTATCTTGTCGTGACTTCTATATCCGTTCTTTGTTACCTTACAGCAATAATTTCTCATAAGCTATTCCTTCTTATCTTTAATTTCAACGAAATCTCCAATACCCAAACGAGCCTTGTTGATGCAAGATGCAACCCATCCCATCAGATAGGCAGATGGTTCGCCACCATGCTCCATACCAATAGCTTTTTCTATATCATCACAGTATAGTTCGGCTTTCGCCTTATCAACCCGACTTTCTCCTTGTTTGAAAGCAACCTTTCCTAAAATATTAACTCTAATTTCCATATCCCAACTATTTTACTTTAACAATGTTAACTATTTCTATTGGCGCAATAGATTTGATACAATGATACCCTAATGAATCTGTATAGCCCAATCTATTCCACCCTCTCCCGACACGAATATACGGAACTCTGCATGTACGGATGTTTATACTATCCGCTTTGTCAGGGTAATGGATAACAATGGTTGCAGAATACCATTCCGTATCGTCTTTAATAAATCCCCCTTTTTTGTATGCTTCACTTTGCCAGACAACAAAACCAAAGACAAAAACCGCTATGGCAAAAAGTGACAAAAAACACATTTCTGCGCCCCAGACATTCAGCAATCTTTTTACGTTCATATCCTCAATATTTATTATTCCAATCCTAAATTTTGCTGTTGAAACTTTTCTGCATACCACTTCTGATATGACTTACCCGAAATCCACCAGTCGTAGATATTCTCCGCTATTTCATTTTCTTGCTCCTCTGTCAAGCGGTCAGAAGAGGAGCTGTCTGAAAACCCGATTGATCCTTTCGCTCTCCAAATATCCTTTTGGTAGGAATTGGGTTGGTGTATGGTCTGACAGCTCTGACATTCGCAAGAGGCATCCAATCCTTGCGGATGTTCCACCAGATATATTCTCCTTTGAATACCCCCCCCAGCTCGAATTGCCTTGATAGCCTTAATCCAATTACGCTTAACGTGAGGCCAACGCTTATTTTCAATAATCTTCTGTTTTGTAGAAGACATCGGGCAGCCTATACAGCCTATGCGTTTCCATCCATGGTCGTAAAGCTCGCAATGCTCAATTTGTAGCGTATTAAGGAAAGTCCAAACATCATCATCTGTCCAATCAATTATAGGAGATATTAACAACGTTTCTTGCCCTCTGATACAGCCAAGTGTACGCTCGCCATCAGCATTAACAATCGTAACTTCTCTGTTATTCTTAGGCTTACGACCTCGCTTCTGAGCATTTCGTGCTTTTCGATAGTCTTCAAGTCCTTCAAGGTCGCCACTATACTTTCTGCTACTAATTTCTACTTCATTCCTGTTGGCTCTTCTTGCGCTTTCAGCATGGCGAATACCTATCAACGTAACCTTGCCTGCTCCAGCTCCCTCTTTGTATTCTTTACAACACCAACGGACACGCATTGTTGGCAATATCTGATTATCAATAGCTGTTTGATAGATGCTCTTCTTTGGCTTTATCAGGTTAACATCGGGATATTTTTTCTTGACAAAACGAATAACTTCAGGTGGGTCTACAGAAGTTAGGCTCATGTGTGCCTTAAACTTCACGCCTGCTAACTTCGCAACATGATACAGGCATTGGCTATCCTTACCGCCTGAGAACGCGAGGTAGAAGCCATCATCGCTATCGTAAGCGAACGCAAGACGCTCTGACTTCTGCAAAAGCTCAACGCTATGCTGAATTTTATTCTGAAGATTAACGCTAAACTTTGAGAGTACATCTTCTAACTTAAATTCTAATTCTGAATTAATCATTTATCCTCCTTTTTATGTCCTACATGATATTTATTGCAAAAACTACATCGGTACACGGCCATTCCTTGCTCTATATACCGTGGATGTGTATTCAGAAACTCCCAAGCCTCATCCTCACTCTCGTATGCAACTTTCGCTTTCCACAATCTCTGCATACGAGTAAAGTGCTCAGGGTCGGGAGTAAATGGCGGTATCTTGTTATGATAGTTATTCCTTCTCATGCTATTCCAAACAATATGCTATTCAAAGTCTTATTCGCTGTTATCTCTTTATCCTTATAGAGCTGGCGCAAACAATTCAAAGTATCTTCGCACACTACTTTATCTATCTCGCCAAGCAACGCACCTTCAGGAACTACATTACGTGAGCGTTTGTCCTCGACAATCTTTCTCACTATAGACTTAACGTATTCGCTTTCCATCATATCAATCATCATCCTTAATAAACTCGTCTGGCTCTGGGCTATCCTCTTCGCCAAGAGGAGCGAGGTCGTTAATAATAATAGCTTCCTTCAAATCAGCAGATGTAACACCATACACCTTATATGTCTGCCCACACGCGGCTTTCTTTCTTGTGAAGTTGAGCTTATCCCACATCTCGCGACCAAACTTCTGTATAGAAGGAATGCCTTTCTCGTCTACACCATTATCCTGGCAGAAACGGACCATGCTCTCATAGAGCTCTGCTGAAGAGAACCAGTTGAACAGCTCTCCCTTTGCTCGCGCTTCTCGTTGTAGGCTGTATGCGCGTACCCAAGCATGTACAGGATGATCGTCTAAGAGTGACTTCAAAATCTGAATGCTACTCCCCTTGGCCGCAGGGAATCTATACCGTCGCTTCTTCAACTCTTGAGCTCCACGGAATACCCAGTTGAAAACGCCACTAAGCTCTGTACGTATTATCTTGCTTGCCAACTCAGGGTCTTGTCTCTCCTTCGGTATCGTCACGTCAAAGTTGACATATTGTAGTCGTCTAATAAAACCAAGTGACGCATCATCAGGATAAGGAAGCTCGTTCAAGTTAAAGATAAGGTATGGTATGTTGTTACCTTCAAGCACATCCTTTCCAAGCTTTCGCATCGGAACAGGCTCTCCACTAACCAACCTCTTGAACATTCCTGTATTCCTCTTCCCAAATTTCTTAGGGTCTGAATCGGAAGACCAGTTGAATATCGCGTTTCTAATCGGGAATCTACCGCGCATACCTTCGTCACCGTCCGCAGTAAGCTCCGCATAGTCCATCTTGCTTATTCGGTCGCCTCCGAACAACTGACAGGCTACATCGAAGATGACACTCTTTCCATTGGCTCCTGTTCCAACGAGCAACAAACAAAGCTCTATCTTTGAGGACTCTTTGCCCTCATAAGGATTGTACGCGGTCCCCCGTTGTATCAAACCAAGACCAAGGAACATCTGTAACACCATGCGCGAAGTCTTGTCTGGTAGCACCTCATGGATAAAGTTCAACCACCTGTCACACTTCGCCTTCGGATTGTAGTCGTATGGATGATAGTAGGTAACATGGTATGATGAGGAGAATGGCATGAGCCTTGGCTGCTTCAACCCACTACCGAAGTCCACAACTCCATTGTTAAATGCTACTATGTCAAAGGAAGGATTGAGTATGTTGTAGCACTCAATGACATCCATAAACGATGTCTTCATTACCGTAGCATTGGAAACCATGGTAGCTACTCCAAGACTTGTCAATAATATCTGATAAGCCTGCTCTACTACCTTACGTGGAACAACTTCGTATATCTTACCATTGAACATATAAAAGTTGTCGTTGAAAAACTTAACTGGAGCGTCTTTAGCCAACTCGCGCATGGAACGGATAAAACCTACCTTCAAAGCGTTGTACTGCTCCGAATTGGTTCTTCCCCAACTACGCCTGTACTCGTCCAGTCCGTACTTCCCAGAACGTGATAACTCTATCAACTGCTCATGCAAAGTATCTATCGCTATTCCTTTATCCATCCTTTCTTTCTTAGTGTATATCCGTGTATATTCAAAATTTGCAAAACGTGGTGGCAAAATGCCCGTAAATAAAGGGTTTGTGGCGGTTTGACGATTCCAGGTCGCCTTTAAGACCTCTCCCCCCTATTAAAATATGAATAATACAAAAGTAAACAAAATATCCGTATATTCATACAAAAACCTTATGTATATTAGAATTATTATGCATTTTTAACATGCACAAAGTGAAGGATAAATATGCATTTATATACATTTTAAGGTTTGGTAAAAAGTCTTAACAAAGCATGTATGCACAAAGCTTAAGAATACTCTTGCATAAATATACTTCCTAAAGCATGGTAAGACAATGCAACAAAATAAACCGTAAAAAATCGGAAGAAAAAATTTTTTAAAGGGGTGACATACAGCATTTTAGCCTTTTTATATAGGGGGGTATGGGGGTATGTGAAATATATATACAACATGTTGCGGTTTATATTATGTAAACTACGCCAAAAATGTCAAATTTTCTGTTTGTCAGGATGTTTTACCTTTCGGTTTATAATTTTTGCTAACATTCCTAACCTTTTGATTTACAACGTTTTACACGCTTTATTATTTTGTATTAAAATACACTATTTGTATAAATATACATTGTTGTTATGATTTTCCTTTGTATGTTTATACAATGTGGTGTATATTTATAGATTTGTATATGATTATTATTTTACTATATTTATACATTATGTTTGTATATTTATTATATACACTATTTGTTAAAACCTTTTACTTTGTGCCTTTTCTTTGCGTTCTAAGGCGTTCAAACTACCTTTATATATAGTTAGTAATAGGTAGTATTTAAAGCCTGTCAGAAGTAGAGAAAAGCGGCTTATTTAAGGTGCAAAGGTAGTGTTACCATACCTTTTGTAAACCTCGTAATTACCTAATAGTCAACTACTTACAATATGTTAAATATTGTATAAACCGCAAAATAGTTGCTCTTTTGTTTGCTGGTTTCAGATAAAAGCAGTACCTTTGCAGTGTTGAAAGTGGTAGTAATGGTGCTACCATTTAACCTAAAAAAAGATTTAAAAATTATGGCAACTTTAAACACTGAAAAAAAGGTAACACTAACAGAAAGTTACAAGCACTTCATTTCTTCATTTATTACAGAAGAAGCGGAAAAGTATTTGACACAAGAAAAGACGGACGCTTTGGCAAATAACAAGCTATTTCAACAGAAAAAGGCGGAACTTGCAAAACTGAAGGCGGAAATTTTGGCAAACGTTACCAACAAGTTGTACGCCCGTAAATTGGCGGTAAACTTTGGGCATAAGTGGAAAATTGAGGCGGACACGTTGGAAGCAATGATAATTGATGGAAACGGAATTTGTATCAAAGACGGAAAGAAAGTAACATTATCTACAATTTCAGAGTGTGCAAGTTTCATGGCTTATTTGTTCACAAGCCTAACAAAGAGTACAAAGCGTGTATTAGATGAACGACACGAAATATACACCGATGTAAAAGGCGGTTTGGAATGGAACGACGACTTACAAGCCGTATGTACAAAGGTAGCACAAAGACGAAATATAAAAGTAGAAGACGTGCTGCAAGCATACGAAACAGAAAAGGTGAAAGAAGAAAAGGAAAAAGCGAAAGCATAAGCCAACGCAAAACAACCTATACAAAGGTAGTCCGACAAATGGACTACCTTTTTTTAATTCCTAAATTTTAGGTACATAATTTCTAAGAGGGTGCAGCAGCATCCAGTCAGAAATTAGAAGGGAGTAATTTCCAACGGGAGCATTTTCCGTTGCGGATGTCTATTGCCTAAAATTTACCCTCACAAAATTTGGATACCTTGATGAGGTGTGAGGGCTTAATCGGAGAAAAATCTCTGAGAACTAAATTCCAGATAAAACGAGATAAGTATCTCAGTAAATCGAGAACGTGCGAATGTTCCGAGATGGGCAAAGAGAAACGAGATTTCTCAGAAACATCCATTCGAGAGATACGAGAAAATTCTTGGCGCGAGCATTGAATGAGATGAGATGGCGCGACGGCGAGAGAATTTGTATCATCAGGCGTGATGAGAGTTTAAGAAGAAATAAAAATCATAATTCATATTCTAAACAGAGTCGTTTTCTGTGTGGCTGGTTACCACAAGACAAAACGATACACACAATCACGGATGGCAGCGTTCTAAGGTGTGTACTATTTACGCTGACTGAATGGGTTATTTGTCAACCTTGTTACTTTGAGTATGCAGCAAGAAAACAAATCGCAGCCATGTGTTAAATGGTAGGGTATGAGAGAGAAGACGCAAGACATTTCTATGATGACGATAGAAAATTAAATCTCTTATATCCTGGCTAATGGGGTGGAGAGAAATCTCCGCTCTACAATTACGAACCAATTAAATATTAAAAAATTATGATACGAATAGACTATTATAGATTTGGCGTTTACAACCCGTATCAATTCGGTGACGAATGTTATAGGACACTACGAGAGGCAAAGGATGCCTATCTAAAGCACATACAACAAGGCCATTGTGTCAGCTGTGATATACACGGCTGCACCCTGAAGGACGACAGTATATTTCTTACTTACACTCCGTGGTACAGCGACGTGAAAGCCTTCGGACGCACAAAGCTGACAAATATCGGCTATGCTGTGAAGATTGGCAAGTATAAAATTCCAATCTAACAATATTACAGGTGGTTTTCCTTACGTTCCTCAAGCCTAATTATCCCTGTTATTTACAGGGAACTATTAACCAAAGATTTTAGAATTATGAAACAAAGAGAAATTATTTATTCAAGTGTGATAATTTTGCTTGGGTTTATTCAGGTACTTCCATCGTTGTTAATGTTAGCAAGTACGAATATTGCCGTAATTCTGCTTGGAATTATTTGGGCGATTACGTTGTTAGTATTTTGGGATAGTACGATAATTGGCAGATGGTATTTCAGAGAGTTGTGGCGTTCTACGCTGCGCTTGGAAAAATTACTGTTTCCGTTGTCAGAATAGATTCAGATAGTACGATAATTCTGCTTGGATAATTTCAGCCAAAGAGCTACCCGATATATTTGGGTAGTACGATAATTAATAACCACAAAAAATATTAGAATTATGACAACGAGAACCTTTATGCTTTTAAGCAGAATCAACGCAGAGGGATTAAACAATTCAAAGTGGGACATTAATATGTTCCTTGAGCCTACGAGTGCAAAAACTCAATTTGGCACAGATGAGGAAATTACGCTCCCTTCTGGAATATGGCTTGTAGTTTATATGAGACCTTCTGATGATTCAGACTGTTTTGATGAGCTCAAGCCTGATTATAGATTGAAAGTGTACGGTTATGATGACGCATTATTTTTCAACATAACCGATTAAGCCTAAAAACTGCCTGAGAGATTAGGCAGTACGATTAACCATTTAGAATTATGAAACAGATTAAATTACGTGATGTTAAGATTGGAGAGTTTTTCCGCTTGACAAATTCAGAGACAGCGCCTGTATGGATACGTAATGTGTACGACAGGAGAATCAAGAAGTTTGAAGCCTACAAATACGACAATGTAAATCATTGGAGTTTGCTTAGTGGTTCCCGACTTGTGTATGTAGAGTCTGAGTTTTAGAATTAAGTCAAAGAGCTGCCTATCATTTATTAGGCAGTACGAATATTAACCAAAAAAAATTAAGTTATGAGTATTACAAGAGTAGAGTGTTCTAACACTCGTTACATGGAGAATTTATTTGCGAAGATGCAAGAGATTTATGCGCATGCGGAGTTTATTTCCTACGATGGAAGATTCTTAACCTTTGCATACGTGAGCTAAATTAGGCGTGGTTTTTATCACGCCACATATTGTTTAACCATTTAATTTATTTTGCGATATGAAGAATTATCAAGTATTGAGCAAAGTAGGTCGTTTTTCTGCTTGTGTAGAAAGAGAGTTCGACGAGTATAAAGATGCTAAAGTATTTTGTGATTTGCTGAAGAAATCAAGTACCTCGTCATTCACAGAATATTATATTACCGCAATTTGTGGTAATAGATAAAGTTGCCAGACTTGGGTAGTACGATAATTCGTGCTACCTTCTATTAACCAAAACAGAATGATTATGAATAAGAAAGAAATTGCAGGTGTAGATAGACCCTACACAACAGAAGATTTAGGGAATATTCTCTATGGTTTTATCAATGATGGAGACTGGGAGGACAAAGCTTGTCTTGATTATTATATACCAGACCATTATAACAAAAGAACTATCTTAAATGAGAATTTCCGAATCTATTCTATCACGGAGTTTGGCTTGTGTGAAGGAATATACACAGACTTCTATATAGAAGACCGTGAGAGAAATATAAAATTTCACCTTCTTACAGCAAAGACACTTCGTGAATCTGAGGAAGCATTTATAAAGATGCACTCGATGGCTGCATACGTTTGTTACAAATTTAGACTTTACGTAGAAGACAATTTGGATAATTTCGTATGGAGCGGTTTTGATGTTTCCTATGTAAACTCAGACGGAAATGAAATCTGTTATTGTTGGTGTGGCAGCTTGGAACGAGTAGCAAACACAGCTAACGAGCTTCGTAAAAAACATGGTAATATAAAAATATACTATGTTGAAAAATCAACCAGAATGAAATTCGAGTACAGATTTTAGCAAAGAGACAGGGAATAATTTTGCCCTGTCGCTATTAACCAAAAAATGATTTAGAATTATGACACAAACAGATGTTAAGTTTCTACAGGCACTTGTAGAGTCTCACGAACGGGTTATTGCAGCAGACTGCAAGAGACGTAAATTAAGCAGAGAAGTTTATAACAGACGTGTATCTCAGAGCGAGAAGAGAGCGAACGAGATACTTCGTGAGATGAGGTACCGCTAAACAGGGTAGAGTTATTGCTCTACCTCCATATTAACCAATTTACAATAGAATTATGGAATATATCAAGACACAAGAGTATCATACACGCATTGACGTGTATTTTGACGGAGAGAAATACGTTTTTATAAACGCTTTCCATGGCTTAGTAGCTATTGCGAGAAGAGATTACGACACATCTCGTTTTTCAGAAGATAACACAAGATGTTTCGTTACATTCCATGTTGAGAAAGCAAGTACAATTTCTGATAGTACTATTGAGCGCATAATCAACAAGGGCGAGAGCACTTATATGCCATGTGATGTCACTTACGTTTACGACACTATTTCTGACAGCGAAAGTTTGCCGTATTTTGTGAGCGTAAATCTCAGAAAACGAGGTTAGCCTAAAATTCTGTATCATTCGTTTGATACAGAAACCATGTTTAACCATATAAAAAGAAGAATTATGAAAGTAAATGATTTATGTAAGGAATATCCTTATCTTACACGTTCCCAGATTCAATTTCTCGTGAATAATAGCAAATACAAGACAGAGCGTGGTCTAAGAAACCACATTTCTAAGGAAAACGAAGATGTGCGCTCTAAATGCGAAGCTCCTTTTGTGTATCGTCTTGAAATAGAGGTTACGTGGAGGAAGAGTAATACTTGGGGGTTGTGTCCTCGTGCTGAAGCTCGTTGGAAAGATGAGAAAGGATGGCAATACGAAAAGAATGCAGGCTACGCAAGTGGCTGCGGTTACGACAAACATAGTGCCTGCGTTGCAGAGGTGTGCAATAAAGTATTATCTCGTAACATATATCTGAAACGTAGTAAGATAAGTGAGAAGAATATTCGTGATGGTAAAGTACCGTATGGGATTCGGAAAAGCAAGGAATATATCTTGCCTACCTTTGAAGGCGGAGTAGGAATGAATTGTTATTTTGCTATTGCGAGATTTCTTGGTGGAGAATTGTACCATGTTGCAGACTCGAAGACTTATGACAAATGGGTTTTTGAATTTAAGAAACCTAAAAAATAACCTAAACTAATCCTCACTCTCACGGGTGAGGATTACTATTAACCAAACTTAGAAAAAAATATGAATAAGAGATTAGAAGAGACACTAAACGACCCATTGTTGGATTGTGAAGTTTTGGAAACTAAAGAAGATGATTCTTTGCGTGTTTCCCTTATCAAGTGGGTGGATGGAACATTTTCCATAGCTCAAGTAGACAAGAAGACGAAGAAAATTAGTGTATCTGAGACAAAAGACGAGTCAAAAGCTCGCAAGCGTTTTGCGCACATTTTTGCCTAAATTAATTCCCACATTATTGTGGGGATTTCTATTAACCAACAATCAGAATTATGGAAAAGAATATTTGGGAATATGTTATGAACAGCAAGGGTGAGGTTATCGAGAAAATAGCCGATTATATCGGTGTGGTAAGCTTCGCCAAAGTGATTGAGAATCTCTATCGCGAATGCCTGGAGAATTTCGACGATGCGGAAGACATGGAAGAATACATTGCTGATTTGTACGGACAGAATATCCAGTCTATGGCGAGGGATTTCACTCTTAAAGTAAACAAGGAGATGAAGAAATATCTTCACCAAAAGGACCACCGCATGATAGGTAATTTTGCCAACATTGAGGATGATTATCCAGCGCATATTACAGGAACTGCGTGGTGTTCTGAATACGATGGCGATGATTACTTTGATTTATTTCCTCAGATGGTTGCACGTTTGGATTCTGCTGAAGATAGCAAACAGGCAGACGAGGATAGAGCATATCTCAGAGAATGGTATTTTGGTGCCTTTGGTACTTTTGGAATTAAGTACAATTTTGGCAACGACCTTTCAGAGATTGCCTACGAGCTTGAACAGGAATGTGTAACAGCCTAACAATGCGTGGTTTATTCCACGCATACATTATTAACCATTAAAACAAGAATTATGAACAAGTGGGTACTATTTTATCACGAGCAAAGCAGATTTGACTTCGTAAACATGCGATTTACAGACGAAAAGGAAATTGCGCCAATGACAGGAATGGATTCTATTATGCCTATTGATGGCAGAAGAAATATGTTGTCGATACATGCTGCGATACAGAAGAAAATCGAGAGGATGAAGAATATTAAGAGCTTCGGCCCTTGTGCGTTTTCTATTCTTACAGGTTCTACAATTATGCAAGCGTCAGAAAGTCCTTTGTATTTTCTGTAGCCTAAATCGAGGGAGTTATCTCCCTCACAACAAACCAAAATACAGAGAATTATGGGAAAGATTACAATTTCACAGAGTGGTAGCAGGACAATCTACAGACTTGGCAGACGTATAATGTGTTACAGGGATGGCTACAGAGTTTATCTTGGTAAGCCTTCAGATGCTACGCACAATACATTTGATGCGTTGTCAGAGAACTTGGCGCATGAATATTGTGTCGAGCGTTGCCAACAAATAAATTGGGCAAGAATAAAGCATGATAATCCTGTAGCCTACAATGCTCATAGGTTATTGTGTGCATTAACCAAATGATAGTCTTCGGACTATCACTATAACCAATTAAATAAAGAGAATTATGAAAAAGGATTTTGAATTACTGACAACTTATGGAACAGAATTTATTGTAGGTGGTATTCGCACGACAATAGATTGCGACTTCCTTGTAAGACCATTTGAGAATTATATGAGCGACATTTGGGATTATTTAGAAAAGAAATTCCCTGGGGAGGATTTTGAAGATTACCCTTGGGACATTGATCCACGATTTGAACGTTTCGAGTATGACGAATTTGGAACGAAATATATTGTTCTTAACATGGGGGCTATGCAAGAAGATGAAGTTGATTGGGAGTACGACTGCGTATTTGTACGCACGGACGTATTTCCTTCATACGAACGTTGGAAGATGGATTCTATTAGAACATTAAGCGAGATTGATGTGTCAAAAGATGTTCAAGAATTATCAGAAGAGCAGTTAAAGAAACTGCGTAAAGAGATTCGTATAGGCTCTTGTTATCTTTCAGACTATAACAATTCTATGTCTGTAGATAGAAACATTTTGAGCAACTATTGTGAAAATTACGAGGAGTGGCTTGAAGAAGAGAACATAGAAGACAGTCCTGAAGAATTTGCTTACTACATTCTCGAAGTAGCCTAAAAACGGAGGGAGCAATCCCTCTGACATTATTAACCAAATTATTAAGAATATGTATATAGTAGAAATTAGTAAGTGTAATGATTCCCAGCTATCTTTTAAGATAGTTTATAGTAAGAACTTTGACTCTGCCAAAGATGCTATAAGGCATTTTAGGCAAAAACGAGAGGAAATCAAAAAGAAAGGCTATGCTTACAGTTTTAGTGGCAAACATTATTATCTTGGAGATGGCGAAAAGTGGGAAACCTATCGCAAACCTGGAGACGATACAGATATGACATTAAGTTTAATCACTTGTTAAAATAAAGATTATGAAATACTATGTATCAGTAACAGAAACACTAAACAAAGTAGTTAGTGTTGACGCAGAGAATGAGGAAGATGCTCTAAAACAAGTGCAGACAGCCTACGATGATTCCGTTATTATTCTTGATTCTGACAATTTCTGTGGAGAAACTATAGAGATTGAAGAAGACCAACAATTCTACACCGATTACGAGAAAGAGTATGGCGAAACTTATCAGCACATCGACTAGCCAAACGGGGAGAGTAATCTCCCTACCAATAACCAAAGCATTAAAAATATGAGAGAAGAATATTTAGAAAGCAGATTGACAGGTGTCAAAATGAAATTTGCTATCAAGACAGACAACGTAATGAGCGAGATTCTTGCGAAAGAACCTGCTGACGACTTAACGTTAGAAGAAGCCCACGAATTGTATGAAAGAGCAATCTATTTCGAGAAACACCGCTTTGACAAACCATTGTCTAAAAAAGATTTGTTACCTAAAAGATAGTGCTTACATAGCACTATCACTATTAACCAAAACATTACGAATATGGGACACAGAGAATTTATTCAGCAAATAGCAGATAAAGTTGCAGAAGGTTCGAGGTTTTGTGTAAACTTCGAGAAGCAAACTCTTCGCCTTGATGGTAAACTTGTAGACTTGTCAGAAATTGAGTATGACAAAGAGCTTGTAGATACAGCTTATCTTGAATCTACTCTTTATTCTCGATACAAGGAGTATAAGTATTCTATACCTTCCGAGCGTTCAGAGTCACACAGACGTAGCTATTTCAAAGCTCTTCCTGAAGCAGAATTGAGCGATGAAGACATGCTCTATGGAGAACAGAGAGAGGTCGCACGATGTAAACTTGAGCTATCCGTTTTATTTGCTGTTATTAGTGGTAACTTCAAATGGCATGAAGAGTGGGGAAGTTGGTTCTATCAATCTCCCTACGACAAGGGTTTTATCATCCTGCGTTCATGGATTGAGCCAAAACAGAGTGAGGAACAATAATCCTCGCTCACAGATTTAATTAACCAATTTATTAACACAGAAAATTTTAGAATTATGAAAAGAAACGTAATGATTTCAGGTGAGTTCACATTGTCAGAAATGACCAGTACTTCAACAAACGCAGCTACTACAGCTCCTAAGAAAAAGACGGGAAAAGCTCTTATCGAGGCTCTGAAAGCAGCAGGCGTTGACACCTCTAACTACTTTGTTATGGGTGAAGAGATGGTTGTTAAGGTTGTCGATGGTGTTCCTACACAGGTTACAGAAGATGATCCTGTGCTCGCTTCTATCAAGAGTGGCGGTTATATTAATCACTACAAACTCTTCCGTCGTTGGGTGATGGCACAGATGTTCCACATGCTACGCAGAATGGAAGAAAATAGAAATATTAACATGACTATGCTTATTCAGCGCATGGGTTACGAATATTCGTGGCGCGTGGTTGAAAATGAACTTCTCGCTCAGTACAAAATGGAGAAGCACGGAGATAAGGAAAATCTTGGAAAACGTAGACTTTGGTTCAACAAGAAGAATATCGCAAAAATGATGGACGAATATATCGTGTCCTTGAATGCTTATATTGACAATAATCTCAAGTTCAAGAAGGAACTTGACAAAAACGGAGAAAGAGTATTCAAGCATCGTTGCAAGGGTATTCCTTACATTCGTTTTGCTGGAAAGAACATTTTTGTCGATGACATTAGTTCAAAGATTATCTACCCTCTTGAAAGTATGTGCTATTCTATAAAGAATGCAACTTCTATCAAAGAGGAGTACAATATCATCCGTAAGTTCAACAAAGAGCGCAAACACCTTCTCGCGAAGACTGCTATGTCTAAGACTTTCATTAACGCCTACAAAGGTTCGGGAGCGTATTTCACGATGCGAAACCTTATCATGTTCCACGGAGCAAAATTTAAAGGTATGAGCAAAGAGCAGTCCTTGCATTATGTAGACACCGAGGCCATTTCTTTTACCGGAATCGAAGAATGGCAAATGGTCGGTCTTATGAAGCGACTTATCTCAGACTCTGGTATCTCTATACAGGGAAAGATTGATGAGTGGCGAACAAAAGCGAAGTAAATCTGTGAATCGCTAAAGCCATCGAAATGTGGTGGGTGGGCAAAATTTTATTAGAGCTCATTAAACGAAGGATGGTCCAGGCTCTCACCTGGATGTATCCTTCAAGCACGTAGCTCTTTGAATCAAGTTACTAAAGCAAGGCTCCACGCTCACGACCACATTACAAGCCTAACAAACCCGTGACAAAAAGTCACGGGTTTCTTTTTAACCAAAACGAACTAAATTATGGATGTAACAGAATTATCAAGAGAACAGCTTCTTGAGCTAAAACAGTCGCTTTTAGAATCTGTCGTTGGTCATCAACCTTCATGGTATGAGTGTGCGTATGCTGACGATATTGTGTCTGACAAACAGGTATACGAAGAATACGGAGGAACAGATTTTACACCTTCAGATTTCTTCTGTACTGCAATGTAGCCAAACAAGGGAGATAATCTCCCTGCGTATAACCAAAAAAATAACAGAATTATGAAAGAAGACAAAATCCTACAGATGTTTTTTGAGCCTGAAAGATGGCAGTATGCAATCAATAAAGGCTTTGATAAGGACATCAACAAAGCAACATTGTGTAAGCTTACTTCTCCTGAGATGAGAGCTTATATGTATCAAAGGATTAAGGATGGCAAATATAAAATTATGCCTCCTCATACAGCGAAGATTCCGAAAGACAATGGCGATTTCCGCACAGTCTACGTGAATGAACCTGTAGACAGAATCCTTTTGAGCATTACCAACGATTTACTGTTTGAGCTTATGCCAGAAATGATACACCCAAACTGCAAGTCTTATCAGAAAGGTTTGGGTTGTGGTCGTGTCGTACAGAATGTGGCTCAGATAATGAGTCATGGTGGCGATGGTATTCTTGGATGGAAATCTGACCTCTCTAAGTATTTTGACAGCGTTCCTATCAAGTATATTGACGAAGCGTTTGATAAAGTAGAAGATAAATGGGGAAAGTCGAAGCTCATTGATGTAATACGTGATTACTATCATACAGACTTATTCTTCGATACAGAAGGAAATCTCTGCGAAGCGTATCAATCGCTCAAACAGGGATGTTCGGTCGCCTCATGGCTCGCAGACGCTATTCTCTACCACTTAGACGAAATGTTGTCATCGCTCAATGGTTTCTATAACCGTTACTCTGATGATTCGCTATTTCTTGGCGAAGATTATGAGAAAGCTATGGTGATTATGCAGAACGAATTGGCAAAAATGCAGATGAAGCTCAATCCTAAGAAGGTTGAGTATTTGGATGCAAATCATTGGTTCAAGTTCTTGGGCTATTCCATCAAAGGACATGATATTTCATTGTCCTCTACTCGTATCAAGACCTTTCAGAAGGAGATTGAGAAGAGGACTATCAAGAAGCGTGACATCACAATGACGAAAGCTATCAACTCTGTAAACCGCTATCTCTATAAGGGGTGCGGAGAGTTTTCGTGGGCAACACAGGTTTTACCTATAGTCAACGTAAAAGAGGACATCGACAAACTCAACACCTTCGTCATGGACTGCATACGTGCGGTCAAGACAGGAAAGAAGAAAGTTGGTGGACTTGATTATGTCAAAACACAGGCTGTTGGTTGTGTAGACCGTGGTCGGGGTAGAAATGTGAAAGCTAACAGAACTAAGACAGAGAGCGAAATTAAAGGTTACTTATCAATAGGTTGTGCTCAGAATGCTATGCGTACAAGCAAGGCTGCCTACACAACATTGGTAATGAATCTTTAGTAAAAATCTGAGCATACAGACAAGAAAGAAGGACGGATGATTTATAAACGTCTCGAAAACCATCTCTATGAAAGGGGCGCAACAACCAAGTTTACACTTGAATATGTTGGGACCTTTCATGAAGACATTTCAAGACAGCTAAATCAAAACAATAAAGCAATGTGCCAGTCCGTATGACTTTCTTAGATGGCGCACACCATCATTCTTTAACGAATGGCTGAATTTATGAAACAGGTCTTAAACCAGAGATGGTCCACGAGCTTCACCGCTCGTGGACCGATTTCTGGTGAACCCTGTGTCAAATCAGAAAATTGCAGTATTGTGCCGAGCCATTGATTAAAGAGTTACCCAAACACGAGGGTTGTTTCCCAAGAGAGATTTATTTAGTCAGACTGTAATAAGCCTGCCGCGTTACAGCCTTACCATGCCATAACGCGGCATTAATATACAGTCTTAATCAAGAAATTATATTTACGTGTCACAATTTCTAAGGGAAACAATTTTATTGCCAAAAAGGTACATAAGAAAGAAGAATTTATGTTCGGTACATTCTGAAGGCGTGCACACCGATTATCATCCGCTGCATGCCTCAGAAAGATACTGTTCACAATCAGTAATCTAAATTTAGGCAACGGCTCTTTTGAGTGTACCTACAAAAACCATGCGAATTGTATCGCAACTTATCGAGGGTATGAAATTTGTTATCCTGCTGAAAGATTATGACGACGGGGCTGATAACCCAGCCCCGTCGTCATCTCATTTAGCAGGCTAAATCGAAGATATATATCCATACAACAACATACATGAGATAAGTTATACGCATTGCAGCGTAGTCTGTTAAGAGTTGGACATTTAATCTACATCCCAAACTGAGATACTTCAGAGGCAAAGCTTACGCTTTGAGAGGGAAGTATCCCTCTGGATGTACAATATCAAGCTACTATAGCTCTGCAACAAAACAACATGAGACAGACTTAGGCTATTGCGAGCCGAAACGTGCGCAAGGAGGATTCGTTTATTAAACTCAGTCTGCTATCATCCTGATCTAACATGATACCTCAATATTAGATCAGGACTTACGACTGGTTCAAATCAAGTCCGTACAGATACGCAACAAATCCTTTGAGCGCACACTATTTATCAACCATTAAATTAAGGAATTATGAAGAAAGTAGAAATTGAATTGAACGAACTGATGGAAGCACCTATTGACGAAACAAACGTTCTCGCAGACGCTCTGTTTGACCTTCTGTTTGATAACAGTCGTTATGTATGGGAAGGTTGCCAGGCTGTAGGTTTTGTAAATAATATTGCCACAATAGCTTCATATCTTGACAACATTTTAGTAGTTAAGATTATCCCGAACAACACTTCACAAGAAGAAAAGGACAGATGGAATTTTGCAGTAGTAAACTCTATCACAGGATTAGAGTTAGACAATATTGAGAAATTTGAGTATATAAGTTTCCTCAACGAGGATGAAAACATCATCTTCACCTATGTAGTTTTACGTGGTGTCGTCGAGTTTCAGTTTCATTTCAACGAAGAGTAAGCCAAAAGCCTCATCATATATTGGTGAGGCACAGCATTTAAGTTTAACCATTTAAAACAAAGTGAATTATGGCAAAAGTAATCTTTGCGGACAACATCCTAAAGCGAAAAGGCATTGAGAAAAGAAACTTTGATACATCGGCATTTAATGAAGTTGTAGAGAAGTTCTTTATGAATAACGATGCGAAAGCTACTATTCTCCTCCTGCCGAAGAGATTTGTAGCTTTAGAAAATCCTCCAGAAGGAGATTTTCTCGATTACTTAGATGTTGACTCTTGGGAAGATAAGCAAGCGAACCCAAACGACCCGTTGACTTATGATGATGTTCTTTATCTGATGTCTATCCACATGCGCAGACCTATCCTTATGATAAATGAGCCATTCATTACCAATGCGGCAGGATATTTAAGGTCTATATGTGGGTTCAACGTTCAGAAAAAGACCAAGAACGGCAAAAAGATGTATATTGTATCTCTCCCAATCTAAGCCAGACAAGCCTACCTGTATAGGTAGGTACTACGTTAAAACCATGTTAAAAACGGTAAAGTTTTTCGGTTTCTAGTATAAACTTACTAACTTTGCTACTAATAACCAAAAAGGAAAGAATTATGACAGAAGAAATTCATTTGGAAACAAGAGATTGGGAAAGGTTACTAACACCTACCCAACAAGAAAAGTACAAGTCTGTTATCAAACAAGGTTACTTCTCGGATTATCATGGCAACGAATGGAGACACAACACCTTCTATGGTGCATTCTTATGGAAACATCCTAAGTACGTCAATGTTGTGAGGATATTCGAGAAGATTGTCGGTCATCATCCTCTTTGGGAGGATGTTACGGACGACAACCTTCGCGATCTGTTTGAAGAACTTGAAAACAGCTACGCGCCAAACTCTGTAAGAACAATGTGTGCTTGTATCAAGGCTATTATCCGAGAAAATGACGAAAGCCGAGAAATCCCAAGCCCTAAGTTCAGTAAGATTTTAAGGAGCAAAACTGTTCCCGTGCAAGCCGTGGCTCTTACAGACGAAGAGATTGACAGCATTATTAACTACAATCCTCGCGGTCGCACGCAGAGATATGTTAAGCGCATGTTTCTCATGGAATGTCTTTGTGGAGCTCGTCTTAGTGACTGCCAGAAGATAACTCCTGAGAATATTGATGATACAGGACATTTCCTAGTGTATGTTGCTAAGAAAACAAAAGCTGAGGTCAGAGTGCCTATACACAAGAAGCTTAGACCTTACCTTGTGTGCGGTACTGCTGACGAACCAGTTGGTGGTCTCTCAGAACGGACCTTTAATGCGAGTCTACAGGTCTTATGTAAGAATTGCGGTATAAACGGAAGAGTGAAAGTCTTTATGGCAGGAGAAGAGAAAACAGGCAAGAAATATACTTTTGTAACTTCTCATACTGGAAGACGTTCCTTTGCAACCAATCTGTCTAAGAAAGGTGTGCCTATCGAGCAGATCGCTATAATGATGGGACACATCAGCCGCGGAAAACCGAATATCAGTATGACACAGAACTACATCGTAGGTAAGACTGAGATAGATTCTGATACGTTGAAAATCTTCGGAGTTTACGACAAAACTTCAGAAGATACAACAGAATAAAATAACATTATTAACTAATTTAATTTTTTAGAATTATGGAAAAGAAATTTTCACAAAAGGAAGCTGAAAACGCATGTGTAGCAAAGTACAACGCATTAACACAGGATGTTCTACAAGGCGTTTTGACTGGCAAGTATTGTACTTACGGAGAAACTATTAGTGCGTTACAGGAAATAGAAGAGCAATATGCAGATGAGGTCTGCGATATTAACGACTTCCCTGAATTTCCTAAGATTAACGGAGTTATCATTACCTTCCTTAAAAACTCGGCAGCTCAAGGTTGCGACCTGGTAGAGTCTGTAAAATCATTCCTCGATTTAGCCACTAAGTTGGCAGAGGATGATATGAAGGAGCTTGAAGCTCAGAACAAATAGCCAAAACGGGCGGTATTAACATATCGCCTGACGTTTCAATTGTAATACATAACTTTAAATGAAAGGTCTTCTTTGCTCGTGAGAGTAGGGGAGACCGTTTTTTCAAAGAATTGCTAAAACGGAGATATTCTCTACTATTAACCCAGCCCTCCCGTAACACGGTAAACGGAAAATTATGACAACAATAGAACAAGAGTTAATAAAGACAGGTTATCGTTATAGTGACAACGAGGACGGTTCTTTCGATGTATGCTACGACCACAGCCAAGACTCGTTCTTTTCGCCCTTATATCGCTATCATGTGGCAACTGTTAAGGATGATGATGAATTGTGGTACGTTAATAACAACGAAGGCGCAGGATGGGGAGAATACCCCAAGGAAGATTGGACTTTAGAGAGAGCCATCTACGACCAGTGTATTGACGAACATATTAACTAAAAACAGGTAAAATCATTCAGCCCTCGCCAACACGGATAAGGCAGTTTTATGAGACAAGGTTTTTATGAATGCAAAAAACATACAAGTTATTGGCGAGAAAAAGCCATTGAAGAAATGCCTTGGGCATCCAAGGTTGTAGCAGTCGTTGGTGGTTATATTGGCTTTGAGTCTTTGGACGATTACGAAATCTGGAGAAATCAGAAATAATAAAAAGCCTCGACCGAAGCCGAGGCAACGCAAGACTTTTACGTCTCGAATCTACGATAGTAGAAATTTGCTCTTTATGAGCGTTTCAATCCACAATTCCTAAGAATTGACTGTCAACGGAAGTTTATTTTTATTTCAATTCCAGAACGGTACGATTAAAAGTCTCCCGAAGACATTTGCAAAGATAGTGGATTATTTCTACGAACAATAATTTGATAACAATCATTAACTAATTTAACAAATAAACATTATGAAGAAGATTTTATCGACATTAGCAATGCTGCTTGTAGTTTCTCTTAGTTCAACAACATTTGTTGCTTGTAGTAGCGATGATGACAAAGAAGAAACTAAAGTAAATGTAACAGAAATCTTAGGCTCTTGGGAAGAAACTCACGTAAAGTCTGGAGATAAAACTACAACAGAAGTGGTAACGACATGGACTTTCAACGCAGACAAAACAGCTACAGAACATGTCGAGGCTTTCGTCACTACTTCCTACACAAAGAAAAACAAGATTCTTGACATGACATTCGGCTTCACCTACGAGTATAATGGCAAGAAGGTAAAGCTAACCAGTACAGATCCGTCTGTTAAAAACCCTATTTCTTATTATGACGTTGAAATAAACGGGAACAAAATGCGCATGGGTAACGAAGAGGAAGGATTTTTCGACCTAACCAAAAAGTAATTTTCAAGCAGCCATCCATCATATCGGTGGGTGGCTGTTTTTTTGTGCCTTTTTGTTATTTTTCAAGCCATTCTTGTTTGCTTGAAAAACATTAACCTATTTTAACCCTTTAATTTTCTTGTTTTTACTTCTAAAAAGGAAAGCACGCTGCTTCACATTTTCTTAATCCACCGTTTTTACTTCTAAAATCGAATCAACTATCTTGACAAGATTTCGCATTTGGCGGTCTGAAAAATAATGCCTAATTTCGCTAGCGCTTATCAGAAGTTACGCACTGATAAAATTGAATATGCTTTATCTTAGTGGCTTTGCCACACCATGATATGCCCTATCCAAAGTTCGGAGCGTAACACGAGCAGAGGATAGGGTATTTTTTTATCTTATTCCTCAAAGTCGAAGTGGAAGAGACGGCTAAATACACCACGTACACCAAGACTTTAAATGCAAGTGGGACTCACGGCAAAGTGCAGGGTTTTATTCGCAGAAGGCACGAGAAGAGCGGATGCTACAGTCCGAAAGCTGCGACGCCAAAGCAAGTGTAGTTTTTGCAGAGGTCGAATGAAGGGAACAATATACTGGGTCCACCATTATTCGTAAAATCCTCCACCTACAAGTTTTACCTCTTGTGGGTAAGGGGGATACTCTCATTTCTGCTAAACTGCAACCTGTTCCTATTTTAAAGTTAAACAGATAAAAATATTAACAATATATATATCATGGCAAAAGATAAAAAAAATAATATTATTATACCTACGCGCGAGGAATTTGAAGATTTTTGTTTCTTAAAGTTAGGTTATAATGACAAAGAATTTACTTCTGAATTGTGGAAAACTTGTTGTCGAGTTGGTTGGAAAAAGAAGAATGGTAAAGCTCCTAAGAGTTGGCAAATACTTGCTGTAAGTCATAATGGTGCGTTACTTCAAAAATTTGGTCGTAAACCATACAAAAGAGCCTCAGTAAGCAAAAAGAAGAATGTTGAGGAAGTATTTCCAGATAACGGTTTGCATTATATAGCTTATACGGACGGAAGTTGTGATAATTACTCACAGATGAAAGCTGGTGGAGCTGCCTATATTTTGATTAAAGACCAAGAGATAGTTAAGATTAAGAATCACGGTCAACTCAACACCACCAACAACCGCATGGAACTACTTGCTATAATATCGGCAGTAAACGCTTGCCCCGAAAACGCTTGTATAGACATTTATACGGATAGCAAGTATAGTATCTTGACTTTAGAGAAAGATTTTAAGCCAAACATTAATGGCGACTTGTGGGAATTATATCAAAAGCACTCACGTCACGTTGCAGGAGTTCGCCTACATTGGGTGAAAGGACATAATGGTGATCATTATAATGAAATGGCAGACGAGTTAGCTTATAGCGCATATTGTGAGATTTGCGAGAAGTTTGGAATAAAGAAAACGAACAGACACTAAAACAAGTGATTATGACAAACAAAGATAAGACTATGAATACAGTTAAGATATTTAATCACCCAGTTTTTGGGCAAGTTCGCATTATTGAGGATGATGCAAGTAGTGAGTTGTTGTTTTGTGCTAACGATGTAACGTTGGCACTGGGTTACTCAAATGGTCGTGACGCTGTTGCTAAACATGTTGACGAGGGGGATGTAGCGAAACGCGACACCCCTATTCCTAATCAGTATGGTACGTTGGTCAATCAGTCTGTAACCTACATTACCGAAAGTGGTGTGTACGCCCTTATCTTTGGCAGCAAGCAGGAGCGTGCCAAAGAGTTTAAACATTGGGTTACACACGAAGTCCTCCCTTCAATCCGCAAGACAGGCCAGTATAGCGTCAAGCAACCATCCATAAACGACAAACTTCAAGTAAGCCTTACTTTTGCCGATTGGACGATAAAGACTCTTAATCTCAACGAGGCAAGCAAAATCTGTTGGGCAAAGAAAATTGCAGAGAAGTTTGATATTCCTACAGATGCCCTTCCTATAGGTGTAAATGCAGGAACAGAAGCACCAACACTTCATGCAGCGAAAGACTTGCTTAAAGAAAATAACATACCACTCTCAGCAACGGCATTTAACAGAATGCTTGTAAGCTACGGCATTATTCACGAAGCCACACGTCCAAGCAGAGTAAGAAACAAGCTTTGGAAGTGGAAAGTCCTGAATGAAGGCTACGAATACTACGGTCAGAACGTCCAAGACCCGAACTATCAGTCTCAGACACAGATTAAGTGGTACGACAATAGGTTTTGTGAGTTGCTGAAGCTTGTAGGATATAAGATACCACAAAGATTAATATAAAACCGCCCCTCAGCCAAACAAAACCACTAAAAGCGAGCCTATACAGCTCAGTTTGTTTTCCTAAATTAATAAGGGAGGTGTTAAGCCTCCCTTATTATATCCTCGTTCAGATAGTCTATCACCATTCTGTTAGCTTCGTCTATCTTCCTTGTGTCGTATTTAATGTAGGTAGCGGTCACGGCATTGTCCCAAAGCGAATGACCGAGTGAGCGACCTATAACTTCCATAGGTATATCAAGCTCAGATGCCATTGTTGCCCATGTATGCCTGCTCCAGTAACTTGATATATCATCCTCAATGCCCATCTTTCGCAGATTGCGTGATAGATTGCAGATAAAAGAGTTGACAACTACAGTCTTTGTGTTCTCAATAAAACTTAGTAACCTATCTTTAGTTCTACTATTATACCTTGCTATAATTTCCATTGCTTCGGGTTCAACCTTGATGTCGTATAGCTTTCCAGTCTTGTTACGTTTGTAGCTTATACGACCGTTCTTTAGTGCTGTCTTAGGCAAGAATAGCAAATCGCTTATGTTTATGCCGATAAGGTAGAAGCACAGCATGAAGCAATCTCTATACATAGCCTTCTTGCCTGTCAGCTTGAAGTCTCTTATTGCTCTAAGCTGCTCTAAGGTTAGGCAACGTTTCTTGGTCTGCTCCTTCTTGACCGATACACCTCTGAATGGGAACTTATCTGTCAGCTCTTCCTCGATAGCTCTATTGAAGACGAACTTTAGAATGGCAAGGTCGAATTTTATTCCATTATCTACCCTTCCTTTTTCTCTTTCGTGTTCAATATAAGCCAATAGCCACTTCTTATTAATGGTATCAAAGGTACAATTCTTGTCATACACTTCTATAGCGTTCGCAACACGCTTATATGACATTTGTGTGTTGTGTCTTTTTTTTGTTTCCGCTATCTTATAGATGTAACTTACAAGTGTGCTCTTGTCTCTTTTTTTTGCGCCTATGGCAACTTCTTTTACATGCCTTTTCATATCCTCGACTGACTCGTCTGGGTGGCTTAGGATGTAATCTTCTACGTTCGCATATAGTGCAGCCAGTCTTGCGGTCTTAGCCTTAGCTGACCTGTCCGACTTCGGGAACACCATGCCCGTGAACTTCTCAGTTGTCTGTAGACCTGTATAGACCAAGAATCTCTTATACTTGAAAGTGATGTCGAAAAACACTTTCAAATCTCTGTTATTAACGTAAACTTTCATAGTTTAATCTCCTTTATAGAATTAAAAACTGTTCGCAAATTGTTCGCAAAACCACCTCTTTTCTCGCATTTATCGCACTTTTTTGAGTGTTTTTCGCTACTTTTATTATGTTTTATTTTTTTTTATAGTACTTGATAATCAATATGTTATGAGATAAACGACAATGTTTGTTTTCAAAATATGTAATTTACAATTAAACTTATTGAGAATTAGCGTTTTAACTCGTATTGCCAATTTTCATGTTCGCAAATTGTTCGCAAATGGCAGTTTTAACCACGTTTGTTCTGCACAAGACTTTGGAGGAAGTCAACTTGCTTGCGCAGGTCGGCTATCTGTTCTTTCAACAACTTGTTTTCAAGCTCGTATGGATTTTTGCCTGCAATAAGCTCGAACAATCTATCAAGGCTTTCTGTTCGAGGTGCTTTGAGCGCCATCTCTAATGCCTTATAGGTGGTATCGCTATCTAAATTAATATCACGCATGGTCTTATTACTACCTATATTAACATTGCCATTAATATAGATGTCGCCTTTGCCTTCTTCAAGCCATTCTTTGCTTACACCAAAAGCTTCGCAAATCTTCTTAATATCTTTTGGCATAATCGGTGTTTCACCCTTCATCTTTTTCCGAAATCCTGAAGGATCTATACCAATCTTTTTAGAAAAAGAGTTAGGATTGTCTGCTTCTTTTTCCATCAGACTATTAATTCTCGTGATAATTCCTTCCTGTTTCATAATTATACTTCAATATATGTAACTAAAATTGAACTATATGTTAACAAATGCTTATAATCCCGAATAATATCGGGATTTCCTTGGAACTATCGGGAATTATCTATACCTTTGCAAACGTTATCTGGTAAGAACAGAAAACAAAAGCAAGGAGGGACTGAGATTATTCCCATTCCAATCCTATTTACACCGCAAAGTTATGGGATTTTCTTGGTTTCTCCAAGTTTTTTAACCAAATAATAATTAAAAGTAAAAACAAAATTATGAAAGCAAGTAAAATACAGGTTCCCGACATTACCGAGCTTGGCGCAAACGGAACGCTAACGGTTGAGCTGCCTGACTATAGGGCTTGCATTTCCGCTAAGAACACGGTCGGCTACGTTAAGAAGATGTACCCTCGTAAAGATGGCTACGAATACTTCTGTCGCATCAACGGCAATGTTATCACAATCGGCACAGCTCGACCTGAAACCTTGAAGCGAACAATGACCGCTAAGGAAATTAAGGAAGCTAATTCTTAAAGAAAAGAAAATGGAGGATATAGTTAGAAAAGAAACAATGACCTCGCTTGAGATAGCTGAGGTGACTGGTAAGCGACATGATTCAGTCTTGCGAGATATTCGTAATCTGTTGTTGCAAGGAATAGATGCCCACAATTTTGTGGAGGCCTCTTATACTGATAAGGCAAATAGACAGCAAAAGTGCTTTACTCTCACTAAGAAAGGTTGCTTAATTCTAGCCAGTGGTTACGATGCTCTTCTTCGGGAAAAGATTATAAATCGTTGGGAAGAGTTGGAAAACCAAGTTCGCAAAAGTGAGATTGTTATGCCGAACTTCTCTAACCCTGCTGAAGCTGCAAGAGCCTGGGCGGATCAATACGAGAGGAATCTTGCTTTGGAAGCTAATAACAAAGAATTGAAAGAAGAAAATCAGACTCTTGCTCCAAAGGGAGAATATTTCGATGATTTGGTAGCAAGAAATCTTCTTACGAACTTTACGAAGGTAGCACATCAGCTAAACATAAAGCGGAAGACCTTTATAGAATGGTTGATAAGAGATAAATTTATTTATCGAGACCAGAAGAATAAGCTCGTTCCTTATGCCAAGTATGCTCATACATATTTCCATATAAACGATACAAAAGGAAAATATAGCAAATGGGCAGGCAATCAGACGCTGATAACACCTGAGGGTAAAGAGGCGTTTAGATTGCTTTATGAACGAAGGGGCGAACAATTGTTAGATTTTAAAAAATAAGGTTATGACACAAGAAGAAATTAATAATAAATTCACCAAAGAAAACCATTGCGAGAAATATCTTGCAGGGGATGTTTCAGGATTCGATCCTGCTGTGTCTTACGAAGTTCAGACCACAACGGGTTTTTGTGTTGATGAAAAAAAGAACCCAACTGAAGTTGCGGATGATTTAGTTTGTGTTACTATCTATGATAGTAATGAAAACGAGGAACTTGACGGAACGTCGATATTGCTCAGTCGCAAAGAAACACTTTCTCTGATAGAGAAGTTGGCGAAAGCTGCTGGTTTGTTACGTAAAGAATATACAGATTAAGCTTATGTCACGCAAGAAAGCAATGGTTGAATCGGTTGAAAAGATTTGGCTCTCAACCAAAGAGGTCGCTAAGTATCTCGGTATGAGTACTGGCTACGTTCACGACCTCCGAAAAGAAGGAATGCTGCCACATTCGATGATAAAGAATACAGCATTCTATCTGAAGGAAGATGTAGACCGTCTCCTTGAAGCAAACAAAGTATATTAGGTTTCAAATAGTTACTGATATTTTCAAATGTTTAATAGGAGTTAATAGAATGCTTTTAATTGTGAGTCTGTGAAGACTGGATCGATTGCACACCTCTTAGCGAAGAGGATGAGTGTTCAGAAGCCTTTAATCGAAATTTCTTTTTTTTTCTGAGCACTCAAACGGAGCTTTGGCAGACTTGGTGTATGCGCAGGACTGAAAATCCTGAGAACGTGGTTCGATTCCACGAGGCTCCACTTGAAATTCGGGAGTGCTCCAGTGGCAACGAGGGTGGACTGTAAATCCGCTGTCTGATGACTTCGTAGGTTCGAGTCCTACCTCCCGAACTCAACTTGCCCTATAGTATAATGGTAGTACAGCAGATTTTGGATCTGTTAGCGAAGGTTCGATTCCTTCTGGGGTGACAAGTTAAAACAACTTTATGGTGTAATTGGTAGCATCCCAGGTTCTTTCCCTGGCGGTGGTGGTTCGAGTCCATCTGAAGTTTGTATAAAGTTTGGAAGCTTGGCAGAGTTGGTCGATTGCACTTCATTGCTAATGAAGCAAACGTGAAAGCGTTTCGTAGGTTCAAATCCTACAGCTTCCGCAAAATGAAAGAGGAGGAGTTCTTTGACATGGTGTTGACACAGAATAGTAAGCTTGTAAAGGAAGTAGCAGAGAGCATACTGAATGCCGTGACCTGCGAAAAGGACGCAAGCATTATGAAAATCCAGCTATTCTGACATTGCCTTACGCTTTGCCTTGCTGACTACTACGGAACGAAGAATTGTCGTAGCAAGAGCGAGGAAACACGAAGCTCACTATATATAATATAGGTGTAAGCGCAATATGCAGTCTGGTTGTAGAGGTTACTCTACAAGTCGTATGAAAGCAAAAGACTTTAATTCATATTAAGTGGCACGTAGTTTAATTGGTAAAACGATGTGTTTTCACGTCAGTTGGAGGTTCGAGACCTTCCGTGTCACCATAGATTATTTTTTTTCATTTGGCTTTCTCTCTTGGTTCGTGAGAATAGGGAGAGTTTTGTTAGAAAAATATTCATAATTATATATTCGATTGTTGTAATAATCTTAGTTTATGGTTAAACACATCTTTCCACTTGTGAAAGCCGAGAGATGTAAAACAGCGGTGTGGAGCAGTCGGTAGCTTGTCAGAGTCATAATCTGAAGGTCGTAGGTTCGAGTCCTACCACCGCCACAATTAAAGATAAAATCTTAATTTCGTTCGTGAGTTGACTCTTAGCGAAGAGTACTAATACATTTTGAATTTCTCCCTGTCTGTGACAGATGGGGAGTTTTATCAAAGACCAACGTAAAAATTAATATTGTTAAATAAAACCCATGGATATTTACTTATCTTCATAGTAAATTAGTTCGTGAATCTGCACAGTCCTGCTTGCGAAAGTCGGGCTGCTTTTAAAAGATTTCTCATTTTTAATATAATATATACTCATTGTAAAAGATTGTTTCATCGGAATTAGTGCAAACAGCTCAGTCTGTAAAGATAGAGCTGTTTTTATTTAGATTATTTTCTTCGTGGGGTAAGGGCGGTTAAATCTTCCCTGCCCCTTAACTTCAAATAGATATGAAAGTAATACAACATATAAAGATTGAAAAGCAGAATATCGAGAAGCTTGAAGCTCTCGACTGCATACGAAAGATTGAACGTGACGAAGATACAGGCGAAATAATTTGTTACCTTCGCCCTGAAAGCACATTTGGTTTACCTATCGTAAGAGAAGGTGAGTACCTTGTGCAGTTTGAAACTAAGCTATGGCAACGCTTCGGTTCGAGCGCATACTTAGCTCTTGTGTCTAACCCTTCAGAAGAAAGAAGAGGATGGCGGTAAGAGTGATGCAACATAAGTACCTGTCTCCTGATGGTACGGAATATGATAGTAGGGAAGAATACCTCTATCATCGGAAGCTCTTACAGGACGAGCAAGTGACCTGCATACATAGACAGGTAAAGCTGAATATCCACCCTTCGCTCTATATGATTGTTCCCAAGCAACTCAAAACGAAGATTAAGTATAACAGACGCTTGATGATAAGCGGGCACAACTATAAGCCTGACTTTATCTTTTGGGAAGGAGATAGGCTTATCGTCTGCGATGTCAAGTCTGACTATACTCATTCCTTGCGAGAGTTTAGAATAACCGCAAAGGGTATCATCAATAAGATTGTTGCTCACAACAAGAAGCGACATGGTGGCGAGCCTTTCGTGGTCTTTCGTGAAGCAATACATCTAAAGAAGGATGATTGGAAGATAATCGACTATCCTCCTACTGGGTGTAAATATACAGATTGATTGTTTCATATCTTTGTTGATTTTGCAGAGGTGGTTGAGTGTTGCAGGATTAAAGCCTCGGAAAGCACTCGCCACCTTTTCATAAAAGAACACTTTGTTTTAGCTCTTTTCATAAGCCCCTACTTGACTATAATAAGTCCTGTAGAATGGAGGTCGATACGCTCGGTGGGCAGAGCAATCGGATGGTGTCATAAAATCTTCATATTCGCAGTAGAAGCCTCCTCTTACAAAGAAAACTATGAGAAAAATTGCATACATGAGGTCAGATAGACGAGACTCTTACTTCAACGTTGTTGAAAAAGAGGTTGTTGGTACTGATGTTGACGATGTTGAGCTTTCGCTTTTCTTAAACATAGCGAAAAGGCTCGGATTTAATGTTGGTTATCTGTAGAGTTTTTGTGCGCTCTTAATATAGCCCTCGCTGACGGGTGGTGCTCTCTTGGGCAAGGAGCAACCATGGAAATCGGATTTGTGCAGCCATCCGTCAGCAAACTGGAGTTGTTCGCACGAGCAAGGATAGTCGTGCAGCTTGGCAAACTCGGAGCAACGTTTTGCAAAATTTACAAATTTGCATTGTTTACGAGGTGTTTCATATATTATTTGCGTTGTGTACCGAGTCCCTGGGTAAGTCCCTTGAACGAGTGAGGTTCGAGTCCTCGCAACTCCACTATGAAGAATTACTTAACCGTTTTTAATTTATTTGTCATAATGTTAGTCACGATGGCGGTAGTACCTTTTTGGTGCTGTCGCCATTTGGTTACTAAATTAAGGAGGAAATCAGCATGGTTATAATTGCAATATCGCTCTTCGTAACAGCGTTTATCTTCTTTATTGTGTGCGCAGCGTTCGCAATAGTAGGGATTAATAAAGACGAAGAAAAAGACGAAGAAGAGTTGAACAAATAAATCTCTTTGTGATATGAAACAAAGTAAGTTAGCTCCAAGCTATAAACCAACCTGTATCGACTGCCTGTTTCGTGATCCATGCCCTAACCCCCAAAAAGGTTATGGCTATCATTGCAAAAACTGGCAGTGGCGATACGAATAACAATGTTAATTATGAAAAGTCATAAACCATGTATGTGTCAGTATTGTGTATCATTCTGTCACAAAAAGAATAGTTGCCGTGAAGAAAGCTCAGAGTTCTTCGGTGGCAACATCTCACCTTTCCATCTTGCGTGTAGCCAATATCTTAGCAATGCTTCTGTCTACAGCAAGAAGAATAGACCTAAGAAATGGTTCAAGGTTAAGACCTTAGAGGATATGTGTGATAGTCGTTCGAGATTATACTAATTAAAATAAATATAATATGGAAACAAAATTAAAAGGACACACAAGCCAGTATTATGAGGTTATCACTAAGGTTGAACAAACACAGGATGATGGCTCTCTCAAAAAGGTTAAGGAGGTCTATACTGTAGAAGCTCTATCCTTTACCGAAGCGGAAGCATCTATAGCTAAGAACATAGCTGCTACTGGCGTATGGGAGATTGCAAATATCAACCCAACTCCTTATCGTGAAGTCTACCTCTCTGACGATGCCAAGGATGATACGTTCTTCAAGGCTAAAATCGAGTACATAACTATTGATGAAAAGACAGAAAAGGAAAAGCGCACAAAGGTCGTATTTCTTATTCAGGCTTCCTCTATCAAGACCGCACAGCACTATGTTGAGGAAATCATGGGAGGAACACAAATCGACTACCGTAACGTTGCTATCGTAAAGACTCCTGTCTTAGATGTATTCCTACATAAAGATTAATGCCTATGTCGGTATCTATGTTACTTGCAAGGGTTGAAAACTACAATCCGAATATGGCTCGTATGCTTCGCAAAAAGCGGAAACAATACGACCTACTGATGGAAATACCACGCAACACAATGCGTGAAATACAATTCCGTGCTATCCTCGCTAACTATCTCCAAGGCTCTGGTAGATGTTACGACCGAGATACACAGAAATTCTCGTCACTAAATAAAAAACAATAATAATTATGGAAAACGAAAACAATGGCTATGAGGTCTTACAGGTTAATCAAGACCAGAACATTATTCAAGTAGATGCAGTAGAACGTGCAAATGTAGACTCACAGGTGGCAACAGCAAAGCAATATCCGAGAGACCTTAAGCGAAGCATTAACAACTCTATCGCTATGGCTACAATGGATTATAATACAGCACAGAGTTGTGGTTATGCACTTCCTCGTGGTGGCAAACCAATCACTGGCCCAAGTGTTCACCTTGCAAAGCTCATTGTTTCAAATTATGGAAACTTACGCGCTGAAGCAAAGGTTGTTCAGATTACCGATAAGCAGGTTATCAGTCGTGGTACTTGTTGGGACTTGGAGAACAACGTAGCTACAGCTTTCGAGGTTAGACGCTCTATTGTTAACAAGGGTGGTAAACGCTTCTCTGATGATATGATTACCGTTACGGGCAACGCTGCAAACGCTATTGCTTATCGTAATGCAGTATTCTCTGTTATCCCCAAAGCTATCACAGATAAGGTCTATCAGGCTGCACAGCACTTTATCACAGGCGACTTGTCCAACGAAGAAAAGCTCGTTGCAAGACGAAAGAAATGTATCGACTTCTTTAAGGATGAGTACGGTATAACCGAAGAGGAGGTTGTAATGCTATGCGGTAAGCAGACGGTTAACCAAATCAAGGCAGACCAAATAGCTCTACTTCTTGGTATCACGCAATCACTCAAAGACGGAGATACAACGGTTGAGGAGCTGATGAAGCCTTATCGCACCGAGGAGAATAAAAAGACCATTCTTGCTAAGGCTACTGAAGCTGCTAAGGCTGACGCAGCAAAGAAGGAGGATAAAAAATGATTACAGACAATGTAACCCAAAGGAGTACGCAATGGTTTCGTGATAGAATCGGTTGCGTGACGGGGAGTAAGGTTGCCGACCTTATGAAGTCTGGACGCAAGAAAGAAGAAGTATGGTCGGACACAGCTAAGGCGTATTTGTTCCAAGTTGCTGGCGAACGTCTTTTCAACAAAGACTTCCTGAATGATGATGATATTTTCCAAGACTATATCAATCAAACATCATTCACCACAAAGGCTATGCAGTGGGGTGCTGACATGGAAGAACAGGCACGTGCTTGCTTTGCACAACTTAACCCTGGTGTGGAAATAGCTGAAGTATCTTCTTGTAAGCATGACACAATACAATACTTCGCAGCTTCTCCTGATGGCGCAATCTATGGTCGTGACGGTGGCGATATTAAGATAATCGAGATTAAATGCCCGAATATCAATACGTATATGAAGTATCGCACACTTATCCATGATGCAGCTTCTCTTAAAGAGGTTGAACCAAAGTACTATTGGCAGATGATGGCAGAAATGAGTTGTACTGGCGCAAATAGCGGTATCTTTATAACTTATTGTCCTTGGCTGTCTAAACCTATCTATTGGGCAGAAATCGAGAGAGTAGAGGATGACATAAAGCTTATGGAAGAGCGTGTTATCCTCGCAAATAAATTCATTGACGAAATAATTAATAAATAAGTAAATGGCAGAAATATCAGGTCAGATTATCGCGGTGTTGCCTACAAGGAGTGGTACATCCGCAAAAGGTACTGCGTGGAGTTCGCAAACAGCAGTTATCACAACAATAGAGCAATACCCTAAGAAGGTTGCTTTTGATGTTATGAATGAAAAAATCGCACAGTTTAACTTGCAGGTCGGTGAGAACGTCACGGTATCTTACGATATTGACGCTCACGAATATCAAGGTCGTTGGTTTAACGCTGTAAGAGCATGGAATGTTGTTCGTGCTAATCAGCCACAGCAGGCTACACAACAACCACCTGTAAACAACGGATGGCAACCACCTGTAAACGCACAGCCACAAGCACCGTTTCCACCTCAACAGCAGGCTGCATTGCAAGGTAAATCAGACGACTTGCCATTCTAAACATGATGTATAACACACAGAATCCTCTTGAAGTAGAGAACTTAAAGCTTCGTATAGATAAGCTGATTAAGCAAGGAGCAATGGTCGAGGTTGTAAACAAACAACCTCGTTCCTTAAAAACCAATTCATACCTCCATACTATCCTTGCTTACTTCGGCTTGCAGACAGGCAATACGCTTGACGAAGTTAAGAGCTACTACTTTAAGAGGATTGTTAATAGAGATTTGTTTGTTCGCCAGAAGCATGATGATATACTCGATACAGATAGGGAATATCTAAGGTCTACAACTAAGCTCACACAAGAGGAGATGTCGTTGGCAATCACTCGCTTCCGTAACTGGAGCAGTAATATTGCAGGCATATATATTCCTTCCTCTGATGAGTATATCGCTCTTATGCACATGCAACACGAAATAGGCAACGCAAAACAATACCTATAGCTTATGATACTACCAAAAGAAATCAGACAGAAGTCTGCCGAGCTATTTTCAACAGACAAAGAAAAGCAAAGAACCTTCTTGATGGGAGCAGCCTTTGCTCTTGGTTACGACCTCAAAGACTTCGATATTATCGAGGATCAGCAACAAAAGATTACTTATCCTTGTCAGGAAGCACTCGAAGAATGGCTTGCATACAAGAAAGAGAAGCGACAATCTTATAAGCCACGTGGTCTTGAAGCTCTGAAAAAGAAGCTTCTTCAAATGTCAAATGGCAGTCCTGAATATGCAAAGGTAATTGTCGAATACTCGATGGCAAACAATTATTCAGGACTTTTCGCTCCTAAAAATAATTCAGTAAATAGCTATGAACAACAGCAACGAACCTTCGACAAAATTAACACAATCCTTACCATCTGAATGTAAGCAAGCTGTCGCTAAGTATGGCGCAGACTATCAGAAATTCCTCAATAAATACCCTACGCTCAACAATAGAACTGACGAAATCACTTCTATTTATGATGCCGTAGCGAGAGGTGGAATGTCGTTTGTGTCTATAGATAGGTACTTTCAACAAGGTGCGAGTGAATTTTGGATACGTATTATGCTGATAGATTTGTTTATGGTTATCGGTGCTATTGATGCAGCAACTCCTTATCAGTTCAAAGCTATAGCGCAACGTATCAGACAACAATACTATCATCTTACACCCTCTGAGCTAACACGGTTCTTTTACGAGTTCTCTTTAGGAGAGTATGAAGAAATCTATGTCGGCAGAACTTTTAATCCTCAGAAGCTATTCAAGTCTCTAGATAGTTATATGCTGAAGCTCTATGCAAAACGAGCCGAAATCCATACACAAGAGCTTGCTGAACAACAAAGGCGTGAAGCGGAAGAGGCTAAGAAAAACGCTATCTCTTATGCAGAGTATCGTAGACGTAATGCTATTGTGCCTACTGGATTTAACCTCGAAACTATTCAAGACATAGCAAAGCAGGACTCTAAACGAAAAGAAGATATATAACATGGCAGATATTCACAAACAAGCCGAAGAATGGCTTAAAGCTCATCCCAAGGCAACACCAAAAGAAATTTGGCTCGCAGGATATTGGCAGTCTACAGATAACTGGTGTAATGCAAAAAGATAATCAATAAATAGAATTATGGCACAGAAAACAGACATTAGCTTCATTCCTAACCTTACAACTATGGAATGTTTTAAGCTCATAGGCAAAGCACTATGGACTATCACAAAGAATACAGGCAGAGCAATAAACAAAGCTGTCTATCGCTATCCCTGGATCTTTATCGTTGCAATCCTGATTGTCGCTTTCATCATAAGCTACATCAATATAACAGAAGCAAGAGCAGAGCGAGATAAGTATAACAAGGAGTACACAATGACGGAAACGCAATTAGAGCAATATAAGTTAGTTTACGACAAGTAATTAATAAAATCAATCATCATGGCAGAAAAAGTTATAAAGTCATACAAAGGTTTCGATTCCTCACTCTCTTGTAGAGATTTCCAGTACGAAGTGGGTAAAGAATACGAAATGGACGGACGTATAGAATGTTGCAAAAGAGGGTTTCATGCTTGTGAATCTCCATTGGAGGTTTTTGACCACTACGACATGTTAAAATCCCGATTTGCAGAAGTAGAGCAATCTGGCACTATTGATAGAGAAGAAGGCTCTACAAAAGTCTGCTCGTCTCGCATTAAAATTAAGGCAGAATTGAAGCTTGCTGACATCATAAATATAGGAGTAGAATGGTTAAAAGACATTACATCGCCATCTAAGGTGAAAACAGATAGCTCACTTATTGATAATGGTGAAAGGAGAAAGCAGATAGGTTCGAGCGGTGACAATGCTAAGATAGGTTCGAGCGGTTACAATGCTCAGATAGGTTCGAGCGGTGACTCTGCTCAGATAGGTTTGAGCGGTGACAATGCTAAGATAGGTTCGAGCGGTGACAATGCTAAGATAGGTTCGAGCGGTGACTCTGCTAA
>ERZ1034998.51-NODE-51-length-82357-cov-57.503086_pt1 | contig 82357 bp, 72 predicted proteins | sample MGYA00520621_ERZ1034998 | MGnify/ENA primary metagenome ERZ1034998 (study PRJEB33766, sample SAMN09781748) | gut metagenome | biome: gut microbiome | host: Homo sapiens | place: Madagascar | study: EMG produced TPA metagenomics assembly of the PRJNA485056 data set... | reverse complement strand
ATCATCAAAGGATTCTTTTAATTTATCCATGAATCCCTTTTTCTTCTTACCCTTTTCCTGGGTGCCGTTACCACCGGCGTTGCTTCGGTTTAAGGACGCACCTGTCAGTTCATCAAAATGACGTAACGCCTCTTTCGCCTCATTATTAAGACCTGTCGGTGTCTGGACAACCAGAGTTACATACTGGTCACCACGAACCTCTTTATTTCTCAGGGATGGAACTCCCTTTCCTTTCAGACGGATCTTGGTATCGGTCTGTGTACCTGGTTTTACTTCATAAAGCACATCTCCGTCAACGGTATTGATACGGATCTCGCCTCCCAATGCAGCCTGCGCAAACGTAACCGGAGCTGTGGAATAAATATTCATATCCTGACGCTGGAAGATCGGATGTCTGGATACAACTACTTCTACCAACAAATCTCCTCTTGGACCACCGTTGACACCCGGCTCTCCTTTTTCACGGATACGGACACTCTGTCCATTGTCGATACCGGCCGGGATCGTTACCTGGATTTTTCTCTTTCTTGCGATATATCCGGTACCACGGCAATCCGGACATTTGTCTTTGACTACTTTACCGGTACCATTACAATCCGGACAGGTCTGGACATTCTGCACCGTTCCAAAGAAGGACTGCTGTGTAAACACAACTTTTCCTTTACCACCGCACTTGGTACATGTTTCCGGATTTGTTCCCGGTTTTGCACCTGTACCATGGCAGGCTGCACACTCATCCTTCAGAACCATTTCAATTTCTTTCTCACATCCAAAAACAGCCTCTTCAAATGTGATCCTTACACTGGTACGGAGATTGGCACCTTTCATCGGTCCGTCATTGCCTCTTCTTCTGGCGCCACCGCCACCGAAGAAGTCGCCGAAAATATCTCCAAAGATATCTCCCATATCCATGCCTGAAAAATCAAATCCGCCAGCACCGCCGCCTGTGCCATCGAATGCTGCATGACCAAACTGATCATACTGTTTACGCTTTTCTGCATCACTCAATACTGCATAAGCTTCCTGTGCTTCCTTGAACTTTTCTTCACATTCTTTATCACCCGGATGCATATCCGGATGGTACTTCTTGGCAAGAGTACGGAATGCCTTTTTTATATCAGCGTCACTGGCATTCTTCGGAACGCCAAGGACTTCATAATAATCTCTTTTCTCTGCCATAACGCTTAACTCCTTGTTATCATGTACAAATTTATCATACCGGCCATCTGTCTAAACCATGATTCAATTTCCGGTTTTCAAAAATTTTCAAATATTTTCCTCTTCTACCGCATATAGGGTTTCCGGAAAACCGGAAACCCCTTTTTATATGCTGATTATATTTTAGACCTCTTTGAAATCAGCGTCTACAACATCATCATCTGCTGCGCCGGCATTGTTCGTCTGTGCGCCGCCCATGTTTCCCATATCAGGACCTGCTCCCTGAGCACCCTGTGCTGCCTGTGTCTGCTCATACATCTTAGCAAATACTTTCTGTGCACTCTGTGTCAGTTTCTCCTGAGCTGCTTTTAATTCAGCAACATCTGCGTCTGTCATCTCTTCTGCATTCTGATGTGCGTCCAGGAAAGATTTTACTGCATTTAAGTCAGCTTCTACTTCAGCTTTATCATTTGCATCAAGGTTTGCTCCAACCTGATCCAATGCCTGCTGTGTCTGGAATACGAAGGAATCCGCATCGTTTCTTGCATCGATCGCTTCTTTTCTCTTCTTATCCTGTGCTTCGAACTCAGCTGCTTCTTTTACAGCCTTATCGATCTCATCATCGGACATGTTAGATCCGGATGTGATTGTAATGTGCTGCTCTTTTCCTGTTCCTAAATCTTTTGCAGAAACGTTTACAATACCGTTTGCATCGATATCAAATGTAACCTCGATCTGTGGAACACCACGACGTGCTGGTGGGATACCATCCAGACGGAACTGTCCAAGGGATTTGTTATCTCTTGCGAACTGACGCTCACCCTGCACTACGTTGATATCTACTGCTGTCTGGTTATCTGCTGCTGTTGAGAAAATCTGACTCTTTCTTGTAGGAATTGTTGTATTTCTCTCAATCAGTCTTGTTGCAACTCCACCCATGGTCTCGATAGACAGTGACAATGGAGTAACATCCAGAAGAAGGATATCACCTGCGCCGGCATCTCCTGCTAATTTACCACCCTGGATGCAGGCACCAAGTGCTACACACTCATCCGGGTTTAAGGATTTACTTGGCTCTTTACCTGTTAACTGTCTTACTTTATCCTGAACAGCCGGGATACGTGTAGAACCACCAACCAATAATACCTGACCTAAGTCTGCATTGGTTACGCCTGCATCCTTCATAGCGTTCTGTACCGGGATTGCTGTTTTTTCTACTAAGTCATGTGTCAACTCATCGAATTTTGCTCTTGTCAAGTTCATATCAAAGTGCTTTGGTCCTTCTGCTGTTGCAGTAATGAATGGCAGATTGATATTGGTTGTTGTTGCTGAAGACAACTCTTTCTTAGCTTTCTCTGCAGCTTCTTTTAATCTCTGAAGAGCCATCTTATCGGTAGATAAGTCAACGCCTTCTGCTTTCTTGAATTCGTCAATCATCCACTGTGTAATCTTGTTATCGAAATCATCTCCACCTAATCTGGTATCACCGTTTGTAGATAATACTTCGATGACTCCGTCACCGATTTCGATGATAGATACATCAAATGTACCACCACCTAAGTCGTATACCATAATTTTCTGTTCTTTTTCGTTGTCCAGTCCGTAAGCAAGTGCTGCTGCTGTCGGCTCGTTGATGATACGTTTTACATCAAGTCCTGCAATCTTACCTGCATCCTTGGTTGCCTGACGCTGTGCATCATTGAAGTATGCCGGTACAGTAATAACTGCTTCTGATACTTTTTCTCCTAAATATCCTTCTGCATCAGCTTTTAATTTCTGTAAAATCATTGCAGAAATCTGCTGTGGAGAATACTGTTTGTCATCAATGCTTACTTTGTAATCGGTTCCCATATGTCTCTTAATGGAAGAGATTGTTTTCTCTGCGTTGGTTACTGCCTGACGTTTTGCAGGTTCACCAATCAGACGCTCACCTGTTTTTGTAAATGCTACGATAGATGGTGTTGTTCTTGCACCTTCCTGGTTTGCTATAACGGTAGGTTTTCCACCTTCCATAACTGCCACACAACTGTTTGTTGTTCCTAAGTCAATACCAATAATTTTACTCATGTTCTTATCCTCCTATGCTTAATTCGCTACTTTTACCATGCTATGTCTGATTACATTTTCTTTGTACTTGTAACCTTTCTGTAACTCCTCGGCTACTACATTCTCACCGAGTTCTTCATCTTCCACATGCATTACTGCATTATGGAGATTCGGGTCAAACTCCTGACCGGCTGCTTCAATCGGTGTTACACCAACCTCTGTCAGCACTGTCATCATCTGCTTATAAATCTTATCCATACCTTCTACGAAGCCATTGTTTTTGTCTTCTTCCGGTACAGCTGCAAGCCCTCTTTCAAAATTGTCGATAACTGGAAGGATTTTCTCTAAGATTGCGCTGGCTCCCATGTCATACATCTGGCTCTTTTCCTTTTCCGTTCTCTTACGGAAGTTTTCAAATTCTGCCATCTGACGTTTCAGCCGGTCGGTTAAATCTTCAATCTGTTCGTCCTTCTTATCTTTCTTGTCTTTCTTTTTAAAGATACCTTTCTTTTTCTCCTCATCTTCTTTCTCTATTTCTTCCGGTTCAGATTCGGTATCTTCCGTTTTTTCTTCTGCCTCAACTTCTTTTTCTTCTGAGGCGGTATTCTGTGCTTCTTCCTGCTTTTTTGCATCCTCTGCTTCTAAGTCTTCTAATACTTCCTCAAGCACTTCTTCTTTCTTTTCTTCTGCCACTTCCTTACCACCTTTCTATGCTATTCTTTCTTTGGCTTATCAAATATGCCTTCTAGTTGTGATTTCAAATTTTTCAGATTATCCATGACGTTCTCATAATCCATACGCTTCGGTCCGATAATTCCTATCGTTCCCTTCACGCCTTTACCAAGTTCATAGGTAGCTGTTACCACACTGCAGTCCTTCATGGTCTGAATTGGAGATTCATCTCCTATATAAACCTGTATGCCGTTCTCCTCATTGCTGAGGTTATCCGTCACCAGACTTACTAACTGTTTCTTCTCTTCTAACGCATCTAAAAGCTCTCCTGCTTTCTGCGAATCCGATAACTCCGGATATTTTAAGATATTCGTTGCACCGCTGGTATATATCTCCAAATCCTCGTCTTCGCTGATTGCTTCTGCTACTGCATCCAATACATCACTGATGACTTTGGAATGGATACCGGCTTTCTCTTTCAACACTGCTATGGTGCCCAGATTAATCTGATCTAATGACAATCCATTTAAATGTGTATTCAAAAGCATGTTAAGTTTTAACATATGCTCATTATCTATCGGCTCTTCTATCGGAATCATCTTATTTTTCACAAGATTGCCTTCCAATACGACAACTGCCAGAATATGTTCATCATCCACATTGGATAACTGGATGAACTTCAGGCTGTTGTGGTGATACTGCGGTGCTGTTATCATGGTGGTGTAATTCGTATTGTTCGCCAACAGCTTTGCCACCTGCTGCAATACCTGTTCCATCTTCTCCGTATGTTCAATTACGAACTCTTTCATATCGGATACTTCTTTGTCCTTCTCTGCAATCAGATTATCTACATAGAAGCGATATCCCTTATCGGATGGAATTCTTCCTGCCGATGTATGTGGCTGCAAAATATATCCCATCTCTTCTAGGTCCGACATCTCATTCCGGATTGTTGCGGAACTTAAGTTCAAATCCGTATACTTGGAAATGGTTCTTGAACCAACCGGCTCACCCGTTTCCAGATAGTTGCGAATGATTGCATTTAAGATTTTTGTTTTTCTTTCATCTAATTCGTTCTCGTTCATTCACGTTCTCCTGAAAATGAAACTTTTATAGGTATTTGAAAAAGCTTTTTGTACTACTTTTTCTTAGTTGTTAGCACTCAACTTGAAAGAGTGCTAATTTCTATGTACTTAAGATAGCACCATTCGTTTTTTTTGTCAACAGCATTTTATAATTTTATATTTTCTTTAGATTTGTTCTGATTCAATGCGGTTCAACACCGCACTACTTAATCCAGTAAAAACTGGGCGAGTACATAGTTGCTGATGTCCATGCCATGGTCGCTGAGCTTTATTACACCGGCTTTTTTCTCGATTAAGTCCTCTTCCTGAAGCTGGTTTAAGACTTCGCCATATACTGCTTCTATTTCCACGCCAAAAGTCTCTTTGAATTCTGTTCTTGTAACTCCCTTTAACATACGCAGGCCTAAAAACATGAATTCTTCCATCTGGGCATGGCGGCTGATTGCATCTGCACTCTCATGGAGATTCAATGCCGGTACTCCATCTATTTCCTTCGCCGAAATATTACCACATGCTTTGATATACGCTTCAATCTCTCTTATATTACTGTAGCGTACTTCTCCAATCAGGGACGCTGCCCCAAGTCCTACCCCAAGATACGGCACCCGCTTCCAGTATCCGATATTATGCCTTGCCTCTTTCCCCGGCTTTGCATAATTGGATACTTCATAATGCTCATAACCTGCCTCTGCAAGAATCTCCTGAGTCTTTTTATAAATCTCATACTCTGTCTCTTCAGATGGCAGATGCTCTGTCGGCTTTCCGGCTTCCCGGAGCACTGCCTCGAATTTGTATTTTTCATAAAATGGTGTTCCCTTTTCGATAATCAGGGAATAGGCTGAAATATGCTCCGGTTTTAATGCTATGACACGCTTTAAGCTGGTAACAAATTTCTCCGTACTCTGATAAGGCAGGGCACTCATCAAATCAACATTGATATTTTCAAATCCACATCTTCTGGCACATTCATAATTCTCCAAGAACTGCCGGTAAGTATGGATTCTTCCTAATATCTTTAATTCATCATCAAAGGCAGACTGTAACCCTATGCTGAGACGGTTAATGCCTGCTTCTTTATAAGTAAGAAGTTTTTCCTCATTTAAAGTTCCGGGATTACATTCTATGGTAATCTCTGCATCTGTTTCCACCTCAAAGCTTACCTGAATCTGTTTTAAAAGAAGTGCGATATATTCCGGTGCTAAAAGAGACGGTGTTCCGCCCCCTATATATATAGTAGAAAGAGCCGGACGTCCCATTATCTGTCCGTAATATCTGATTTCATGCAAAAGAGCACCCACGTAGCGGTTTTGTAGCCGCTCGTCCGCAGGTGCTGATAAGAAATCACAATATTCACATTTTCTTACACAAAAAGGAATATGCACATAAAGTTCCATCTATGTTCTCCTGTCATCTATTTCTCATCTAACTTCAGTACACTCATAAATGCTTCCTGTGGAATCTCTACATTTCCCACCTGACGCATACGTTTCTTACCTTCCTTCTGTTTCTCTAACAGTTTACGCTTACGGCTGATGTCACCGCCGTAACATTTTGCCAGCACATCTTTTCGCATTGCTTTTACTGTCTCACGGGCAATTACCTTGCTTCCAACGGCTGCCTGAATCGGGATTTCAAATAAATGTCTCGGAATCTCTTCCTTTAACTTCTCACACATCTTTCTTCCACGCTCATAGGCGGTATCCTTAAATACAATAAAGGAAAGAGCATCCACTTCTTCTTTATTAATAAGAATATCCAGCTTCACAAGCTCTGACTGCTCATAACCCTTCATCTCATAATCAAAGGACGCATATCCTTTGGAACGGGATTTCAATGCGTCAAAGAAATCATAAATAATTTCATTTAACGGAAGGTCATATTTAATAACTGCACGGGTCTGCTCAATATATTCCATACTCTTATAGATACCACGGCGTTCCTGGCACAAATCCATAATGGCACCTACATATTCGGATGTCACCATAATTTCTGCTGCAACCATCGGCTCTTCCATATATTCGATTTCGGATGGATCCGGAAGATTGGATGGGTTTGTCAATTCTATCATGGTACCATCCGTCTTATGTACCCGGTATACAACGCCTGGTGCTGTCGTTACTAAATCAAGATTAAATTCTCTCTCTAACCGCTCCTGAATTACCTCCAAATGAAGCAGTCCCAAGAAACCACAGCGGAAACCAAAGCCCAATGCAATGGAAGTCTCCGGTTCAAACTGTAAGGCTGCATCATTTAACTGTAATTTTTCCAAAGCGTCACGAAGATCCGGATATTTGGCTCCATCTGTTGGATATAATCCACAGTATACCATCGGATTAACTTTCTTATATCCCGGCAATGGTGCATCACAAGGACGCTTTGCCTCTGTTATGGTATCACCCACACGGGTTTCTTTCACATTCTTAAGGCTGGCAGTAATATAACCTACCATTCCGGCTTCTAACTCATCACATGGAATGAACTGTCCGGCTCCGAAATATCCTACTTCTACTACATCTGCTTCTGCTCCGGTTGCCATCATGCGGATGGTTGTCCCCGGTTTTACGGAACCTTCCCGGATTCTGCAGAATACAATAACACCTTTATAAGCATCATACACAGAATCAAAAATCAACGCCTGAAGAGGCGCTTTGGCGTCCCCTTTTGGTGCCGGTAATTTATGCACAATCTGCTCTAATACTTCTTCCACATTCAACCCTGTTTTGGCAGAAATCCGTGGTGCATCCTGTGCCTCAATTCCAATCACATCTTCAATTTCTTCTACTACTTCTTCCGGCCTTGCACTCGGCAGATCAATTTTATTAATGACTGGAATCACTTCCAGATCATGGTCTAATGCCAGATATACATTGGCAAGGGTCTGTGCCTCAATCCCCTGTGCCGCATCTACTACCAGCACTGCACCGTCACAGGCAGCAAGACTTCTTGATACTTCATAGGTAAAGTCCACATGTCCAGGTGTATCAATCAGATTGAAAATATATTCTTCTCCATCTTTGGCATGATATATAATACGGACTGCCTGGGACTTAATGGTAATTCCACGTTCCCGCTCCAAATCCATATTATCTAAAACCTGCGCCTGCATTTCGCGGCTGGTCAGAAGCCCTGTCATTTCGATAATACGGTCTGCAAGGGTTGATTTACCGTGGTCAATATGGGCAATGATACAAAAATTACGAATCTTACTCTGGTCGATTGACATATATTTACTCCTTCTTTATTCCATGTTTCAAAAGGAAATCCGTCCACAGGGAATAATATTTTCCCAGCAGGTGAATCTCATCATAAGTATATTCCGGATTCAGATTTCCTGTTTCGTCAGTCACTACTTCATTTACATCAATATAAAATATATCGTGATTATTTGCAAGCATTGCAATTCTGTCATTCCGTTCTTTGATTGCCGGATTGTTAAAAATCGGGTCAGTCTCTGACTTTTCCTGTTTTACATACATAATGCCCTGTAAGAAAATCAGTGCATCCGGCTGTAATTCCCGGATATGATTGACAGCTTCTTCATATTTTTTCATAAAGCTGTCTACTGTACCGGTTCCCATTTCGTTGATTCCAATCATCAGATAGACTTTACCAAACTGATGCTCGCTTAATGCTTCTTCAACGGTAATCTTCGCGCCGTTTTCCTCGACAATCGGCGTATCAAACATATCATAGACCGTAAGTCCGATACTGGCATAATAAGTTGCATTATCCCAGCCGCCATAATCCCTTAATCCAACGGTTCTGGAATCTCCGATAAATACCGCATCATCAAAATAATCCTGGGTTACATCGGTAAAAGTATAAGTCTTATCCTCTTCTGCCTCCGTATCTGCAACTGCTTCTGTTGCTTCTTCCGTTGCCGGCTCCTCTTTGTCAGCATATACGCCTTCCAAATCCTCCTCCGGTTCTGCCTTATCCCATGGCAGAATGCCCTCTTTGGATGCCTGCATCATGCCAGCCACCGCCGGAACCTTCGGCCAGTCCTTATTATATTCTTTATATGCGCCCTTTGTTCCGGCTAATGCGACACCGCTTACCAGCAGCATACTGATTGCCGTAACAATAAGAAGCGGACATTTCTTCCATTTCTTCATGACAGCCTCCCATTAAAAACTAAAATACATAAACGGATTGTTCAGTCCATTTGCAATCTGATAAATACAAATCCATAATACAACAAACAAAATTGCTTTCATCCACCACTTCTTCCAGCATTTTTTTAATATCTTATCCATAAAAGGAAGTGATACCACAAATGCCAATAGGAAAAACACTCCATAGGTTCTGCCGTATTTCAGATAATCGCCTGCATTGACTGCGATTCCGGTTCCAAAGAACGGGAACAGTCTTGCAAAATATACTTTCAAATCAGATAACTTCGTAATTGCAAACACGACCCAGGTCAGAGGGATTACAAACCAGATGTAAAGGTGTGCCAGCCATCCATGTTTCTCCAAAAAATTTCTGATTACAAATCGTTCCAACGCAATAAATACAAATAAAATCAAGCCCCATAATGGAAAATTAATGGTAGAACCATGCCACATTCCGGTTACAACCCAGACAATCAGCAGATTGAAAAATGTCCACGCATTTCCCTTCCGGTTGCCTCCCAACGGAATATATAAATAATCACGGAACCATCTTCCCAGTGTAATGTGCCACCGGCGGTAAAACTCAGACACTGTCCTGGAACGATACGGATGGTCAAAGTTCTTCGGCAAATCAAATCCAAGCATCTCTCCGATTCCGATTGCCATCAGGGAATATCCCTGGAAATCAAAGAATAACTGTGCAGAATAACCGAATGCTCCCATCCACGCTAACGGTGTGGAAATACTCTCAAAGCCAATGCCCTGAATATCACGCCAGAGAATTGCCAGATGATTTGCAATAATTACTTTATATCCCAATCCTATTATAAAAAGAGTCAGACCATGTTCGATTTTCTCCAGACGGATTGGATGTTTCTTTAACTGCCCTGCCATATCGGCAAACTGGGCAATCGGTCCGGATATCAGCTTTGGGAACAAAAGGATATAAGTTCCATACTCCAGATAATCCCTCAACGCTGCTGTTTTCTTCTTATAGACATCCAGCACATAGGAAAGCATGGTAAAAGTATAAAAGCTGATTCCAAGCGGAAGCGACAATCTTGTATACTTAAATATACACAATAATCCGATATTATAGCAAAGCAAAATCACAAGCATGGTATTTCTGCTGCTCTTCCTACTTATATGATCCATCAGTAATACCAGAATGTAGTTCAGGCTCATGGAAAACAGTAAAAGAAGTGCATCCTTCCAGTTTCCCATGGCATAGAATACCAGACTGCCAAAGAAAAGTACCGGATTTTTATACTTTACCGGTACCAGATAATATATAATAAGAAAAATCGGCAAAAACCGAAATAAAAATTCTAAGCTTGAAAATTCCATGATAACTCCATATCTTTCGTTTTATTTTACGCATCTCTTTTATTATATAAGAAATGCAAGTGATTTCAATGTGTTTTTCCGAAAAAGTTATTACATTTTCATTACGAAATATTTTTCTAATTTTCTCCATGCAACACTCTGTTCAAAAGGTCTGCCAGTGGAACCATGGCATTGCGTGCCTCCTCCTGCGTGTTGGTATAGGAACCCATTTCGATCAAAAGATATTTCTCTTTAAAATGCATATTATACCGGTATCCTTTTAAATAAATCGGGCGGGTAAGATTCGGATAATACTCTGCCGCTGCAATCTGCATCTGCAGGGAAAAAGCAAGATTCCCGGTAAGGTTTGGATTATTGAGATAAGAAATATCTCCTAACGCTTTTGTCCGGCTCAGTCCGTTAAAGAACATAATCGGTGCCATCTGCACCCCGTTTACCTCCCGCACCATATGCTTATCCACTGCATCACGATGTAAATCTATTACCACTTCTATGCTCGGATTCTCTGTTAACAGCTGCTCAATGGGTCCCTCCGCATTGGCATAGGCGTGATCTCTGTCTCCCACATCATACTGTCCCATATGATGTAGGACCTGAAATCCATATTTTTCCTGTAACAGGCTGGTAAGATATTCCCCTGTTCCCATAACGCCCGTCATTACATCATTTGGGTCGGAATCTGCAAACATTTCCTGGGAATGGGTATGGTAAATCAGAATCTGCGGCTGGTCTGCCGGCGTTTTTATGGTTAAATCCATATTTAACAATTCTTCTGCATTTAACTGACTGCTATTGATGGTTGTTGTATTGTCCACCTGATAAAAATTCTGAATCAGATAATCAAAATCATTTAATTTTTCTCTTGGAATCTCCACCAACGGCTGAGAGCTGACTGCTGTATGATCCGGGGCTGCCGGCTGCTCTGCCGCTTCTGCTGCCGCATCTGCTCCTGCCTGCGCATTTTCCTGCTCCATTTCTGCCACTATGCAGTCCTGATTCTCTCTGCTGGCTGCCTCCGCCATCTGCTTAGCCTCTACTTCCGCTTCATCCTTTCCTTCCAGTGCAACAATCTCTTCTTCTGAAAGGCTGCTCTCAATTGTCGTATCATAAGTCCTTATGGTATCTGCATATCCGATAAGTGGTATCTGGTCTGTCACTTTTTCCAGCAAAAAATCACTCAGTGTCTGTTCCTGCCTGCCCTCTGCCATATAGGCAACAGTCGGAATATACTGTCTGGTCATGGACATGGATATCTCATTTTGTATATAGGAAAAAAAACGTTTTGCCAGTGTTTCCCTTCCGGTTCCCGCTTTCACCATAAGAAAAAATGCATACAACAGAAAAAGTGCAATAGCAGACTGCCTGTACCATTTTTTTCGTTTCCTGACCAGTTCCGTTTTTCCCTGATATCTTTGCCCATAGACTCTCATGCTGCCAGCACCTCCTGTTCTGCCATAGCAAACACTATATTCTATGCAGCTTCTGTCCCTTTAGAACCGGGAGAATGCCAGATTCAGTCCCTCTGATATGGTATGGCTCAGCCTTTTTACCGCTTCATCAATATCTTTTGGGGTTACAAACATTGCATTCAAATGTGGAGATAAAAGTTCTCTTGCCAGCTCATGCTTTTCAATTTCATCCAGACCTGCCAGCCCATTTCCCACACTTTTTAGCTGCGCTGACTCCCGCATGGCTCCAATTAAGTCACTCATGGTATCCGAAACTATCGTTGCGGCATCTACTACGGTAGGAATTCCTATGGCAATTACCGGAATTCCCATGCTTTCTTTATTAATGGCGTGCCTGTGATTGCCCACACCGGAACCGGGATTGATTCCGGTATCCGTAATCTGGATGGTACGGTTCAGACGCTTCACGCTGCGGGCCGCCAGTGCATCCACCACAATTACAATATCCGGTTTCGTCTCTTCAATGACTCCCCGGACAATCTCTCCTGATTCCATACCGGTCTGTGCCATTACGCCCGGCACAATTCCGCTTATCTGGCTCGTCGCCTTATTTCCAAAGGCATATTGTCCATATTCCTTGATAATGTGCCTGGTAATCATCATATTATCTACTACATAAGGTCCTAATGCATCCGGTGTCACTTCCCGGTTACCAAGACCTACTACCAATATTTTGAGTTCATCTTTTTTCCCCGGCAGCATGGTTTCAATCACTTTTGCCAGCTGCCCGGACACTTCTCTGTGATAATCCTCATCTTCTTCCATCATGTCCGAAGCCTCAATGGTAATATATGTTCCCTTCGGTTTTTTCATTGCCTTTGCTCCGTTTTCTGTGTCAATAAATACCCTTGTAATCATGATTTCCGGTGAAATTCTTTCCTCATCCACCCGTACTCCCTTTACTTCAATATGATCTTCATCAAATTTTTCTCTCGTCTCTAATGCGAGGTCTGTTCTTACCTGAAACATAGCTTCACTTCCTGTAAATAATTTTTCCAAATAAATTTTCTTTATTATTTTTTACATTTTTTCTCCAAATATGTATTGACAGATGTAAATATGTGGGATAAACTATCATAGTATGTTTACATTAGAACGTCCGTGTCCGGCTTTAATGAAACAACCAAAAACAATAAAACAATCATATTGGAGGTGTACAGGTTGGCTAACATTAAATCTGCTAAGAAAAGAATTCTTGTAAATCAGACCAAAGCTGATAGAAACAAGGCTATTAGATCAAAAGTTAAAACATCTATTAAGAAAGTAGACGCTGCAATCGCTGCAAACGATAAAGAGGCTGCTGCTGCTGCATTAGTTGCTGCAACATCTGAAATCAACAAAGCTGCTACTAAGGGTGTTTATCACAAGAACACTTCTTCCAGAAAGATTTCACGCTTAAACAAAGCTGTGAACAAAATGGCATAATTGCCGGAAGAGCATAGATTATAAACGATTATAAAAAAGAACGTTTCGTACCGTCATTCGAAACGTTCTTTTTTTATGCACTGTATTTTACAATCAGAAGTTCTACGGCTAACTGGTCTGCCATTCTTCCCGTCTTGACATCCTCTTCTGCCTGTCCGCAGTCTTCAATTGCTTCCTTTAACTGATTTATTTTAAAAGCTCCTGCCTGTCGAAGGTTCTTCTGCACTGCAAAGCTTGGCATCCCTGCAGTCTTTGCAATACTGACAGCAGGATATCCTTTTGCTGACATGCTTTTTATCAAAAGCAGATTCTGGAACTGTCTTGCAATCAGGAATAAAATCCGCATGGGTGCTTCCTTTAATGCCAGTAAATCGTAATATAAGTCCAAAGCCTTCTTCTGATTCTTAGCAGAGATGGCATCAATCATTTCAAAGATTTTATTTTCCGTCTGTCCGGTACAGATCGCCTCTACATCTGCCGCAGAAATCTCTGTCTTATCCAATGTATAACAGATAAGCTTTTCTAATTCCTTATCAATATTTTCCATATCGGAACCGGTCTTTGACAGGAAAAGCTGCATTACGGACTGGGTGATTTTCTTTCCTTCTCTTTGAATTCTTCCCAATATCCAGCGGACCAGCATATCTTCCTTCGGGGTCTCAAATTCTACGGCACTTCCAGCCCTGGATGCCGCTTTAAATAATTTGGAACGCTTATCCACTTCTTCTTCCACAAAAACAAAGCAGGTTGATTCCGGCACCTGGCTCATATATTCTGCCAGATCATCACAGCTGTTTTTAAAGAAGCCACTGTTTTCCACCAGAATCATACGCTTTTCTTTAAAGAATGGCAGTGTCTCCGATAAATCAATCAGTTCCTTTGGATTAATATCCTTTCCCTCATATGCCGAAAAATTCATCGTATCATCCGGCTCTACCAGTGCATGTTTTAGCTTATCACGATACTGCCGTTTCAGATAGTCTTCCGTTCCATATAAAAGATATACGTTTTTTAATTGTCCCATTTTAATGTCATTATCAATTGTTTTCATAAAGGATATTATACTATATTTTTACTTCTTTATCAAAGCATACTTACCGAAAGCTGTGAATTGTGATACTTCCCTTTTCCTCTTCCAGCGAAATCTGACCGCCTTCCATCGTATCAAAAATTTCTGCCGAAGCTTCTTTTAATCGATTTATGGTCTCCTGATGAGGGTGCCCATATCGGTTGTTTTCCCCACAGGAAATCAATGCCAGTTCCGGCGAAAGTGCTTTTAAAAACTTTTCTGTCGAGGAATACTTTGAGCCATGATGTCCTACTTTAAGAAAATCTACTTTCCGTAACCGCTGCTTTTCTAAGAGCCAATTTTCTTCTGCTTCTCCGGCATCTCCGGTAAATATCCCGGAAATATATTTCGTCTGATAGAGCAATATCATGGATTTTCCATTCTCATCCTCTGCCTGATACTCTCTGTCCGGAAGGAGGCAGCTTATGGTATCCTCGCCACTTCTTATGCAGTCTCCTTCTTTCATATATAAGATGGGAATGTTTCTCCGCTCTGCCAGTGCACATATGCTCTGATAATTCTTTACATCCGGCTGTTTTCCAGGCAATATAATATTTTTAACCGAATACTCCGTCTCAAGAACTTCTAACAATCCGTTCACATGGTCTTCATCATAATGACTTATAAACCAATAATCTATCTTTGTGATTCCATTGCTTTTTAGAAATGGCAGAATCCGATACGTTCCCACCTTAGACACATCAGTGCTTCCACCATCCAGAAAAAGATTGGTATCTTCCCCCAGTCGTACATAGATGCCATCTCCCTGCCCCACATCAAGAACTGCCATAAGATGATTACTCTTTACCGGACGAAGAACCAGAAGTAACACCACGCTTCCAATCAAAACAATCGGAAACTTTCTAAGGAGTATATTTGTATTTCTATTTCCATCTCTGTTTCCGCTTTTCTTTGTCCGTTTTTTTATCAGCAAGCAGGCGGCGGCAAGCATCAGATAATAGAATATGATGCGCTGTATCGGCCACTGTCCTACTATCTTCGTAGCTCCCGGGAGCCGGCTGCACCAGCTGGCTCCAACATAAATTCCGTTCAGCAATAATTCCAACATCATGATTACCGGTCCTGCAAACAGCCTTCCTACAACAATTTTTCCCATACACATAAGCAATGTTGCAGCTATCCCATTTATTAAAACTACACTTAACAAAGAAACTATCAGTAGATTCAGAAGCAAAGCATAAACCGGCACTTCATAATAATAGTATGCCACCAGTGGAAGTGTTGTAAGTTGAACGGAAAGTGAGACGAAAAAGTTCTGCCGGATTTGCCGTTTCCATTTTTCCCGTATTTTATTTGCCGGCTTATCGCCTGTTTTCCGTTCCTGTGTTTGCTGTTTTTGCTCCCTTGGAAACAACTGTCCAATACATTTTGCCACTACTACCACACCAAGAATTGCAGCTACCGAAAACTGGAGTCCTGCATTTTCAACCAGATACGGGTTTTTCCATAAAAGCACCAGCACTGCCACAGAAAGTGCGGTTCTGCTATCATAGCTTCGCCCGGACAGCTTGGCTGCCATAAGAAGCGCAAACATAATCCATGCCCGGATAGCAGATATTCCCATCCCGGTCATTTTCACATAACAGAACAAAAATACAACCGCTGCCGTACAGGCACAAAGAGAATTTCCTTTTTTTCTAAGAAGTCCATAACAGAACAGTCCAATGCAGGAAATATGCATTCCACTGATTACCAGCACATGGCTGGCTCCTGCCTGTTGAAAGACTGTTGAAACTTCCTTTTCCAAAAGTTCTTTATCTCCTAAAAGCATTGTTCCAAGAATCCCAGCATTTCTTTCCGATAAATTATTTATATAATCTTCTTTTAATTTTTCTTTTATTATAAATAATTTCTCTGCCAGTACATCTTCTCTTCCATATTCGCCACAAATCCTTTCGGCATCAAAATGATAATCCATATTCAGACTGTGATAATATTGAAATTCATCATAATTACCATCATTGGCAGCGCGATTCAGTTGTCGGATATTTCCTTCTAATACAATGGTTGTTCCAATACGACACGATTGGTCAGATGGTTCCTGCTTCAATCGAACCAGGACAGAATTGGTTTTATAGGTTTTATCTCCAATCCGTAAGAAAACATGATTAAGATATAATCTTGTCTGATTGTTTTTTCGTTCTTTTTTCTCTATCTTCCCCTGTAAAATTGTCTTTTCATTTTCCGTCTGCCAGCCTCTGGAAGCATCTGTTTCTACAGAAAGGCTGGTCTCCTGCTCTTTTAAAATCGTCTCAATGGTATAGCTTTGCTGCTGCATATACCAGATTCTTGCAATTCCCAGCAGAAAAAATCCTATTCCAAGTACTGCTGTAAACCGGTATACCCTCCGTTTTCTTTGCCGCAGGGCATACAGCAGATACATCTGACACCCTGCCACAAAACTGATAAGGATAACTTTTATGACCGTTGGAACAGACAGGCAGACAATAATACCACACAGGAACGATATCGTTCCATAGCATAAGGGGCGTTTTATAATTTCGATATAACCCCTCCTAAATATTTTTCTAAGATGTTTCTTCTTAATATGTTGCTTATAAGATATGTTACTTATAAGATACTTCTTCTTAAGACCTTCTACTAAGGTGTCTCTTCTGTTTGTGCTTCTGTAGATACCGTCTCGTTCTCATCTGCACTTACCACATAGTCAAGGTTCCGTTCATAAAGCTGGTCTAATGCAAAACTATCCCGGTAAACACCGCTGGTCTTTCCATTTACAGAAATCTGCACCTTACTAATGGTTGAAATCTCCGATAAAGAGTCTACAATAGAATAAATGACAATTGGCTCCTGTATTTCATAATTCTGATTCAGGAACGCCTCATCTAATGTAACATAGCAGATTCCATTGGTTGTCGTAACATTGACAAGATTTGTTCCTTCCGGAAGTGGTGCTTTCAAATTCTTATCATCCGGTCCCTTTAAAAGATTCTCCATAATCAGTTTTTCCAAGGAAATGTTACTGCTATACTGTACTTCTTTTTCGCATTCTACCAGTCCGTTTCCATCAGCATTTGCATAATATAAATGTAATGTTGTTGTCTGAATGGAATTAATCTGTTTTCCCGGATTCTCAACAAAGCTTTCTTCTGTCATCAGTCCGATTACATTATCCCGGCTGTCTGCCAACGGTGCATCTCCCACATAAAAAGATACATATTTTACATCCGGAAGCTGTACCAGTGTCTTTACCACTGCTGCCCGGCACAACACCTCATCCGTAGACTGCATTTTGGAATAATTATCGTTAAAGTAAAGGAACAGCTGATTGCTTTCCAGTGACCAGTCTGTAATTGTAACATCACCAGGAACCGGTTTCTGATACTCCACGCTATCCGTATTGGTGCACAACGCATCTAAAAGAGTGGCTATCATGTCCTCTGTCTTGCCCTCTTTTAAATCATATGGCTGCTCTACCACTTTTGTTTTTTCTTTATTCAGATAATAAATATGATACGCCGGGTCATCTGTCTCCTGTCTGCCACACCCTGTGAACAGCGATACCAGAAGGATAAAACTCAGCCATCCTGCAATTTTCTTCATGCCAGACCTCCTAGGCAATGTAATTCAGCGGAATCCGCACAGTAAAGAGCGTTCCCTCACCCTCTGTACTAAATACCTTAATTGCACCACGGTGCATTAATATTGCATTTCTTGTAATGGCAAGTCCAAGTCCGGTTCCACCTATTTCTCTGGAATGGGACTTGTCTACGCGGTAGAATCTTTCATAAATATGCTCTAAGGAATCCTCCGGAATACCGATGCCGGAATCCTCTACCTTAAGATAGAAATACTGATAATCTGCATTCAGGGACACATGTACCCAACCGTCTTCCTTATTGTATTTGATTGCATTTTCCACCAGATTGGTAATGGCAAGCGTCAGCTTTACCTCATCAATTTCCGCTGTAACAGGCCGGAAGCTTTCCAACACCAGATCTACATGCTGTTTTTCTGCAATCGGTTTTAATCTCTTTAAAATTAAATCCAGCATCTCATTGATGTTAACTGACGTGATATTCAAATCTGATGCAGACTTGTCCATCTTAACCAGCGAGAGCAAATCATTGATAATTTTATTTTCACGTTCAATTTCATTTCCAATGTCTAACATAAATTCACGATACAGTTCTACCGGAACATCTTCCTGTCCATTCAGTGAGTCTGCCAGTACCTTCATAGAAGTAAGCGGTGTTTTCAGCTCATGGGACACATTGGACACAAATTCCTGTCTGGAGTCATCCAGCATCTTCATTCTGCTATAAAGTTTATTAAATTTTTCCGAAATCTGAACTGTTTCAGAATAATCCTTAATCATCAGCTCCCCATCACTGGTTCCATATCCATTCTGAATCTCAGCAATAGAGGATGCCATATTCTTCAACGGGTTTGTCAGACGAACGGATAAAAATACGCTGACTGCAAACAGTAAAACTGCCCCGAAAATCTGAAGCACTAATGCAGCATTTCTCATATATTCCAGATTGGCAAGAATACTATCTGTCGAAACACTGATAAGAAGCACTCCGATAATACTCTTCTCCCCTGACTCTACGTTATCTGTAGTCAGCGGAATAGTCATTTCCACATAATGATTATCCACATCATAATTCATAGAATCCTCACCGCGGAATGACTTTATGACTTCTTCTGAAATAATTGTTTTATCGGTATCCAGGTCATAAGTATCTTTTATAATATGAAAAGAAGAATCTATCACAAGAATTCTTCCATCATAAACACGTGACATCTGCTGCAGCTGTGAAGTGATGCTTTCTGACTCCGCTCCATTGATATAATCTGTGGAGACCATCTGGTTTGCAAGAATCTTTGCCTGACCAATTACATCTACACTCCGGTTAGAAACCGCATGTTTCTCATACGCAGTTAAAATTCCGGTCCGGATTAAAATTCCGGTCAAAATACCAATCAGCATAAAAAGACAAATCAGCCGGAATTTCATGCTTTTCAAAAAATTGCGAATACCTTTTTTTCTATTCATAAGTCTGTACCTTCATCCTCTGCTATATCGCTGTTATTTCTGATAGAAATAACCTACACCCCATTTCGTATGCACATATTTTGGCTCACTCGGATTCGGTTCAATCTTCTCACGCAGTCTACGCACATGAACATCCACCGTTCTGACATCGCCCGGATATTCATAACCCCATACCAGATTCAGCAGATTCTCACGGCTGTATACCTTATTCGGATTCATAACAAGAAGCTCTAACAAGTCAAATTCCTTGGCTGTCAGATTAATCTCTCTTCCCTGGACAAACAGTCTGCGGCTCTCACAGTCTAATTTTAAATCGCCGCTCTCTATCACTTTGGAATTTTCTTCCTTCGGTTCACTGGCAGCAGTTCTTCGCATAATTGCTTTGATTCTGGCTTTCACTTCAAGAATATTAAACGGCTTGGTGATATAATCATCTGCACCATATTCCAGTCCTAAGATTTTATCCATATCATCGCCTTTTGCTGTCAGCATGACGATTGGCATATTAGAAAACTCCCGGATTGCCTGACACACTTCAAATCCATCCATCTTTGGAAGCATGATATCCAGTAAAATCATATCAAACTTATTCTCCTGTGCCAGACGCAGTGCCTCTTCACCATCATACGCACAGGTTACTTCCATTCCATCCTGTTCCAATGAAAAACGGATTCCTTTCACTATTAATTTTTCGTCGTCCACAACCAGAACTTTTTTTGCCATTTTACACCTCAGTTAACCCTTATATTATCTTTTATTTTTTCAAAAACGCCATTTTTAATTCCGGGAATATTCATTAAATCTTCAATGGTCTGAAATGCGCCATTCTTTTCCCGGTAAGAAATAATTGTCTCAGCTTTTGATTCTCCAATTCCGGAAAGTGTCATAAGCTGTTCCTTTGATGCAGTATTCAGATTAATTCTGCCATCCTCCGGCTCTGCTGCCGAATCAGCACTCCCTGTCTGCTGCAAAAGGTAAGTTTCCTGATCCGGCACCTTTATCATCTGTCCGTCAACAACCGGTTCTGCCTGATTGAGTGCCTCTTTTGCTGCAGCCTCGTTAAAACCTCCTGCCAGCTCCAATACATCGCAGATTCTGGCTCCATCTTCCACTTCATATACTCCCGGGTGCACTACCTCACCGCAGACATATACATAACAAGAAGCCGGCGGGCATAAGACAGTTTCTGTAACCTCTTCACTCTCCATTTGCGTATCCGGCTCAAAATATACGGTATCTTCTTTTCCACATGCCGTATATATCATCCCACAATATAAAGCCAGAGCTAATAACCCGACTTTTTTCATCCGTATCACTCCCTTACATAAATTCTGTTATGCAAGAAAGTCCCCTAATGCTTACTGTTTTCTATTTTAACGAAAATTTGCCCTTTATACAAGTAGTATTTTCAAATTATTCCTGCGGCAGGCTTCCACCATTCCACAGTGCCTTCATCTGCCTTGTAAATTCTGACCAGAACTCACCTGCATTTGCAGCATCCGGTACCAGCTGGCTGTTCTGATACTGCATAAAAGCTGCCTGTTCTGCTTCATCCCGGCTGGCACCTTCATCTGTAGAAATATGACCAGTCATTGCATGCAGGGTATCCACTTCTTCTTTTTCTATAAAAGCAGCAAAATCAGCCGCCATATCTTTTTCCCCCGAAAATTCATTTACCAAAAGGATCCCCGTTCTGGCAACCCCCTGCATCGGTGTGGTATCGTCTAACATCGGCAGCCCGCAAACGCCATAATTTTCTGCTGTCATCTTATTTAAATCATCAGAATCAATGATTGCACACAAAGATGCTCCCTGATTAAAATTCTCCACTACCTGATTTCTGTCAATTTCATCCGTATCAATCCCCACGGTTTCTGAAAGGTTTTTAAAGAAAGTTAATTCATCATTAAATTTTTCTCCATATGTAGTCAAAAGGGTATAGTCCGTCTCATTCCATTCCACTTCAGCCCCCACAAATGGATAATCATAAAATCCATCTGCCACATTCCATTCCAGCAGATTTCCTACACCTTCTCCTAAAAGGTTATTCTGTCCATAGTCTAAAATTTCCGAAATGCTCTCCGGTGCTTCCGGGAAATTCTCTTTCTGATATACCATCACCAGTGTATCAAAAAACAATGGGTATTCTTCTTCCGTTGCAACACCATATAAATACGCCTTGTCTTTTGCATCATTCCAGGCAAGATACAAATCCGGATAGTCTTCTTCCGTCATCGTTGCATCATAAATCTGTTCAAGATAAGATTCCTCATCTACATAACGGATCCCCACTGCGATACCGGTTTTGGCATAATAATCCACTGCACACTGTTCAAAATAATTCCTGCAGTCTGCATCGCTGTACCAAAAGGATAGTTCCTTTTGTGCTGCTTCATATGCTTCTTTTGTTTCCTGCTCAGATGTTATCTGCTCTTTTCTGTCTGTTTTTAACTCTGTTTTCCCAGTTTCTTTGCTGCTGTAAAAAGCAGCCGCTGACAGCAGGATAACTCCCACTGCCAGCGTTGTTGTTTCTATGATTTCCTTTGTTTTCTTTTTCATATACCCTGCCTACATACGATCCAGTACGTTTTTCAGTTTCGTTATCATTTCATCCACATGCTCTTTTCCAATCACAAGTGGCGGCACCATACGGATTACATCTGCGCCAGCTGTTATAATAATTAAACCTTCTTTTAATGCTTCTGCTGCGATGGTTCCAACTGGTTTTGTGCTTACAAGCCCCTGCATCAGTCCCATACCACGGCGGGCTGTAATAAAATCATATTCTTCTACCAGCTTATCCAGTTCGCTTTCCAGATAAACTGCGATTTCTTTTACATGGTCTGTAAGCTTTAATTCTTCAAATAAGTCCATCACCTTACTGACCGCTGCTCCGACAAACGGATTACCTCCATATGTGGTTCCATGGTCACCCGGTGCCAAGGATTTCTCTGCCACACGTTCTGTCATGGCAAAAGCTCCTACCGGCACTCCACAGCCCAATGCCTTGGCACTGGTCATAATATCCGGTTTGATTCCATAATGCTGCCATGCAAACATTTCTCCGGTTCTTCCCATTCCACACTGGATTTCATCTAAAATAAGAAGAATATCTTTCTCTTTGCAGAGTGCTGAAATCTCTTTCATAAAGGATTCCTCTGCCGGATAAATTCCACCCTCTCCCTGCACGGTTTCAAAGATAATGGCACATGTTTTTTCTGTTACCTGTGCTTTTACACTTTCAACATCATTAAAATCAGCAAATTTCACACCACCGCAGAGTGGCTCAAACGGTTCTCTGTAATGGGCATTTCCGGTTACGGATAATGCGCCTAAGGTTCTTCCATGGAAGGAATGGTTCATGGCTATAATCTCATGGTCTGCATGACCATCTCTGGTATAGGCATATTTTTTTGCTGCCTTAATTGCTCCCTCAATGGCTTCTGCTCCACTGTTGGTAAAGAAAACCCTGTCCATTTTGGAAACTTTTAAGAATTTCTCTGCAGCTTCCATAATCGGGACATTATAATAAAGATTTGAAGTATGTGTAATTTTATCAATCTGATCCTTCAATGCCTGCTTATATGCTTCATTGCTGTATCCTAACGCTTCTACCGCAATACCTGCCGCAAAATCAAGATACTTCTTTCCATCGGTATCATAAAGATATACGCCCTCACCATGATCTAATACCAGTGGGAAACGATTATAAGTATGTAATAATGCTTTATCTTCACAATCCATATATTCCTGTTTATTCATGATAAAACTTTTCCTCCGCATCTCCTAAAATTGCTGTTCCGATTCCTCGGTTTGTAAAGATTTCCAGTAACAGACAATGTGCAATTCTACCATCTAAGATATGTACTCTGGATACACCATTTTCAATGGCATCGATACAGTTATTTAATTTTGGAAGCATTCCGCCGCCAATATAACCATCTTCAATCAGCTTGTGTGCATCTGAAATCTTAAGTTCGGAAATCAGTGTAGATTTATCATCCGGATCTTTGTATACACCTTCAATATCTGTAAGAAATGCAAGTTTTTCTGCCTGTACGGCACGGGCAATTGCACACGCTGCATCGTCCGCATTGATATTGTAAGTATCATAATTATCATCAAGACCTACCGGGCAGATAATCGGCAGGAAATCTTTTTCGAGAAGATCATATAAAATCTTTGGATTTACTTCCTTAACTTCACCCACATACCCGATATCCTGTCCATTGGATAATTTCTTATTTACCTTCAGCAGTCCACCATCTTTACCGCTGATACCTACTGCGTTCACGCCAAGCTTTTCTACCATCTGAACCAGTGATTTATTGACTTTTCCAAGAACCATCTCTGCAATTTCCATGGTAGGTGCATCGGTTTTACGAAGTCCATTGATAAATTCCGGCTCCATTCCGGCTTTTGCAACCCATTTGCTGATTTCCTTACCGCCACCATGAACGATAATCGGTTTGAAACCAACCAGTTTTAAAAGAGTTACATCCTGGATAACGCTCTGCTTTAACTCTTCATCTACCATTGCACTTCCGCCGTATTTTACTACGATAATTTTGCGATTGAAACGCTGGATATATGGCAATGCCTCAATTAATACCTCAGCTTTTTTCAATATTTCCTGCATACTGTTTTCTTCCATCTGACCAATCCTCTTTCCTTTTCTTAAAAAATCTTTTTTCGTATATTTTTTCAATCAAATCTTTTTTAAGAACGATAATCTGCATTTATTTTAATATAATCATAGGTCAAATCACAGCCCCATGCTGTTGCACAGGCTTCACCCATCTTCATATCTGCAATGGCAGTTACTTCTTTTTCAGATAAAATCTTAGTTGCCTCTTCCTCGGAATAATCTACGGCAACACCATCTTTGATAATCATCAGCTTGCCGGCTGCACTTTCAAAATAAAGGTCAACCTGCTCCGGATCAAATTCCACGCCGGAATAGCCTAATGCACAGAGGATTCGTCCCCAGTTAGCATCATGTCCAAAGATTGCAGCCTTGGTAAGGCTTGATGTTACTACGGATTTGCTTAAGATAACCGCATCTTCTTTGGATGCTGCATGCACTACTTTTACTTCAAATAAAGCAGTTGCGCCTTCGCCATCTCCTGCCATCATCTTAGCCAGTGCTTCATTGACATAATAAAGTGCTTCACAGAATGTTTCGTAATCTTCATTCTTCTCTTTGATTTTTTCATTGCCTGCAAGACCATTTGCCAGTACCAGGCAGGTGTCGTTGGTGGAAGTATCTCCATCTACGGAAATCATGTTATAAGTATCTGTTACGGTACTGCTCAGTGCTTCCTGCAACATTTCTTTTGAAATTGCCGCATCTGTTGTGATAAAGCTTAACATGGTACACATATTCGGATGAATCATGCCAGAACCTTTACACATTCCACCGATGGTAACCTTCTTACCGGAAAGCTCTACCTCCACTGCAGCCTCTTTCTCATGGGTATCTGTTGTCACAATAGCAAGTGCTGCATTATGTCCACTAGTTAAATCACCACTTAATTTTTTACTCATCTGTTCCACACCGGCACAGATACGGTCAATCGGAAGCTGTTTTCCAATTACTCCTGTGGATGCCACAAGAACTGCATCCTCCGGAATATCCATTAACTCTGAAGTTTTCTTTGCGGTATCTTTGCAATATCCTAATCCTTCTGTTCCGGTACATGCATTGGCAATTCCGGCATTTACTACAACTGCCTGTGCAAATGCACTGTTCTTTACAATGTCCTTATCCCATTTTACCGGTGCTGCCTTTACGACATTCGTGGTAAATGTTCCGGCAACTGCACATGGCTCTGTGGAATAAATCATTGCCATATCTGTTCTGTCTTTATACTTAATACCTGCTGCTGTGGATGCAGCCTGAAAACCTTCTGCTGCGGTAACGCCGCCTTCTACTTTTTTCATAATATGCCTCCTGTCCTGCTTTCCTCTGTCTTTTATCTTAAGCTGTCTGCTTTCCAAATTTATTTATGGATTAAATACAGTTACATTTTCCGGATTCAAATCAAATTCATAATAATTCATATCCTTCCGGAATGTCCAGCCCATATTCTTCCAGAATCCATTGCCCAGCTCATTACTGGTAAATGCCACCAGATTTACTTTGTTGATGCCTTCTTTTTTCAATGCTTCCATTGCCATCATTGCCATTGCTTTTCCAATACCATGTTTCCGGTAATCCTCATGGACGCATACATGATAAAAGCATCCTCTTCTTCCATCCTGTCCGCAAAGAATAGCTCCTACGATTTTTCCATCCATACATGCCACAATACTGGTGTCCGGATTTCTTCGGATAAAACGTTTCACATTTTCTTCCGAATCATCAATGCTCCGGATGCCAAATCCGTGAATGCTCATCCAGAGTGCATGGACTTCATTAAAATCGTCTTCTTTCATTGTTCTTAATATATATGTAGCTTCTGCCATATTCTCTCCTGCTTACGGGAACATCGGTACCAGTTCGAGACCTTCCGATTCCTTTAATCCAAATAATAAATTCATATTCTGAACCGCCTGACCGGCTGCTCCTTTTACCAGATTATCCAGCGCACCCATCATAATCACTCTTCCGGTACGCTCATCTACTACAAAGTTCACATCTACATAGTTGCTTCCTTCTACCCATTTGGTTTCCGGGCACACACCATCCTCTAATACCCTGACGAATTTCTCGTTCTTATAATATTTTTCATAAGCTGCACGAATCTCTTCTTTGGTTGGATAACTTCCGTCTGCTTTCTTTACCAGTGATGCGTACTCTGTTGCTAAGATACCACGGTTCATCGGAACAAGATGTGGTGTAAAGCTGATGGTAATCTCTTTTCCGGCTGCATAACCTAACTGTTCTTCAATTTCCGGTGTGTGTCTGTGGGTTGCCACGCCATATGCCTTCATATTTTCATTTACTTCACAGAACAGATTATTGACCTTTGCTCCACGCCCTGCACCGGAAGTCCCGCTCTTTGCATCCACAATCAATGTATTGGCATCAATCAGTCCCTCTTTCACCAGCGGATATGCGGTTAAAATAGAACAGGTGGTATAGCATCCCGGGTTGGCTACCAGTCTTGCATTTTTCACCTTTTCACGATTGATTTCGCAAAGTCCGTAAACGGCTTCTTCAATAAACTGTGGACTCTTATGCTCAATTTTATACCATTTTTCATAAGTAGCCACATCTTTAATACGGTAATCTGCGCTCAAATCAATTACCTTTGTCTCGGATAAAATCTTCTCATTCAATACAGAGCCAAGGAAACCCTGCGGTGTTGCTGTAAAGATAACATCCACCTGCTTTGCCAGCTCTTCTATATTATCATCGAGGCAGGTATCCTCTACGATTTCAAACATATTACGATAAACATCTGCATACTTCTTATCTATATAACTTCTGGAGCCATACCACTTAATCTCTACGGAAGGATGTCCCATAAGAATCCTTACCAGTTCTGCTCCTGCATATCCGGTTGCTCCGATAATTCCTGCTTTAATCATTTTTACATCTTCTTTCTTCTTAAGATTATGGCACACACGAAATCTGCATGCCATTTACAGTGCATAATTATACATTCGTTTTATACATTATGCAAGTATTATTTTCTGTTTTCACGCTTTTTCAGTTAATTTGTGATTCTATAAGTCTTCTTTTATTAATATATTATCCGTTTTTTATACATAAATATGTACCCTTTGTATATAATTATGCATTTTTATAAGTATATTATGTATATTTTTTCGCTTGCGTATTTAATTTTTTTGTTGTATATTAGTCCTAGTTAAAAAACATCTGAAGAAAGGATACCTATTATTATGAAAGAAAAAGTTGTTTTAGCGTACTCTGGTGGACTTGATACAACCGCTATCATCCCATGGTTAAAAGAAAATTATGATTATGAAGTAATCTGCTGCTGCGTTGACTGCGGACAGGGTGAAGAGCTGGATGGTCTTGATGAAAGAGCAAAATTATCCGGTGCAACCAAATTATATATTGAAGATATTACAGATGAATTCTGTGATGACTATATTGTTCCATGTGTTCAGGCAGATGCCGTATATGAGAACAAATATCTCTTAGGAACTTCTATGGCTCGTCCTGGTATTGCCAAGAAATTAGTTGAAATTGCACGAAAAGAAAATGCTGTTGCTATCTGCCACGGTGCAACCGGTAAGGGAAATGACCAGATTCGTTTCGAGCTTTCTATCAAAGCACTTGCTCCTGATATTAAAATTATTGCTCCTTGGCGTGATGACAAATGGAAAATGGATTCCCGTGAATCCGAAATTGAATACTGCAAAGCACATGGCATTCATCTTCCATTCTCTACTGACCAGAGCTATAGCCGTGACCGTAACTTATGGCACATCAGCCACGAAGGTCTTGAGTTAGAGGATCCTGCAAACGAACCAAACTATGACCACCTTTTAGTTCTTGGTGTTTCTCCAGAAAAAGCTCCGGATGAGGGTGAATACGTAACCATGACCTTTGAAAAAGGTGTTCCTACTGCTGTTAATGGAAAGAAAATGAAAGTTTCCGATATCATCCGTGAATTAAACCGTTTAGGCGGCAAACATGGAATTGGTATCATCGATATCGTAGAAAACCGTGTTGTTGGTATGAAATCCCGTGGTGTATATGAAACTCCTGGCGGAACTATCCTGATGGAAGCACATCGTCAGTTAGAGGAACTCGTATTAGACCGTGCTACTATGGATGTAAAAAAAGATATGGGCAATCGTATGGCTCAGATTGTTTACGAAGGAAAATGGTTCACACCTTTACGTGAAGCAGTTCAGGCATTCGTTGAGTCTACCCAGGAATATGTAACCGGTGAAGTGAAATTCAAGCTCTACAAAGGAAACATCATCAAAGCCGGAACAACTTCTCCATACTCTCTCTACAGTGAGTCACTGGCAAGCTTTACAACCGGAGACCTTTATGATCACCATGATGCAGATGGATTCATCACACTGTTTGGTCTTCCATTAAAAGTTCGTGCTATGAAAATGCAGGAATTAGAAAAAAATAACCAGAAATAGAATTTTCTAACGCAATATAGACTGTAAAAAAGGCATTACATTCGACAGCCGCCGATATGTAATGTCTTTTTTATTTATCCAGAATCTCTCTTAATACAGCAAGACCCTGTTCCATTTCATCTTCTGTCAGATTACCATATCCAAGCACCAGTGTCGGAACTTTCTTTTCCTTTGGCTTTTGAATCACATATTCACCCAGTCCATGAATTTCAATATGCTGCTCTCTCGCCTGCTCTACCACTTCTTCTTCCTTCCACTTCACATCCAGTTCTACCAATACATGCAGGCCGGCATTATCACCGTAAATGCGGCAGACCCAGTCTTCCTGCTTTAAAAGACGCATAAAAGTATCATGCTTATTCTTATAGTTATTACGCATACGGTTCAGATGCCGTTCAAAATGCCCTTCTTCCATAAAATGGCACAATACTTCCTGACTGTTCCGCGGCACCGTACAGGCATAGAAACCACAGGAACTGTGGTACCGCTCCATCAGGGAATGGGGCAATACCATAAAACTGATTCGAAGAGAAGGTGCAATACTTTTTGAAAAAGTTCCTATATAAATCACATGCTCTCCGGTATCATTTCCCCACAAAGCCGGAATCGGCTTTCCTTTATAACGGAACTCACTATCGTGGTCATCTTCTATGATATAACGTTCTTCTCCTTCAGACGCCCACTGTAAAAGTTCCAGCCTTCTTCGCAGCGGCATGACATTTCCCAACGGAAACTGATGGGATGGCATGACATAAACCATATCCGGATTTTCTTTCCGGATAGCCTCCATACAAATTCCATCTTCATCAATTTCTTCTGCCAGCACCCGATATCCCATATTACAGAAAGTATAATATGCCTGCAAATAAGTATAATTCTCCATTGCCACTTTCTTATCCCGCCCCATAATCTGAGCTAACAATAACAGAAGATACTCATTACCGGCACCAATAAGAATCTGTTTTTCATCGCAGACTACCCCTCTCGCCTGATAGAGATAGCGGCTGATTGCCATTCTAAGATTCAGTTCTCCCTTTGGATTTCCCGAAAGCAATAAATCCGGGTTATCCTCCGGCACTACACTCTTATGCATCCGATACCATATTCCATAGGGAAAATGCTTCCGGTCAATCTCATAAGGAGAAAAACTGATTTCATACTGCTTTTTCTGCCGCTCCATGAGTCTTCCCTCTTCTGGCTTTTCCTGTCCACGGCTCAGCTGATACAGCATGCTGATATCGCATACAAAATAGCCTGCACAGGGTTTTGGTTCAATATAACCCTCTGCTGTAAGCTGTTCATATGCCAGTTCCACGGTACTCCTGCTGATTTGCAGATTTTTGGCCATAAAACGAGTAGACGGTAATTTTTCCCCCGGGGAAATCTTACCGTCTGCTATATCCTTACGAATGTATTCGTAAATCTGCTCATAAAGTGCGCGTGGAGAATCCGGCTGTAAATCAATCCATAATTCCTTCATCCCGTTATCCACCTATCGGTTTTTCTTAAGCTCTTTTAAAATAATTTCTTTTAATTCCAAGGATTTATCCTTAATCTTACGATTTGCACTTGCGGAACTCAAAACACGGCTTAAGCATTTTGATGTTATATCATACTGCTTATAATGGAATGCCATATTTGCAAGAAGATAATCCATCGTACTCTGATCCATTCCACAAATCGGGAACATCTCTGTACTTACTGCCTTCATCATGCCATCATAGGCCTCTTTATAGAAAGATTCCTCTTCCTGTCTGCAGGCTGCTGCCTCTTCTTTTTTACCGGCAGTCTCTAATTCCTCTGCTTTGGTGCGAAGCAACCATGCAAGAATCAGACAGTTATATGCTTTTTCACTGGTTCTCGCTTTCTTTACCATCGAATTAAACAAGGATAACTTATGCATTTCAATTGCCTTATCATAATCCCATGTTGCATCGTCAGATGGTGCCTGCGGATGAAAATTCCGGCTAATCTGTTCCTTAATCAATTTAATCTGACCCATGGTAATATGTTCAAAATAACGATTCAGTGAAGTATATCCGCAATTCGGGCAGGATGCCACATCATATTTCAAAGAATCCACATACTGCTGTCTCGGTCTCAAATCTGCATCCGGCTCCAATCGCTTCACCTTACCGGCTTTTACCATTTTCGTCTTAAATTCTTTATCACATACCGGGCAGCGCACGGTCTTATCTAAAAGGAAATCCTCTTCCTTTGGCTGTGCTACGGCTGTTTCTACTTTTTCTTTTGTTTTCTTTTCTGTTGCTTTCTCATCGGCATAAAGGTCTGTACTGTCAGTTGCCTTTATTCCGAATTTTTCCAATCCAGCAAATAAATTCATATCCATTCCTCCGCTCTACTGCTGAGCTGGCAGTTTATAAGAACTCTTTAGTGAAACGATGCGGTTAAATACCAGTGCATCTTCTTTTGAATCTTTCGCGTCTACGCAGAAATATCCCTGTCGTACAAACTGGAAGCTGTCATATCCTTTTGCATCTGCAAGACCTGGCTCTACATAGCACTCTTTTAATACGGTAAGAGAATTCGGATTTAAGTTCAGGCTTCCGTCTTCGTTATATACGCCCAACTCTTCGTCCACAATATTTTCGTATAATCTTACCTCTGCTTTCACTGCGGTTGGTGCTGCTACCCAGTGAATGGTTCCTTTTACCTTTCTTCCATCCGGGCTGTTTCCGCCTCTGGATTCCGGGTCATAGGTACAGTGAATCTCTGTCACTTTTCCGTTCTCGTCTTTTACAAAGCTGTTGCATTTCACAAAATATGCATGCATCAGACGCACTTCGTTACCCGGGAACATACGGAAATATTTTCTCGGCGGTTCTTCCATGAAATCTTCTCTGTCAATGTAAAGTTCTCTTGCAAACGGAACCTTACGGCTGCCTAGAGCTTCATTTTCCATATTATTGACCACATCAAAGTATTCTATCTGATCTTCCGGATAATTGTCAATAATAACCTTAATTGGATCTAATACTGCCATCACGCGGGAACGTTTTAATTTCAAATCCTCACGGATACAATATTCTAACATTGCATAATCTACTGAACTGTTTGCCTTGGAAACGCCGCACAGCTCTACGAACATTTTAATAGACTCCGGTGTAAAGCCTCTTCTTCTCAAAGCTGCAATGGATACCAGACGCGGGTCATCCCATCCATCTACAATATGTTCCTCTACCAGCTTCTTAATGTAACGCTTACCGGTTACCACATTGGTAAGATATAATTTTGCAAACTCAATCTGCTTTGGTGGATTCTCATACTCTAACTCACGGACAACCCAGTCATATAAAGGTCTATGGTCTTCGAATTCCAGCGTACAGATAGAATGTGTGATTCCTTCAATGGCATCTTCGATTGGATGTGCAAAATCATACATCGGATAAATGCACCACTTATCTCCTGTATTCTGATGGGTCATATGTGCCACACGGTAAATAACCGGGTCACGCATATTCATATTTGGAGAAGCCATATCAATTCTGGCACGCAATACCTTCTCACCGTCTGCATACCTGCCATCTTTCATTGCTTCAAACAGTTCTAAGTTCTCTTCTACACTTCTACCGGCTGACGGATCTTCTTTTCCCGGCTCCTTTAAGGTTCCGCGGTACTCGCGCATCTCTTCTGCGCTTAAGTCAGAAACATATGCTTTCCCTTTCTTAATCAGTTTTACAGCTGCTTCATACATCTGGTCAAAATAATTGGATGCAAAAAACAATCTGTCGCCCCAATCCGCACCCAGCCATTTAATATCCTCTTTGATTGACTCTACGAATTCGCTTCGCTCTTTGGTCGGATTGGTATCGTCAAAACGCATATTAAATAAGCCGTTATATTCCTGTGCAAGTCCATAATTTAAAAGAATAGATTTGGCATGTCCGATATGCAAATAGCCATTTGGCTCCGGTGGAAATCTGGTATGCACCGTTTTGCAATGTCCTTCTGCTAAATCTTTGTCAATAATCTGCTCAATAAAATTCTTGGAGACAGCTTCGTTTTCCATTTTGTCTTCCTCCTGGGTTCGTTTCTTCACTAATATATCTATTATAAAGTCAAACGTCTGCTAAATCAATAACGATTTTTGGAGTTCCGTCAAAATGTTCCGTCAAAATGTTGTCCGGTCGCATTTTCCTTTTCTAGCTGTGCTTAATATGCTGATGGGTAAACAGATGATCCTGACAATATTCGTAATTGCCATCGCACTTGGAGCAGAAACGGAATTCCAGGTTTGGATCATCCAGCTCGGTTCTTCCGCAGACTGCACATTTATGCTTTGTCACCATGCTGCCTCTCCTCGGTTCCTGCATCTGAGCCTTAAATACCTGCTTCCGGTGAATTTCCTTCGGGGATACCCTTCTGTAATTTCTGGTAGACAGGAAGAAAATCAGGAAGTTTAAAATAGACATAATGATAGCAATTCTTCCACCCCAGCTGGTTAAAATCAGATTAATTGCAATCAATACTGCATATACCACTGCCATCCACTTCATTTTTACCGGAATAATAAAGAACAGTAAAATCTGCATTTCCGGATACATGACCGCAAAGGCAAGGAATATGGTCAGATTGATATAATTCGTAGTGAAAGTAAGGCTTGAAATCAATGAAATTGTTTCTAAGCTTCCTGTTCCGGCTGCTGCATATATTCCATATAAAATAAACGCTCCGATTACGGTAAATAACATTCCGCCGAAAATATAAACATTAAAACGGAACGTGCCCCAGCTCCGTTCCAGTGCAGAACCAAGCTGATAATAAAGAAGCGCCATAATCAGCAGTGAGAATACTCTGGTGTCTGTCGGCATCAGAATCCAGGTAATCAGTCTCCATACCTGTCCATGCAGAATATGATAAGGGCTTAAGGTCAGCATCAACATAAAATTCGGATTTACCGTATAAATCACAAATCCGATGCAATATGCTGCAATCAGATAAATCATCAGATTCGGGATGGCGTATTTTCCAATTTTGCGCTCCATTTTATTCAAAAAATTCATATTACACCTCATATTTCATAAATTAGTTTATTGCAATCTGTCTACTATTATAGAAGTATCCCCAAAGATTTGTCAACGACACTGGGATTTCTTCATAAAAATTTCAGATTCCCCACTATTTCTAAACAATCCATAAATTCTTTTATTAGGAATTGTTTTTTGAAAAATACTGTCGTATAATGGATTTTGTTTTGGAATTTATGAAACACATTATTAATATGAAGTAACAGACTAATACAGGGTGATTATTATGGAAAACAAAAATCTTAACAAACTGGGAATAGACATCGGTTCCACAACCGTTAAAATTGCTGTTCTTGGAAAAAATAACGAGCTGCTGTTTGCAGACTATGAAAGACATTTTGCCAATATCCGTGAAACCTTAACGGATTTATTAAAAAAGGCATTTGATAAGCTTGGGAATTTAAAGCTAGCACCAATGATTACCGGTTCCGGCGGACTTACCCTTGCCAAACATCTTGGCATTCCGTTTGTGCAGGAGGTTATTTCCGTATCTACTGCCTTACAGGACTATGCGCCACAGACTGACGTTGCCATTGAGCTTGGTGGTGAGGATGCCAAAATTATTTATTTTGAAGGTGGTAATGTTGAGCAGCGTATGAATGGTATCTGTGCCGGTGGTACCGGTTCCTTTATTGACCAGATGGCATCTTTGATCCAGACAGATGCATCCGGTCTGAATGAGTATGCCAAAAATTATGATGCCATCTATCCGATTGCTGCACGATGCGGTGTATTTGCAAAAACCGATATCCAGCCATTGATTAATGAAGGTGCTACCAGAGAGGACTTATCTGCTTCTATTTTCCAGGCAGTCGTAAACCAGACCATCAGTGGTCTTGCCTGTGGAAAACCAATCCGTGGTCACGTTGCTTTCTTAGGTGGACCACTGCACTTCCTTTCTGAATTAAAGGAAGCTTTCATCCGTACCTTAAAACTGGATGATGAACACATTATTGCACCGGAAAATTCCCATCTGTTTGCAGCCATTGGTTCTGCATTAAATTATAAAGAAGATGTCACTTACGATTTATCCGATATTTTAGACAAATTGTCTTCTGATATTAAAATGGAATTTGAAGTAGCCCGTATGGAGCCTCTTTTTGCAACCCAGGCTGACTATGACGCCTTTACTGCCCGTCATAACGGACACAATGTAAAGACAGCGGACCTTTCTACTTACAAAGGAAACTGCTATCTTGGAATTGATGCCGGTTCCACCACAACCAAAATTGCACTGGCAGGAGAAGACGGTTCTCTTCTCTATTCTTTCTATAGCAGCAACAACGGAAGTCCTCTGGCTACTGCAATCAAATCCATCAAGGAAATCTATTCCTTATTACCGGCGGATGCACATATTGTACACTCCTGCTCCACCGGTTATGGAGAGGCTTTATTAAAAGCTGCCCTTATGTTGGATGACGGTGAGGTAGAAACCGTTGCCCACTACTATGCAGCGGCATTCTTTGACCCGGATGTAGACTGTATCTTAGACATCGGTGGTCAGGATATGAAATGCATCAAGATTAAGAACCAGACCGTTGACAGTGTTCAGTTAAATGAAGCCTGCTCTTCCGGATGCGGTTCCTTTATCGAGACTTTTGCAAAATCATTAAACTACAGTGTGCAGGATTTTGCCAAAGAAGCTTTATTTGCTGAAAACCCGATTGACCTTGGAACCCGTTGTACCGTATTTATGAATTCCAAGGTAAAACAGGCTCAGAAGGAAGGTGCAAGCGTTGCTGATATTTCCGCCGGTCTTGCTTATTCCGTTATCAAGAATGCTCTTTTCAAGGTTATCAAGCTTTCCGATGCAAAGGATTTAGGTGAGCATATCGTAGTTCAGGGTGGAACCTTCTACAATGATGCGGTACTCCGGAGCTTTGAAAAAATTTCCGGCTGTGAAGCGGTAAGACCTGATATTGCAGGAATCATGGGTGCTTTTGGTGCTGCTTTAATTGCAAGGGAACGTCATGAGGAAGGTTACCAGACTTCCATGCTTTCCATTGATGAAATCAATGCACTGACCTTTGATACCAAGCTGACCCGCTGTCAGGGATGTACCAACCACTGTCTTTTAACCATCAACCGTTTCTCCGGCAACCGTTCCTACATTACCGGTAACCGTTGTGAACGTGGACTTGGCAAAGAAAAGAATAAAGAAAATATTCCAAACCTTTTTGAATATAAGAATGAACGGCTTTTTGCTTATCCTCCACTGAAGAAAGAAGAAGCCACCCGCGGAACCGTAGGACTTCCGAGAGTATTAAATATGTATGAGAATTACCCATTCTGGGCAACCTTCTTTGCAGCTTTAAAATTTGAAGTAGTACTCTCTCCACAGTCAACCAGAAAGATTTACGAGCTGGGTATTGATTCCATTCCAAGCGAGTCCGAATGTTATCCGGCCAAGCTTGCCCACGGTCATGTATCCTGGCTAATTCAGCATCAGGTAGATTTCATTTTCTACCCATGTATTCCTTATGAAAGAAATGAATTCCCGGATTCTAACAATCACTACAACTGCCCGATTGTTACATCCTATGCCGAAAATATCAAGAATAATGTAGATGAAATTACTTCAGGTCAGGTTCGTTTCTTAAATCCGTTTATGGCATTTACCAACCTTGACGTTCTGACCGAGCAGTTAGTACATACCTTTACCGAAGAGTTCTCCATTCCGGCAGAAGAAATCAAAGCTGCCGCGAAAACTGCATGGCAGGAGCTTTCCAATGCCAGAGAGGATATCAAGCACAAAGGAGAAGAAACTTTAGCATATTTAAAAGAGACTGGAAAACGTGGTATTGTACTTGCCGGCCGTCCATATCATGTAGATCCGGAAATCAACCATGGTATTCCGGAACTGATTAATTCCTATGGTCTAGCTGTACTTACAGAGGATTCCGTAGCACATCTCCATGAAGTAGAGCGTCCGCTTATTGTTATGGACCAGTGGATGTACCACTCCAGACTGTATGCTGCAGCAAACTTTGTAAAGACACAGGATAATCTTGATTTAATCCAGTTGAATTCCTTTGGTTGTGGATTAGATGCCGTTACAACAGACTGCGTCAATGACATTTTAAGCAAATCAGGCAAGATTTATACCTGCCTGAAAATCGATGAGGTAAATAACTTAGGTGCCGCAAGAATCCGTATCCGTTCTCTTCTTGCTGCTATCCGTGTCAAAGAAAAACGTCAGGAAAAACGTACCATCGTTCCCGCTAACTTTAACCGTGTAGTATTTACCGAAGAGATGCGTGACAGTTACACAATTCTCTGTCCGCAGATGTCACCGATTCATTTCGAACTCTTAGAGCCTGCTTTCCAGGCTGCCGGATATCATCTGGTTGTACTTGATAATGATAACCGCGACTCTGTGGATGTGGGATTAAAATATGTAAATAATGATGCCTGCTACCCTTCCCTTATGGTTGTCGGTCAGATTATGAGTGCTGTTATGTCCGGAAAATATGACATGACAAAGACTGCAATTTTAATCTCCCAGACCGGTGGTGGATGTCGTGCCAGCAACTATATCGGTTTCATCCGCCGTGCCTTGGAAAAAGCCGGTTATAAAGACGTTCCGGTTATTTCCATCAACTTAAGCGGCTTAGAGAAGAACCCTGGCTTTAAATTTACACCACAGCTTATCCAGCACGGTCTTTATGCCTTAGAGTTTGGCGATATTTTCATGCGCTGTCTCTACCGCACCAGACCTTATGAGGAAGTACCTGGTTCTGCCAATGCACTTCATGAGAAATGGAAGGAACGTGTCATTGCATTTATTTCCAGGAAGGGCTTTGTCTCCCACCGGAAATACAAGAAGATGTGCCGTGAAATCATCCGTGACTTCGACCGCCTTCCGATGAAAGACATTAAGAAACCTAAAGTTGGTGTCGTTGGTGAGATTCTGGTTAAATTCCTTCCAGCCGCAAATAATTATCTGGTAGACTTACTGGAATCCGAAGGTGCTGAGGCTGTTGTTCCTGACCTTACCGACTTCCTGCTCTACTGCTTCTATAACCAGAACTTTAAAGCAGAACACCTTGGCATGAGCAGGAAATCCGCAAGAGTCTCAAACCTCGGTATCAGATTCTTCGAATGGCTCCGTTCCGCTGCCCGTGATGAATTTGAAAAGAGTGAACACTTTGATCCGCCTGCCCACATTGAAACACTGGCAAAATATGCTTCTGAGATTGTATCCCAGGGTAACCAGACCGGTGAAGGCTGGTTCTTAACCGGCGAAATGTTAGAGCTGATTCATACCGGGACCAATAATATCGTATGTACACAGCCATTTGCCTGTCTGCCAAACCATGTGGTTGGTAAAGGTGTTATCAAGAAGCTGCGTCACCAGTATCCTCTTTCTAACATCGTGGCTATCGACTATGACCCGGGTGCCAGTGAGGTTAACCAGTTGAACCGTATCAAACTGATGCTCTCCACTGCCAACAAGAACCTTGCAAAGGATTGATTCTTTTATGCAAACAATGACGATTATTGTACCCTGCTATAACGAAGAAGAAGCACTTCCGTATTTTTACGAAGAGATTTCAAAAATCAGACAACAGCTTACAGAGATTTCTCTTAAACTGCTGTTTATCAATGATGGCTCAACGGACAATACCCTTGCCATCCTAAAGAAGCTTGCTTCTTCCGATAACAGTGTATATTATATTTCCTTTTCCCGTAATTTTGGAAAAGAAGCGGCTATTTATGCCGGTCTGAAAAATTCAACCAGTGATTATACTGCCATTATGGATGCAGATTTACAGGATCCGCCTTCCCTGCTTCCTTTGATGCTTCATGCCATCCTGGAAGAAGGCTATGATTCGGTTGCCACACGACGGGTAAACCGCAAAGGAGAACCGCCTGTCCGCTCTTTCTTTGCCCGGATGTTCTATAAGCTTATCCGCAAAATGTCCGATACAGATATCGTAGATGGTGCCAGAGATTTCCGGTTGATGAACCGTCCTTTTGTTGATGCGTTGTTAGAATTAAATGAATACAACCGCTTTTCCAAGGGGTTATTTGGCTGGGTCGGTTTCCGTACCAAATGGATTGAATTTGAAAATACAGAGCGGATTGCCGGAGAAACCAAATGGTCTTTCTTCCAGCTGGTCCGCTACTCCTTAGACGGAATGATATCCTTCTCTACAGCTCCGTTGAAGCTTGCATCCTTTACCGGAATGTTTATGTGTATCATTTCCTTCCTTGCCATTATCTTTATTATTGTAAGGCAGCTTTTATTCGGTGGCTCCGCTTTCGGCTGGCCGTCCATGGCATGTATTGTTATCTTTATCGGAGGTATCCAGCTTCTGTGCATCGGAATCTTAGGTTCCTACCTTTCCCGCACTTATATGGAGGTCAAAAAACGGCCTATTTATATCTGCCAGGAAAGCAATTTAAGCCCAGATAAAGCTGTTAAATCTGAATGAAAAAATGATTAAAAAGAAAGTTTATAAACTTTTAAGAAATCCGCAACGTCCAATAAATACTGGTGTTGCGGATTTTTGTTAGCACTCTTTTTTAAAGAGTGCTAATTTTCTATTGACTTTTAAATTTGCAAAGTATAATATTTCTATTAGGATTTGTAGTCTGACACTACAAAATAAAACAAGAAATTATATAGAGAAAGAAAAGGAGTGTTTTAAATGAGTAATAAACATGGAAATTTATCAATTAGCAGCGATAACATTTTTCCGATTATAAAGAAATGGATGTATTCCGATCATGATATTTTCTATCGTGAACTGATTTCCAATGGCTGTGATGCCATTACCAAATTAAAGAAGCTGGAAATGATGGGAGAATATACCCTTCCAGCCGATTATAAGCCTGAAATCCACGTTATTGTCAACCCGGACGATAAAACCCTTACCTTCATTGATAACGGTCTTGGAATGACCGCTGACGAGGTAGAAGAATATATCAACCAGATTGCCTTCTCCGGTGCTACTGATTTTCTGGAGAAATACAAAGATAAAGCCAATGAAGACCAGATTATCGGTCATTTCGGACTGGGCTTCTATTCCGCTTTCATGGTTGCAGATGAGGTTCACATTGATACCCTTTCTTATAAAGATGGTGCTACTGCTGTTCACTGGGAATGCGATGGCGGCACAGAATTTGATATGAAAGACAGTGACCGTACCGAAGTCGGCACCAAAATTACTCTTTTCTTAAATGAAGATGCTTTGGAATTTGCCAACGAATATCGTGCAAGAGAAGTCATTGAGAAGTACTGCTCTTTCATGCCGGTACCAATCTATCTGACCAAGGCAAATGCCGAGCCACAGTATGAGACCATCCAACCGGAAGATAAATTAGATACCGATACTGTCATTGAAACAATCGTGGAAGAAGCAAAGACAGAAGAAAAAGAAAATGAAAATGGCGAAAAAGAAGTCGTAGAAGTATCTCCAAGAACCGAAAAGCTTAAGATTTTAAAACGTCCGGTTCCATTGAATGATACGAACCCACTGTGGACTAAGACTCCGAGCGAATGTACCGATGAAGAATACAAAGCTTTCTACCGTAAAGTATTTATGGATTATAAAGAGCCTTTATTCTGGATTCACCTGAATATGGACTATCCATTTAACTTAAAAGGTATTCTGTACTTCCCGAAGATTAATACGGAATACGATTCCATCGAAGGAACTATTAAATTATATAATAACCAGGTATTTATCGCAGATAACATTAAGGAAGTGATTCCGGAATTCTTAATGCTCTTAAAGGGCGTGATTGACTGTCCTGACCTTCCGCTTAATGTTTCCCGTAGTGCCCTGCAGAACGATGGCTTTGTAAAGAAGATTTCCGATTACATCAGTAAAAAAGTTGCAGATAAATTAATCGGTATGTGCAAGACCGAAAAGGAAAGCTACGAAAAATACTGGGATGACATCAGCCCATTTATCAAATTCGGCTGCTTAAAAGATACCAAGTTCTGTGACAAGATGAATGATTACATTCTCTTTAAGAACTTAGACGATAAGTACCTTACTCTTCCGGAGCTTCTGAAAGAAGACGAAAAAGCAGAAGAAAAGACGGAAGGAAATACCGAAGATACAAAGGCTGAAGATACCGCTTCAGACAATGCGTCTGATGCTGATAAGACCGCTGATACTGCTTCTGACTCAGAAGAAAAGGATGAAAGAAAACCGATTTACTATGTTACCGATCCGGTTCAGCAGGGACAATATATCAAGATGTTCAAGGAACAGGGCATGGATGCAGTTATCTTAAATCACAATATCGATACCTCCTTCATCAGCCAGTTAGAGCAGCGTAATGAGAAATTCAAATTCATGCGAATCGATGCAGACCTTACCGATTCCCTGAAAGAAGAAAATGCTGAAGAGACTAAAGAGACTGAAGAAACACTGTCCAAAGTATTCAAAGATACTTTAAAGAATGATAAGCTTACGATTAAAGCTGCCAAACTGAAAAATGCCGACATTGCTTCTGTTATTACTCTCTCCGAGGAAGGCAGACGTATGCAGGATATGATGAAAATGTATGCCATGAATGGCATGGGCGGTATGGATACTTCCATGTTTGCGGCAGACCAGACACTGACCTTAAATACCAGTCATCCTCTGGTCCAGTACATCTTAAATCACAAAGATTCCGAGCATGTACCAATGTTCTGTCAGCAGCTTTACGATTTAGCTGTTTTAAGCAACCAGCCATTATCCGTAGATGCTATGACAAAATTCATCCAGCGTAGCAACGATATCATGATGCTGCTGGCAAAGTAAAAGTTCAATAAGAACTACTAAAAGGGAATCTGATTTTCATCAGATTCCCTTTTATAGTTGCCAGCGGCAGATTCTGTAGATTTTTTCTACTATTGTTCTACTCTTCTAACTGATAATACTTATCCAGCACTTCAAAAAAACTGTTGGTGGTTATGGTTCCGTCTGTTTTAAGTTCCAGTTCATCCCAGACTTTTTCATTGAGGCTTGAAGATAAATCTGCCACAAAAGCGTCATATTCGTCATTAAATGCTTCTTTCTCACGTTTTTTAACAATCTTATCCTTATTTGCATCCGTCAGCTCCTGATTGAATTTATTGATGCACTTGATAAAATAATAACCATCCTCTGTCGCAATGTTTCCTGATATTTCATCATCATTTAAGTTAAATGCAATATCCTCTACTTCCTTTGGCATCTCATCTCTTCCAAAGGTAATATCAATCTGGGCAGCCTCATTATAATCTGCTGCTACTGTCCGGAAATCCTCTCCATTTGCCAGTCTGGATGCCACCTCTCCTGCACGGCTCTGATCCTTTACATAAATCTGCTGTGCTTCCATGACCCTTGCTTCATCATCACTGACTTCCTCATTGACACCGGTTGTTAAAGATGTATACACCTTGCTTGCCAGTGCATAATTCTCATAGAGCTTCTCTATGGTAGCCTCACTGACATCCATATAACTTTTTTCCTCTTCATTCAATGACTCATAATATTCTTTTGCAGCCAGCTTCAGATTGGTCTTTTCCTCTTTACTTAAAGTAATTTCCTTCTGCTCTGCCAACTGGTCCATGCAGATTACCCGGGTCATTTCCGATAATGTAACGTCCTTCACATACTGCTCTAAATCATCGGTCTGATACTGCTGTTTCCACAAATCGATTCCATAGACATTTCCATATAGATTCTGGTAGTTACAAAGATATACCTTGGCTTCTGCCAAAGATACCTTTTCATGCTCTATCTTAAAAACTTCATTAGCAGATAATCCTGTTGTAAATACAATGTCAGTTTTTCCAAGACTGCATCCACCAAGCAATACGGAAATGCTTAAGACCACTGCGGCAATTTTACTCTTTCGTCCCATGAATTTTCTTCCTTTTCTTATTCGAAAACCAATTCTTTGGTATGCTTTTATGCTTCAAGACTCTTTAATATACTTCTTGCCACGCTGATTCCGTTTGCAGATGCCTGCTGTAATCCTCTGGTTACACTTGCACCATCACCAATGGCGCGCAGACCTTTAATGCTGGTTTCAAAATCTTTGTTGACAACAACTTTATTGGAATAGAATTTTACTTCTACACCATAAAGTAATGTTTCATCACTGGCAATACCAGGTGTAACCTTATCCAGTGCCTCTAACATTTCTTCGATATCTACCATAATACGATGTGGGAATACCAGTGATAAATCTCCCGGCACTGCATCCTTTAAAGTTGGAATCAGATTGTTTCTCGCCAGGCGTTCCTCTGTAGTTCTTCTGCCCCGCTTAAAGTCACCAAATGTCTGTACTAAAATTTTGCCATCACAAAGCATGTTGGAAAGCTGTGCAATCTGCTTACCATACTCAATCGGAGTCTTAAATGGCTTGGTAAAGTTCTTGGATACCAGCAATGCAAAGTTGGTATTATTTGTTTTCATATCTTTCGACTTGTAAGCATGTCCATTTACAACCGCAAGTCCGTCATCATAATATTCGGTTGCTACTTCACCGGATGGGTTTGTGCAGAAAGTACGCACTTTATCGTCAAAGGTTGGTGTATGATAAACCAGTTTTGCTTCATAAAGGTTTGTATTTAAGAAATCCATAACCTCATCACGCACTTCCACACGGACACCGATATCAACCGTACCTACCTTGGTTTCAATCTCTTTTTCCTTACAGATATGTGAGAACCAGTCTGCGCCTTCACGTCCTACTGCAGAAATGATTTCTTTCGCATAATATGTATCTCCCTTTTCTGTTACAGCACCGGTTACGGCATTGTTTTCTACCAGAATATCCGCTACCATGGTATTAAAGAGAATCTCCACACCAAGGTCTAACAAATGCTTCTGCAGACGTGCATAAATCTTATATCCTTCTTCTGTTCCAAGATGACGAATCGGACACTCGATTAATTTTAAGTTGGCATTGATTGCTTTTCTGCGAATCTCGCGGATTTCTTTTTCCTTATCCACACCATAAACATTGGTGTCTGCACCGAATTTCAGATAAATATCATCCGATTCTTTAATTAAGGATAATGCTTCTTCATATCCTAAGATTTCCGGCAGATTGCCACCTACATCCGGTGATAATGATAATTTACCATCCGAAAATGCTCCTGCTCCGGCAAATCCTGTTGTAATCGAACACGGCTGACATCCTACACAGACCTTTGTCTTACGCTTCGGACACTGGCGTTTCTCAATGCTTCTTCCCTTTTCTATCATGAGAACCTTTAAATCCGGTCTCTTTTCCTTTAATTCATAGGCACAGAAAATTCCGGACGGACCTGCACCGATAATGATTACATCATAGTTATTGCTCATATTTAATACCCCTTTCGTTTACGCTTCTACCACCAGATATCTGCCATCCGGCAGTGAAAATACTTCTTCTGCTTCTTCAATTTCATGATTGCTCATTCCGGATACATCCGCACCGCTTTCGTCTAAGAACTGTTTTACTTCTTTGATGCTGTCACAGATAACTGCCATACAGTCCTCTAAAAACGCTTCTGCCTCTTCTAAACTGTCTGCCACATTTTCATCAAATAACTGTGACTGATGCTCCAAAAAGTAATTCAGACATACCTCATCGTATTCCATTTATTCTTTCCTCCTGTTTTATGAAAATTTATATACATCAATACCTAATTGTTTCAATTCCTGATAAATCCGGGCAATCGGCAGACCTACTACATTATTGTAATCACCTTCGATTTTTTCGATAAATGCAGCTGCTTTTCCCTGAATTCCATATGCACCTGCTTTATCCATCGGTTCCCCGGTATCTATATAACGGTTCAGTTCCTCATCTGTAACCGGATACATGGTAACTTTCGTACATTCATAAAAGCTGTATTGTACCTTCTTTCCATTCTCCCGCATCCAAAGTGACACTCCGGTATAGACTTCATGGGTACTGCCGGAAAGTCCCTTTAACATTGTAAATGCATCCTCCCGGTTCTTCGGTTTACCCAGCACTTTGCCATCCTTTACCACGACGGTATCTGCTCCGATTACCAGACTGTCCTGTTCTCCTACTTTGGCTTCTATCATCTTCTCATAAATCTCTCCCGCTTTCTGCTTCGCCAGATTCATGACAATCTCAGAAGGCGTATCTCCCACCTGCTTTTCTTCTCCCTGTGCCGGAAATACCAGAAAGGTAAGTCCAAGCTGCTCTAAAAGTTCTTTTCTTCGTGGGGAAGCTGATGCTAAAATTATTTTCACGTTTTTTCTCCTTGTGTTCCGGTATATTATAAGTGAGTGGATGAAAAAGTTTACCGGAAAAGGTTTTGTTTGGAGAACATTTGCTTTTTTCATTGAAATACCAGTAGTTCTTAGGCGTATGTTTTCCTTGATGATAAACTGTCTTTCCGTTGCTTGGACTGACACGTCGCACTGTCCGTTGTCTGCGGATACTACACATGCCTGTAAGGGGCACTAAGAATTTCGGCTAATATATGAACTTCGTCTGGCAACCGGCACAAATTCACATCCGTGTTCATCTGTGCCTCGCTGGTACATCCCTGTACCAGCGTTGCCTGGTTGCAGACGAAATTCTAAGTGCCCCTAACAAGCCTATTCATGTATCCGCAGGCAGCGAACCGTGCAATGTGTCTGTCAAACATTGGAAAGACTGTATTTATAGAAAAAAGGAAAACATATGCCTTAGAACTTCGGTATTTCAATGGGCAAGCAAATGCCTTCAAACAAAAGCCTTTCCTATAAAAACTTCTTCTCCTTCAGCACTTATGACACCTTATACTTCAATTGCCTGATTCAACCGGAAGGAATAAAGATACTTCTCCTTCACCGGAAGCGGGAATATCCGTTCTAACGCTTCTGCATATAAATCCAGCTGTTCTTTATACATATCCCGCAGCCTTGTGGCACTGTCTACCCGGTCTGTCTTATAATCAAGCAGTACGATTCCATCTTCTTCCACCCAGAAAACATCTATGATTCCCTGGATTAAAACCATCTCTTCTTCCATCTCATGATTTCCCATGACAAACGGCTTCTCACGGAACAAATCATCCCGCATTGCAGCTGCTTTCATACGGGGTGCAAGCTGCGATTTTAAGAATAATTCCACGGATGGTATACGGATTAATTTTTGCATATCCTCAGATACTTTACCCATTTGTACCAGTCCTGTCAACTGCTTTTTTATATTTTCTGCAAATTCATCGGAACGATCCGGCATTTTCGTAAAATCATAACATTCCATCAGACGATGCATGGCTGTTCCACGCAGTGCTCCCTGATTTACTTCTGCTTTTCCTTCCATAAATGCCGGGACATATGGGGTAGATACTTCTTCTAAGAATTTCGGTGTAACATCCTCTTCTTCCTTTGCTGCAAGTTCCCTCATTGCCCGGTGTTTTAATTCCGATACAGAATATTTTGTCACCAGATGAATGGCATCCGGGTGCGGATACTGATAGGATAATTGTTCCTTTATCTTTTCATACAGAGTATCCGAAACTTCCTTCGCCTGCTGCACACGCTGCCTCAATGACACATGTTCTGTTATCTGATGCGCCGCCTCGTCCTCTAACATGCTCCATGGTGTCACATAGGAAACCTTGTCCCAGCTGCCACTGGCGGCTGCCGCCGGAAGGATCCACTCCAGGAAGGTCTTTGCTTCTGCCCGCTCCTTAAAATTAAGTGCTTTTCGGTTACTTCCGCAATAAATTTCTCTTATCTGCTGCAGCATTTCTTCATCCTTGATATAACCGGTTATAATTAATTTTTCTTTGGCTCTTGTAAATGCCACATATAAGACACGAAGCTCCTCGCCAAGGCTTTCTAATTCTGTCTGCCTTGCAATTACCTTCTTAAAAAATGCAGGTACTTTTATCCGCCGGTCTTCCTCAATAATATCAAGTCCAACACCAAGGTTCGGATGCAGAATCATCTTGCTGCGGCTGTCCTGCTTATTAAAGGCTTTGCCCATTCCACTGACAAAGCAGACCGGAAATTCCAGTCCCTTACTCTTGTGTATACTCATTATATTTACTGCATCTTCATTTTCACCCACAAGTTCTGCTTCCCCAAAGTCCACATCATACTTCTGCAGCTCATCAATGTATCTTATAAAATGATAAAGTCCGCGATAACTGGTTTTCTCATAGGCAATAGCTTTCTCTGACAGCATATGAAGATTTGCAAGTCTCTGTCTGCCCGCCGGCAATGCCGATGCATATCTGGCATATCCCGTTTCCTTCAATACCTTTTGCAGCAGTTCGTGCATTGGTATATCCATGGTCTGTCTACGAAGTTTTTTATATGTTTCGGAAAAACGTTTTAATTTTGCCCGCATGTCTTCATCCGCTGTTGATTCTTTTTCTGTCAGCTCTTCTTCCGCTTCCAAAAACATCTTTACGCACTGATGATACGGCTTGTCCTCTGCCAGTAACCGGAGTCTTGCAAGCTGCTCATCGGAAAGACCTGCCATTGGGGATTTTAATACTGCTGCCAGTGGAATATCCTGTCTTGGATTATCTAATATCCTAAGATAATTTAATACCGTCCTGATTTCTAATGTGGAAAAATATCCGGTTCTTGAAACCGTATGTGCCGGAATTCCATTGGCATTTAAAACCTCTGCAAAAAGGTCCGCCCATTCACTTAAACTACGCAGTAAAATTACAATATCGCCATAGCGGACTTTCCGGAATTCTCCGGTTTCTTCGTCTACCACCTCTTCTTTGCCTACCATCTTCCGAATCCGGTCTGCAATTAATTTTGCTTCCAGTTCCTGTTTTGAAATCTGCTGTTTTGTTCCCTCTTCCAGTTCCTGTGTAGTTGTAAGAAGAATCTCACTGTCAAAAGCATCCTCTTTCTCGCCCGCCGGATAATCTGCGCCACAATACAATGCCGCCTCATCGGTATAATCCACACCGCCAAGATTCCGTTTCATAATCTGATAGAAAATATCATTGGTAAAAGTAAGCACGCTGTCTCTGCTTCGGAAGTTCTTATGCAGATCAATCCGCTGGCAGGGTGCATCTGTTGTCTCATAAGTATCAAACTTTTCCATGAAAAGCTCCGGTCTCGCCAGACGAAAACGGTAAATACTCTGTTTTACATCTCCTACCATAAAAAGATTATTCTGTCCGACCACTTCTCTTGAAATTGCCCGGAGAATCGTCTCCTGCACATAGTTGCTGTCCTGATACTCATCAATCATAATTTCTTCATAGGCATTTTGAAATTCCTTTGCAGTCTCCGTTGGTTTCCCGGTCTCTTCCTCTACCAATATCTCTAATGCAAAATGCTCAAGGTCTGAGAAATCCACCAGATTCTTATCCTGCTTTCTTTCTGCGAAAGCATCGATAAAACGCTCTGTCACTTCAGCTAACGCTTCTGCTGATGGCTGTACCAGAGTGAGCTGCTCTAAGATTTCCTGAAAAGTAAGGGCAAAGCAGTCACTTTTTAACTTTCCGATTCCATCCTTAAGCTTCTTACGTTCTGCCTTTACCTGCTCCTGCTTTTCCGGACTTCCGATATAATCCTTTGCCCTGCCTAATGTTGCAAATTTACATTTTCCTAATTCTTCATAAAAATCCTGATAAGTACTGCAGGAAAGCAAATCCTCCATCAGCTCTACATCCTGCTCACAAGCGTCCTCATACATGTAAGGACCGTCTGCGTCCTGACAAAGCTCAAGATAATGCTCTGCCTGCTCTAAATAGCCCTTTACCATCTGCTTCCCATATTCTACCGTCATTTCAATAAAAGGCGCCTGTTCTAATTCCTGCTCTGTTTTTATCTCATAGCAGCTTAACGCTTCCCGAAGCCACTGCTTCGGCCATGGATAACTCTGTGCATAGGAATAAAGTTTAAAAATCATATCCCGCACCGGTGCATCACTTCTACTGGTTCCATAACAGGAAATGAGCTGCAAAAAACCCGGATGTTTTTCTTCATAACACTGTTCAAACAATCCGGTCATTACATCTTCCCGAAGAAGCTTTAACTCGCCTTCATCTCCAATCCTGAAATTCGGCTCCAGACCGATTTCATGAAAATGATTCCGAAGCACATAAAGGCAGAAACTGTCTATGGTAGTAATCTGCGCATTCTGCACCAGTGCAGCCTGCTGCTGTAATCTCACATCGGAAGGATTCTCCTGCAATGCCTTTTCCAAGGCTTTTGCTACACGCTCTTTCATCTGGGCTGCCGCCGCATTGGTGAAGGTTACCACCAGAAGATGGTCAATATCTACCGGATGCTTCTTATCCAATACCAGCTCTTTGATTCTCTCTACCAGTACGGCTGTCTTTCCGGAACCTGCTGCCGCAGACACTAAGATATTACGGTTTCTTAAATCAATGACCTGCTGCTGTTCTTTTGTCCATGTCATTCCCATTTCTTAAAAAACCTCCTTCATGCGTTCATAGATTTCCTCGGAAGATAATTCTTCCAACCGCCTTACTTCATATCCCGGAATCTTTTTATCAAATCCACAGACCGCAGCATATGGACAATAATCACAGCTGCTCCGGTTCTTTAAAAGATACGGATTCACCTCTGTATTTCCCTTTAAAATAGCATTTCCAGCTTCTGCAATCCGATAGCTGGCATAATCCGCAATCAGCCTAAATTCTTCCTTATCCACAGCCTTATCGCTCTTTCGCACCGTTCCGTCCTTATTTACAGAAATCGGAAGGACATTGGATTTACCGGAAAGTTCCACATCCATGGCACGGTAAATATCATCCTCTGTATTTACCACTCCATCCAGACGTAAATTTTCCAATATCTTTCTTCGAATCTCTTCTTCAGATTCACTACCGGTTCCTTCCACCATCGGATCATCAATATGATAGTAGAACATACCTGCCGGCACTATCTCTTTTGCCGGATTTTGCTTTGCAAATAATTCCATGGCTGCATTCATATAAACCACAAGCTGAAGCTTCAGGCCATGATACAGAGATAGCAGTTCAAAACCGGTATTACCGGATTTATAATCAATAATCTTTACATATAACTTATCTTTGTCTTCATAAGTATCAATACGGTCAATTCTTCCCTGGAGCCGCATATGCTCTTCTTCACTGAGTTTAAAATTCACTGCATTTAAATCATCCGCATAGGAAAATCCCACCTCAAACTGCGATGGTTCAAATTTTCCCTGACGAATCTGGCTGGTCAGTGCCCAGATGGTCCGTGCAAAAATCTTTTTCATCTTTGCTACCTGATAACGGTTTGCCGCTGTATCTGCCATGGCTGCATTTCCACTGGAAGCAATTGCTTCTTCCATTGCCCGCTCCATAAGCTGTTTTTGTGCTTCTTCTGTAATATCAAACCAGCTAAAGGATGATTCTTTCAGATACCGGCTATAATTTTCCAATGCCTGATGATAGATATTTCCCATATCCGCCATACGGAATTCAAAGAGTTCCCGTTCCCGTAAACGCAGTCCATAAGTCAGGAAATGGGCACAGGCACAGGCTGCATACTGTTCCAGCCGCGTAACACTGTTCTTTAACTCATTTCCATAAAGAGCCTTTGCCACAGCCCGGCTGATTGGCTCTGCATGATATTTAAGCTCTGCTGCATCAAGAATAGCTTTTACCTGCTCCTGATATGTCGGTTCCTCTTCATACCAGTGCAGCAAAGCCTGCCAGAGTACTTCCTTCTCATCATTCCACCCGGCATCTTCCTGATACAGTCCCTCTAACAGAAATGCCATGCTGCTCTCCGGTGTTACCAGTGTTTCATCAACCTGTTCTCCCGTTATCAGCTCTGCTTTTAACCCCGGGAACAGTCCCTCAATCATATGAATAAAATAGGACGGGCGCTTTGCACTTCCATCACTGCCTACCCTTGCATAGGTAAGATAAAGTTTTTTCGATGGCTTTGTCACTGCAAGATAAAGGTAAAAACGCTGGATAAAAACACGTTCCCTTGCTGTAGGAGCCAGTTCCATATGTTTTTTTGCAAGTTCTTCTCTTTCCAGCTGGGAAATGATGCCGCCACGATTATCGGATTTTGGCACAATACCATCATTGACTCCCACGATAAATAATACTTTTATATCATCAAGACGGGTTCTTTCAATATCACCAATCATCACGCAGTCATAGCCACCCGGAATCACGCCTACTTTGGCAGCTTCAAAGCCAGCCTCTAAGACCTTGGCATATTCGGATATGTCCATGACTTCATCACCCAGAAGCGTTGCCATCTTATCCAAAATATCCATTACAATGCGATAAATCTGTGCATATTCCTTTGCCTTGGCTAAGTCCTTCGCCTCTTTATACTGATTCTCCCGGTATTTTAACTGCTGCTCTATCTGTAAGGACACAATAAACTGATAGAGTGCTGTCGTGCATTCCCGTACGGTAGCACCTTTTTTATGAAATACAGCCGTCAATTCCGAAAATGGCTCCATTACACGGATCCGGAGTTCATTTAAAGCTTCTAAATCTTCTTCCGCAACCTCATGGGTGGTATAAATAAATCTTGCCTCCCATTTTTTCTTTCCACGGATGCCTGCTGCCAGTACATAATTTTCCAGCAGGTCAATCTCATCCTCACTGATTTGTGATAATCCGCAGCGCAGATAACGGAACATTGCTTCCTCCGAAAAATTGTCGTCGATTACCTGCAAAAGAGACCGGACAAATTCCAAAAATGGATGCAGTAAAATATTTTTCGTTGTATCTAAGAAAAACGGAATGCCAAACTCCTCCATAATCTGCGGCACATAGCTTCCATACTCTTCTATGGCACCGGAAATAATGGCAAAATCCCGGTAGCGGTATGCTCCGGTATGCACCAGCCTTGCAATCTCTTCTGCTGCATACTGCAGTTCTCTTCTTGGATTTGGCAGGGATAAAATCTCTATGCCTTCTTTGATTTCTTTCTCATCCTTCTTTTCGTAGCTATGATGTCTGGTACGGAACAGATTCTGCTCTAAGAACCGTAGTACCGGTGCCTCCCGGAACCGGTCAGCTTTGGGATTCTTTAATACCACCGGCTCTGTTACTTCAAAATGCTTCTCTTCCGCCATTTTCATTAGGCTGGCTACAGTCTTCTTACTCATGGCAAACAGCTCCTGCATATCATGATAGGAATAAATATCCTCTGCCGGGTCAATGGTTACTGTCACATATATATCTGATACAATTCCCATCAGGCGGTATAGCACGTTATTCTGAATCGGTGTAAATCCGGTAAATCCATCGAAAACCAGCACGGCATCCTGTAAAAGCTTTGATTCCTCTGCCATATCACAGAAGGCTTCTAAAACTTCTTCAGCAGTAATATACATCCCGGAAATTGCACTTCGAAAGCCCCGGTACATGGTCAGGATATCCTGCAGTTTATAGGAAAATGCCGGTGGCATATTCTGCTCTTCAATAAATGTTTCCAAAGTATCCGGATCGATATTATACTGTGTCAGCTCTGATATCAGGGACTTCACTTCACTGATATATCCCATCTTTTTCATATTTCCCTGCATGACGCATAAATCATCCATCCGCTCTTCGGCAACCTTACGCAATACAAGGTTTTTCCCGGTCTCCTCTAAAACTGCCATATTCGTCTTTCCTAATTCGTCGAAAATACGATATGCCAGTCGCTGGAAGCTGACCACATCTATATTCATAATACTGTTTTTTTCCTGTAACCGAACAAGTTCACGCTGCGTCTGCATCGTGAACTGTTCCGGTACTACTACATAATAATTTTTCTTTAAATTCTTCTGAGCTTCTTTGACTGTTTTGCGGAATACATAGCCTGACTTTCCGCTTCCAGCACTGCCCAGCACAAATTGCAGTGCCATATCAGATTCCTCCTACTGATTCTCCTACCAAAAGTTCCCCATTGATAATCACACGCTCCACCAGCGTTGTCTTAGGCTGCTCGATTCTCTGTACCAGACGTTTTACGGCCTCTTCTCCAATCTTTCTGGTATTCTGCCGTATAGTCGTAATCTTTGGACTCATCATCTGGGATACTTTTGTTCCATCAAAACCTGCAATAGAAATATCATCCGGTACTTTAAGTCCCATTTCATCAATTACATTAATCCCACCAATTAATGCTGTATCATCCGGGTAGAGAATACAGGTCGGCGGGTCAGGCAGATTTAAAAGTTCCCTGGTTGCCTTTGCCACAAGCCTGGTATCTAAATATTCTCCTTCTTTTAAATAGTCATCCGGAACATCAAGATTAAAGCTCTCCATTGTCTGGAAAAAGCTGGTCAGACGATCTCTGGTAACAGCCGAATGTTTTTCCCCATAAATGTATGCAATTTTCCGGTGTCCCTTGGAATAAATATAACGTACCAGTTCATTCATCCCTTTTACATTATTAGAAGAAACAACCGTGCAGTTGTGATATACATAATCTACAGTAACAATCGGAATATTACTCTGCAAAAGTTCCTGTACCTCCGGTTCCTCAAACCTGGCACACACAATTCCAACTCCGTCAAAATTCCGGTATTTGCAGTGTTCAAGATATGACATCTTATGATTCACATGCTCATTATTAATAAAAGTGATATCATAGCCTAATTCTTCCGCCTTTTCTTTAAATCCATTTAAGATGCCAGAGAAATATTCATGGGTAAGCCCTCTTCCGGCCTCCTCTTTAAAAAGTACTCCTAAGTTATAAGAACGGTTCGTCTTTAATGCCCTTGCTGCCGCATTAGGAAAATACCCCATCTCCTGTGCTGCTTCTTTAATCCGTATCCTGGTCTTCTCTCCAATATCGCTATGTCCATTCAACGCTTTACTTACTGTTGCCGTTGAGACACCGCAACGCTTCGCCACGTCCTTTAATGAAACCATTTCTTTCCTCCTTTTTATCCCCGTATCCACTCATCTGCAGATACTATATTTCAATTCCGACTGCCTCTTTTGCCAGCCGGTCTGCTTCTTCATTTCCTTCTACTCCTGAGTGCCCTTTTACTTTTACAAAATGAAGCGTAATTTTATCCTTTATGCTCTGAATATAGTCATAATAGGCAATGGTTCCTTTCTTATTCCGTTTCCATGTTCCTGTTGCCCACATTTCAATACCCATATAGTCATAATATATCGTAAGCTCTGCCAGTCCAAGTTCCACTGCCTTCTCAATGGCAGCCATGCTTCCTAATACTTCTCCTGCCACATTATGCATGGATACCATTTCTTCTTCTGAGCCTGAGCCCTGCAGCACTTCTTTTTTCCCATCTGCCATCAGAAAGCCGCCGTATCCGTATACCTTCGTTGCAATATTATAAGAGCCATCCACAAAGGCATAATTTTCCGGCTCTTTTTCTACTGTCTGCTGCTTCTGACCGATATATTCTTCTGCTGCTTCCTTCGTCGGGAAACTTTTAAACTCCGCTCCGGAAAAGCCAGCGGTCTGCTGCTTACACATATCCCAGCTCATATAAATACCCGGTTTCTTTCCTTTTCGGACTGCATAAAACTTTGCTGCCATCTATCTTCCTCTTACTCTCTTTTATTTCTGTGAATTTTCTTCTTTTCTTAATTTACATCACTGGTTTTATTTTACCATTTTTCTAACACAATGGCTAGAAGCAGCTTAGGTTTCATAACGATATTTTCCAAAGAAATGATTGTATACTGCAATAACTCTTCCTACTCCGATCACTGCCAGCAATGTTCCAATTCCGATTCCAAGAATTTTTCCTTTCATTAAAAGTCCTGCCACACAGGTTATTGTTACATTGCATACATCAAAACAGTTTTTGGTAAATCCTACTGATTTTCCTGCGAAATCTGCAATTGCCTGAACAACTCCGTCTCCCGGATTCGGTATGATTCTCATATTCAAAGACATTGCGGCTCCTACACCTGTCAATATGATTGCCAGTATCAAAAGCATCAAACGTGCCGGAACGCTGCCCCAGAAAGTACCTGCACAGTCTTTGGCATATTCAGGAACGAATCTTGCAAAAAGGTTCATAAACCGGGTAAATACAATACTAAGTGGTATCTGTAGAATATCCAAAAACAGGCGTTTTACATATTCTCCTTTTTTGCGCCGGATGGTATGTAATATCATTTCTATCAATACAAAAATGCTATATAAAATCAGCGTCATATTGCCCAAATTCATTCCACTGATTACCGATACACTGTATGCCACCGAAATAATCGGAGATACGCCAAGTCCCGTCTTGGTATTTAATATAATTCCCATGGCAAGTAACAGTAATCCTGCCACATATACGATTCCTCTGTTTATTTTCTTTTGCAACTTCTCTTCCTCTTTTCTTTTATCATAAAATAGTTCTTACTCTACACTTTCAGAAAACAAATCCCGGTAATCCTCCGGCATAAAACGATGATAGATGATATGGCAGCCTTCGTCCTTAAAGCAATAATAATAGGAATCCTCTCCGCTTTCAAAATAAATAAGATAATCAAAATCCTCTGTCTCAATTTTCTCAAAATGTATCTTCTCGCCGGTTTCTAAGAACAGCTTATGGATATTCTCTATGGTGCAAGGATGTGTCTGCAACAGAGCCACCAGCTTTTTAATAAAAGAATTTCCACTTCTTTTTTCATGCACATATTCTGCACCTTCTTCCGGCACTACAAAACAAAAGCGGTCCTTGTTTCTGCTGATTTCTACTCTGCCAAGTCGTATTCCTGCTGCTTCATAAAATTCTTTTTCCAATTTTTCCGTTGATTTTCCGCTCACTTCTTCTCCCAGAAAATGCTTTAATGAACTCAAAGGATAATATAACCGGATTTTTTCTTTCCGGTATCCAAGTTTTACCTGCTCTTCCTGTATGAAATCCATAATTCCTTTTTCTAATCTGCTATAATCCATTGTATGCTCCTTTAGACGTGGAAAAACAGAACCACCTTTCGACGATTCTGTTTCGTTTTCTTTTATTATCTGTTGGATTTACCTATTCTATTTATCTTCTAATCCACATTCACATAATCATAATCCCGGTCTAACTCAATTGCCACACTTCCATCATTGATTGTGCCATCAAATGTATGTGCTTCATCTGTTCCAAGGCCCTTTACAATTCCATTTTCATATTCTTCTGCGCTGCGTTTTGTCTGTAATACAAAAAGCAGTCCCTTATATTCTGCCGGTGCTGTTACTTTATAAGTCTCTTTTATTTCATAGTAAGTCACCATCGGATACTCACTGCCATCCTCTACCGTCCAGTCACCAAATGTTGTCTCTGTATCTTCTGTGGCTGCCACCTGATATGTTGTGCCGGCACAAGCCACTTCTGCTATCATAGCCATGGAACTGTCTGTTGCAGCTACATGCTGCGGCAGCACCATTCCGGTAGTTGCATCCACGAGGCTGATGTCTTCATATTCGATATAAGCTTCTGCATCCGTCTGTATGCCATTCCACGGAATCTTTGCAGATAAAATAACCGTATAAACTGTATTTCCTTCTTCGTCTGCCTCAGTACGATTCCAGCTTATCTCATACTCCGCCTGATTTAAATGATTGGTAAAATCAGATGCCTGCACAAAGGTCTCACCATCCATGGTTCCTGCCATATTGTATACATTGACATTTTTTATCACAGCGGTATTCTCTTCGGTTTCCATTTTGTGCTGATACATACCGGATAAAACATACCAGGTATCTTCCTTAAGATTTCCCTGTGCCTCTGTCTCCGTCTCTGTGGCATGGATCCCTTCCACTGCTTCTGTTTCTGTATTTCCTGCTGCTTCCTTCTCTGTATCTTTCTCCTTTGGTCCGCATCCATCCAGCATTCCTAATACAACAATGCAAATCAAAGCTGCCGCCCATATTTTCTTCTTCATTTCCTGCTCCTTCACTCTATCCATAACACAATATATTCGTTCTTATCTCCGCATGCGATTGGTTGCACACGGACTTTACGATTATACCGTAGATGAAGGGGAAGTGCAAGGAGTTAATAGAAAGATAATTGCGGTATATACTCTGTAGTTATATTTAGCAAAAAACAGCCACCAATCGTTAGATTTGAAACCTAACTTTTGGTGGTGGCACACAATAACCTCTCCTGTATTACTTTTATATTATTCTTTATAAATTATTCCAGTATATTCCCATAATAATTTTGGGTTAACTTAAAAATCGTATTGAGATGATTCTTTCCCTTCATAACTACCATTTGGGATTGTTTTCTTAAATGCAACTCCAATCGGCAAAATTCCCCTTATTATTCCCTGCCGAATAAACTGCTGGTCTTTTCCCATTAGTTTAGCAACTTCTATAATAGGAACATTCTTACCTGAAAACTCTGGAAGAATATAATAGATTTTATTATTAAACTTATTAGTTTGCTCCTGTGTTTCCTGTTCCATATGTGCTCACCTCATCTATATATTCTACTTCTTCAAATAGTATTTCCAATTGAATTTCTCCCTTTTTACAAAAGTGTGTCTGATGCATACTAACTCATTTTTATTCGCTTTCCCACACTTTTATTCATTTTCTATTCATTTCTTACTAATGGGTATTCTTTTTTACTCTAAGTTGTCGTGCAATTTATTAAATTTGAATTTTGAAAAAGCCAGCACCTTGAATGGACTGGCTCTTTCAATGTCTCCTGTAATTGACAAACTTGAATTTATCGCTTCTTATAGGTAATTACGATTCCAATAGCAGAAGCAATGAAAGCAAATGGCGCTAATCTCACAAAGACAAATTCAAATCCATGTAATATTGTTCCTGCAACTGCAAATTCCGGGTTATTATAATCCCACCCTAGATAAGAACTTTTCATAATCGCAAGAGCAATAAAAACAAGCACTATAAACGCACATAGCGAGATAAATATCCAACGGATCGTTTTTACTTTGACCATGTTTCTCTTTGCCAACTGTAAATTAATTACCTCTAATTTTTCAGAGATTGCTTTTAGGTCATCTGTCATTGACTCCATTACAGTTTCTCCAAGCAATACACTTACAGAAGTATCCAATTCATCTGCTAATGTAATCAGCATATCCGAATCTGGAACTGATAAACCATTCTCCCATTTTGATACAGTCTGTCTTACTACATTCAGTTTAATTGCAAGTTCTTCTTGTGACAGCCCTTTTGACTTTCTAATTCTTTTGATATTATCACTTAGCATAATCTTTGCCTCCTTGTTTTTTTGATAATTCAATTCTATATTCAAAAGAGTCATTGCCACAAGCAACACATATTAACATCCGCTTATTTACGGACTTTTCGCAAATAAATTACGATTGAGATTTCACCTGTTTTAAGAGATTTAATAACTGTTATATTTTGTTATCAAATTCTCTGCAACCCCTTGAAAACACTGGATTTGTCGCAGGTGATCTTTCCCTTATTGTTTTCCTTGTGTTATATCGTCCCACCAGTGTTTACGAACTCTGATAAGGGAAAATACAAGGGCACAAGATGTCCGGTGGACATCTGCTCTGTGCCGACCGAAGCGGCAGCGGAGACCAAGAAAAATCTATAAAACAGTATAACACAAAATAAAAGTGACATGGTGAACTGATTGAAATGCTTCAATATTTTTTGATTTTAAGGAGATACGATATGAATACCATTTACGCAGAATACAATATATTCCACAACAGCATTGATATTTATACATCTGCTGGATATATGTTACGAATTGACTGTAACAAGGCAGAGGATGGGCTGAGAACTACGTCAAACTCACAATGCTCATTAAACACACTTGCGATTGACGAACCATTAGAATACGCAAGATTATATCTTGATGGAGCTATGCAGATGTGGGTGGATGCTGAAGATTCATTGGATTTATATTGAATGATTTTGAAATATTAAGACGGAGCTTTCTATCAAAAGAGCTGATAATCTGTGCGATACTTCATAGATTATCAGCTCTATATCTTTGCTATATTAGTTCTCAGTTTTTTGCCAGTAAGTGACTAACCTTGTTCACTATACAAAAAGGAACTACATTCTATTCCAGCGTATCTATATATTCTTCTAGGCAAATTCCTTGAGAATATATTTCCGACGCAGCTTCTTTCCCGACATATCTGTAATGCCAAGGTTCATTTATAACACCTGTTATATCTGTCCTATTTGAGGGATAACGCTTTATAAACCCATATGTATGAGCATTTTCCGCAAGCCAGTTATAAACGTCATCACTTGAACTTTTTGTAGTATCTGCATTTATATCGACTGCGATTCCAAGCTGATGTTCACTTGTTCCGGGAATTGCCACCCATTGCTCTGCAAGTTTTTTTGCTTCGGACTTTGATTTTCCCTCATTTTCATATGCTTCTATTTTGTCGTCCAATAGTTGTTGCTATTCTTCCTGCGTTCTATATCCCTCTCTGACAAACAAGCCATATCCTTGCGCCCTTGCAGCATTAAACATTTCCTGCAACTCCGGATAAATTCTGGAATCTACCTTTTTTCCATTTGATAATTCTGTAAGCTGTACTTCATAATCAGCAGGAATATAATTATCACGATTTACAAGAATCAGATTTCAGCCATTATCTTCACTGGCTATATGATGTATCGTGTTTCTATGAAAGGGTACAGTAAAAGATGAATGAGGAATCTTTCCTGCCACCACGCACAATATTGCTATAAATAACAGGATAAACAGTCTTTTTTCTTTGTATTTTCTTCGTCTTGCAGATCGTTTCACTTATTTTATCTCCACCTTTTGGTATACCCTGTACAGTATAGGTTGAAAAATCAGGCATATCACCGCATATACAGGAACAATAACGGTTGCTACTGTGGTTACTTTACTTCCCAATGTTATAAGTCCAGCCTCTTTGATATCTAAATAAATTTCTAATAACTGGTCTGGGAAGAAAGAACATAATCCAGGCAATGTAATAATTCTACTTAAAAATGGAAATGCACATAACACAATGAATGGTACAATAACCGCAGTCGGAGTAGAGTGTGTGAGCGCTGATACGATCATTGCAAGTGTAGCAGCAAATACAGTTCCTATATATCCACCCAAAACAATAAAAAGGTATGCCTGTAAAAAAGTAATATTATAAACGCTTCTCCATAAATCTAACTGGATCGGGCAGTTTGCACCTCCTGCACCTAATACAAAAAGTACAATAAACGTATATAGAAATACAAACATCAGATAAAATCCCGTAGTAATACAAAAGCCTGCTCCTACCTTTGCGGAAATCCCCCTGCTTCTTCCAAATCGTGTAGAGAAAAAAATGGAATCCGCTTTTGACTGAAATTCATCCGAAAATATCCCGGATACCAGAAAACCGATTACTAAAGCCACCATCAGAATAAAGGTTGATATATTTTGCAGTAATGCAGCCCAACCGTCCATATATTCATAGTAAAAAGGAGTTTTCAGTTCTTCATATTTCTGAATCATAAAATCTTTTTCTGCCTGTGTAAATCTTTCTTCTCCAGATTCAAGCCAATTTTTTAAAGTAGAAATTCTTCTTTCATAGATTGTTCCAACTTCATCATCCGAAACATGATCCGCAGCATAATAATTATAATCTCTGTAGTCGCTGAATGCACAAATAATGACATCCATAATGCCTGCTATGCTCTGCTTTTTCGAATATGCCTTATCTTGTTCCGTAATATCGTCAGACAATGCCTCTTTCGAACTGTTAATTTCCCTGTTTTCTTCAAGAGCCTTACTTAAAGTATCTTCCGTCAAGTAACCTTTCCATTCATTTTTCGTTTCTCTTAAATCTCTTGCAGCCGAAATTCCAACGGAATGATTTCCGTTTTCATCAACAAATTCCACCCTGTTGATCGTTAAAATACTGTTTATCACGAGTATTACGAATAATACAATAACAGCCATTCTATTTTTTGATTTAGAAAACACTTTTTTTATTTCATAACGCAGCATTTTCATCACCTGCTTTCTCTCCAAAATAATATAAAAATACATCTTCCAATGACGCTTCTACGCGCATTGCATTCTCAACCGGCTTTTCGTGAGAAATGATTCTCAGCATAACCTGATTCGTTTCTGATTTCATATTGGAAATTTTATATTTTTCCATAAAATCAGAAACCATATTTTTAGGCACAAGACATTCCCATACTGCTTCTGGCATAGAATTTATCAATTCGTCAATGCTTCCTTTGTGCAGAATTTTTCCGTCTTTCATCAACCAGATTTCATTTGCAATATACTCGATATCTGAAACGATATGTGTAGATAGTAACACCAGTCTGTCTTCTGAAAGTTCGCTGATCAGATTGCGAAATCTGATTCTTTCATTTGGATCAAGTCCTGCTGTTGGTTCATCAAGTATTAAAATCTTAGGATTATTCAACATAGCCTGTGCAATTCCAGCTCTGCGCTTCATGCCACCAGATAATTTTTTCATTTTTTTATGAGCTGCTTTCGAAAGACCAACCTTAGCAATCAATTCTTTCACTCGCTTTTTTGCAACAATAGGGCGTATTCCTTTTAGTGCTGCAATATAAAGTAAATAATCCTCTACCGTAAATTCAGGATAAAATCCAAAGTCTTGTGGTAAATACCCCAACAGCTTGCGATATTCACTGTCCATGCTAAAAATATCTTTTCCATTACAGCATATCGTTCCGCTTGTTGGCTTTAAAAGGGTACACAGCATTCTCATTAAAGTTGTTTTACCTGCTCCATTTACACCTAAAAGACCATATACACCATTCGTCATAGTGAGATTTATATGATTGACTGCTGTAAAATCTCCAAACTCTTTTGTTAAACCATCAAGTTCTAATTTCATCAAATGACACCTCCAAATATTGATTACAATTCTTTAAAATACGGTATATAGTGAAACCAAGAAAAAATATTGCGGCACCTAACAGCGTTAACCAGATGGGAACTGTAACCATGACATATATGTTTTCATTTAAAACAATAAAAAGCCACACTGCACTCCATATAACACACAGAACAATCGCAACTGTTTCACTGAAAGAGCGTTTACTACACAAAATTCCAAAACAGATACAGGCAGTTACGCAAAGTGGAAAAAGAAATTGAACAACTAATTCTGATAATTCATAATGCAAACCTGCTGAAGCGGCTCCTAAAAACAAAGTTATGAAAAAAATATCTGTAACACCAAATAACAGCATACGTGCTGCATATACTTGTTTTAGCGAATAATAAGAGACAGCTTCTATCTCCATACATTCACATGACCTGTTTTTCCACAGTTCCGGAATAATAAGGATTACAAATAGTGCCGCAACTATGCCCATACTTCTTTTTATATATATTTCATCATGGATAGAATTTAAAGCAATCCATAATGCCACTAAAATTATAAATTGAAGAACCCACCATCTTTTTTGTATGACACGAAGCTGTGTCCACAAAAAGTCATGGTAAGAAAGCATTCTTTCTTGTTCTGCTATAAAAAAAGCATTTTTTGATTTACAGATCGTTTCCTGTATTTTTTCTTCGCTTGCTCCAACCTGTACGCTTTCCCTATATTTTTTAATCTTTTCTTTCTGATTCATGTAATTCCTCCTTTCCGAGAAGTTCCTTCAACTGTTTCCTCGCTTTTTGCAAACGATACTTTACCAGCGGAAGTCCGATTTGCAATGTACCAGAAATTTCTGTCAGTTTTAGCTCTTGAAAATAATAAAGTGTAAGCACATCTCTTAATTCGTCTGGAAGTTGTTCTAAAACCTGTTCTATCAAAACTCTATTCAGAATCTGTTCCGCTTGATTTTCTTCCAGAAACTCATTTTCTTCCAGAAGTATTTCTTTTGTTTTTTTCAAATAATCTTTGCACAGATTACCTGCTATCGTATATAAGTAATTCAATGTTTTTCCTTTATAATGATAGTCGGGCAATCTTGTAAAAAAACGTATAAAGGTTTCCTGCGTTAAATCTTCTGCATACGTTTTATCGAAACAATGATGATGACAGTAGCTTAAAATTTCTTGATAATACTTGTGGACAAATAAATCAAAAGCATTATCATCACCTTGCTTCATTTTCCTGATTAGTAGAAAATCATTATACACAAAATCCCCCTTTCTCATTTTTAGAAGTTCAAAATATTTATCACATTCTATAATGTATAACGATTGAGAACCATAAAAAGATAGTCAAAACCAAGTTTTTTATTTTCGAGTTATGTGAACAATCTCAAACATATTTCATTATTATAACTATCTGAGCCAATAGCCTCAACTACACTCAAACTTATCATCTTACTGCAAGAGGGGCTTATCGTTCCCCTCTATCTTTAAATGGCACATCATACTTCCTAAAATTCTCCCCATTTTTCTGAAATTTGGCAAGTTTCTCTGACATCGTTTCTGTCTTATTCTTCGATGTTTCTGCATTGTCATAAGATTTCTTCCAATCATCAACTTCTTGCTGATACTCTACATAAGCACTTTGAGAATCCTTGTAGCTTAGGTAAAATTCATTCATGTTCTCAAATCCATAATTACGAACCATGTTTGATAGTCCTATCTTCAATCGGTTGATATAATCAGTCTTTTCATCAATCTTTTTCTGCAACTCAGCTTTTCTTGTAATCTTTATCAATCCTTTCAAATCCGACAATTCAATCTCAAAATTACCTCTTTGCTGTTCTGCCTGAAAGATAAGTTTATTCTGATTATCAAGTTTTTCCTTTATCTTCTTTAGTTTCGTATAAGCGGCTGCCACTGGTGTCATTACAGGCTTGGCAGGTGTTTTCTGAGTAATAACTATCTCTTTCGATGGTGAAGTAATAGCATTTTCAACGGATTCTCCTTGCTTTGGTTTTATATCCTCAATAATTGCATTTTCTTCAATATGCGTAACTGTATCTGCCACTCTATGACTTACATTATCAGTCTTATCAGCTATCACAACATCTGTATGCAGTATCTTATTCCGAATAGTTCTGGCTGCTTCAAGCACCTTCGATATCAGTAGTACAAGTTCCGTAATCGCCATATTAAGTATCAATGCTAATCGTTGTGGTTTGTTTCCATACAGTTCAATCGACCTTTTTATCGGTTCTGTGATATGTTCCCTTTTTTTCTGTAAAATCTCATCCATAGGAACATCACTTATGATTGCTCTGTCAACCTCCCGATTCCAGTCCATCCGCAGTTTATTATCCTGCTCAATCTGTTCAGTTTTGGGATTATTTTTTCCAATCTTCTTGGTAGCAAGATATGGACCATTACGATCAAATACTGTAGCTCTTCATTGGTGAGTGCCATGGCATGAACCTCCTTGCATAAACAAAATTCATACCCTTAAATGCACCCTATGAATATAAAAAGGCTTCCCAGATTATCTGGAAAGCCTTATGGTATTGTATTTGAATTTGGAATACTTGATTTTCTAATTGCATACGCAATTCGTGAAATGTATAATTATACTGTTGATACATCAGACACACAAATGTAAATAGGGACTTGACTTTTATTTATACGGAACTAACAGACCTGTCATTTTTATTAGTTGCAATATCTTCCATTACTAAATTTTACTTTGCAGTATTTCTATTATACTAAATTTAATTTGTAGGATGAATACAACACATTTTTTATAATTTACTTTGATAATTCTCTAACTGATGAAAAATACCAACTACATTTACAACATCCGCTCTCACATCAAAAACGATAATATAATTCATCTGTGACACAACTGCCTCACGATATCCTCTTTTAGCAAGATATGCATCTCTGCACTCTGCGAACTGAAATGGATTAACCTCTAGCCTGTCACAGATAGTATCTATACTATCCAACAGATGCTTTGCTGCCTATTCATTCCTTAAGCAATAAATTAAATGATACACAAGATTATCAAGCAGTTCATTCGCATGTTCAGTAACATTTATTTTATATGCCATACTTCGCCCTCATTTCTCTAAGCGCAGTTCTGGCATCCTTTACCTGTCCTGCCTCTATTTGCTTTTCAGATATTTCAATATCTCTGTACATGGCAATCTGTCTCATGGTTGACTCATAAGTCTCCATGCTCATAATTACCATATCTCCATATCCATTTTTCGTAACATAAATTGGTTCCTCTGCTTTATGACACATATCAGATATCTCTGATGTATTCTTCAAATCTTTAATTGGAATTATTTGTGGCATAATGTACACCTCCTATTCATGGTCTAATTATACCATAATTATGTCTTTTTTCAATTTAATTATATGTAAAGTAAATTTTTAAATTCCAGTTTTTTGAACCGAAATTTTTAATTTCTATTTACTCTTCCATTCTTGTTTTTCTTATAGACTCTAATACTTGACTCTCCAAAGTATCCTAATACCTACAAGAAAAAAGCAATCCTTTGACCTAATCAAAAGACCGCTTTTCTTGATTCTTACTAATTCATATTAATTCTCATTCATCTTTGCCAATTTTGCTGCCTGGTCTGCTGCAATCAGCGCATCTAAGATTTCCTGGATATCACCATTCATAATCTTGTCCAGTTTATAAAGGGTAAGATTGATTCTGTGGTCGGTTACACGTCCCTGTGGGAAGTTGTAAGTACGAATCTTCTCTGAACGGTCACCGGTACCAATCTGGCTTCTTCTGGCTTCTGCTTCTGCATCATGCGCCTTCTGGCATTCTATGTCGTATAATTTAGCACGCAAAAGGGCAAATGCTTTCTCTTTATTCTGAAGCTGTGACTTCTCCGTCTGGCTGTAGATTACAATTCCGGTTGGATAATGGGTCAGACGTACTGCAGAGTCTGTAGTATTGACACACTGTCCACCGTTTCCGGATGCACGCATAACGTCGATTCGGATATCCTTTTCATCAATCTGGACATCAACTTCTTCTGCCTCCGGCATTACTGCTACTGTAATGGTAGACGTATGGATACGTCCACCGGACTCTGTCTCTGGCACACGCTGTACACGATGTACACCGGATTCATATTTCATAACAGAGTAAGCACCCTGTCCGGTAATCATGAAAGTAACACTCTTCATTCCACCAATTCCGATTTCTTCGCACTCCATTGTCTCTACTTTCCAGCGTCTGCTTTCAGCATAATGGACATACATACGATAAATCTCAGCTGCAAATAATGCTGCTTCATCTCCGCCGGCACCGGCACGAATTTCCACGATAACGTTCTTGTCATCATTCGGGTCTTTTGGAAGAAGAAGAATTTTCAGTTTCTGCTCTAATTCTTCTACTCTTGCCTTGGAATCATTTAATTCTTCCTTTGCAAGCTCCTTCATTTCTTCGTCTGTTTCTTCGTCCAGCATAGCAAGCGAATCTTCAATATTCTGCTTACACTGTTTGTATTCTTTATAAGCTTCCACGATAGGAGTTAAATCGCTCTGCTCCTTCATCAGCTTACGAAAACGCTCCGGATTATTTGCCACATCCGGTTCACTTAACTCACTCATCAACTCTTCATAACGAATCAATAAATCCTCTAAACGATCAAACATTTTAATTTCCTTTCCCTTTTACCACACGGTCATTTCGTGCAAGGTCTTTGATTACTTCAACTTCTGTAAATCCTGCGTTACGCATCAGCTCAGAGACTGCTTCTCCCTGGTCATATCCGATTTCCATGTAAACATATCCGCCAGGATTCAAATAATCCTTTACCTGTCCGGCAATCTTCCGATAAAAATCAAGACCATCCGCTCCGCCATCCAATGCGTTTTCCGGCTCAAAATCCCGTACCTCCGGCATCAGTGACAGAATCTCTCCTGTCGGGATATATGGTGGATTTGCCATAATGACATCAAAGGTCTCTGTTATATTATCAAATAAATCACTCCGTACCCACTCGGCATCCACTTCATGCAGCTTTGCGTTTTCCTTCGCTACTAATAAAGCTGTTTTGGAAATGTCGCTTCCCATACCGGTAAGTTCCGGTGCATTTTTCAACACACTAATCAATACACAACCAGACCCTGTACAAAGGTCTAATACTTTCATCCCCGGCTTTACAATCTTCAATACCTGCTCCACTAAAGTCTCGGTATCCTGCCGCGGTATCAGAACATTGGAATTTACTTTGAATCGAAGCCCCATAAATTCCTGTTCTCCAATAATATACTGTAACGGAATATGCTCCGCACGTTTCTGCACTGCAATCTCATATTCCTTCTGAGCATCCTGTGTAATATCTTCTTCCCCGTGAACGTAGTAGTAACTGCGTTCAATCCTGCATACCATCTGTAAAAGATACCATGCATCCAGTGTGGCATCCGGTACTCCGGCATCTGTAAGACTCTTCGTACCAAATTCCACTGCCTCTCTATAAGTCATATATTACGCCCTTTTCTTTTACATTTCGCTCAAATATTTTCTCCAGTCAAATACTGCTTCCACAGAAGCAATACCAACTTCAATCATTGAATCATCCGGTTCTCTTGTCGTAAGCTTCTGTAACCATAATCCCGGTTTACTTAAGAAATTCACTACCGGATTATCACTTTTTCCGGCAAGCCGGATAAACTCATATGACACACCAGCAATCACCGGTATCAGCAGCAAACGAAGCACTACCTTTAAAACCCGGCTCTTTACATCAATAAATGCAAAGAAAATAATACTGATAATCATTACAAACAGGAGAAAACTTGTACCACACCGCTTATGCAGTCTGGAACTCTTTCTCACATTTTCTACATTCAGCTCCATTCCATGTTCAATGCAGTTAATGCATTTGTGCTCTGCTCCATGATACATGAATACACGCTGGATATCCTTCATTAAGGAAATTGAAGCTATATATGCCAAAAAAATCATCATTCGGATGACACCTTCAATCAGCGCCAGTGCCACATGGGATGTAATAAACTTCTGAAAAATCAAAGAAAGATAATATGGCAGAATCATAAAGATTCCAATGGCAAGCACAAAGGAAAATGCAACGGTAATACCCATTTCTGCTTTTTCTTTTTTTGCTGCTGCCTCTTTTGATAATTCTTTCTTTTTTGCTTTGGTATCTTCCTCATCCTCTTCAAAGAAAGATGCGGAATATGTAAGCGTTGATATTCCAAGCGTCAAAGACTCCACAAAACTTAACACTCCACGTAAAATTGGAATGTTCCGCAATGTCTTGTTTTTAATCAGTCCATAATACTCTTTGGTATCAACGGTAATCTCTCCATCCGGCTTCCGGACTGCCACGGCGTACTTTTCTTTATTTTTCATCATTACGCCTTCTAAAACTGCCTGTCCACCGATTCCCGAATATTTCATGTGTGACCTCTCTTCCTGTTTCTAAAAAAAGGTTGAGATTAGAAACCTCAACCTTATCTTTCAGTCACATTGTGCAATTTCTATTTCATGCCGTATTTCTTATTGAACTGCTCAATACGTCCACGAGCCTGGTTAGCTTTCTGCTGTCCAGTATAGAATGGATGGCATTTGGAACAAATTTCAACGTGAATATCCTCTTTGGTTGAACCAGTTACGAATGTGTTACCACAGTTACATGTAACTGTTGCCTGATAATAATCTGGATGGATTCCTTCTCTCATGTCTCTCACCTCTCATATATGAATTGCTTCGCAATTACGACATTTGTCTAATTTAAGTGCGATACTGTTTAGTTTCCGAATAAACAGCTTATTCATTGTATCATAGGAAAAGCTGTTATGCAAGTGTTTTTAAACAAATTTTGTCTTTTTTACAGTCTGGATATATTCCCGGTTGTTTTTCGTCCGGACAAACATATTCAAGATGCTCTCAACCGCTTCATCGGTACGCATGCCATTGATTGCCTTACGCATAATAAATACGGCCTCCTGCTCTTCCTGTGTCAGTAAGAGGTCTTCTCTTCTTGTACCGGATTTTACAATGTCAATTGCAGGGAATACACGTTTTTCAGATAACTTACGGTCAAGCACCAGTTCCATGTTACCGGTTCCCTTAAATTCCTCGTAAACAACATCATCCATCTTGCTTCCGGTATCTACCAGTGCTGTTGCAAGAATCGTAAGGCTTCCGCCCTCACGCATATTACGGGCTGCACCAAAGAAACGCTTCGGCATATGGAGGGCTGCCGGGTCAAGACCACCGGATAAGGTTCTTCCACTTGGCGGAACTGTAAGGTTATATGCTCTTGCAAGTCTTGTAATACTGTCTAAGAGAATCATAACATCCTTCTTATGTTCTACCAGACGTTTTGCTCTCTCAATTACCATCTCGGATACTCTCTTATGATGCTCCGGCAATTCGTCAAAGGTAGAATAAATAACTTCTACATTCGGTCCTTCAATTGCTTCCTTAATATCGGTAACTTCCTCCGGCCGCTCATCAATTAATAAGATAATCAGATGCATCTCCGGGTTATTCTGCTTTACTGCCTGTGCCACACCTTTTAATAATGTAGTCTTACCTGCTTTTGGTGGGGAAACAATCATTCCACGCTGTCCCTTACCAATCGGAGATACTAAATCTACAATTCGCATTGCCATTGCACTATGGCTTGTCTCAAGCCGGATTCTCTCATCCGGAAAAATCGGAGTTAAATCTTCAAAATTCTTCCGTTTTACAGCCTCTGACGGATGCAGGTCATTAATGGAAGTAATGTATAATAATGCAGAGAATTTCTCAGCCTGTGTCTTAATTCTGGTATTTCCGGTCACAATATCTCCGGTTTTCAGATTGAACTTACGAATCTGGGATGGAGAAACATAGACATCATGCTCTCCCGGCAGATAATTTTCACAACGGATAAATCCGAATCCATCCGGCATAACTTCAAGAATTCCATGTGCCTTCACACCGCTGTCTAAGTCCTTGTTTTCTTCTGCCACACGCTCCGTTTCATCTTTTTCCGAAATATGCTCATCCGGTGTATGTCTTACTGTGCTTCGACGCATCTCGCCCTCATGTCCCCTCGCTGCATTTTCCCGGTGCGGACGTTCTGCGCGATAGGTTCTGGTTTCTGCTACCTGCTCCGTAGTTTCTGTTGTGCCTTCTGCTTCTTTCTTTGCTTCCTGCACCTTTGCTTCCTTTTCATCTTCCGCCAGCATCGCTTCTACTAACTCAGCTTTCTTTAAGGTAGAAATTCCTTTCATTCCCCTTGCTTTCGCCAGTTCACGCAACACTGCTGCAGAAAGACTTTCATACTTCTCTCTCATTCTATTCTCCTTACCTCTTGCTTATTTGATTATCTGCTAAATAATTGGGATTTCTTTTTGAAATAAAAATAATTGGAACGTAAGATTCGTCTTTTCGTATTATACAACAGTTTCTTTCAAATAGGAAGTCCTTTTTCTTGCTTTAAAAATTTTTTAATGATATGATACTAGACGGAAGTAATCAATGGCTAAGAAAAGGAGACGAACTATGGATACCAACGAAAAAGCAATTGAAATGCATAAAAAATGGAATGGAAAATTAGAAACCATCTCCAAGACACCGGTAAAGACCCGGGAAGATTTATCTATCGCATACACACCTGGTGTTGCGGCACCTTGCCGTATCATCGCAGAAAATAAAGAAGAAGCTTATACTTATACCATGAAAGCCAACACCGTTGCTGTTGTATCAGACGGAAGCGCTGTTCTCGGTCTTGGAAACATCGGACCGTACGCAGCCATGCCGGTTATGGAAGGAAAATGTGTACTGTTTAAAGAATTTGGAAATGTCAACGCTGTTCCAATCTGCCTTGACACACAGGATACCGAAGAAATTATAAAAACTGTTAAAAATATTGCTCCGGGATTCGGCGGCATCAACTTAGAGGATATTTCCGCTCCACGTTGTTTTGAAATTGAAGAGCGTTTAAAGGAAATGCTTGATATTCCGGTCTTCCATGACGACCAGCATGGTACTGCTATTGTTGTTCTTGCCGGAATCATCAACGCATTAAAAGTAACCGGAAAAGAAAAAGAAAACTGCCGCGTTGTTGTAAACGGTGCCGGTTCTGCCGGTGTTGCCATCACCAAACTGTTACTGACTTACGGCTTTAAAAATGTTATTATGTGTGACCGCATGGGAATCATCGGCAAAGATTATCCTGACTTAAACTGGATGCAGAAGAAAATGACCGAAGTTACCAACCTTTCCAATGAATCGGGTACCCTTGCCGATGCATTAAAGGGTGCTGATATCTTCGTTGGTGTTTCCGCACCAAATATCGTGACTCAGGAAATGGTTGCATCCATGAATAAAGATGCCATTCTTTTTGCCATGGCAAATCCTACTCCGGAAATCATGCCAGACCTTGCCAAAGCTGCAGGTGCTAAAGTGGTCGGAACCGGAAGAAGTGATTTCCCGAATCAGGTAAACAACGTTGTTGCTTTCCCGGGAATCTTCAAAGGTGCTTTAGAAGGACACGCTTCCCAGATTACAGAAGAAATGAAGCTTGCTGCTGCAAAAGCAATTGCAGGGTTAGTATCTGATGAAGAATTAAATGAAGACTTTATTATGCCGGAAGCATTTGACCCGCGTGTTGCCGAAGTGGTAAGCCAGGCAGTCAAATCACACATCCGCTAATGAAAAACGGCACGATTACACTGTGGGGGGAGAAGCGCTACCACTCTCTGGACTTCTATTTAAAAAATACCTATCACGAAAAGGTATACCGTATTGCATTAAATGCCGGACTCAGTTGTCCCAACCGTGACGGACGCTTAGATACCAGAGGCTGTATTTTCTGCTCTGCCGGTGGCTCCGGAGATTTTGCCGCCTCTCCCACACTTTCTATCACAAAGCAGTTAGAAACTGAAAAAAGGATTCTGAGAGCAAAAAGAAACTGTAACAAATTCATTGCATATTTTCAAGCATTCACGAATACTTATGGTTCTGTGGAACACCTGCGGGATCTTTATATGCAGGCAGTAAATGACCCAGATGTGGTTATTATTTCCATTGCCACAAGACCTGACTGTCTGCAGCCTGAGATTCTTTCACTGCTTGCCGAAATCAATGAAAAGAAAACCGTCTGGGTGGAACTTGGTTTACAGACAATCCATGATGACACCAGAGTGTTTACACGAAGCGGCTTTACTTATGAGACTTTTCAAAAAAGTCTCTTCGCCCTTCACGCCCTTTCTATCAAGGTGATTGTTCATCTGATTTTAGGACTGCCCCACGAAACCAGAGAAATGATGTCTGCTTCCGTTCAGGCAATTGCAAATCTCCCGGTCTGGGGAATCAAGCTACAGCTGCTTTATGTATTATCCGGCACCGATTTAGCCGCTTATTATGAAAAGACGCATTTTCCGGTATTTTCCATGGATGAATACTGTGAAATGATTATTGACTGTCTGGAGCTTCTGCCTCCGGAAATGGTGATTCACCGGATTACCGGCGATGGTCCGAAGGATTTACTGATTGCGCCGATGTGGAGCACCGGAAAACGGACTGTTTTAAATCAGATTCACCGCCGCTTAAAAGAGCGGAATACTTACCAGGGACGCTTAGCAACTAAGAGGTGATTTTATGGCTGAACCAGCTACTTTATATAAATTAATTATTCTGCACATGCTTGAACATATTGATTTTCCATTGTCCAATGCGCAGATTTCAGATTTCTTTTTAGACAGGGAATATACCGACTACTTTACGATTCAGCAGGTCATTCATGACCTGATGGATTCCGGGCTTGTCCGTACGGAAAACACCCACAACAGTACACGGTATATCATTACTCCTGCAGGAAAAGAAACGCTGCATTTTTTCCATGACAAAATATCCCCTTCTATTGAAGAAGATATTGCAGCTTATTTTCAGGCAAATAAGCTTGCCATTAAAACAGAAAATGCATATCTATCCGATTATTACAAAACACCGGAACAGGAATACGGTGTGCGATGCCAGCTCCGGGAAAAAGGCCGTACCCGCCTTGATTTTACTTTAACTGTCCAGACAAAGGAACAGGCGGAAGCCATCTGCACCAACTGGCAGAATCAGGCAGATGATGTATTTGCCTGTCTGATGGATTTACTTTTAAAATAAATATCTAAAATAAATGTTATTCAAAGGTTCAAAAAGCGGAACAACGAGAAGATTTTTCTCTCTGTTCCGCTTTCTATAATTTCTTATATTTTCAGTTATTTTGTTCTTTTTATCTTATTCTTTTCTATTTTGTCTTTTCTTATTTTGTTTCTTTCCTATTTTGCTTTTTTCTTTCTGCCATTCTTTGAAGGCTTCTGCTTCTTAACGCTGTAACCAAAGCTTCCAAGCTTCTTACCCAGCAGAAAATATTCTCCATGGGAATAAGTCACCAGCCCGCTCTGATTCAGTTCGAATTTACCTTTTTCATTCATATAGGAATCATCAACGGTAACGCCTACTACATCTGCCAGAAACATATCATGGCTTCCAAGATGTAGTATCTGGCTTACCTTGCAGGCAATGTTTACCGGACTTTCTGCAATTCCCGGTGCCGATACCTGCGGAAGGTTCAGTGGTGTCAGATGCATGGCATCAAACTTGTCAACGTCACGGCCGGATTTTACGCCACAATAATCCGTGGCACAGACCAGATCCTTCGTCACAAGATTTACAACAAATTCGCCGGTTTCCGCGATTATTCCATGGGAATATCGTTCCGGGCGGACAGATATGGAAAGCATTGGCGGATTCGTACATACCGTCCCTGCCCACGCTACCGTAATAATATTCGGTTTTTCTGTCGGTCTCTGGCAGCTTACCATCACTGCTGGAACCGGATATAACATATTACCCGGCTTCCATGTTTCTTTCGCCATTTCAATTCTCCTGTATAAGTTGTTATCTTATTTCTGTCTCTGATATGGGCATTTAAACCTGCTGTCATCCTGCCGTAAGCACTTACGCTTGCTGCAATCCTGCCATTAATGTCGGAATCATCTGTTTCTTACGGGATACTACTCCCTTTAAGTAAAAGCTGCCTGATTCATCCGGCTCTCCAAAGCACTCCTTTAAAAGGCTGCCTGCCTGTGCTCCGGCATAGATTACTTCCGAATTCTCATCCAGAATGTCCGTCAGCATCACAAATACAGCATCCAATTTCTGCTCTCCCAATGCAATTTCCAGATATGGCTGCAGCTTCTTCTTCGCCATGCCAAGCTGCACGTCACTCATGGCACTAAGCTGTGCAACACCAAAATCAAATTCATCAGTATGGAAGGTTTTAAAATCCTGATAAAACAATTCTTCTGTTGTCTTTTTCTTAAAATCACTGCCGGCTTCAAACATCTTCTTGGCCAGCTCTTCGATATCTACTTCTGCAATCTTCGCCAGTGCTTCTGCTGCTGCCCGGTCCATCTGTGTACAGGTCGGTGAACGGAACATCAAGGTATCTGAAATAATTGCAGCCAAAAGAATTCCGGCTGTCTTTTTATCAATGGTTGCTCCCTTTTCCTGATACATCTGATAAATAATCGTTGAAGTACAGCCCAGTGGCTGGTTCCGGAAAAATACCGGAGCAATCGTCTCAAGGCTGCCCAGTCGGTGATGGTCAATAATTTCTAAGATTTCTGCATCTTCGATTCCATCTACTGCCTGGGATTTTTCATTATGATCAACAAGGATCACCTGTTTTTTCTGTAAATTTAAAAGATTTCGTCTGGAAAACATACCGACATATTTTCCATTCTCATCCAGTACCGGAAAATCACGATGACGCACTTTAGACATAGTCTCTTTCACATCATCCACATAATCCTCTAATTCGAATGTAATCAGATGCTCCTTTTTCATAATATATTTAATCGGCATACTCTGATTAATCAAACGCGCCACGGTAAATGTGTCATATGGTGTGCTGATAAGCATACAGTCTTTCTCTTCTGCAAGCTGCACAATGGTCTTTGTAATCTTCGCTCCGGAACAGACAATCACACAGCTTGCATTCATTTCCAATGCACAGAACTGTGATTCATAACGGTCTCCTAAGATAACCATATCGTCATCTTCAATATACTGCTCCATCATATCCGGTGTGGTAGCCGCAACAACAACCTTACCTTTTATGAAGTAACCATGCTCATTTCCTGTTACAAGAGTTCCATTTAAAGTTTCAACAATATTCTTATACTGCGTCCGGGCAGTTGCAAGAATCCGGTTGTCCAATACATCCATATAGGATTTTGCAATATCACTGGTAACAACCATTCCCTGCAGATTGTTCTCATTGTCAGTAATCGGCAATGACACGACATCTAAATTCTTCATCAGCTCCCATGCCCGTTTAATGGAAATGTGACTGCTGACGCCCTCTGTTCTACGATATTCAATATCCTTAATCTGTGCACCGACATCTGTTACCAGTTCCGGTTCCGGTACATCAAAAAATTTTAGGACATACTTCGTCTCTTCGTTCATATGTCCTGCTCTTTTCGGTATAAAAATACCGTCCTCTGTTTGATTTTTTAAATCTGCATAGGCAATCGCCGCACAAATAGAATCTGTGTCCGGATTCTTATGTCCAATTACCCATGTCTTTCTCTTTCCCTGTGTCATATAATTCCTCGTTTTAACTACTGCTTAAAAATTAAATACTCCAAGAGAATAAAGAATAAATGCCACCAATACTACAAAATTGATAACAGAAAACCAGGTTAAGCATTTTGCATAACCTTTTACGGTATTCAAGCTCTTCTCTAAAGTATCATTTTCCTCTAACTTAACGGTAAGCTCTTTGATTAAGTCCTGCATATTGCGGTAGCACTTTACATCTTCGGTATGTATTTTCTCAGCCAGTTCCAGTTTCATGCTGTCTAACTGCTGGGAAATTTCCTGTAAAGATGCCTGCATCTGTGCAGTCTGTTCTGCGGTTCTTCCGGTGGAATCACTTACGTCTGCTGCAATCTTTTCAGACAGTGCATTCAATTTTTCTTCTACACGGTTAATCATTTCTTCCATCTGACCGTGTACTCCGGTAAGAAGAACATCTGCTTCTGATTTACGTGCATTTAAAACATGCTGCAGTTCTTTTGCTTTTTCTTCTCTTTCATCTACGATATTCTGTAATTCCTGCACTTTGTCTTCTTTTGTAACAAGCAAAGCCTGAAGCTGTTTTGCTTTCTCACGGAATTCATCAATCTGCTTTAATAAGAAATCTTCCTTATCCATTCCTTTATCCACCTTACTGTTTGTCCTCTCTGACCTGTTATGCTGTTCGTTTTCTTTTAACGAAGGGGCTGCCTTTCTGGTCTCCGTATTTCTTATCTGTACCTTCTGTTGTGTCACCGGTTCTTTTCTGCTCCGATCCGGCGTCCCATAACTCTTCGCATTTTTACGGCAAAACATCGTTTTCAGCACATCAAAAAAGCTTTTCACTACCGTCTTCCTCCTGCGGAATCTCTTCCATTCCTATTACTGCTAGACACATTCTAGCATTTACCCTGTGATTTGTCCAGCAAATGCTCAACCATTGCTTTCTCCTTTGCTGTCAAATCTGCATCTGCCAGCAAATCCGGTCTTCGTTCCATGGTTCTTTTAATGGATTGTTCTCTCCTCCATGCTTCTACCTTTGCATGGTCTCCGGAAAGTAAAATAGCTGGAACTTTCTTTCCCATCCAGTCTTCCGGTCTGCTATACTGCGGATATTCCAACAAATTTCCTTCAAAAGATTCTGTGGTTCCGGATTCATCATTTGCCAGTACGCCAGGCACCATACGGGATATCGCATCCACCATGACCATTGCCGGAAGTTCTCCTCCTGTCAGCACATAATCTCCAATCGACACATAATCCGTCACAATTTCTTCTAACACACGTTCATCGATGCCCTCATAATGCCCACAAAGCAGTACCAGGTCTTCTTCCTTCGCATAATCCTTTGCCATTTCCTGCTGAAACGTATTGCCCTGAGGTGTAAGATATACTGTTCTTGGCTTTCTTCCAATCTTCTGTGCCACTGCCTGCCACGCATCATAAATCGGCTGTGCCTGCATTACCATCCCGGCTCCGCCGCCATACGGATAATCATCTACTTTTTTATGACGGTCTAACGTATAATCCCGGATGTTAATTGTTTCTATATTTAAAAGTCCTTTGCCAACTGCTCTTCCGATGATACTGGTATTCAGTCCCTGTTCTACCATATCCGGAAATAATGTTAATATATGAAAATTCATTTTGCTACCTACTTCTTATTAATATCACGAAGCCCATTTAAAAGGTGTACCGTAATGGTGCCTTCCTCTATATTGACATTTTTTACACAATCCTTAATTGCCGGAAGTAAAATATCATCTTCCCCATCTTTATGCAATACATAAATGTCATTTGCACCGGTCTGAAGTACATCCTTTACTTCACCTAAATCTTCTCCGTCATCTCCGACTGCCTTTAAGCCAATCAAATCAGCCACGAAATATTCATTCGGAGCCAGCTTTACCGCATTTTCCCTTGTTACATAAAGCCCTCCGCTCTTATACTTCTCTACATCATTTATATTATCAAATTCTTTGAATTTTAATATTACCAGATTTTTAAAGAAACGCGCCTGTGTAACCTGAAGCTCCATCGGTTCTTTTCCTGTATCCAAAAATACCTGCTTCAACTTTTTAAAACGCATGACATCATCTGTTGTCGGATATACCTTCACTTCGCCACGCACACCATGTGTATTGGTAAGTACACCTACCTGCAGCATTTCTTCCTTCCAGTCTTCCTGCACTTTCTTCATATCCTATCCTCTTTCTCTTATACTTCCGTTCTTCAGGCAAGCCTGAATTTAATTATACAAAAGAAGCATAACTGCCGCAAGTAAAAAAGGTAAGATTCTTAAGAATTCTTAGGAATCTTACCTTCTAACGGTCTCTTACTTTTTTATAATCAAAATTGCTCTTATAAATTAAAGTTTTCTACATTTCGCACTTTTGCAGTATCCGTTGCAGTAATCTGCCGGATTCCGCTCTGTTCAATGTTCTCTCCCACAAAGAACTGATACTGCTGCAGTACCTGATCTTTGTGCATATCGGATAATGCCTTCTCAACATCCAGGCTATGTATATCACTTTCAGAACCTTTCATCTCATAGGTACGATCCGGCTGGTACTGTGCCGCATAATCTGCTGCCCCAAAATCCTGTTCTCTTCGTACCGGAGTCTCTAAGGTATCCTTCTGCTGCTGTTCAGATGCACCGGCATCTGCTGCCGTCTTAACAACCGGTGTATCTTCTACTGCATTCCGGATATTCTGTATGCTGTTGTAATCGTAAAATCCCGCATTGGGACGAATTCCTGAAATATTCATAACGATCACGTTCCTCACATCATAATTATCTGCTACTAATTTTATCGGATAAATTCAACAAAAATTAACCCTTTTCTCCTAAAAGATTTTCTTTTATTTATCCAGCATTTTCTTTAACTCATTCATAAAGGTATTTACATCCTTAAATTCACGATATACAGATGCAAAACGAACATACGCCACTGCATCTAAATCTTTAATCTTATCCATCAGAATCTCACCAATTACGGTACTTGGGATTTCCTTTTCTTCCCGATTAAAAATCTCTGTCTCCACTTCATCAACCAGTCTGGTTATCTGCTCCACGGATACCGGTCTCTTATGGCAGGCACGAAGTACACCTGCTTCAATCTTGGAACGGTCATACTGCTCTCTGCAGTTATCCTTCTTTATTACAATCAATGGAATTGTCTCAACTTTTTCATAAGTTGTGAAACGTTTTCCACAATCATCGCATAATCTTCTCCGGCGAATGGAGTTATTGTCATCTGCCGGTCTCGAATCAATTACTCTGGTATTTTCACTGCTGCAAAATGGGCACTTCATCTTTTTTCTCCTATTCTAAAAACTACGCAAAACACGCTTTGTGAATTTTGCGTAAATAATACCGTTTTTCCATCACCAAACGTTCATAAAGAACTGTTGATATCAGCTTTTACAAATATTGGTCGTACTATTTTTAGTATAACTTTCTCGTATTCTTATGTCAACTAACTTTTCACATCTTCTACACAGACATCTACCAGAATAATATCCGGTCCAATCCGCACAACACGTTTCCATGGAATAATATATTCGCATGCCGGACAAAAAATACAGAAAAATTTTCCCGGCGCAGCTACAACCAGTGCACAGATTCTTCCATTGCACTCATCCAGTTCCAAATCCACCACATTTCCCAGGCAGCAACAGTCTGCAATATTAATCACCTGTTTTTCACACAATTCACAATAGCGTATCATGTGCCTGCCCCACTGTGCCTTTTCTTCTATTTATACTATGCTGGATTTTTCAAAAGTTTCCTATACGTTGAAACGGAATAAAATAATATCGCCATCCTGAACAACGTAATCTTTTCCTTCCAGTCTTACCAGTCCCTTTTCTTTTGCTGCTGTCATGCTTCCACACTCAATCAGATGGTCATAGGATACCACCTCTGCACGGATAAATCCACGCTCAAAGTCGGTATGAATCTTTCCTGCCGCCTGCGGTGCCTTGGTTCCTTTGGTAATAGTCCATGCTCTTGTCTCATCTTCTCCTGATGTAAGGTAGCTGATAAGTCCTAACAATTTATAGCTTGCTGCAATCAGTTTCTCAAGACCGGATTCTTTTAATCCAAGATCCTCTAAGAACATTGCTTTTTCATCATCATCTAATTCCGCAATTTCCTGTTCAATCTGTGCACAGATAACAAATACTTCACTGTTTTCTGCGGCTGCCTGTTCTCTTACTCTTGCAACATGTGGATTGTCTGCGCCATCATCTGCAAGGTCATCCTCACTTACATTTGCTGCATAGATAACCGGTTTTGCAGTTAATAAATTATAAGATGCAAACCATGCCTGCTCGTCCTCATCATCACTCAACGGATAAGTCTTTGCCATCTTTCCTTCTTCCAGATGTGCCTTTAAGGATTTCAAAAGTGCCTCTTCTTTTGCAAGTGTCTTGTCCATTCTTGCCTGCTTGGTAACTTTTGCAATTCTTCTCTCTAAGATTTCAATATCAGAAAAGATAAGCTCTAAATTAATGGTCTCAATATCACGAACCGGGTCAATGCTTCCGTCTACATGGACTACGTTGGTATCTTCAAAACAACGTACAACATGAACGATGGCATCTACTTCACGAATATTGGCAAGGAACTGGTTTCCAAGTCCCTCTCCTTTGCTGGCTCCTTTTACAAGTCCTGCAATATCTACAAATTCAATGACTGCCGGTGTTACTTTCTTGGAATGATACATCTCGCCTAACACCTTCAGACGGTTATCCGGTACGGTTACGATTCCCACATTCGGGTCAATGGTACAAAACGGATAATTGGCTGATTCTGCGCCTGCTTTGGTCAGTGAATTAAATAATGTACTTTTTCCTACGTTTGGTAAACCTACGATTCCAAGTTTCATTTTATTTTCCTTCTTTCTTATTTTTCTAGTGTTTCAAGGACTTTCCATGAGGTTGTCCCCCATCTTGTCCCCCATTTTTATATATTCCTTTTATGACCTTTCATGACCTTATGCAAAAACCATTCTATCCATATAATTGGAAAACTTATCTATCTCGGTTTTCACCGTTTCTTCGGTCAAGTGACTATATAAATCTAATGTGATTTTTATTGAGCTATGTCCCATCATTTGTGATAGCATTTTATAGCTTTTTGCATACTCTCCTGATGCACTTTCTAGAAATCGTGTTGCAAATGTATGTCTCAAATCATGACAACTTAAATAATGTGGAGTTATTAATGCTTCTTCCTTTGCCTTTTTTTCATCATTCCATTCATTAGTCATAATATCAATACGTTTTCGTAACGCATTATCATAGGTGTTGTTCTTAACTGGCAAACCGTCTTTTTTGCTTAGAAAGACCAAATTTCTAAATTCCTTTGGAGTACTTTCTTTTAAATAAGGTTTATCTTTAAGTCTTGCAAGAATTTGTACCGCACTATCTGTTAAACTAATGGTTCTATTACTCTTTTTGGTTTTTGGTGGTCCCCATTCCCAACCATCTTTTCTTATTTTCCCATCTAGCGACTTTTCGTTTTTTCTTGAATAACGATATTCAAGTGTCTTTTCTACTCTCAAAGTCTTGTTTTCCAAATCAACACAATCCCATGTAAGACCTATAACCTCACTAATTCTAAGACCGGTTAATAATATCAAAGCAAATTGTTCATAGTATGCATAATCCTTTGCGACTTGTAAAAAGAACTTTTGCTCATCATATGAAAAGAAATCAATTTCTTTCTTAGCTTCACCTTCAGGAACAATCACTCCTGATTTTGTAATTGGTGTCTTTCTTATAACATCATTTTCATATGCAACATAAAACATACTTTGCATTGTAATGAATGTTTGTTTAATAGTACTTGTTGCATAGTCATCATTTACCATGTTATCAAGTATTTTTTGACAATCCATTGCTCTTACATTACCAATCATCATCCTACCAATGACCGGTTTAATATTAATTTCATAACGATTTCTATAATTTCTAACTGTATTAGGTCGCTTGTTGTTTTCTTTAAATCCAATCCATTGTTTATACCAGCAATCAACAGATGTTTTATTATTAAGGATTAATATAGAATTGGCATCTTCATATTTTGCATTTGCAAGCCATTGTTTGGCTTCTTTTACATTATCAAATATCCTATCTACTCTTTTTCCACTCGCCGTTATAAAACGCGCTCTATATTTACCATCTTTTTTTCGTTGGCTTAGATTTGGACCTAAATCTTTTCCTTTTAAATCAACTCCCATATTTTTTGCTCCCTTCATTATAAATAATAAAGAAAGCCACAATATGACAAATAGTATATTAACATGCCTAGTGCTAATATTCAAGAAGAATCCACACCCTATAGGGTAAATAAAATGACCTAGAAGCATATTTCTAGGTCATAATTTTAGATAAGTCTATTCTCTATTAAGTATTCTTCTAATTTAGTGCGAATAATCATTTGTTTCTTTTCTCCCACTTGTACTGCAAAGTTACAACTTGGTTCTTTTACCATTTCTCTTAACTTATCTAAACCAATTCCAAAATATTTATTAGCTTCATAAATTGTTAGCATAAATTTGTCTTTAATTGGAACTTCTTCCAAATTTTGCGGCTTCATATTCTATCATTCCTTTTTATTGCTTATTTTTATGTCCTTAGCTTAACATATAAAAATTTTTTAATCGCTCAAAAGTACATTGATTTTGACCTCTTTTAAGGTGGATTTTTAGTTTGAATAAAAGTTTAAAAATGAATTACTAAAAAAAGAAAAGCATATGGACTAGATTGTAGTCATATGCTTTACTGATTAATGGTCTCCTGAATGGAGCAAACTTTATAGTTTATACTAACTATTAATTTGACCTACTTATTTTGAAGTATATCGTGTCAATATATTTCTTTAATAATAGATAGTCATTGTTCTTATTAATGAAGGGAGACCATACTTATGGATTTACAAAATGTAAATATTAAGTTATAATTAGGTTCTTACGTCTATTGTAAGGCTCTTGAATTTGAGTTAAATCATCCTATTGATTCACTCAAAGATAGAGTAGCATATTTCGTAAGCTGCAAAGTTTATGAAGTAGTTATCTTTATTCTATTAAATGTTATCGCAAGATAGTATTTAGTATACAAGCTAAAACACGAAACATATAACACTATTGAAGTAGTGTCTCCCACGTTATTTTTTAATGTGGGAGTTTTTTTATTACTCTATCTTTTTCATATTAATTTTTATTATTTTTTTGCATTATTACTTAAGCCTTAAAATAATTGCTCTTTAATTATAAATTCATTACTAGCATACATCAGGGTACCCTACCCTGCTGCTACCGCCTTCCAATGTAAAGCAAAAAAGCTTTACATTTCCAGTTGGTGTAAATCTTGCAATTCCTTATATTACAAAAATGACACTATGTACTTTAACATAATGCCATTTTTTTCTATAAATTTTCTTTTCATCTGCATATCCTATAAATAAAAGG
>ERZ1034998.50-NODE-50-length-83314-cov-69.421744_pt1 | contig 83314 bp, 85 predicted proteins | sample MGYA00520621_ERZ1034998 | MGnify/ENA primary metagenome ERZ1034998 (study PRJEB33766, sample SAMN09781748) | gut metagenome | biome: gut microbiome | host: Homo sapiens | place: Madagascar | study: EMG produced TPA metagenomics assembly of the PRJNA485056 data set... | reverse complement strand
CGGAATAGCTCAGTTGGCTAGAGCACACGGTTCATACCCGTGGTGTCGAGAGTTCAAATCTCCCTTCCGCTACTGAAAAAGAATCTTGCAGATGCAAGATTCTTTTTTTGCGAGTAGCAAGAAAAAATCTGGCATCAGGAAAGAACTGCAGGTGAGAATTTCTTGTAAATCCCTTACCGACCTGTTTTCCTATTTAAAAATAGCTTATGGCTCCTGAAAAAGCCCAATCTCAGGCGGATAGTAGCTGAAGATAAAAAACAGAATTGCAAGAATTACCAGGCAGGTAAGAAGCAGTCCCCTGCGATTGGCAAGTTCGCGGTTATCTTTCAGAAACCATCCGATAAGAAAGGCACCCAGAACACTGATGTAGAAAATAGCAATATCAATTGCCATGACAGAGAAGCCCAGCACACCGGTGTATGTGTAAAAGAGAATTGGAATCAATGCCAACCCAACCAGCGTTCCAATGGAGAGTGCCACAGGAATCGGACTTTGTTCCGGAAGCTTGAAAAAGAGAAACAGCACAAGAGCTAGCATCGGAAAGAAAAGAAGCTTCATGTGTTCCCAGGTGGATTCATTCCATGGTGCAAAAAGCCGTACGATGGAATTGTTACCGGACCATTCATAGACGAAATGTAATAGGGATCCAATCACAGACACAAAGAGGAAACCCCAGATAAAAAGTTTTTTAGAATTCATAAAAATACCTCCTGAAACTATAGTATGATGCAAAACAGAAAATAATATGAAAAAAGAAATCTATAAACAGCTATCAGAAAATACCTCCAGTGTGGTATAATGTCCGTAAGCATTGAGCAGTGCCAAAAACAAGAAAAATCCAGATTGGCTGCTTGCAGACAAAACTGGATTTTCCTTGTTTTTGATAGGGCGAAAGCCCGAGAGCGGGAAGGTGCGAAGCAGCTTCCCGCGTGCACTGCGGAGCTGGACCGAGATAGGGCGAAAGCCCGGGAGCGCGAAGAGGCGAAGCCGCTTCGTGCGTGCACTGCGGAGGAAGAGAAAGGAAATAGGGCGAAAGCCCGGGAGCGCGAAGAGGTGGAGCCGCTTCGTGCGCGCACTGCGGAGGAAGGTAAAGAAGAAAGCGGAAAAAGAAAGGAAAAATCACATGCGAGTAGGAATGGGATATGATGTTCATAAATTAGTAGAAGGAAGAAAATTAATCATAGGCGGAGTGGAGATACCGCACAGTCTTGGCTTGCTGGGACATTCGGATGCAGATGTATTGTTACATGCCATCATGGATGCGTTGCTGGGGGCAGCGGCTTTAGGAGATATCGGAAAGCATTTTCCGGATACAGACCCGGCATATGAGGGGATTTCCAGTATAAAATTATTGGAAGAAGTGGGACAGCTTTTAGAGAAAGAGAATTATGTCATTGATAATATCGATGCTACGATTATTGCCCAGAAGCCAAAGATGCGTCCACACATTGAGAAGATGGAAGAAAATATTGCACAGGCATTGAAGATAGACGTCAGTCAGGTAAATGTAAAGGCAACCACAGAGGAAGGGCTTGGCTTTACCGGAAGCGAAGATGGAATCAGCTCCCAGGCAATCTGTGCTATCTCAAGTATCTATGAAAACAGCATAGCAGTGGGAGGCAGTGAACGAAATTGTGCAGGCTGCCCGGGATGCGGAAAATAACTTTTCTATTGACAAAATGGCAATTCGTGCATAAACTAGTAGCGTAAAAAGAATTTAAAAATGATTCAGAAATGAATTGATAAATGCAGTGAACGGAAAGAGTAGTATACATGCGTGAATAAAAGAGAGAGACGGTCATCGGCTGAAAGCAGTCTTGATTCCAAAGTATATGAAGTGCATCCGGAAGCAGTCCCGGTGAAAGCAAGTAGCCAGGAACGAATAGCACACGTTACGTGTATTGAGGGAAAGCAGCAATGCTTTACTTAGAGTGGAACCGCGGAATAACTTCGTCTCTATATTTATATAGAGACGATTTTTTACTTTGTAGGAAATTGCTTTCCTGTAAAGTAAAAAATCGCTCCGCGAGAAAAATTGCAGGCTTGCATGCATAAAGGAAAGAATCTATACAGTGAACAGGAGGCTGTAATCATGGGTTTTATAAAAGAATTAAAAGAGGAATTTGAGATTATCAAGGAGCGTGATCCGGCATTAAAATCTCCAATGGAGGTTTTGCTTTATCCGTCATTTCGTGTTATGCTTAGTTATAGGCGTGCACATAAGCATTACCTGAAGGGACATTTCTTCCGGGCAAGATATATTTCACAGAAAGCAGCAAGAAAAACCGGAATTGAGATACATCCGGGCGCAGTAATTGGAAAAGGATTCTTTATCGACCATGGTACCGGCGTTATCATCGGAGAGACATCAATTATCGGGGATAATGTAACCTTATATCAGGGTGTAACCCTGGGTGGAACCGGTAAAGAAACCGGAAAACGTCATCCGACCTTAGAGGATAATGTAATGGTAAGTGCCGGAGCAAAAATCATCGGTTCCTTTACGGTAGGCGAGAATTCGAAAATCGGTGCCGGAAGTGTGGTAATTGAAGAGGTGCCGCCAAATTGTACCGTAGTAGGTGTTCCGGGACGAATCGTAAAACGTAACAATGTAAAAATTCCACGCAGCGATATGGATCAGTGCAATCTGCCGGACCCGGTACAGGAAGATATCAATGTATTGCAGCGGGAAAATTCAGAATTATGCAACCGTATCATTGATATGGAAAAAGAGATAAAAGCATTAAAGCAGGAAGTAGAAAAGAATTAAATAAGTAATTCCAGGAACGATGGAGGATAACATGGAGAACAACGTAAAGATTTTTAATACCCTTACAAGAAAAGTAGAGACCTTTGTGCCAAACGAAGATGGCAAAGTGAAAATGTATACCTGCGGACCAACCGTATATCATTTTGCACATATCGGAAATCTGCGCAGCTATATTATGGAAGATGTATTAGAGAAAACACTTCGCTATGCAGGTTATGATGTAAAGCGTGTCATGAATATAACAGACGTAGGACATCTTTCCAGTGATGCAGATACTGGTGAGGATAAAATGTTAAAGGGCGCAAAGCGTGAGCACAAGACCGTTATGGAGATTGCAAAGTATTATACCGATGCATTCTTTTCCGATTGCTCCAAATTAAATATCAAACGTCCGGATGTGGTAGAGCCGGCAACCAATTGTATCCCGGAATTTATTCATATGATAGAGGTACTTTTAGAGAAAGGCTATGCATATATTGCCGGAGAAAATGTATATTTTGATACATCAAAATTAGATGATTATTATGTATTCTCCAGCCAGAGCGAAAAAGAGCTGATGGTAGGTGTCCGTGATGACGTATCTGAGGATGAAAATAAGCGCAACAAGAGTGATTTTGTATTGTGGTTTACCAAGTCCAAATTCGATAACCAGGAACTGAAATGGGATAGTCCATGGGGCGTTGGTTATCCGGGCTGGCATATCGAGTGCTCCTGCATCAGCATGAAGCATTTAGGCGAATATATGGATATTCACTGTGGTGGTGTGGATAATATTTTTCCACATCATACCAATGAGATTGCACAGAGTGAAGCATATCTTGGACACAAATGGTGTAATTACTGGTTCCATGTGCATCATCTGAATGATAAATCAGGAAAAATGAGTAAATCCAAGGGAGATTTCCTGACCGTTTCCTTGTTGGAAGAAAAAGGTTATCTGCCGCTGGTATATCGTATGTTCTGTCTGCAGTCCCATTACAGAAAGCCATTGGAATTCTCTTATGAAGTAATGGATAATATGGAAAATTCCTATGTAAAGCTTCGTAAGACCATTGCAAAACTGGATGCGTCTACAGAAGTAGAGCAGGATAAATTTGATGCATACAAAGAGAAATTCCTGCAGGCATTAGAGGATGATTTAAATACTTCCATGGCACTGACTGTAGTATATGAAGTATTGAAAGCCGATATGACCGATGCAACCAAGCTTGCACTGGTAAAAGATTTTGATTATGTATTATCACTTGATTTAGCAGCGGGAGAAGTAGCAAATCCTGCCGATGAGATCGATGCAGATTTAGAAGCATATGTATTAGAAAAAATCGAAGAGCGTAAGGCTGCAAAGAAGGAAAAAGATTTTGCCAAAGCAGACGCAATTCGTAATGAACTTTTGGAAAAAGGAATTGTCTTAGAAGATACCAGAGAGGGTGTAAAATGGAAAAAGGCATAGATTCCCATATCAAAGAATATTTTGACCTGCCAAAGGTGGATGTAGCAACCTACTCCCCTTTGGCACTTGCCTACATAGGAGATGGCATTTATGACCTTGTCATAAGAAGCATTGTAGTTGGAAAAGGCAATACCAAGGCATCCCGTCTGCATCAGACCACCAGCCATCTGGTGAAAGCACATGCGCAGGCAACGATGATGGAGACACTGACTCCGATGCTTACGGAAGACGAAACGGAAATTTACCGCAGAGGCAGAAATGCCAAGTCTCCGACCATGGCAAAAAACGCAACTATGTCAGATTATCGCCGTGCCACCGGCTTTGAAGCATTGATGGGCTATTTATATCTGACGGATCAGTTTGAGCGGATTTTGGAATTGGCGAAAGAAGCAATCAGACACTATAATGTGAAGACCGGAAAGAATGATCTGGCAGGAGGAAAGTAGAATGGAAGAAATGCAGATGGAAAACACACAGGCAGAAAGCACGAAGATAGAAGGAAGAAATGCAGTTTTAGAAGCATTTCGTTCCGGAAAAACCATAGACAAGCTGTTTGTATTAGATGGCTGTAAAGACGGTCCCATTCAGACCATTTTAAGAGAAGCGAAAAAACATGATACGCTGGTACAGTTTGTTGCAAAGGAACGTTTAGAGCAGTTGTCAGAGACGAAGAAGCATCAGGGTGTCATTGCCATGGCAGCAGCATTTTCCTATGCAACGGTAGAAGATATTTTAGAAAATGCCAGAAAGAAAAATGAAGCACCATTTGTCATTTTGCTGGATAATATTGAAGACCCGCACAATTTGGGTGCAATTATCCGTACTGCCAATCTGGCAGGTGCCCATGGCGTCATTATTCCAAAGCGCCGTGCAGTGGGACTGACCGCTACCGTAGCAAAGGCATCCGCAGGAGCCATTTATTATACACCGGTAGCAAAGGTAACCAATCTTACTAATACCATCCGGGAATTAAAGGAGCAGGGCATGTGGTTTGTCTGTGCAGATATGGGTGGCACAACCATGTATGATCTGGATTTAAAAGGTTCTATCGGACTGGTTATCGGAAACGAAGGAGAAGGTGTCAGCAAATTAGTAAAAGAAAACTGTGACTTTGTGGCATCGATTCCAATGAAGGGAGATATTGACTCCTTAAATGCATCGGTAGCAACAGGTGTTTTAGCTTATGAAATTGTAAGACAGAGATTAAGTTAACAGGAGAGAGAGATGCAATCTTATCAGAACATGAGTGATGAGGAATTAATTGCAGCACTTCGTAGTGGTGAAAAAGAAATTACAGATTATCTGATGGACAAATACAAGAGTCTGGTTAAGAAAAAAGCAAAAGCACTTTATCTCATTGGTGGTGAGACGGACGATTTGATTCAGGAGGGAATGATTGGTCTGTTTAAAGCTGTCCGGGATTATCAGCCGGATAAAGACAGCAGCTTTTTTCATTTCGCAGACCTTTGTATTGCAAGGCAGATGTATACAGCGGTGGAGGCTTCCAATCGGAAAAAGCATGCACCGCTCAATTCGTATGTACCACTTTATGCAGATAGTGAGGATTCGGAAGGCAGGAATCTGGCGGATGTGTTAGAGACTATAGATGAGGCGAATCCGGAGAATTTATTTATCAGTCAGGAAGACCGGGAAGATTTCAAGCGGAAAGTAAATGAAACTTTAAGCAAAATGGAACAGGAAGTGTTGTCGTATTATCTGCAGGGCTTTCGCTATGAGCAGATTGCAGAAGCTATGGGAAAAGAGCCGAAGGCTGTGGATAATGCGTTACAGCGTTTAAAGAAGAAGTTGAAAGGGAAGTAACAGCATGAAAAATATCATTCACATTTTTCGTAAGGACGTAAGAGGACTTTGCAGGAATTTTTTTGCACTGGTCATTGCAATCGGATTGTGTTTTATTCCATCTTTGTATGCATGGTTTAATATTTATTCCAACGAGGATCCTTATGCCAACACCGGAAATATCTATATTGCAGTGGCATCTGAAGATGAAGGAATGAAATTAGAGGATGGCACAACCGTCAACATGGGTGCTCAGGTGATTGAGCAGTTGAAGGAGAATAAGTCCATAGGCTGGCAGTTTGTAGACAGCTCTGATGAAGCAATCAACGGAGTAGAAAGTGGAAAATATTATGCGGCAGTAGTTATTGGTGACCGCTTTTCCGAGAGCATGTTCAGCATCTTTTCTAAAGGACTGGAGAATCCGACCATTACATATTATGAGAATGAGAAGAAAAATGCCATTGCAACGAAAATTACCGATACTGCAGTGAGCACATTAAAGTCCAGTATCAATGAGACATTTCTTGAGACAGCGGCAAGTGCCATGTTTGCCCAGATGGATAATCTTTCTGAGAAAATAAGTGAAGATGGCGGTGTGGATGGATTCCGCCAGAAATTAGAGCAGCTCAGCCAGAATTTAAAGGACTATGATGCCATGATAGACAGCTTCCTGTCCGGAAATGAAGAACTGAGCGCAGGGATTGATGAAGCCAATTCCAGTGTGTCAAAGGTGGAAGATAAAATTGATTCAGCTGTAAATTCCCTGAATGGAACAAAGACACAATTAGACAGTACGGATACTACACTTTCAGATTTTTCCAAGAATGTGGAGACAACCTTAACGGATATTGAGAATTCTTTGAATAAGATTTCAACGGATATTACCAATGCCGAACTGGGAGATTCTGCCAAGAAGACAACTGAAAGTATTGAGACAACAACGAATGATATCAAGACTTTAAATGACCAGTTGCAGTCGCTTTATGGAGCAATCAGTGGACTCAAGACAGATGAGAGCTTTACGGACGAGCAGAAAACGGATATGGATGATGTGATGTCACAGATTGATGCGTTGAAGCAGGATGCAGAAGAAATGCAGAAGCTTTTAGAGACACTGATGCCGGACAATGCATCAGATGCAGTAAAAGGTGCGGTAGATACTGTGACAGGCGGAATGAATACAGCATTGTCTACCTGCAGCAAGACCATTGAAAATATGAAGAATGTATACACCAATAATCTGGTGCCTGGAGTATCCGGAATATTGGATACGGCATCCCAGATACTGGTCAATGTAACCAATCTTTTGAATAATCTGAATAATACATTAGGTGACATGGAAACCATTTTCGATGGAACCTTAGATATGGTAGATGCTACAGATGAAAGCTTTACACAGATTCAGACATTGCTGCAGACCTGTGATACAAAGATAGAAGAGGCAATCAGCAAGCTGGATGAAGCATCGGAAGATGAACAGATGCAGATTATCATGGAACTTTTGGGCGGCGATCCGGAATCCTATGGTAAATTCTTTGCACAGCCGGTAAAAGTGGAGACAAAGCAGGTTTATGAGATTAAAAATTATGGTTCTGCGGTTGCACCATTTTATACAACACTGGCACTCTGGGTAGGCGGTATTGTACTGGTTTCCCTGATTAAAGTAAAGGCATCCGAAAAGGATTTGACCAATCCGAAGCGTTATCAGCTTTTCCTGGGAAGATATTTAATCTTCTTTGTGATGGGACAGATACAGGCATTGATTATTGTGCTGGGTAATATTTATCTGCTGCATTGCCAGGTGAAGAATCCGGTATTGTTCTGGTTTGCGGCGTCGCTGACGAGCTTTACCTTTACGTTGTTAATTTATGCACTGACACTTTCCTTTGGAGATATCGGAAAAGCACTGGTGGTTGTAATGGTCGTTATCCAGATTGCAGGTTCCGGTGGAACGTATCCGATAGAGATATTGCCGGAATTTTACCGGCGGGTATATATTTTCTTCCCATTCCCATATGCCATTAATGCCATGCGTGAAACCATTGGCGGCATGTATGGCGGAGCCTATGAGAAGAATCTGGCAGAGCTTCTGATTTTCGCAGCAGCGGCATTGTTAATCGGACTGCTGATTCGCGTACCATTTATGGGTATCAATCATTTCGTGGAAAAACGAATGAAAGATACGAAGATGATGTAAGAGAGCAGGTGAAGAGCAGATGGAAAAGAAAGAAGATTATGAAAAGCTTTATGACATGCTTTTAGGCTATGAGCAGGAGATTCATAAGAAGAACCAGAAACGTATCCGCATCGGATTGCGGTGCCTTATCATTATTCCACTGATTTTCCTGGCATTGTTATTCTGGACAGAAAGCTCAAAAATTGTATTTTTGATTCTGTGGATTGTATCGCTGTTTATTCTGGCAGGATATTTAATTTTCGTAGAATATTCAGATTATAAATTACAGGAAAAATTAAATGAGATTTCCAACCGGGAGCAGCAGGAGAGAGATGCACTGATTGGCGATGGAATTGCCCAGGTAGAGGAACGGATTCGTACCGTACTTCAGACGGCAGAGCAGGAACTTTTAACGGATAGCACAAAGGAGTAGCAGAGGGATAACACATGAAAAATATTTTTAGAATCTTTTATCAGGATTTTAAGAGAGTCAGCACCAATGTGGTAGCAGTGGTTATTGTAATAGGTCTTTCCATTATTCCGTCACTGTACGCATGGTTTAATATATTGTCCAACTGGGATCCGTATGGACCGGAATCTACATCAAATCTTAAGATAGCAGTATATTCCGCAGATGAGGGAATTGACATGGGAGGTCTGTCTTTAAATATCGGAGACAGCGTCATTGATGCCCTGAAAGCCAACCAGACTATGGGCTGGCAGTTTACTGATACCATGGATGAAGCAACGGATGGTGTATACAGCAGCGAATATTATGCGGCACTGATTATTCCGGAGGATTTCTCCGAGAAAATGATAAGCTTTCTTAACGGAGAAGTACAGAATCCGCAGATTATTTATTATGAAAATGAGAAGAAAAATGCCATTGCACCAAAGATTACATCCAAGGCAAAAACAGCAGTGCAGGAACAGGTAAATGCAACCTTTGTCAGCACACTGGCAGAAGTCATGTTAAAGGTAAATGATGTCATGGTAGAAAATGGCATGGATTCCGGCTCCATGATGAATCTTTTCCTGACACAGCTTGATGATTTAAGCGGAGATTTGGACGGCTATATCGCATTGCTGAATTCATTTGTCAGCATTACCAATTCGGCATCCAGCCTGATTGATACGACACAGGTTATGCTGCCGAATCTGAATACGATGGTAGATGATGGTTCGAATACGGTAAATACCATGCAGGGAGCATTGAATTCCGGCAGCCTTAATGCCAGTGCTTTGGCTGAGGTTATTTCAGCAAATCTTAATACAGCAGCCGACAGCCTTGACAACATCAATACGCTGATACAGAATGCCTTAGACCAGTTGGATAACTATGGTGATTTATCTTCCGGCGGACTGCAGAGTGCAATTAATATGATGCCGCTGATCCGCCAGTTATTTGAAAACAGTGTGGCAGACTGGAAGGATGATGAAAGTGTTTCCGGTCAGATTGCAGAAATCGAAGCGCAGTTAGATAAAATTGAAGCAGATTTAAACAGTGTCCAGAATAATGTCACAGATTTAAATACTGCAAAGGATACTTTAAACACTGAAATATCTACCGAAATAACTTCCTGTAAGACCAAAATAAAAGCTTTAAAAGATACCTTTGACTATTCGGTAAAAGGTCAGCTGGAGACAACCATTCAGTCCATGCAGGGGTCACTGAATCAGACACAGGCAATTTTAAATGGTGTCGATGGAGATTTTGATGAAGTATCGGAAGTGTTGGATGCTTATAGTGAAACCCTCGATAAGGGAAATGAAAGCTTAAGTGATTCACTGGCAGCAGCACAGGAAATGAAGACCGGACTTGACAGTGTGATTACAAGTCTCAGTGCTCTGGAAATCAGTGACCAGTATCAGGCTTTGATGAAAATTTTAGAGACCGACCCGACTTTGTTAGGAGATTTCTTATCTTCTCCGGTCAATATGGAGACGAAAGAGATTTATCCGATTTCCAATTATGGTTCGGCAATGTCACCGTTCTATACGGTACTGGCATTGTGGGTAGGTGCGTTGATTCTGGTGGCAATCATTCATGTAAAGGTACTTCCGGATGAGAAAATACCGGATGCAAAACCTTACCAGAAATTCTTTGGAAGATATATTACATTCTTCCTGATTGGACAGGTGCAGGCATTGATTACTGCACTGGGAGATTTATTTTATATTAAGATACAATGCCACAACCCGTTCTTATTCTGGCTTGCCTGCGCATGCTGCAGCTTTGTATTTACCTTATTTATGTACGCATTAACGGTAGCCTTTGAAAATGTCGGAGAGGCTTTGGCGGTAGTCATTATGGTTATCCAGGTAGCAGGAGCAGGCGGTTCCTTCCCAATCGAAGTACTGCCGGCAATCTATCAGCGGATTTACCGTTTCTTCCCATTCCCTTATGGAATGGATGCACTCCGGGAGACTATCGGTGGTATGTATGGAATGACTTATTGGAAATGCCTCGGTATTTTGGGCATCTATATTATAATCTCACTTCTGATTGGACTTGTAATTGCAATTCCGTTCCGGAAGTTAAATATGAAGATTGAGCATAGCAAAGAAAAATCTGACATTATGCTGTAGAAAAGTATTGACAATCATAGCTCTCTATAGTATAGTATTACAAGTCGGGATTAGTTCCGACAGAATTGCTGGCATGGCTCAGTCGGTAGAGCGTCGCATTGGTAGTGCGGAGGTCACGGGTCCGATTCCCGTTGCCAGCTTAACTGGAAAAAAGGCTGTAATCCCTGATTTTTCAAGGGTTACAGCCTTTTTTACAATAGGTACAAGTAGGTGCAAATGAGGTAAAATAAATATCGAGTAGTATCGAGTTTAATACATACGTTCGAAAAAATGATCGATTTTTCATTGTGATTTTGCACAAAAAAAATGAAATTATCGAGTAAATATCGAGTAAAAAACGGTTCTAAAGAGTAATTCCTGCAACTTTTTGACATATAGTTGACTTTATGGAATCCAGATGCGTATAAATATCAAGAGTGATTCTAACATTTGAATGTCCCATAATCCTAGATGCTTCTTTTACATCTACTTTTAACTCATAAAGCATAGTACAGTAGTTATGACGGAACATATATGGGGTAAGGTCAGTGACGGCAATACCAGGATCCTTTACGACGTTCTGAACTACAATTTTGGGCTTGCCACCAAGTTTCACATTTATCTTATTCCAGATACCGAGCCAAAAACGCTTATAGGTACTCTGAGAAATAAGTTCCCCATTAATGCCGGTAAAGATAAACTTAGTATTATTATCAAGGTGAAAAGAGTTCACTTCTTCCTGATACCAGGCTGGAACATCCACATGACGATATCCAGCCTTGCTCTTCGGTTCTTTCAATCCTTTGCCACCTTTCCACTTCAAGGCTTTATTCACAGTAATGGTATTATCTTTAATATCTGAAAAAGTGAGTGCAAGAGCTTCTTCAGGTCTTAAGCCAGACACATATAGTGTATCAACATAAAGCTGCTCTTTCGGCGAAAAGGCATGTTCTCTTTTTAATTCAGAAATAGCGTTCTTTTCAGCGTCGGTTAGAGCTCGAGACTTGGTCTGCCCGGAAGCCTGCTTAACCTTTATTTTCTTACAAGGATTCTTATAAATAAGTTCATCATCAATGGCTGATTCAAAAATCTGATTTGCAGTGACCTTTATCATGCGCTGCGTATCAGGATGTCCTTCTTGCATATTTATTAAATTCTGAATATCACTTTTGGTAATTTCTGAAAGATGCATATTGTATAATGGCTCTAAATGATTATTAATAATACCGAGGTACTTCTGAGCGGTGGCATCAGCACAATGTCCCTTCTGGTAGGTGTTATACCAGTAAATAGCATATTCGCCAAATATTTTGTTACCATCATGAGAAAACATACCAAATTTCATTTTAGCCTTTAGTTCTGCAACCTTCTGATCCAGTTCTTTATTAGTAGGAGCAGATAAATGCACTCGCATTAAATTCCCGTTTTCATCATATTTTTTTATACTGACAGTTGTTTTGTATAAACCATCAGGATATAACTTTCTTGCCATGATTAAAACCTCCACTTAACAGTCTTCTTGATTTGAACGAAAGTATTCTCCATTTTTAACCCAATATATCTTGTGCCTTTCGTCAAGTTCAGAAGGGAAATTTTCATCAATCAGACCATCATATGCATATAAAGATAAAACAACTGGGTCAGAAAGAAAATCTCTTCTGCGTAGTTCACATATAAATATTTCATCAGAAAACGAAGAATAATTAAATTTTAATATTAAAGTATAAGAATGAGTAAAATCGTAATAATCTAATAATTTATATTTTCCTAATTTAAAATAGGAACACACATCTTCCAAAGAATAGGATGGGCGTTTTATAAAGTTCGATTTTTTCTTTTGCAGAATGACCTCCCAAAGACAACAGAAGAGAAAAAATATTATGATGAAGATTATACAAAACAACCAGTTTAATTTTGACCATAATGAGGTGATAAACGGAAGGTGAATGCATAGATAGTAGAGGGCTGCTACAAAAGGTATAAAAAGCAAAAATAAAATGTCGGAAAGGTTTGGAATGGGGAAATCTTTTATAATACAAGTTGAACAGTATTTATTTACAGAATTAATTCGCACAAATATATAGGAGCCCAATGCAATAACTAATATTAAACCTAGAGATACCAATATTACATGATATGGAAACGTACTTGATGGTATATTCGAATTAGATACAATGTCAGATGATTGGTCAGAATTAATAACAACATTATCATATGGGCAGACACCATCGGGATGCTGGTGAGCAGGATATCCGTGATGATAGTGATATTCGCCGGTAGAATGGTCATAATGTCCACCGGAAGAATCTGTTTTGCCGGGATGAGCAGAAACATTTAATGAAAAAATTAAAATAAAGAAAATAACTGTAAAAATAAAAGACATTTTTTTCATAACTCAATACCTCCATATGATGTTATTTAAGGAAATTATAGAAAATAAACCGAGAAAGGTCAAGATAAACCGAGATGGAATACATTACCAGTGGATGTGCAGCAGGCGCAATGATAGAATATTTACATGGAAATACTAATCTGGCAAATCAGAAGGGAGAAACATATCACAATGCCAGAGTTGGCAGAAATGACGGGGATAGGAGAAAGCACCCTGTATGACTATGAGAGCGGAAGAACATCACCAACACTGAGAGCTTTAGAAAAAATAGCAAAAGCAATGGGGGTAAGGATTAGAGATTTGTATACAGAATAGAATTGTGCGAAAGATAGAAAAAATAAGCCAAATGTTAAGAATTTCTCCGGATATTCGGAATTCTTAAGCGAAACACTTTTCTGTGGGGAGAAGCAGTGGTAAACTCATGGCAGAAAGGGGGCTTGAGTTATGGAAAAGGACCTGATAAAAAAGGAAATCATAAGACTTGTAAAAAAATGTGATAAAATAAAAGTTATAAAATGCATATATTCATATGTTAGAAAAATAGTCAAATAATAAAAGAACCAAGGACTTGCGCATTGTCCTTGGTTCTTTTGTTAATCGTTTGGTTTTAGGGCTATTGAATTTACAAATTCTTCCAACCATTTCCAACCATCGTCATCCAGTCTGGCAAGAGCTACAGCAAGACGGTGCTTAAAAGAGCTGCTACCAGAAAGCTGGATATCTGCGAGCATTTCTGAAATTTCTTCATCCTCGGTTTTTTCAACAAACATCATACCTTCACCCGTACGAAGCCAGTTCTCATTCACATCGTATAAGGTACATAACACCTTAATAGTATGAGAGGACATATTTCGTTGTCCATTTTCTACAAGCGAAATATAGTTTCTTGAAAGCTCTAAGGATTGAGCAAAATCTTCTTGACTTTTTCCGAGAAATTCACGCAATTCACGAATACGCTCATTCATTATATCACCTCCTGTAAAATAAAATATCATGCAGTGCTCACATTGTCAACAAAAACATATTGACAATGATAACAGAGTGTGCTATCTTGTGATTACAAAGTTAGCAATATATAGGAAGGAGATGGAAGATATGATGAAAGAGAAAAAAGAGGTTGTAGAAAAACTTATTGAAGCAATCCCGAAGATGTCAACGTATGAGTTAGGGTATCTACTTGGAAGAGTAGAAGAAAAGGAAGAAGCAGCAGAAAAGAAAAAAGAAGAGCTTCCAGTAGCATAAGGAGAAAACAGATGGAATATCCAAAACCAGTAATGAGTATCACCGAGCTTGGGACAATGGGTTTTTCAATAAGGGATATGAAAAATGATGTTCATGTTCCGGGACAGGCCTTTGCTTGGAAAACATCAGGCGGTGGTAAATGGATGATTGATGTCAGAGAATATGAAAAATTCAGAAACCGTCGCAGAAGAAGATAAGGAGAACAGCAATGGAGCATGAACAGCTTGAAAGAGTAACAGTAAAGCAGGCAGCAGCAGAGCTGAATATGGACTATCGTACAGTACAGTATTTAATGAGTGTCGGAAGATTGCCTATAGGACATGCTGTGAAAAGAGAAGGTTGTAACAGGACTACATATTATATTTACCGTGCTGCACTAGATGCTTATAAGAATTCTTTAAAGGGTGAAGAGGATGGAGAACCAGTACAGGGAAATACAGAACAGCGAATTGCAGAAGGCATACCAGAGGGCATATAGCATGGAGTGCCGGGAAGGCTGGGAAGCTGAAAACCGGAACATTGAATATATCGGCTCAACAGAAAAGGAAAACGGAAGAATCACGGATTACTATAAGGATTCCGCCGGAGATTATTGGTACAGCACCAGACACCGGAGAGAGAACGGCGAGATTGTATCGGCAGAGACGTTCATATTTGGCGAGGGCTTTCAGAAGCGAGAGCGAGAAAGGAGAAGAAAAAGATATGTTTTTCAAAAAATGGAAAGAGAAGAAGGAAAAGGAAATTACGGACAAGGAGATTACAGACAGGCTCAATGAACTGGTGGACCAGTACCGGAATGAATGCGTATGGTACATGATTATATCAGGAATGCCGGCAGAAGAGATTAAAAAGCAGGATGTCAGTGCTGACCATCTGCTGGAGACCGCATTGAAAGAAGCAATTGAAGCAGTGAGGGAAATGAGCGAAATGAGTGAGGAGATAAGGAGAAAGAGAAAATGCGCTACAGAATCAGAGTTATCACATTAATGGCAATAGCGGTGGCAGTTTTCCTTTTCACCATGTGGATGACCGAGCCGCAGGAAGTGTCCGGAGAAGTGAATAGCTTCACCGCAAAGACCATGAACGCCGTCGGAGAGATGGAAGTTGCACCGGTGCAACCGCAGGAGCAGGAGAATCCGCTTGGTGAACCTTTTCTTATAAGATGCACCTGCTACACCTGGACGGGCAACCAGTGCCGGAATGGTAGCTGGCCGGTAGAGGGATTATCCGTAGCCGGCAAGGAGGAATGGCTTGGAAAAGCAATCATCATGTACGCTGTGGCAGAAGACGGGGGAATCGGTGACTTTATCGGATACTTCGACTTCACGGATACCGGGGATGGAATTGACCTGGACGGAGACGGACAGGGCGAGACAATCCGGAACGGGACAAGCATTGATGTATATAGAGATACACTGGAGGGCTGTTACAGATGGATAGAACAGTACGGAGATTATGTTTATATCCAGGTGGTGGATGCTGCCGGATAGATAAAAAAAGAGAACGTGTGGCGCACGTCCTCAAGTGGGCTGTAAGTAATTTGGCGAATTGCAAACTTCCCGCATGAACAATATACCATAAAAGCCGCAAAAATGCAAGGAAACAGGGCATTTCAGACCTGTTTTCGCAACTCGATTAGGAATATTAAAGATAAGGACAAGGCTATGGCATATTGTGTTGATATTTATAACTTTCCAAGCTCAATTGAGTATGAGTATAAGTGGGAGGGAAATTACGGAGCCAAGGGAGAGAAGAGAGCCGCAAGAGAGAGACCTTCCCCCTGGCAGATAGAATTGCAGAATCAGATTAATAAAAAAAACAGAATCCGGCGAACGATAAAAGCTAACTTCGTGGAAAATGACTTCTGGCTGACCTTCACATACCGGAAGGGAGAGAGGAAGGATATGCAGGGAGTAAAAGAAGACCTCAATAACGTTTTGCGGAAGCTGGCAAGACGTTACCGGAAGCTCGGAGCAGAACTGAAATGGATGAGAGTTATTGAAATCGGATCCAGAGGCGGAATACATATCCACATAATCATGAATCGAATCAGAGGAGCAGATACGGATGTCTTAATCAAGGAGTGCTGGCAGCATGGAAGGATATTCTTCTCAAACCTCTATGAAGAGGGTGGATTTGAACAGCTCGCCCAGTATATGGCGAAGGTGCCGGATGAGGAAGAGAGAAAGAAGAAAGGTCTCCCACGGAAGCTGACAAAAGAGGAATACAGCTATTCCACGAGCCGGAATTTAATCCGGCCAAAACCGGAGAGGAAGAGATATAGGCGGTGGACAATGAGAAAACTGCTGCTATACGGTCCGAAGCCGACACCGGGATATTATATCGTCCAGGAGAGCATCCGGAGCGGCACAAACCGGTATACCGGGTATTCATACATGAGATATACCGAGGAGAAACTGGATAGGAGAATTTGAAGATGGAAGCAAGGATTTACTTAAGAACTTCATACCATGGTCTCCGGAAAGCGGAAGGGTGTTACTGTGGCATCTTGGAAGCAGATACCAGTGAAGGAGAGAAGACACTGGAAGAGACCGGGAAAGACACTGGCACAGCCAATCAGATAGCCTTGCTTGGGCTGATAAAAGCCATGGAGCATATGAGAAGAGCGTCTGACCTTGAGATATTCACAGACAGTAAATATCTGGAATCCGGTGTGAACCGGTTCCTAGATGGATGGATAGCGGATGGCTTTCGGAAGCAGAATGGAGAGCCGGTGAAAAACAGTGTTTTATGGAGGCGGGCGGCAGAGCTGCTTGCACCACACAATATAAATATTTGCTATGAGGAGCACACCAAGTATTCCATGTGGCAGGATAGGAGAATGAGAGAGTATGAGCAAGAGCAGAAGAACAAAAGCGTGCACCTTTGACAAGGGCACAATCGCAAGAATCATCAGCAGAGACGGAGACACCTGTATATTCTGTGCCAGTGGCAGATGGCCGCTTGTAAAGAAGGACTTCGGGGCGCACATCCGGGATATCGCCCATGTGGTGAACCGGAGCCAGGGTGGACTCGGAGTGGAGCAGAACGGTGTCACCGCCTGCCGGAGCCACCACCAGTTGCTGGACAATGGCAACAAGGGATTAAGAACTGAAATGCTTGAATTTGCAGAATGTTACTTAAAAGAGCAGTACCCGGATTGGAACCGGGAGAAGCTGGTATATAGGAAAGGAGTATGAAGATGCTGAAAAAATTAGTGAAAGAAAATAAGGACAGGGCTGTAGAAAAAATGGAGCCTGCAAATTTTGCGGTCAGATAAAGCTTGTAGAGGCACTGGAGGAATTCAACGAGGATGAACTGAACGAACTGGCCACAGAGCAGTGCAATTGTTATGAAGCACAGAATTATACATCAAGGTTGTACCGGAAAGAAAAGGCAGACTGCAGAATTGAAGAGCTTTTCGGACCAGGAAATAAACCGGAGCTTACAGATGCAAGGATGCAGATGCTTCATCAGGCAGCAGGCTATGTGGTAGATGGAATAGCAGAAAAGGTAACTGTTGAGGTAACTGGTGAACTTAAGATGATGGTCAGCGAGACTGCAAAAGGAAACATTAAAATAAACCGCAAAACAACCGTCCAGAGGGCGGCAGAAGTTTAGACCTCCCCAAAATTACTTACATATACACGAAGAAACTTGAAAATCTGTCACAGCCGGAGCATGGAAACCGCATAAACACAGAATGCGGAGCGTTTTTTGGAAGAGGTACAAAAGACCACACATATACACCATGCTCCGGAGAAAGGAGAAAGCGATGGCAAGACTGACAATTAAGGATGAACAAGGCAACTGGGCTTTGAAAGGTGTTAAATGGAATCAGCTCCATGTGGGCGAGACGATAACACAGCAGGTACTAGAGAAGATATATGGAGCATTGGCAAAACTGAAGGATTATGAAGATTCAGGGATGACTCCGGATGAGTGCTGGGATTGCTGTAATAGAGAAAAGGTTGCGACACAATTAGAAAAGCTGAAAAGCCTTGTCCCAGTAAATAGGGTACTTGATGATATTGTAAATGATAAACCAAAGGAATTAGGAATGCTTATAGCCTATGAAAAGGCTATTGAGATTGTAAAAGGCGGTGGAGTAGATGGCAATTAAACCGATTTTATTCAATACAGAAATGGTTCGGGCGATTCTGGACGGGAGAAAAGATGCAACGAGAAGAATTGTAAAAGGCTTTATTCCTGATGATGCAGTATGGGGATATACCGCTTTTACACCTAAAGGGTACATATCGTGTAGAGGTACATTTGCAGATGGGTATGGAGAGAAATTTTTTAAGTTGCCTTGCGAGCCGGGCGATATCCTGTATGTTCGAGAAACATTTGCATGGTGCCCGTGCTGGGATTGCGGACTGGATATCGAGCCAGGAAGATGCAGTAATGCAACAGCTAAAATTTACAAGGAAGGAGAGTACGGATGCTACATGTACCGTGCATCATGCGAGGACAACGAATATCCTTCTGCGGATACTTGGCATCCGTCCATCCATATGCCAAAAGAAGCTGCGCGTATCTGGCTTAAGGTTACGGATGTGAGGGTAGAGCGGTTGCAGGAGATTTCCGAGGACGGCGCAAAGGCAGAAGGAGCGAATTTTAAAAATGGCAAGAATGTTGGGGTTGAAGAAAAAATGAACCGAACAGCCATTGAGAGATTTGTAGAAATCTGGAACAGCACCATTAAGAAAGCTGACCTTGACCGGTATGGTTGGAATGCGAATCCTTATGTATGGGTAATCGAATTTGAGAGGTGTGAGAAACCGGCGGAATCCCCATATGCTTGGAATGATGCAATACATAAGTTGACGAAAGGAGTGTAGTAGATGGCTAAAGCAATATTGGTTATGGACATGCCGGAATCGTGCGATATGTGCGATTTTGTAGATGATATGCAACCGCAAAGATATGGAGAAAAAACATTGTATTGCACCGCACCTGGCATGGGAGAAGACGTGACAGATTATGTTGCATGCAGACCGGACTTCTGCCCGCTTCGGGAACTGCCGGAATCATGCAGCGGAATAATTAAAATTTAAAGGAGAACCGAATGAAAGGCATAGATATATGCAAAATGTGTACAGAGTATTCGGCTGACACAAGATGTGAACAAAAAAAGGACTGCGAACTGCAGAAAATCTTGAAAGAAAATAATAAATTAAGAGCGGAAAATCGCACACTTCGGAAGAAAAATGAGGAACTGGAAACGGAAAAGAGCTGGAGAGATTTTCCGGATATGATGGGAAAGTAGAAAGGAGCATAACGAAATGGCTGACAAGAGAATAGAAGTAAACATAAGCATAGATGGCTTCTTTGCAGGGGTTTTACTGGGACTGTGTATTGCAATGCTCATAACACAAATTATGTAGCTGCATAATTTGAATTTTATTTTTTTAGAAATCGCACATATTCTATGTGCCGAGAAAAATCAGAAGGAGGAAGTAAGTATTATGTTTGAAAAATTTGGCGAATTCAAAACCGTAGAAAAATTAAACAAAAAGGCAGCAGAGCTGAAAGCAGAGGGATTATATAAAAGCATTGTTGAAATTGCAACAGAAAACGGACTTGATGAAGAGGATGCAGAGGACTATGCAGCAGGTGAACAGGAGGTATTGGCAACACCATGTACCGCAGCACACGGAAGATTGAAAGCGGAATCAGAAGATTTAAAGATTGCCGGAGTGCTTATGGACTGGGTGGATGAAATACGTCAGGAGTGTCTTGCAAATGAAAAAGTATGTGCCGGAGTGATGAAGCATTCACTTGCCGGATATATGGCTATTTTACTGGAAAAAGGATTTGAAGAAAAAGTAGTGGTTGATAAACGCATTGTGCAGCAGGCAAAGGAAGTGGCAAAAGTAGCAGACAACCATGAAATTTCAATCGGATTTCCTAATTTAGCGGAGCGAAAAGAGATAATCAGGACTTATTACGGAGGCACAAAATGAGACTAGCATACAAGGGATTTAATAAAGACCTCACCTGCACGATGGGAAATGGAACATTCCAGTACAAGCCGGGGGTCTGGTACAAAGAAGAAAAAGCACACTGTGCCAGGGCAGGATTTCATGCGACAGATAATCCGCTTGATGTATTGGGCTACTACCGAGAAGGACGCTACTTCATCGTAGCTTTGAAAGGGAATGTGGACGAGGATGGTCATGATACCAGGATAGCTGCTCCGGAGATTCAGCTGGTAAAAGAGCTGTCAAGGATAGAACTGGCAAGAGAGGGTGTCATGTGGATAGCAAATCACCCGCACATAGAGATAGAGGGTGTTAAAAAGAATACAGGAACAGCACTTGATGATTATGTAATCGTCAGAGGAAAAAATCCAACTGCAAAAGGAAAAATGGGAAGCACCATTTTTCTCCTGAAAGAAAATAAAAGTGGCGAAATAGCAGAATGTGCAGAGTATTTAATCGACGGAGAAGAATACTTGCCAGACACTTTCTATGATGTGAGAGGGAGGATGAGACAGTGAATAAAAAGCAGTTGAGTAAGCTGAGAAGACTTCCGGCCACAAATTCAATGGTTGCACTGGCAAAAATGCCGGGCAGAAAAGAAAGAAGATATACATGTGGCTTGAACAAATACAGATACAGGTACATGGCAAGATGCCAGTATCTGAACGGCATACTGAAACTTTCTATCTGTAAAACAAAAGAGATAAGAAAGGGAGAGACGGAGCCAAAATGGGATGTGTATTTAAGCCCTAGGGATAAGACATACATCACAAGAGAAAGACAGAAAGATGGGACATATAAATGGCGGACGGCAAAAGTAGACAATCTCGAATGGGAATGGGAAGAAGCCGGTGCGGATGAAAACTACTATATCAATCCTGAAGGAAAAGCTGCAATAAAAGCCATCCTTGAAACAAAAAACTCCGGTGTAGATGGAGTTATAGAATGGCAGAAGAAAGTCAGGACAGAAAAGATAGAACGTGAAGAGAAGAGAAAGACGGATAGATGGGATGCAGCCATGAAGGATGTTCCGGAGAACTATCCGGCAGGATTTGAAAAGTTTTGGAAAACAGAAGCATTCAGCGACCATTACATTTTTTACAAAGGAGCGGACGCAAAGACGGGGTACTGCACAGGATGCCTTCAGGAAATTCCATTAAATAAAAAACCAAAGCATAATGAGTGGAATAAATGCCCAAAGTGTGGAAAGAAGATTGTGTATGAATCGAGGTCAAAAAAGAAAAATCCTATATGGTCATTTGGGACAGCAACCTTGCTTCAAAGATACCGGGAGGGGATTGTAAAAAGACTATTCAGTTGTACCAGAATAGATACCGGGGCAAATATGGGACAGCCAAAATTAATCATAAGTGAAGTACAGAGAGTATTGCTGACGGATGATGGTGTGGAGACATATTGCTGGGAAAACTACAGATTCAAAGGACAACGATGGAGAAAGCAGGATACAAGTTATTTTGAAGAAAGATATGCTAACCTTTATCGGAGAAATCTGTCAGCCCTTTTGAAAAATACAAGAACGACTTATAACATTGCAATTAAACACGGATATATAGGTGATCCTGTATTTTTTATGAAAATGGAAAAAAGGAATCCTCTGATTGAAAAAGTGTTCAAAGCAGGATTGTACCGGATTGGAAATGATTTAATCAGAAGTGATTACTGGTACCGGGAGTTGGTTGATGAAGAAGAACCGGAACTTATCAAAGCGCTGTATATTGACAAGGCACGTTTGGCACGTCTGAAAAGGATGAATGGTGGAAGGTATGAACTGCTGTGGCTACAAGATGAAAAGAAAAACAACACCATATACAAGGATGAAGATGTACAGACACTTGCAAGTGCGCTGGTAGACGGTGCGGATAGCAGAATCTTTCAATATGTCAGTGTGGCCAAAGCAGCAAATTATTTGAGAAAGCAGCAGACTATCAGGGACAGAAATCTTGTGGATATTGCAAGGGACTGGGAAGATTATTTATCCATGTTAGAAAAAAGAAATGCGGATATGTCAAATGGTATGCTTTTACGCCCGAAAGACCTGACACCGGCACATAATGAACTCGTGCTACAGAATGACATGCTGAATAAGGGAAAAGAGATTGAAGAAAAAAAGAAAACTTTTAAAAATGCAGAAAAATTGATGAAGAGTGGAGCTCTTAAAAAATATGAATATCAGAATGAGAAATACTGCATTCTTTCTCCAACCGGAATTAAGGACATATACAACGAGGGAATGACTTTAAAACACTGCATACATACCTGTGATATCTACTTTCAGCGAATAGACATCCAGGAGACATACTTACTGTTCCTCCGCAGGACAGAAAAACCGGATACTCCATGGTATACATTGGAAGTAGAGCCTGGCGGAAATATCCGGCAAAAGAAATCAGTCCTCAATGAAGCCTATTCAGATCTGGAAGATGCAATGCCATTTTTGAAAGAATGGCAGCAATGGGTGAAGAAAAACCTTTCAAAAGAGGATGCAGCATTGGCAGAAAAAAGTGATAAGGCAAGAAAGAAAAATTATGGTCAGCTTCGGAGAGAAAAGAAGCTGATATGGCATGGAAGATTACAGGGAACCATGCTGGTAGATGCACTGGAAAGTGATTTTATGGAGGTGTGACATGGAAGAATTAAGGAATATTGAAAACTACGAACAGTTCAAGCAGGCTCTGGACACGGAGCTGGCAAATCAGGCAGCAGGCTTCGTAAGAACCGGCTACCTGCTGAAAAAGGCAAGAGATACAGATATCCTTGCAGCATCCGGATACAGTACAGTAGCTGAGTTTGCAAAGGCGGAATACGGTCTTTCAAAGGATATTGTATCAAGATACATAGCCATTAACGACAGATATAGCGAGGGCGGTTATTCTGACCGCCTTCAGGACAAGTACGAAGGGTACGGAGTGGCGAAGCTCCAGGATATGCTCACCCTTCCAATTGAGGTAGTAGATCTCATATCGCCTGAAATGACAAGAAAAGAGATTGCAGAAGTCAAGGCAGAGGTCAAAGCAGAGGAAGCCATATCACCAATAGAAGTAGCCCTTGAGGGCACGGATGTGCAGCAGGCGGATATGGAACTGTGCCAGAAAGCCATATACAAGTATGCAAAGGATAATCCGGAGAAGTTCAAAGCGCTGGTGAAGTGGACAAAGGATGGAGATTCAGAAGAACTTGAGAGCATCCTGGCACCATCCGGAATTGCAGTATTGGCTTCCCGGCCACAGGGAATCGGAAAGGTATTCACATCCTTCAAGGGAGAAGGACAGCCGGTGGACATCCTGGCAGTCAAAAACAATGAAAAGCACACCTTAAGCATGGATGATTATGCAGCAAAGGTCAGAGAGGTATTTGCTCCGATAGCAGATATGCCGGATGCTTATGAAAAAACCTTCGGAGTTGCACCGGTGCAACCGGAAAACGTTCCTGAAAAGCCAGAAAACGTTCCTAAAAAGCCGGAAAACGTTGAAAAAACAGAATGCGAGGTACTTTCCGGTGAAGTGGTAGACAATGAACCAGAAGAGCATATTCCAGAAGAAAAAGCAACAGAGGAAGCTCCGGCGGCAGCAGGCTTAGATAAAAATGTATTAAGAGGTTATGCAGCGGCAGTAAGCGCAAGCATTAAGAAGCTGGACCGCCTCTGGGAAAACCGGGAATTGGAGAAGTGCTTGGAAGAATTAACAAACATACGCTGGAGAATAGAGCAGATACAGAAGAATGGAGGGAATGCAGAATGAAACCAGTAGAAAATGAAGAGTTAATTGAAGCAGACATAATAAGAGTATTTTTCCACAGCGAGAATGAAACCTTTAAATGCCTGGAATTAATGCCTACAGAGGAAGAGAAAGAGACATTAACATTTGAAGATATTTATAATCTGGCCAAGAAGAACGGACTGGCAGAGGAGGATATGTACATTCTTATGATTGCAGAGAATCCGCTGAGCGGAAAAGTTTACAAGCACGGCAATTATAAGCCATGGAATACATGGTATGAATGCGGAGAGACGGAGGGATTTGCTTAATGAAAAGAAGACGATGCAAGCAGTGTGGAAAGCTGTTTATGCCGGTAGGTAAAGAAGTAATCTGCTCAGTGAAGTGCCGACAGGAACGGATGAAGGAAAGAGCAGAAAGAAGAAAGGCGGCTTATAAGAAGCCGGAGCTTAAGGCAGGAAGCATTGCCTGGGTAAATGCAAAAGCGAGAGAAGCAGGCATGACATACGGAGAGTATGTGGGAAGGAGCGGAATTTAATGGAGAGATTAACAACAAACAAAAAAGTATCAGAGATGGAAATGGTTGAACTGGCACATAATTGCTGTTACGAAGATGAGGAACATAACGCAAGATATAGAGATTTTGAGATGGAAATGGACGCACGGGATTTTGCCAGAAACCTCATGGTCACATTAACGAAGGACGAATTGCCATTAGATAAAACAGAGTTTGACGAAGAGATTCTGGATAATTTAACTATAGACCCGTTTTCAGATGTACGAGGATTGATTGCAGTATTTTATCGGAATCTTTGGGCTATGGCTGATTTGCGAGAAAAGTTGAAATGTTATGAGGATGCCGAGGAGCAGGGCTTACTTCTGCGGTTGCCGTGTGGAATTGGCTCAGATGTATATATAATTCCTAGCAAAATCAATTGTGAATTAAATATTTTAAGTCTGCACCCGGAGAACAACAAAGTTTATCATCAGAAAGTAGCCTTGATTACTTTTACAGAAAAAGGATGGTACATGGAGTGTGATAAAGATCGGGAATATGGTACAGACCGAATCCTGTCAGAAAAAATGTACAAGGAAACCTGGTTTTTATCACAAGAGGAAGCCGAAGCCAAGCTGAAAGAAGAAGATGCTCAACTGAAAAAATTAAAATAAAATCGGACATTGAAAACTGAATATGGTAGTGGTATATTTTAAATAGAAAAGGAGAACGGCAGCATGAGCAATTTTGATAGAATAAAAAAATGTGAGAATGAATATCAGATGGCAGACCTGCTGGCTGGATATATATGCAATAATGTTCATAAGTTGCGGAATAAAGATGGGACATTTAATAGTCTCGAAATTTTGCAGTGGCTGCAAAGCAATAAAGATATATTCGGAGAGGAAAAAAACCACTAACCATATTTGGCTAGTGGTTTTTAGATTTTGGGAAATTTTACAAGATGGAAATAGTTGAAAGAAATGGAGGATAGAGAACAATGAGAAAATTCAGGAGAAGAGTTCCAATAAAAGCCGGAAAGAGGGGAAAAGATGATGAAAAAGACCTAGTAAGAGACATATTGAGAAAGTGGCCAAAACTGATAGCATGGCTTGAAGAAAAAGAGTACTTTACAGCACCGGCTTCAAAGGATCATCATGGAGCGCATGAGGGCGGATTAATAGAGCATTCACTTCAGGTGGCATATGAACTGGAGAGGATAACCATAAAGATGGGCTTAAAGTGGGAGAGACCGGAAAGCCCGGAGATAATAGGACTACTGCATGACGTGTGCAAGCTGGATGATTATTGCGCAGTATCGCTTGAGGAGCCCAGAAAAATTGGATATGAATACAAGAAAGAAAGGCTGTATCCAGGACATGGAGACAAAAGCCTTATCATGCTGATGGGCTTAATAGACCTCACAGAAGAAGAGAAAATGTGCATCAGATATCACATGGGAGCATTTACAGATAAGTCAGAATGGGAGTTTTACAGCCGGGCAGTGCGGAGATACCCTAATGTCTTATGGACGCAGACAGCAGACATGATAGCTTCTCAGATAAAGGGTGTGTGAGCCGGAGTGCAGCAGGCTGAGAGGAGGCGGCAATGAATAAAACAAGTATGGTAAAGACCGAGTGCCCGTTTTTTTTGCGTGAAACCGGAACAAAGATAATGTGTGAAGGACCGGACAGAACAGAATTAACAATTGGATTCAAAACAAAAGCAAAAAAGAAAAGGCATCAGATTAACAATTGCTACAAGTTAAAATGTAGCTGTAAAATAAAAAAGTTGATGGAAGAAAATTACGAGAACTCAGAATGACTGGGTTCTCGTAATTATTAGAATTGGTTTTCTTTTTCAATGAGAGGAAGCAGCTCTCCAATACTCATAGTTTTAAAGTATTCACCTTTGACAAGCTCATCCTTTGTAATAGGGGCTTCCGGCTCATTAAAATCATAATTTGTGTAAACTTCAACGCCCTTTATTCTTTTGCACCAAACGGTAATAGGCTCATTTGCGCCAAATTCCTTAAGGTCTGCTTTGAGCTCCTCTAAAAGCTTGGGACATGCATGAGTGACTCGTTCACCTTTGCTCGTAAGAAATGCCATTTTTTCTGTCCTCCTCGATTTTTTCATCAATACACCCGATTATGAATTGATTAATACTTTGACCGGTAGCATCAGCAGCAGCTTTATAAAGAGCAGCCTTATCATTAGTGACAAACACACGGAAGGTATGTTTGTCACGCATATATCTATTGGTGGCCGCTGGCTGGCTTTTTTTCATTAAATCACCTCAATCCTGCAAATTACTTGATTTATTTGTCTTCTGCAACAAACTGTATAGTCATTACGCATTCTAAGAGCTCATATTTATGATACTCACTATAATCTCCGCTCATCAGGTCATCATTAAGGTTATCATAATCAGAGCCAACAAGTTCCTCCAAATGATTGAATCCGACATACTTACCATCTTTGATTAAATAAAACTCTTCATTCACTTTTCCTGTTACAATAGCTTTTAAATTTCTAGCAGTAATTTCCTCGTCGCTACGAACAGGGGAATCAAAAACGATATGCCATCTTTTGTGAGTCTGCTTATCTTCGATAATCATTTCATAAAGAGTAATGTCTGTATCCCAGGAATCACAGTCTTCATCATATTCACGCTTAATGCCGACATAGTATTCAAGCTTTCTCATGACATCATCCTGGCCGGTTACCCAGTTCTCCCCATCTTCCCCTTCAAATCTTCCGACAGCTTCCTCAATTTCATTCCAAAGCGGCTCTGCTGCCAAGTACAAACCAGTTTCTTTTTCAATTGCAGTTGTTAAATCTTCTCTTCTCATCTTAACGACTCCTTTCAATATAGGATTTCCTTTGATATATATATAATAGCACAAAAAGGTATATTAGCCAATATACCGAATGACCAAAAACAAAAAGGTATATTAGCTAATATACCTGCAAAATGCACAAAAATAAAAATGAGACGATTTAGGGGAGAAAAGAAAGCACACCTTTTTATATAATACAGGCAGTAAAAGAGAAGGGAGGACCGTATGGGAGAAGTACATGAAGAAGCAGAAAATGATTATATGCTTGGAATGAAATATAAAGAAATAGCAGAAAAATACGGCATCAGCCTGAATACGGTCAAGTCCTGGAAGCAACGATACGGATGGGAAAGAGGCGGTGGAAAAAAGTATGCACACAAAAAGAAGAAAAAAGTGTGCACACAAAAAAAGAATGCATATACAGAAGAAGAAAAAGAATCACCTGAAGATGATGAGGCAATAGACAGAGACGAGCTTTTTTGCCAGTTTTATGCGAAATCTTTCAATGCAGTAAGAAGTTATATGCGTGTTTATCACTGCTCTTATCAGTCAGCGGCCGTTTCTGCACATAATAAGCTAAAAAATCCTAAAATCAAGGAACGCTTGGAAGAAATACGACGAGACAAGATGGAAAGGATGCTTCCAAAAGAAGAGGATGTAGCAGAACTGCAATCAAGAATTGCATTTGCGGACTTATCAGATGTTGTAAATGTATCGGCATATGGAATGAGCATTAAAAATCCGGATTTAATAGACTGGCAAACGGTAAAAGCCATAAAGAATACAGCACATGGAGTAGCTATTGAGCTGAAAGATTCTCAGAAAGCAATTGACTGGTTGGACAAGCATGGCTTTAAAGGCGAAGACGATGAAGAGGACAACGAAGGAGTAGTATTCCTACCACCAGTAAAGGAGGTTGACGAAGATGAGTGCTTCGTGGATGCCACAGCCGAAGCAGAAGATATTCATGGAAAGACCGGAGTATGAGGTTTTGTTCGGAGGAGCAGCAGGCGGCGGAAAGTCAGATTCCATGTTAGCGGAAGCGTTAAGACAGATAAACATACCAAATTACAGAGGAATTATATTCCGAGACACAGTGCCACAGCTTGAAGGATTAATTACAAGATCCTATGACTTGTACGGTAATCTGAAGGGGCAGCGCCCAAAATTTAATGAAAATAAAATGCGTTGGCAGTTTGAGTCCGGTGCAAAGATATTTTTTGGATACATGCAAAGAGAATCCGATCGCTTCAACTACCAAGGAAAAGCATACGATTTTATCGGATTTGACGAATTAACACATTTCTCCTTGACCCAGTACCAGTATATGATGTCTAGAAACAGACCGATGGGACCTGGCACAAGAGTATACATGAGAGCAACGGCGAATCCGGATGGAAAAGGGATGGCATGGGTTAAGCAGAGATTTGTAACGCCGGCACCTCCAAACACACGAATTGTAGAAAGGTACAGTGTATTAAATCCGCAGGGCGAGAAGATACAGCTTTCACGAGACAGGATATACATACCGGCCACAGTATTTGACAATAAAAAACTGTTAGAGAATGACCCTGACTATTTGGCAAACCTTGCAGCATTGCCAGAGGCAGAAAGAAATGCCCTGATGTATGGCTCATGGGACAGCTTTAGTGGACAGGTTTTCACAGAATTCAGAGATGACCCAAATCATTATAAAGACAGAATGTGGACGCATGTGATTGAGCCATTTCAAATACCGGACCACTGGAAGATATACCGGGGGTTCGACTTCGGATATGCAAAGCCGTATTCAGTAGGATGGTATGCAGTAGACACAAAGGGAAAGATATACCGGATAGCAGAGCTGTACGGTTGGAATGGAATTGCTAATCAGGGATTAAAAGAGCATCCGGTAGAACAGGCAAGAAAGATTCGAGAAGTCGAAGAAAACAATCCATTGCTGAAAGGTAAGAGGATTATAGGTGTAGCGGATCCGGCTATATTTGATGAGTCAAGAGGAGAATCTGTTGCCAGAATGATGGAGAGAAGTCCTAATTTTGTATATTTCCATGGCGGAGACCATGTCAGATTGCCGGGAAAGATGCAGTATCACTACAGGTTTGCCTTTGATGAAATGGGAGATTGTATGTTTCAAATATTTAATACATGCAGAAACTTTATCAGAACAATCCCAAACCTTACATATAGCGAGACAATTCCGGAAGATATTGACACAACAGAAGAAGACCATATCTATGATGAATGCAGATATGTGCTTATGGAGCACCCCATTGCTCCGAGAGGAAATGTATTACAAAAGAAACCTGCATTCGACCCACTAGATATGTTCAAAGGGCAAAAAAGAAGCCAAGGAGTACAGATATTAAATATTTAGGAGGATGAGAGATGGCTTATAAAAAAGGAAAAATAACAGAAGTTGCACCGGTGCAACAGGAAAAAGAACAGCAGGACACATTAATTCAGACGGAATCAGAAGAAAAAGAGATACCGGAAGAGCGGACGGTAGATGTGATCACGGACGACGATGTGAAAGAAGCAGCAGAAGTATTGAGAAAATATCATGCGGGAAAAAAGAACCTTGAAAATACAATTGTGGAAAATGAGGAATGGTGGAGATTAAGACATTGGGATTATGCGAGAAAAGAACAGGAAGAGGAAGCAGAGAAAAGGATAGAACCACGGTCGGCATGGCTTTTCAACGCACTTGCCAATAAGCATGCTGACATCATGGACAATTTTCCAGAAGCAAATGTGCTTCCACGAGAAAAGAATGATGAAAGAGCAGCCAAGGCTTTATCAGAAATCATACCGGTTATACTGGAACGAAATGAATTTGAAGAGACGTATTCAGATTGCGGATGGTATAAATTAAAAAATGGAACTTGTGTAACAGGCGTATTCTGGGATGGTTCGAAAGACAATGGATTAGGCGACATATCAATTAAAAATGTCGACATTATGAATCTTTTCTGGGAACCAGGAGTAAAAGATATTCAGAGGTCGAAGAATGTATTCTATGTATCCATGGAAGACGTAGAGGACATAAAGACTGCTTATCCAGATAAGGAGATAATGGCAGGTAGTGATATCAGTCTTACACAGTACATAAAGACGGATGCGGAAGATAATACAGAGAAGGTTGCGGTTGTAGACTGGTATTATAAAAAAACGATTGTACTTGAAGACAATAATGGATTGATTAAAAGAAAGAACGTGCTGCATTATTGCAAATTCTGCAATGGGAAAGTGCTCTATGCGACAGAAAACGACGAGGAATTAAAATATACAGGGCTGTATGATCATGGACTATATCCATTTGTGTTTGACGTATTGTTTCCAATCGAGAGCAGTGTCTGCGGATTTGGATATGTGGATGTCATGAAAGATACACAGGCATACATAGATAAGATGCAGCAGGGTATTCTTGAAAATGGATTGTCACTGGCAAAGCCAAGATGGGCGGTCAGAGACGATGTGGGGCTGAATGAAAATGATTTTTGCGATTTTTCAAAGTCACTTGTGCACTTTAGCGGAAACTTGGGAGAGGATGCGTTTCGACAGATCACATCGACACCGATGGCTGGCATTTATGAAACCATTTTGAATAATAAAATTGAAGAATTGAAGGATACGTCGGGAAATACAGCGGCAGCACAGGGACAGACCTCTAATGTTACTTCAGCGAGCGGAATTGCCAGCCTCCAGGAAGCGTCCGGCAAATTGTCTAGGGATGCAAACAGAGCAGATTATAGAGCATTTACTAAGATATGTTATCTGGTGATTGAGCTTATCAGACAGTTTTACGATGAGCCAAGGGAATTCAGAATTACCGGAGAAACCGGACAGACAGACTATGTGACGTTTGACAATAGCACATTAAAAGGACAGACAATGGATACCGGATTTGGACAGGCACAGTCAGAAAGAGTTCCAATTTTTGATGTAAAGGTTGTACCGGCAAAGCAGAGTGCATACACGAGGGAGACACAGAATCAGCTTGCATTACAATTCTATAACCTTGGATTTTTTAATCCGCAGAATGCAGAAATGACTATTGGATGTCTGGATATGATGGACTTTGACGGAAAAGACGAGGTGAAGCAGAGATTAAATAAATCCCAGACATATTACAATCTTTACTTACAGATGCAGCAGCAGGCTCTTGCGCTGGCACAGGCAGTAGATATGTCGAGCGGAGGAACAACGAATTATGCAGAAAGAATAGCGGGAAATGCACAGATTGCAATGCAGCAGGCAGAAGAACCTATGGCACAGAGCCAGTCGGTGCTTAACCGGAATAGCAATGGCTCATTAACAAGCCAGGCGGCGCATGCAACTAGAAACTCTACGTCAGTATAGGAGAAAGATATGCTTAAAGTCAGAGTGAGAGAAAAAGAAAACCTGATGGAAATAAAAATGGAAGGTCATGCTGACTATGCAGAAGCAGGAAAGGATATTGTATGCTCGGCATGCAGTATCCTTTTATTTACGCTTCTTGAGGAATTACAAAAGCAGCAGGCAGAAGGAAAAGTAAAGATTACAGTCTTGGAAATGGGAGAATCCGGGAGATGCAACGTGGAAATAACGGATTGGAGTAGAGAGACGGAAGTAGTGCTGGAAACGATATTGAATGGCTATAAAATCATTGAAAAAAATTTTCCAAAAAATATTTTATTTTTAGACGAAATTGGGGAGAAATAAATTTTTTGAATTGATATAGTACAAGTGGTTTAAGAAAACATGGCACTTCGGAAAGGACGAAAGTATGAGAAGAAAGTATTTTAATTTGCAGTTCTTTGCAGAAGGTGGGGCAGGCGCAGCTTCAACCGGAGCAGAAGGAGCAGCAGGACAGGCGGAAGGGCTCAACGCCGGAGCCACAGACGGTCGAACAGGTAACCAGGACGACGCTGGAACGTCGCAGGGTGCGACAACACCGGAAGACACAGAAAAGGCCTTCGAGGAACTGATTAAGGGCGATTACAGAGATGCATATCGAAAGCGTACAGAAGGAATCGTTAAGGACAGATTAAAAAAATCGAATGAAACAATCAGTAACTTGCAGAAACAGTATGATGCACTGACTCCAATCATGGGAGAGCTTGCTATGCGTTATGGTCTTGAAGCGGATGATGTAGAAGGGCTCGTAAGAGCAGTACAGCAGGACAATGCACTTCTGGAAGATGAAGCAGCAAGACATGGAATGTCCGTAGACCAGCTTCGGGAAGTAAACCGGGTAAAGTTGGAAAACAAGAAACTGACAGAAGCAATGGAACAGTTGGAGAAGAAAAAAGAAGGCGAGCAGATTTATGCACAGTGGACACAGCAGGCGGATGCATTAAGACAGAAGTATAACATGGACTTTAACCTTAATGAGGAACTTGCAAATCCAGACTTTACGGCAATTCTTAAAGTTGGTGGAAGTATTGAAGCTGCTTACATGGCCACACACCATGATGAAATTATGACATATGGAATGGCACAGGCGGCAGAGACAGCAAAAAACAATGTAGTAAAAAGCATCAATTCGAAGAGTGGAAGACCAATTGAAGGTGCAGCATCTTCCGGCTCACAAGGAACAGTGAAAGTAGATGTTAGAAAATTGACACCTGAACAGATGAGAGAATACGAGAAGAAAGTACTGGAAGGAGAACGTATTTCTTTCTCGTAATTCAGAAAGGAATTTATATGAAAATCAGAAATATCTTGCAGTTTTTTGCAAATCCGAACACTCAGACAACTGGTACATCCAGTCTGTCTGCAGAAAATAAAACATTTTACGAAAAGGAATTAATTGAAGAAGCATCCCCAGAATTGGTGCATGACCAGTTTGGAGATGATTATCCGATCCCTAAAAATGGTGGTAAACAGATTGAGTTCAGAAAGTATGACTCTTTGAAACCGGCGAATACACCACTTACAGAAGGTGTGACACCGGATGGAAATAGCTTAAGTGTAAGTACTGTAACAAGTACAGTAAAACAGTATGGAGATTACATCACAATTTCTGACGTGCTGGACCTTACAGCCATTGACAACAATGTTGTACAGGCTTCAAAAATATTAGGTGCTCAGGCGGGCTTGACATTGGACAATGTCACAAGAGACGTTATAGCCGGCGGCACAAACGTATTAATTGTCGGAAACAGAGCAACAAGAGATAAGTTAACAGCCGCAGATACATTGACACCGGAAATCTTCTTCCGTGCCGCATCTATGCTGGAAGCAATGAATGCTCCAAAAATTCAGAACTCTTATGTAGCTATCATTCATCCATACGCAGCCTATGACCTTATGCGCAGCGAGGAATGGATTGACACACATAAATATGCAGCATCAGAAGCAATTTTTAAAGGAGAAATCGGAAAGATTGCAAATGTACGTTTTGTATCTACTTCAAATGCAAAGATTTGGAAAGGCGCAGGATGCCCGACAGACCTTGCAGTATTTGGAACGTTAGTACTTGGAGGACATGCGTATGCAAAGACCCGTATTGATGGCGGAGCATTACAGATGATTATCAAGCCGGCAGGTGCAGGTGATGACCCATTGAACCAGCGCTCAACGGTTGGATGGAAAGCAATGAAAACGGCAGAACGTCTGATAGAACAGTATATGATTCGTATTGAATCAACATCAAAATTCAGCGGAAGCGTAGAGGCAAACTAGGAGGCAACTGTATGGGAACAAAAACAGAAGGAACGAAAGTAGCAGAAGAAACGAAAGTAGTAGAAGAAACGAAAGTAGTAGAAGAAACGAAAGTAGCAGAAGAAACAGTAGAAGAAGTGGATCCATGGAAAGAGGAAGTTAAGTTCATGGCACCACTGGATGGTGAAAAAGGAGACATTTTTGTAGCTTTAAATGGACATAATTACAGAATTAAAAGAGGGGAAGAGGTAACCATTCCGAAACCAATCTTTGAAGTTCTGAAGAACAGCACAGAAATGGACCAGCTTGCAATGAGAAGACAGCAGGAACTTATTGCAAAAGGAAAGGCTTTTAACTAATAAGAGATTCCATTAAAACGAGGAGAGGCACAGCGTTGTTGTGCCTCTTTTTTAGAAGGAGAGAGACATGAAGGTAAATGAAGCAATAACAAAGGTGGATGACCTGGAACCAAATACTTATGAGGACAACGAAAAGTTAGATTGGCTTACAGAATTGGATAAAAGAATTGCTATTGAGATACTGAATGTAAGAGAGCGTGAAGAGGATGTAGTGGTAGAACCTTATACAGAAGCTGATATGGATAAGGTTCTTCTTGTATCTGCCCCATATGACAGCTTATACGTTCAGTGGCTTATGAGCCAGATTGATTATTATAACAATGAAATGGACAGATACGCAAATTCAGCAGCTATGTTTAATCAGAAATATCAGGATTTTGCTAATTACTGGTACCGGACACATAAAAGCTCTTTAAGGGCAACGATGTATTAGAGAGGTGACATATGAGATTACCGAAACTTCAAAGTACAAGGTCTGAAACCAAAGTACTTAGCGCATTTGGTGGCTACAATGCCAATGAAAGAATACAGGATGGGGAATTTTCGGATATGAAAAATATGACAGCGGATTACTATCCGATATTGTCTCCGAGAATACCAAGAGGAAAATTGAGAGACCTTACAGACTGCAAAGGTCTGTATGGTACGGATAAGCTGGTATGGGTCACAGAGAATAAACTGTACTATAACCAGTCAGAAGCGTGTGATTTAAAGGAATCATGCAAGGATAAGGAAAGAACATTTGTAAGAATGGGAGCATATTTGTGTGTCTTCCCGGACAAGGTTATGTACAACGTATATGACCAAACATTAACAGATATGGAAAATAAGGTAACCACCACAACAAAGCCATCCTTTACGCTTTGCAAGATGGACGGAACGGTATTTCCTGAAAAGAAAACATATACCGGTGATACAGAACCGGATAAAACCCAATATGAATACTGGATAGATACTTCTGAAAATACAGTTGTAATGAAAATATGGAGTGAAAACTCTGCAGCATGGGTATCTGTAGGAACAACCTATGTAAAGATACAGTCACCCGGTATAGGAAAAGGCTTTAAAGAATATGATGCTGCTACATTTAGTGGAGTAGATAAAAGGGCAGAGATTTATAACAATTATGACTTTAATACATCCAATATTCTGTATGGTTGTGGGGATGATTATGTAATTGTGATAGGTCTGATTAATAAAGTATTTACGAACAGTGAGAATATAACCATCTCAAGGACAGTTCCGGATATGGATTTTGTAACTGAGATGGATAACCGGTTGTGGGGGTGTTCTTCTGCAAATCATGAAATATATGCTTGCAAGCTGGGAGATCCAAAGAACTGGAGATGTTATATGGGCCTGTCATCTGACAGCTACGCAGTAACGGTGGGTTCGGAAGGGAATTTTACCGGCTCAATATCTTATTACGGCAGTGTGCTCTTTTTTAAAGAGGGAGGCGTGCATAAAGTATTTGGTGATAAACCGAGTAATTATGAACTGTCATGGAAACCTATGCGTGGTGTTCAGCTGGGTTCGGAAAAGAGCCTGATTGTATTAAATGAGGTTTTATATTACAAAAGCCGGGACGGCATATGTGCTTATAGCGGAAGCACACCAAGCAAGATTTCAGGAAATCTTGGTAAAGAGATGTATTATGACGCAGTTGCCGGTGGTTACCGTGATAAATACTATGTTTGCATGAGAGATGAGCTTAGTAATTACTGGACGTATGTGTATGACATTACAAAAGGGATATGGACAAAAGAAGATGAAGGAATTAAGAAAGCCTTTGCATATTCAGATGGCGGTCTGTATTTCTTAGATGAAAATAACTCCATATGGGTAATTAATTATGAACAGATATTTATGCCAATAGCTCCGATGGATGACCGGTTTGGAGAACAGTATATGTATCCGGGCGAGTGGTATCCTGGAGAAATTCCAGTTGGAGAGGAAGAAGAAAAACAGGAATGGTATGCAGTGACTGGAGATATGGGTCTTGACTCTATTTATAACAAATATATCAGAGAGCTGGTTATCCGGCTTGAGATAGAAGCAGATGCATATTTCAAGATAGAGATAATGTATGATTCGGAAAACTGGCAAAAGGTGATGGAATATACAGGAACAAAAAAACGGTCATACCAGGTGCCGGTTCGAATAAAACGATGCGACCATTTCAAGCTGAGGTTATCCGGAAAAGGCGCAGTTAAAGTATATTCGATAGCACAGATGATACAGGAAGGAAGTGCAGTAAGTGGCTAAATTTGATTATCCAAATGTAGATGTAGAGAACATGTCAAATGAACAGAATATAGAGAGCTTAAAGAGCTTTCTATATAACCTTTCAGACACACTGAATTATTCATTAAATCAGGTAGATGCAAGGATATCGGCAATAGAAGAATCAATAGGAGGTAAGGACAATGGGGAATCATAAAAACTGGGAGGAAGTAATATCTGACGGGACACGAACAGCACAGACGAATCTTGATAACCATCTGAACAATAAGGTGGGTGACTATCAGGAATCGCAGAATGTGCAGGATGCTTATAAAAATTATACAGATACACAGAATGCAAAGCCGGGTGACTATAACAGCAAGTATCAGGGTGCAATCGACACGATATTGAATAGAATTCAGAATAAGAAGCCATTTTCATACGATTTCAATGCAGACCCATTATACCAACAGTATAAGGAGCAGTATGCTAATCTGGGAAAACAGGCAATGCTTGATACAACATCACAGGCAGCAGCATTATCCGGAGGATATGGCAATAGTTATGGAGCAACAGCAGGCTCTCAGGCATACCAGGCATATCTTGGAAAGCTGAATGATATTATTCCGGATCTTTATGGACAGGCATTAGATAAATACAATGCAGACCTCACCAATATGTATAATGAGTATTCCGCACTTGGACAGGCGGAAGATAGAGCGTATGGACAGTATCAGGACAGATACCAGAACTGGCAGAACGATACCAGCAACGCACTGAATGCTTATAATATCCTTCATGGTAATGATTTTGGAGAATATCAGCAGAGAGTTAGTAACTGGCAGAATGACAGGGATTATTTATTCAATGCGCTTCAGAATTCACAGACGAATGATAAATATCTCAATGACTACAATTATCAGGTAGACAGAGATAATGTGGCAGATGACCAGTGGCAGCAGCAGTTCGACTACCAGAAGCTAAGAGACCAGGTAGCGGATGACCAGTGGGCGAAGGAATTTGCATTATCGCAGGCGAGAGCGGCAAAGAGCGGTTCTAAAAAGAGCAGTGGTAAAAGCTCTTCCAGCTCATCAGGAAAAGGAACAAACCCGGCAAAGAGCGGAACGATAAGTAGTGATTATTATAATTACTTAAAAGGACAGGCAGCTTCACAGGGAAGCTCGTATGCAGACAGTTTATATAAGGCAGGAATTATAGATGAAGGAATCTGGAATCAGCTCTATGATGACCTTGGATTTGATGCGCCGACAGCTAGAAATGCAACAAGTACATTAGCTGGGGGAAGTTCTACGCCTAGCTTGAGTGGATTCCTTAATAACAAAAAGAAGAAAAAGTAGGGGGTAACAACATGGCTGATAGATTATCTTTGGAAGAATTAAAGAAAAAAAGACAGGAAGGTGCACAGCACAGTACAGAAAGAAAAGTAAATGTGCGAAGCAATACAACACAGAGAAATGAAGCGGATGGTGAAAGAAAAAGCATTGAGCAGCTCCGAGAAGAAAGAATGAACAGAGGAGCTGCACCAAGCACAACCGCTTTTAACAATATGATGGCTAGACACCAGCAGGAAAAACCTGCTGGCTTTGACTATGCATTAGAAAAGGCACGAAATACGGTAAATACTACGACAAAAGCAATGTCAAGGAATGGAAGTGCCCTGCAGGGAGCATTAGATATTGCAAAGAGGGAAAGAGAAAACAAAAAGAAATTAGAAGGATATGAGCCGGTATATGATAGCAGCAATGAAGATAAGACAATGGCAAGCAGAAGTCGTGAAAAGAATACGCCGGTAGGATATAAGAATAAAGAGACCGGAGAGACTATGACGGTGGAAGAGTATAAGAATGCAAAAGCAACGGTAAGCACCAAGGAAAATAGAGGGGCGGCAGTAAGTTCCTTCAAAGGTGCTAAAAAGCGTGCAATGGAGGAAGCATTACAGCAGCAGGCGGACACTTCCTGGATGCCGGAGAAAGAGCCTGAGACAACAAAAGAATATGCAGATTACATAGATAAGTATTATCAGAGTTTATCTGACCCGGAGCTTGCAAGCATTTCTGATGAAGAATTATCAGCAAAGATTACAAGTGCGAAGGATGAAAAAACAGGAAACAAAGATAAACTTAAGAATTATGAACCGGTATACGGTAGTTTTGATAATCCAGTACTTGCAAGAAACATTTCCAAGGATACAAAACTCGCAGGATACAGGAATAGATTGACTGGAGAAACCATGTCTGTAGAAGAACATGATGCACTGGAAGGCTATGCAACGATTGATGATAAGTATGAAAATGAGCAGAGTTTAAGAAAAAGTCAGAAGGTAATTAAGAGATGGGCAGAGGATTATGCAAGACTTACCCCGGAACAGGAGCAGGCTGTCATGCAGATGTATATTACAGACCATGACGAGGAGGAAGCAACAGAGCAGGAACAGTCTATAAGAGATACAATTGGAAGCAGAGACCCATTCGAATTAGAAAAGGCATACAACAGTGCAAAAGAAAACTTGGAAAGCCAGGGAATCAACGCTGATGATATGGAAGAATACTATTCCTGGATTCATAATCGTCAGATTGATACAAAGAAACGGAAGGAACTGGAAGAGGAAACAAAGCAGGAAGGATTAAAAGGATTTCTTATTAATGTAAAGGAGTCCGCTATATCGGTAGGAGATTCACTACTTACAGTAGCAGATTTGGCAGACCAGTTGGGTCATTCTGCAAAGAACTATTTCGGAGGAGATGAAGGATATACACCTTATGACCCGTATTCCGCTCGATTCACACAGTCGAGAAACCGAAGAAGAGAAGCAGTATCAAATGACATTAATTCCACAACAGGAAAGTTTACATATGATGTTGGAATGAGTATGGCAGATTCAGCCGCAGCCATGGCAACAGGAAGTGAACCGATTTCTCTTGGAATCATGGCGGCAAGTGCCGGCTCCCAGGCATATGTGGATGCATCCGAGCGTGGTGTAGACACGAATAAAGCGGCAGCTATTGGAATTGCCAATGCAGCAGCAGAGGCAGGATTTGAAAAGTTGAGTTTAGACCATTTATATGGCATGGTGGAGAATCCGACTAAAACAACAGTTAAGAAAAAGATATTGGACTGGGCTGTCCAGTCTGGAATTGAGGGTAGTGAGGAAGTATTTACCGATTTTGCGGATGAAGCAGCAGACCGCATGATTAATGGCGGATTATCTGAATATAGCACAAACGTAAAAGAATATATGAAAAATGGAATGTCAGAAGACGAAGCAAAAGCAGCGGCTAATGAGCAGTTCTGGAACCAGGTAGGGCAGGACTTCGTAGCCGGTGCTATTTCCGGTGCTGTATTTGGTGGAGTCGCAAATACTGTGAACTCTGTACAGTATCATAAAATGGGAAAGACAATTAACCAGGATAATACAATGAGAGACACTATCCTGGAAACAGCAGAACAGATGCCGGAGAATTCTACTGCAAAGCAGATTGCGGATACAGTAAAAGCGGATAATATTACAGATTCACAGATGAGCCAGATTATAGAGTCCATGGCAAATAGTGAAGACGTAAATCTGGACAAGGTTATCACAGAGGGATTTGTCAGAAAAGGAGCTGAACAGGAACAGGCACAGCAGCAGGCTCAGAAGCTGATAAATGATACTGTAGATAACAGTAACACAAAGGAAGAGAATGCTACAAATAAAGTAGCAGACAGAATGGTAAATGCAGAAGGTATTACCGCAGAAAATCAGAAAGTTGCACCGGTGCAACAGTATAGCCGGAATCAGACCGGAGTAACAGAGGCAGTAAATAAGAATACCGGAAAACAGAACATTGTAGTAGAGATAGCAGAAAGCACACCGGAGAAAACTATGGTGAAGTTGTCAGATGGAAGCATTGTTGACTATAAGACGGTGGAAATAAACAATCCTACTATGAGAAATTTATATAACTTTGCTGCAACATTTGATGATACCAAGGCTGCCAATGCAGTTATTGAAAATTACAATGGGGAAAGTATGCCTACATACCTGGAATCAGCAGCCGTATTTTACAATGCCGGAAAACTGGGTAAAACGTCATATGAAAGTATTATGAATAATCCGATAAATGCAAGAATTGTAAGTGAAATGTCACCATCAACATTGCTGGAAATGTATTATCTCGGAGAAAACAGCAGAAGTCCGTTATCACAGAATTCCAATGTGCAGCAGGCTGTGAAGATGGGAACCGGCTCTGTAATCGATAACAGACTGGATAAATCTGACAATCGCATGAAATCGGTTGTGGAAATGGTAGCAAAGAAAACCGGGCTTGATATTGAATTGAATGATGAACTGGAACACGGAGAAAATGGTAACTTCCAGAAAGCATTATCAAGAATAGCATTAGCCAAGACCACCGGAAAGGGGAACGCCACTAATGAATACACGACACTTGTGCATGAATTAGGCGAATTCTCAGAGGCATATAATCATGAAGGTATGCAGAAAGTAGTAGATACGGTATTGAATTATGTTGTAACGAAAGAAGGAGCTGCTTACCTTACAAATACTATTGAACAGTATCATAAGGCATATAAGACGGTAGAAAAAGGAAAGACCTATGAAGATTCTGCTAATGAGTATGTATTTGATTATGTGGCAGGACTGTTTGCTGACCAGAAGGGAGTGGAAGCGTTTTCCAAGTATATGTCAGAGAATATGACAGAGAGCCAGCATAAGAGCATCCTTAAAACGATTGCAGATTTCTTTAAGGGAGTATATGACAAGATTACATCATATTTGAATGACCATGTATTATCCTGCACAGCCAAGAAAGCACTGAGAGCAGATGCAATTGAGGCACAGGAAATAAGAGATATGTTCCTGGACGAGTTGACAAAAGCACAAGAGAATTACAAGCAGGGAAATGCAACAGCAGAAGAGAGCGAACATTATTCCATAAAAGTTATACCGGCTGATTACCTGAATGAAAAAATGGAAAAACTTGCAGAAACAATCGAAGAAAAATATGGGATAGATACATATTATAACCACAGCAGAATATCAGATTATTCTAACTATATAGAATTGCTCAACGAAGATGGGGATACCATGGCTAAAATCAGGGTATCTGATCATACAAATAATGAACAACATGATGAAGCAATGGATATCAGGGTAAATGATGGAAGAAACTGGAGCTATATTAAGAAAGAAATTCTGTCATTTGTAAAGGACTTTGTAGAGCAGCACGACATTAAGACATTTGTGGATGATGAAAACTGGGTAAGAGAAGGGGAAAGTGATACCAGATATTATAAATATGACCACTGGTATGAAAACGGAAGAGATAAATACGATAGCTTTATATTTCAGAACGGAAATAAAGTAGGAAAAAACATAGGAATAAACAAAAAAGTAGATCAGATTTTTACAACAAGAAATGCGGATGGAACATATCTTGTTAGGGCATTAAATAAGGGGATAGAAATCTTATACGAAAATAAAGCTGCAACAAAATCTGAAATAGAGAAAGTATTCGGAACAAGAGTAGCCGAGGCTCTCGCACCAGATGATAACGATTATAGACATCAAATCTCAGGAAATAAATACTTGGAACTGGGTGGACCAGAGACTATAAGAGGTATTTCAAAAAATGAAGACATAAGGCACAGTATTAATGTCGATGAAAAAACATTTGCGGAGGAATATGATAAATGGGATAAGAAAAATTATAAAAAAGAATTCGTATTTAGAAATGAATCATTTGCATTAAAGAAAATAGGAATAAATATAGAAAAAATTACATTTGATGGTGTCAAAATTTTAAAAATTCTAAAAAAACATCGACAAATGACAGATGAAATTATAAAAAAAATACCACAGGTTATCAATAATCCGATTATAATTTTACAATCAAAAAAGTCAAATTCTAGAGTTGTTTTGTCTGGTGAATTATATGATACAGAGAATAACCCGGTTGTAGTTATCCTGGAGTTGGATGTGAAAGGAAAAGGCGGAATCAAACTTGACGAAATAAAAGTGGTTAGTGCATACGGCAAAGAGAGTATGCAAAATCTAATAGACAGCAGTAGAGTTCAATATATCTCTAAAGACAAAGAAAAAACCAGTAGATGGATAAAACGTACTAGGCTCCAATTGCCGTTCGGTTTAACAACTACCGGTTATACTGATAGTATAGCACAGAATCAGAAAAATACAACACACTTTTCTCTTGATGTAGATTCTGAAGGAAGAAAATTATCAGAAGAGCAGAAAAAATATTTTGAGAATTCGACTGTAAGGGATGACAATGGAAATCTTCTCCCTATGTATCATGGTACACCAAATGGAGATTTTACGGTTTTTAAAAACGATATACAGTTTTTTACTCCAAATAGATGGTATGCAGATTTTTACCAGGAGCCAAGTGCGAGTTCAAGAAAAGCGGGAAAGACAGTTACAAATAAAAAAACATATGAAGTATATTTAAATATTACTAAACCTTTTGATATAAGAAATCCGGAAACGAAGGAAATATTTATTAATGATTATGTAAAAGGAGGATATGCATTAGGAATCAATCCATATGAAGAATATAAGGATACTACAAATAGTGGACTCCCATCGTGGGAAGAAGCAGATAATATATATGAGTTCCTTGAGGATAATGATTTGCTGGATGAATATGACGGCATTATTGTGGATGAAGGTGGATTTCCGGGAGAAGATGGAAAGATAGTGCAAAGGGGAATAAGCTATGTCACGTTTAGTCAGAACCAAATTAAAAACGTAGATAATAAAAAGCCGACAGCGGACCCGGACATCAGACATTCAGTGGACATTGACGAAGACCTCATGGCAATCCTGGAAGAGGAGTATTCCGATACAGAAAAAGAAATGGGTTCTATTATTGAAGATGGCTTTAAAGCACTTGAAAATGTGAGCATTGACGATAAGACAATGCGTAAGATAGCATCTGAGGTAAAACAGGAATACAAGAGTACCTATAATGCCAAGGAACTGGCTGATAATCTGACTAAGGTATTTGCGTATTTAAAAGATACAAAGAATGTTTCGTATGAGGATATGGTAAGAATCGTACAGGAAATTGCTATGCCGGTTATCGAAGAAAGTACAGATGTGGATAGTGTGGAAGCAGATGTGTATAACTCTTTCCGGAAAACATTGAGAGGGCAGAAAATCAGATTGAATGAAGCCCAGAAGAAAGAAGTAGCACATTATTATGACAGCTATGATAAATTCCGGAAGATGAATTTCGGAAACATTACTTTCTCGGAGGACGGTATGTACTTGGATTCCTTATGGGATGAGCTGTGCCAGAGCTCCAATTACATATTGGATATGGATACTGCAGTAAATGACCAGCCGATAGCATTGATTGATGCTATGAATGAGATGAAACCGGCAAAGCATAATATCTTTGGAATGAATAAGCAGCAGGCAGCATATGACCTTGCATTAGACATTTACCGGAGATTCTTTGTAGAGCAGAGCACGGATGCAGCAAATAAAAAGGTGCTGGCGGAAACCCAGAAGCTGATTGCAAAGCAGCAGGAATACAGAAAGAATCTGAATGCAGAATACCGTGAAAGATTCGAAAAACTGAAAGAGCAGGAAAAGACCAGACGAGACAGCCTGAAACAGAAGTATGAGAGGGAACTGGATGAACAGAGAAGAGAACTCAGCTCGGCTATGGCCTATCGTGATGCAAAGGCAGAAACGGAAATCAGAAAGAAAATAAAGTCATACGAAGCAAAGCTGGCAAAGGTGAAACAGCAGAGCAACGACAAGTATATGAAGCTGAAAGCGGCGCAGTCAGAGAATCGTACGGCGAAGAGAAATATCGAGGAGCGGAGAAGATACCGGGAACGTATCAGAAAAAATGCACAGGGAATTGTAACTGCATTTAATCAGAATACAGATAAGAATCATGTGCCGGATGCATTAAAGAAAACGGTTGCAGATTTCATTGATGCGATAGACTTCACGACAGATCGGACGAATCCAAATAGTGTTGATTCACTGAAATGGTACAATGCTTTAAGCCAGATGCAGCTTAAGTTATCTAGCGAGAGAGAAGCCATTGCCGGAGAGTATGAGGATATCTATAATGCTCTTATGGATGGCAATTCCGGAGACAGGAAGACAAGCTCACTGCTAGATGATATTTCAGACTTTCTGAACAATAATGAGGGTGTACGAATTTCGGACATGGATATGAATGGTCTGAGATATCTGGACAGACTGGTATCCGGATTAAAGAGAGCCATTACCAGCGTAAACCAGTTATATGTAAATGAACGTGCACAGAACGTGGAAGAACTTGGAGACAACACAATTGAAGAGCTGAAAACAAAGAAGGATAAGAAAGTATGGAATAATGATACATTAATGGGAAAGGCAATTAATAAAGCAGAAAATATGCTGGATGCCAACATGCTGGACCCAAGGTCATACTTCTACAGAATGGGAGATTCTGCACTTAGTATCTATAAAGGATTGCGTAAGGGACTGAATACCAGAACGGAAAAGATTGCAGAAGCACAGGATTATATGCAGTCTCAGTTTGGAAAGATTGCCGAGGAATGCGGACTTACTGAAAAACAGTTAAAGTATGAAATGAAGAAATGGACCGGAAGGGATGCGGAAGTTCATAAGTTTGATTTTGACAATAAAAAGTTGCGGATGACAACAGCACAGATGATGGGGCTGTATGAACTTAAGAACAGAGAGCAGGCAAAAGAACATATCAAGTATGGTGGAGTAATAACAACAACCAAAGCTGGAACAAAGGTATATCGGAATTCTGAGGGAATCCGGCTTACCGAATACGAAGTTGGAAAGATATGCGAGGAGCTTACTCCGGAGCAGAAGAAAGTGGCGGATTCTATGCAGCAGTTTATGCAGAATAGATGCTCTGCATGGGGTAATGCTACCACAATGCAGATGTATGGATACAGAAGATTCGGTGGACAGCATTATTATCCTATTAAGACATCCGGAAATACTGTAGATACAAAGGATCAGACTTCATACTGGGGAGTAAAAAATCAGGGATTCACTAAGAAGACTATGAAAAATGCGAGAAATGCTATCGTGGTGGATGATATCTTTGATGTATTTACGAAGCATGTAACAGATATGGCAAGTTACGGAAGCTATACAGCGGCACTGTCAGATGCTATGAAGTGGTTTAATTACAGACAAAAAGCAGGACTGGATGAACATATGTCAGAGGATGAAATGCTGGATATTCTGAATTCCAAGACATCCGTTAAGGCACAGATAGAAAGGGCTTATGGAAAAGAATACCAGGAATACTTTAAAAAACTGGTGCAGGATATTAATGCAGAAGGAACAGGGGATGTCCAGGTCAAGTTTGTGGATGAATTGGTTGGAAATATGAAGGCTGCATCTGTAGCAGCAAATATCAGGGTAGCAATACAGCAGCCAACAGCTTATTTCCGTGCAATGGCAGTGATGAATTCCAAGTATCTTTTAAAAGCATTGACCATGAAACCTGCAGTGCATGAGGTACAGGAAAAAGCACCTATTGCAAAGTGGAAGTCCTGGGGATATTTTGAAACATCAATTGGTCAGTCTATGAAAGAGGTTATTACGGACCAGCATACCTTTAAAGAGGGATTGCAGGAAAAATCCATGATTCTTGCTCAACAGGCAGATGATATTACATGGGGTGTACTGTGGAATGCAGTAAAACAGGAGACAAAGGCACTGCATCCGGATATAGACGTAAATTCCAAAGAGTTTACAGATTTATGTGTAGACAGATACGATGAACTAATCGACCAGACACAGGTAGTAGACTCTGTATTGCACCGGTCACAGATTATGCGAAGCAACAATGGCTTACATAAAATGGCAACGTCGTTCATGGCAGAGCCTACGAAGTCTTACAATATGCTGGCAAATGCATTGAGGGATTGGTATGAGATGCCGGGTAAATGGAATGCCGGAAGTAAAAGATTCTTTAAACAGACATTGAAAGCATATATTATTACAAATGTTGTGAATGCAGCAGCACAGTCCTTTATGGATGCATTCAGGGACAAGAAGGATGATGATACTACATACTGGGAGAGATGGCTTGATGATTACAAAGACAATGTAGTAGACAACCTGAATCCAGTTCAGTTAATTCCATACATGAAAGATATTCTTTCTATAGCACAGGGATATGATGTAAACAGACTGGATATGCAGGGGCTGTCAAAACTGTTTGCCGGAGTAAGGAATGTGCAGAAATATGCGACAGATGCAGACTACAGAGAAAATCATACCTGGTTAGAAGCGGCTGAGTCTTTAATGAGCGGAATTTCTTCTGTAACGGGTATTCCAATTTACAATGTGGAAAGAGATTTCAAAGCAATCTATAATACTACAACTGGAAAATATCTGGGAGGAATCAAGAGAAAGAATAGCAGACAGTATGAGAGAATGCTGGATGCATACCTTTCCGAAGATAATGCAGCATATAAAGAGATAGAAGGAGAACTGAAAGAAAAGGGACTGGAGAAAAAGGAAATTACATCCAAGGTGAAAAAAGAGATGAAGGATGGTTATCTTGCTGGAGATATATCAGAGAAAGAAGCCAAGAAGTTCCTTAGAGAGAAAGCTGGACAGAGTGATGAGGAGATATGGTGCACCCTGGAAGAATGGAACTACGGTGAAACATATCAGAGGCTATATGATGCAATTGACAATTCTATAAACAAGGGAGCAGACAGAGAGGCTATCTTTGACTACATAAGTGAAGCAAAAAGTAAAGGCGGGAAAGAAAATAAAGATATCAGTGGAGTTGTAACAAGAGAATATAAAAAGAAATACCTTAAGGCAAAGGAAAAAGGTAAATATGCTGATATGAAGAACCTGCTTATCTCAATCTATATGCACCTTGGATATACGAATGCAGAAGCAAATAAAAAAATCGAAGAATGGTCAAAAAAGAAGACGAAATAGGGGAGAAATCCCCTATTTCTTTTTTATATAATGAGGGCGAAGGAGGTTATCTATGAGGAATAATATCGTAAATAATATGCGACTTGACCTGGATCATGAACGGACACGCCCCCGGATTTCTGTAAGACAGGGAGATACAAAGACAAGAAGCCTGCATTTTACACTTATGCAGAGCGGAAAGATATACGACTTGTCGGATGTATTAGTGGCGGCAGTAAGCATCGTGAAGCCAGATGGTAAAGTTTGCTACAACGATTGTGTAATAGATGGCTCTGAGATACAGTACGAAGTCACGACACAGACCATTAATGTGTTGGGCGAATGTATTGGACAGATAGAGCTGTCTATGCAGGATGGGGCAGTTATTACTTCGCCGGAGTTTGTAATCTATGTATATAACAAGATTCTGGACCCGAATATCATTGAATCTCAAAATGAATACAAATCATTGGTGCAGCAGGTTGCTCAGGCAGAAGACTATTGCAACCAGGCAGAACAGTACAAGACACTTTCGGAGAACGCAGAGAGGAATATATCTGCTATGGAAAGCGGATTTACCGAGAAAGCAACAGCTCTTGAGGAGTATCAGAATGAGATATCAGGTATGCAGGAAACACTGAGGCAGCAGGCAGATGATGCAATAACTTTAATAAACCAGTCAGTAACAGAAGCTAGTGGATATGCAGATGAAACGAAGAACAGTGCCGCAGGAGCGGCAAGCAGTGCCGCAGGAGCGGCCGGAAGTGCAACGGAAGCGGCAAACAGTGCGAAAGGAGCGGCAAGCAGTGCAACAGGAGCAGCGAACAGTGCGACAGATGCTAGTGGATATGCAGATGAAGCGAAGAACAGTGCCGCAGGAGCGGCCGGAAGTGCAACGGAAGCAGCAAACAGTGCGAAAGGAGCAGCGAGTAGTGCAACGGAAGCAAAAAATTACGCTACCGGAGATAAAAACTCAGCAAAGGTTTATTATGAAAAAACACTAGAATTATTTAATAGTCTTCAGAATGTAATAGATTCGATAGGCTATCCGAAAGGAGTATAAAATGGCGTATGAAAAAATAAATTGGAAGAATTATCCAGATAAAACCACACTGATATCAGCGGAAAATTTAAATCATATGGATGAGGGAATCTATGATTTAGACCAAAATAAAATATCGAACGATAAAATAACACAGAGAGAAAATATAACGCAGGAAGGATATGTACTTGATGGAAGGGAAAAAAATCCAAATGAAGAGGGTACACTTGCCAAACAGCTTGTAGACTTTAAGAAAAAAGCAATTACAACAGATAACATTAAGCAGCAGACGGTTAGCAGTGCGGCAGTTGCAGATACGGCAAAAAGTACGACATGGAAAGGAATAATTGGCAAACCTGCAACATATCCACCTAGTTCGCATTCACACGATTATCTTCCAAACAATCCACCTTGTATAGAGATATTTGGGCAGGCAGGTGTACCATTTATTGATTTCCACTATGGTGGAAGTTCAGCAGATTATACAAGTCGTTTAATTGATGCAAGTTCAACTTTTAACTATTTAACAAACAGTGGAATCCATCAGTTTTGCAATGGAAGTGGTAGCCAAGTTGCAAGGATACAATCGAATGGAACATTTGGAGCATTAAGAGGTGGAACTGCAATAGTAGGAAGTGCAATTTATTGTCAAGCAGACTGGAGTGGAAGCTCTTATGCACCTGTTTATGGTACATCATTTACAAATCCTTCCTCTAAATTAGTAAAGGAAAACGTTGTAGATATGTCAGAAGAGGAAGCAAAGAAGATTCTTCAATTAAAACCGGTAGATTTTGATTACATTGAAGCATACGGTGGTGAAAAAAATCAGCATGGTTTAATTGCCGAAGATACATTAGGTATTATTCCTTCCTGCGTGACGATACCGGAAGACTATTCAGAGAAAGAGTTTGATGCTGAGAAGGGAATTCGAAATAAGGTATTAGCAATTGATTATTCGAAATTGGTTCCATATCTTATTAAGATAGTGCAGATACAGCAGGAAGAAATTGAAAAATTGAAAGAAGCAATGAACAAAGAAGGAGGAAAATAGCATGAACAACAACACAATCAAAGCAATCATAACAGCAGTAACGGGGTTCTTATCATCCCTGCTCGGTATCTTGTATGTACCGGTATTGTTATTGGTGGCATGCAACATTATTGACTATGCAACAGGTATTTTCGCATCAAAGTATCGTAACCAGAGAGTAGATTCCTATAAGGGATTCCGGGGAATTGCAAAGAAGATTTCCATGTGGCTTCTGGTAGTGGTTGGAGCCATTGTTGACCAGTTACTGAAGTATGCTGCTGCCACAATCGGAATCACAATGCCAATAACATTTCTTATAGCGTGCGTAGTAGCCATATGGATTATATGTAATGAAATCATCAGTATTCTGGAGAATATCAAGGATATAGGTGCACCTGTTCCGCCATTTTTATTACCTTTGTTGAAAAATCTGAAATCGCAGGTGGAAGAGGTTGCAAAGACAGAAGAGAAGGAGGAAGAATAGAGATGAAAAAGTATGTGGGAACAAAAATCATTGAAGCAAAGGAAATGAACCTGGGTGATTATAACAATTACCGTGGGTGGAAAATACCGGAAAATGAGAACCCGAAGAAAGAAGGGTATATGGTAAAATATCCGGATGGATATGAAAGCTGGTCCCCTAAAGAAATCTTTGAAGATGCATACCGGAAATATGACGAAAGCAAACTGCCGGCAACATCTGTATTAATGCAGAGCAATGACTATAAGGGGAGATTTAAAGCAGAATACAAACAGCTTGATATCAGATACAAAGGATTAGAGGCAATGCTTAAAAAGTGGGATGCCGGAGAACTGAATTTTACCCCTACTTGTCCAAGAAATATTTATAATATACAGATTAGAGCAATGGAAGAGTATCTGACAGTTCTTGAAACAAGAGCCATTATGGAAAAAATTGACTTAGACTAAAGAAAGAAGGGATATAAAATGAAAATTGGATTAAATGCAGGACATACACTTTCCGGAGCCGGAAGTGGAACAATTGGAGTTATTTCAGAGAGTACAGAAACAAGAAGAGTCTGCAATAGATTGACAGAGCTTCTTACAACAGCGGGGGTGCAGGTGGTACCATGCACAGTAGATTCCGCACCAACACAGGCGGCATATTTACAGAAAGTAGTAGCAATGGCAAATGCAACTGACCTTGATTATTTTATCAGTGTTCATTTCAACAATGATGCTGCAAGAGCAGGGCATGGAGTAGAGGCGTATACATACAAGGGCAGACAGTATCCGGACGCTATAGAGGTGTGCGAATACATTGCAGCACTTGGATTTACGAACCGTGGTGTAAAAGCCGGAAGTGGATTATATGTTATCCGCAAAACAAAGGCAAAGGCAATGCTTATTGAGGTTTGCTTTGTGAATAATCCGGATGCAGCACTGTATGAACAGAAGTTTGAAGAGGTATGCAGAGCAATCGCATACGCTTTATCTGATTATGTGGCGGCTGAATCGAAGCCAGTTGCACCGCTGGAACTGCCGGAGAAGAAAAAGTATGTGAAAGTGCTGGTGGATAATTTGGCAGTTAGAAAAACACCAAGCTGGGATAGTAGTGCTGTTTCAGGAAGAGTGGCAAAGAATGAAGTCTTTACAATTGCAGAAGGACCTATTAAAGTAGGTGGCGGTAGCATGTATAAGCTTATTTCTGGGTTATACATTACGGCAGCAAGTAAGTATGTATCAGTGTATGAAAAGTAATAAATCGATGTATATAAAAATTGCACTACTATGATAAAATTATCGAGTAATATCGAGTGAAAGCTGTGAAACACTGATAGAAAGCTGAATTAAAAAATGAGAAAGAGCATTGGTAGTGCGGAGGTCACGGGTCCGATTCCCGTTGCCAGCTTAACTAGAAAAAAGGCTGTAATCCTTGATAAATAAAGGATTGCAGCCTTTTTGGTTGCCAGGCATCCGTAAGAAGCTGCCAGTGGCAGGTTCTGTAGGTAATAGGTACAAGTAGGTGCAAATGAGACAAAATAAAGATAGAGTAAAAATGGGAGTTAAGAGTAGAAGAGGCAAAGATTTGCTGGTTGTTATAGTAGAGAATAAATATAAAAAAGAAGATACTTCTCAAACGAGTAATGATGATAACATCCTTCCTCTTACGTCCGAAACGCACCTTGATACTGTATCTTCTAAAAAGTATTATATCATATGTTAGATAAAACAACATGCTTTATTAGCAATATTTTTGAAAAAATGTTAAAAAAGCAGGTTCACTACCAAACCCCCAGAGGCTTTACGACGGTAGTAAAACTGCTTTTTACAAGTAGTATATCACAAAATTCTCAAAAATAGAATATAGAGATTATAAAATTGCTTTATGCGATGTATTTACAGCTTTGCTCCAATTTTTTGAATAAGAGCATCCTGCAGTACCTGTGAAAAATTAATGTTGAGCGAGATAGCCTCTTCATTTAACCATTCCGGAATGGTAAGGGTCTTTTTAACTGCTTTCGAGTTATTGCGTTTTTGATAAGCAAGCATATCGAATTCGATGATAATGCAGTATTCATTTTCGGAAACTGTAATATCTTTTGGCTGGGAAGGAACCGGAATCTCCTGATGTTCCTGCTTACGGCTTATCAGGGCAAGACCTAAGGCATCAACAGCCATTTCATAAGCATTTTGCATATCATCTCCCTGGGTCATACATTCCGGTAAATCTGGAAAAGTAACCCAAAATCCACCTTCTTCTGCAATATGAAAAATGGCAGGATAAAATAATTTGTTCATAAGAACCTCCTTTCGATAGAAATTGGATTATCGTAGACCGGCTTCTTTTAAAATTGCCTGTTCTAATCCTTTCTTCAAGTCTTTGTTATGATAAGGAACAATAACGGTTCTATTCGTAACGGGATGAAATAATTTTATATGCGAACCGCTCTGGTTGGTTATGATAAAACCATGTTTCTTAAGATAGTTTATCATTTCTCTGGAAGTCATTGGCATATACGCAATTCTCCTTTAATTAATATTATGATAGTACGTGTTGATACGTGTGTCAAGAACAGAATAAAGGAAAACAAAAAGATGATAAAAAAAGATTAAAAGAACCATTCAAAATGATATGCATAAAATATGTAAAGAAAAAGAACCAATAATGGTTCTAGTAGAAAACTAACATATAAGAAAGAAACTGTCAATCCCAAAAGAAAGATAAGATATTCAACTACAGAACCTGCCTCCGGCAGATACTTACGGATGCCAGACAACAAGAAAAAGCTGCCCACCGGCAGCTTTTTTCAGGTTATGCAAATCGCATAAAAGATATTAACATCCGAGTCTGAATAATTTGCAGATTGTGTTAAATAACTCGGAACAGCTATTGAAATTAAAACACATAGTTTCGTCCTCCTTATTTTCTTTGAAATCATGTCTTAGCTAAGTACAAATGAATTGTAACAAGTCTGTAACATTTTCGCAATAGGAGTACATTGGAAACATGGGAAATATCTGGCCTTAGGATAAGCCGGGAGGAGTTGGCTCTTTCTCAAGCTTTGCAAACCAGCTATTAACGGCCTTGCTTACCTCGTCACGTTTACGAAAAGGAATCTGCACAATGGAGTGGTCTTCCATAATAAGGTCGTGCTGCAGAATTCCAGTGACATGGTTTAGGTTTACCAGATAGCTGCGGCCAACCGGAAGAAAACAGGCAACAGAGGCAAAGTCCTCGGTAAGCTGTGTCAGGTTTCCGGGAATCGTAAAAGTCTCTGATATAGCGTGCAGCAGGACATTGTGCTGCCCGGTTTCAAAAAAGAGAATATCTGAGTAAGGAAGAGAATATTCCTTCCTACGGACAGAAAAGGTAAATACTTCATTGGATTCCTCTAAAAGCGTATCGCAGCGGCTCATGGCATTGAGAAAATCTGTGTGTGAGTAAGGCTTTTGCAGATAGTAAAGAGCATTTACCTCATAGCTTGCCATGGCATGTTCCGTAGAAGAAGTGGTGAAAATAATGCCACCCGCATAGCCCAGTGAGCGAAGAATACGTGCTGTTTCCACACCGTCCTGGTTATTCATATAGATATCTAAAAACAGCAGAGCCGGATAACGCTTTTCTTCCTTATAATATTGAATCATCTCTTCGCCCGAAGAAAAAAGTAGAATCTCCATATTACAATGATGTTTCGTGGCATATGTATTCAGATGATGTTTCAGCCGTAAGGCATCGCTTTCAGAATCTTCGCATAAGTAAATCAGCATAATTATTCTCCTGTATATAAAAAGTAAAAAACACCGGATACGAAACAAGTATAACATATTGAAAGAAAATAAAAATCATTTTTTATCGACAATCAGGAAGATAAAATCACAATTTGGAAGAATTGGTTGCAAAATTTTAAGCGTTTTCTTAAGATAGAAACTGTGTGAACAAAAGAAATAGAAATAAAAAAGGAGAGGAAATATGGGAAGAAACCGAAAAAAACGATGTCTGGCATTTTTGATGGCATTGACTATGATGACAGGCTTATTTATGGGAGATGCTGCCGGACTACTGGTAAAGGCAGAGGATACGCCGGCATCCGTTCAAATAGGAAGTACAACATTAGAGACGGGCTGGTATGTGAAGGCGGTGGATTCTCCTTCTATACCGGGACCAGCTGCAAGGTATCGTGGTGTCGATAAAGTAGAGGAAGAACCGGAAAGTGGTGGCTATATTTATTTTGATAAGGATACGGCAACCATAACTGTATACAATGATATGGAGATTGCTACTTCCGGACCGCAACCGGTGACAGTAACGGATGGAAATCTAACAATTTCCGGGGCGGGAAATCTTACTGTTACAGGAACCTATAGTCCGGCATTTAACTTATCTGGAACCAGTGCAGCCGTTCTCACAAGGAATTTTACCGGAAATTTTAAGGTAACAAGTAACAGCAATGTAATACAAGGTGGCAGCAGATTTGAGATAGATACAACCGGTGATATTACACTGGAAACTACATCAATGTCTTCAGTACCAATTGCTATGGTCAGTGGAGTGGTTGACTTAAGTGGAAAGAAAGTTACGATAACCGCACCATGTGGTATGATTGACAATGGAGTATCCACACTGAACCTGACACAGACAGAAGGAGACCTTGCATTAAGTTCTGCATCTGATTATTATCCAATTTTCAATGCAGAAAATGTTACCCTGAAAAATACCGGTGGAAAGGTAAAACTGGAAAATACCAGCACAGCGGTGCTGACCAACAGTAGTCTTACTATTGAAGCTGCAGGAGATATTTCTTTAAAATCAGCGAAGGGAATAACAAGCAAGAGTAATCCACAGGTGAGCTTAACTTCAACCAATGGGGATGTTACAATTGAACAGACCGCAAACCCTGTCATGGAAGATGGTAAGCTGACGATTCGGGCATTGGCAGGAGCAGTAAGCATTTCAACTAATGCAACGCGACCGATGTTTTGGGAAGAACTTGATATAAAGGCAAAGAATGATGTAACACTGAAACAGAATGGAACAACAGATTCATCACTTACCTGGGTTGGAGGCAGTGGAAGTATTGAGAGTACTGATGGGGATGTTACAATAGAACAGGAAAGCAGCACATATGTGATTGACACTCAGAATGCAGTCAGCCTGAATGCAGGTGGAACGGTTACGGTAAAGAGAAATACGGAAGGAACAGCATTAGCTTCCATGGTGAATGGGATTTTTGAAACAGGTGTAATCCAGCTTGTAGACGGCACAAAGAAAGGAGCCATCGTAGATGGAACCGTATATGCTGCCAGCGGATGTACGCATCCAAAGCGTATCAATGGAAAATGTGTTGTATGTGATGACCAGGAGCCGGTGGCAGCTATTGTAGATGCCAACGGAAATGTAACAAATTATAACAGTTTGTCCAATGCATTCCGCAGTGCCAATGCAGACAATACGGTAAAATTATTGATGGATTATAAGAACAACAGTGAAGCAATTGATTTGTCCTCTGTATATAAGGCTGTAAATCTTGATTTAAATGGAAAGAGTTTAACATTAGATGCTTTCAATATTATGAATCACTTAAGCGTTTCCAATGGAAAGCTTAACCTGAGTACGCTCAATGATGCAAATACTAGTCTTTCTGATAAATGTACATTAGAAAATGTGGAAGCGGATATCCATGAAATAAGCTGGACTGCAAATGGTGGTCTGGAATTAAAGAACAGTACACTTCATGTAGGTTCACAGGCATCTCCTTGCTCATTCTTTGTAGAAATGATTACAATAGCACCGGATGACGATTCTGTAATTACAGTAGAAAACATGATAAGTGGTCTGGCAAACTATAAAAATGTACCAGCAATGGAACAGGCATTGGGCAAATTAATTCCTTTCGGATATTCAGTTTTTGTTGATACTGATATTACAGTACTGGATGAATCCGGAAATCGTGCCCAAAATCTGGTGCTTCGTAATAAGAAGCTGGCAGAAGCGGACATTACTTTAAACCCGGCTGCCTTTGTCTATGATGGCACAGGAAAAGAGCCGGCTGTAACCGTAACGTATGATGGAATGACGTTAACGGAAGGAAGGGATTTTACGGTTACTTATGTTGATAATATTGAAGTGGGCGATACAGCTGCAGCAATTATCAGTGGTTCCCGCTTTTTAGGCAGTGTAACAAAATATTTCAGCATTACCAAAGCACATCGTGGAGCACCAACAGGACTTACCGCAGTAGCAGAAACCATTGATGGCAAAAATGATGGAAAGATTCGTGGTGTGAATGCGGAGATGGAATACAGTATTGATGGAACTACCTATACCGCAATTACAGAAAATGAATTGACCGGACTTGCTGACGGAACTTATCTGGTACGTTATCAGGAAACACGCAATTATTATGCGTCTTCTGCAACACAGATTGTAGTAGAAAAAGGACTTCCTTCTTCCGACAGCTTAAACCCGTCAAACCCGGGCGGCGGAAATAATCTGGAAAATACACCAGGTGGAAGCACGCCAAATGAAAATAATAATGGAACGACATTAACCGCCGGAAGTAATGTTGTTACAACATTGCCAGGCGCATCTTCGGTACAGACACCGGCAGAAACAAAGTCTGATAGCAGCACACAGGTTAAAACCGGAGACGACAATCAGATATTCCTGTATCTTCTTGTACTGATTGCTGCGGCAGGAGTGGCTGCGGGAGCATATGGCAGATTAAACGCAGGACGCCGTATGAAATAAGTGAAAAGGGATATATCGGAAATAGAAAAGTCATGAAATGAAAAATAGAAATGCTGTACTTTCAGAAATGGGAGTGCAGCATTTTTCTGTTGCAAAGAACATAAGGACGCGGTAAAATGTAGCGTAGTCAAAGAAGAGGAGATAGAAGATGCTGACACAGTTTTCAAGAACCGAACTATTGCTTGGAAAAGAAGCAATGGAAAAATTAAAGAATGCAAAGGTTGCAGTATTTGGAATTGGCGGAGTAGGTGGATATGTCTGCGAAGCACTGGTAAGAAGCGGAGTTGGAGCTTTTGATCTGATTGATGATGACAAGGTATGCCTGACGAATCTCAACCGTCAGATTATTGCAACCAGAAAGACCGTTGGAAAATATAAAACAGACGTCATGAAAGACCGTATTTTAGAGATTAATCCGGATGCTAAGGTAGAAGTGCATAAATGCTTTTTCCTGCCGGAAAATGCGGATGAATTTCCTTTTGAAGAGTATGATTATATCGTAGATGCAGTAGATACGGTAACAGCGAAGATTTCACTGGTTATGAAGGCACAGGAGATGAATGTGCCGATTATCAGCAGTATGGGAGCCGGAAATAAGTTAGATGCCAGTCAGTTCCGTGTGGCAGATATTTATAAGACAAAGGTATGCCCGCTGGCAAAAGTAATGCGCCGTGAGTTAAAGAAACGTGGCGTAAAGAAGCTTAAGGTAGTTTATTCCGAAGAGCAGCCAACCAGACCAGTCGAAGACATGGCAATCAGCTGTAGAACCAACTGTATCTGTCCGCCGGGAGCAGCCCATAAATGTACGGAGCGGCGTGATATTCCGGGCAGTGTGGCATTTGTGCCATCTGTCGCCGGACTGATTATCGCAGGTGAAGTAGTAAAGGATCTGGCAGCAAAATAAGAAACAGATAAAGAAAACCGGATGTGGAATCACATCCGGTTTTCCGTTTCTATTGATTTCCTTATCAGGAAAATTATTTCTGAGGACCTGCAGAAACAAGAGCTTTACCAGCTTCGTTTCCTTCGTATTTAGCAAAGTTCTTGATGAATCTGTCAGCAAGATCTAATGCTTTTGTCTCCCATTCAGAAGCATCTGCGTAAGTATCACGAGGATCTAAGATGCCTGAATCAACACCTGGAAGCTCGGTAGGAACTTCAAAGTTGAAGAATGGAATCTGTTTTGTAGGAGCACTTAAGATAGCTCCGCTTAAGATAGCATCGATGATACCACGGGTATCTTTGATGGAGATACGTTTTCCGGTTCCATTCCATCCTGTATTTACGAGGTAAGCCTTAGCTCCGCTCTTTTCCATTTTCTTAACAAGCTCTGCAGCGTATTTTGTAGGATGCAGCTCTAAGAAAGCCTGTCCGAAACATGCTGAGAAAGTAGGTGTAGGCTCTGTGATTCCACGCTCTGTACCAGCAAGTTTTGCTGTAAATCCAGACAGGAAGTAGTACTGAGTCTGCTCTGGAGTTAAGATAGATACTGGAGGCAGTACTCCGAATGCATCTGCGGAAAGGAAGATGACATTCTTAGCTGCTGGAGCAGAAGAAATCGGGCGGACAATGTTCTCAATGTGGTTGATTGGGTAAGATACACGGGTGTTTTCTGTTACGCTCTTATCAGCGAAGTCGATTTTTCCGTTAGCATCTAATGTTACGTTCTCAAGAAGAGCGTCACGTCTGATTGCATTGTAGATATCCGGCTCGGAATCCTTGTCAAGGTCGATAACCTTAGCGTAGCATCCACCCTCGAAGTTGAATACGCCGTTGTCATCCCAACCATGCTCGTCATCACCGATTAAGAGACGCTTAGGATCGGTTGAAAGGGTTGTCTTACCTGTTCCGGAAAGTCCGAAGAAGATAGCGGTGTTTTCACCGTTCATATCTGTGTTAGCAGAGCAGTGCATGGAAGCGATGCCCTTTAATGGCAGATAGTAGTTCATCATAGAGAACATACCTTTTTTCATTTCTCCGCCATACCATGTATTAACGATAACCTGTTCACGGCTTGTAATGTTGAACATTACTGCTGTCTCAGAGTTTAATCCTAATTCTTTGTAGTTTTCAACTTTTGCTTTAGAAGCATTGTAAACGATGAAGTCCGGCTCAAAGTTCTTTAATTCTTCTTCAGTAGGCTGGATGAACATATTTGTTACGAAATGTGCCTGCCAAGCTACTTCTACGATGAAACGGATAGCCATACGTGTATCTTTGTTAGCACCACAGAAAGCATCTACTACATAAAGTTTTTTGTTAGAAAGTTCTTTGATAGCGATGTCTTTTACAGCACTCCATGCTTCCTCAGATGCTGGATGGTTGTCGTTCTTGTATTCATCAGATGTCCACCATACAGTGTCTTTGGAGTTCTCGTCCATAACGATGAATTTGTCTTTAGGGGAACGACCTGTATAGATACCAGTCATAACATTGACTGCGCCAAGTTCACTTTCCTGACCTTTTTCATAGCCTTCCAGTTCTGGCTTGGTCTCTTCTGCGAATAATGTTTCGTAGGATGGGTTGTAGACAATTTCTGTTGTTCCAGTAATGCCATACTTGCTTAAATTGATTTCTGCCATTTTGTTTTTTACCTCTTTCCTTTAAATATAGTAATATGATAATCGCCCGCAAAAAGCAGGTTTTTATGATATCTTGACTGAGAAACTATAAATCCTAGTTACGTCATCATAATTATTATACATAAATAAGTCATAAAATCAATAAAAAAACTGCGAAATTTTTATAAAGTGAAGAAAGTTGAAAGATTTTCCCCCTAAAGAATTAGCCTCCTGCTTAAAAATGCCGCCATATAATTCGGCAGAAGTCCGTTGCGGCAGAACCCCAGACAAGCTATAATACAAAGTAAGAGAAAAATATAATCTTACTTTGCAGGATAATCTTGTATAGAAAAGGAGCACATGGGCTATGAAGATATTTCACTTATCCGACCTTCACATCGGATTGAAATTAATGAATCATGATTTAAGGGAAGACCAGGAATATATCCTGCATCAGATTGTAGAGCGGACCGGAGAAGAAAAACCGGATGCCATTTTGATTGCAGGTGATATTTATGATAAAGCAGTGCCGGCGGCAGAGGCAGTAGAGGTATTCGACCGTTTCATCAATGAACTGACGGAGATGGTGCCGGAGGCTGTCCTTATGATGGTTAGCGGAAACCATGACAGCGCACCAAGAGTGAACTGTTTTCGAAGCATTTTATCAAGACAGCATTTATATATGATAGGAAAGCCGCCTGAGACGAAAGAGGAATACATTGAGAAAGTGACATTGACGGATAAGTATGGGAAAGTGAATTTTTATCTACTGCCTTTTGTGAAGCCGTCTATGGTAAAGCAGATTGTGGGAACGGATGAAAATGATAACAATCTTTCTTATGATGCAACTTTGCATAAGCTTCTGGAAAGAGAAAATGTAAATGAAGCAGAGCGGAATGTGCTGGTGAGCCACCAGTTCTATCTGCCGGCAGGAAAAGCGGCGGAGGATGTCGAGCGGATGGATTCCGAAATCCGCACCGTGGGAAATATTGATGAAGTGTCTGCGGATGTGTTGGAGCGGTTTGACTATGCGGCATTGGGACACATTCATAAGCCTATGACCGTGGGAAAAGAGTGTTATCGTTACTGTGGAACACCTCTTGCCTGCTCCGTCAGTGAAGCGGGACAGAAAAAGGGCATTATTATGGTGGAACTGGAAGAAAAGGGCAAGCTTTCCACCAGAGTAATTCCGTTAAAACCACTGCGTCAGGTGCGTATTGTGGAAGGAGAATTAGAAGAAGTATTAAAGCAGCCATCCGATAATTTTGTAACTGTGATTCTTACCGATAAGGTGGATGTCAATGTCTTTGACATGCAGGACCGGCTGCGTCATGCATTTCCCAATTTGCTGGAAATCCGAAGAGAAACGCTGCACAAAGCCAATTATGAAATGGAAAAATTCCGGCATGAGGCAGAGCTTGATGCTTTTTCGCTATGCTGTGAGTTTATCGGAGAGATGAACGAGGAAGAGAGAGAAATTCTTAAGGAAGTCATCAATAAAGTAGAGGAGGAGAGTGAGTTATGAGACCATTAACCTTGGAAATGCAGGCATTTGGGTCCTATGGAGACCGGACGAAAATTGATTTTCGAAAACCATCCCAGAATTTATTTCTGATTACCGGAGATACCGGTTCCGGCAAGTCCACTATTTTTGATGCCATAGCCTTTGCGTTATATGGAGAAGCCAGTTCTACAGCTAATAAAAAAAGTGGAACAGAGCTGCAGAGTCAGTTTGCTACAGCAGGCGCAGAGCCTTATGTGGAATTGAAATTCTGTGAAGGAACAGAAGAAAGCGGCGTCTATACAGTGCGCCGTGTGCCAAGACATGTCCGCCCATTGAAACGGGGAAATGGTGAAAAAGAAGAAAGCGAATCCGTTACCTTAATCATGCCGGATGAAATCGTTTATTCGCAAAAGGAAACGAATCAGAAAATCATTGATATTGTCGGGCTGAACAAGGGGCAGTTTATGCAGGTGGCAATGATTGCCCAGGGAGAATTTATGGAACTGCTCCGGGCAAAATCCGATGAGAAAAAAGTGATTTTCCGAAAATTATTCCACACAGAAAAATATGAAAAGATTGCCAATGAATTAGGGGAACGGAAAAGGAAATTAGATGCAGAGATTGCCACAATCCGTACGAAGTTTCATGCCAAAGCTGAGAATGCGGACATACCGGAAGCCTTTGAAGAAGCCGAAGCCCTGTTGGCATTGAAAAAGAAGATGCAGCAGGCGGATGCAAAAGCACCGGAGATGGAACGCTTTTTAGAATTGATGCAGCAATTGTGCCAGTATCTTAAGGAAGAGGGAAAGAAGAAAAAGAAGGAAGCAAAGGAAGCGGAAAAACTGCGGGAGCATTGCAGGAGTGCGTTGCAGGAAGCGGAAAATCTGCAAAAATCCTTTACCCAGATGGAAGAAGCACAGCGGGAGTTGGCACGCCTTTTTGAAGCGGAAGAGGAGATAAAAGAGACTGCCCGGTTAGAGCAGATGATAAAGCTTGCCTATGATGCAAAGCAGCTCTATCAGCAGTATGAAGAAGCGGTAAAGAGGCTGGAGGATTTAAAGGCTGAACAGCAGAAATTAGAAGAAAAGCTGCCGGAGATAAAGAAAGCTTTAAAAGAGGCAGAAAAGGAAAGAAACTTAGCAGAGGCGGAAAAGGAAACACAGCAGAAGAAGTACAGTATTATAGAAGAAAAAGTAAATCGCACGAAAGCGGCATTGAAAGAAATAAGAAAAGCCGCACAGGAAGTAGAGCAGAGTAAAGATGCTTTGCAGCAGGCGGAAGAGACGGAAAAAGAGACAAAAGAAAAAAGCACTGTCTTAGAGCAGAATATCGTGCAGTGGAAGAAAGAAGCAGAAGCCTTCGAAGGAATGGAAGTAAGGCAGTTACAGATTACCGGAAAGAAAAATGCTCTTGCAGAAATCGAAGATGCCATAGCAGAGATTACAGAATCAAAGCAGCTTCTTGGTAAAGAAAAGAAACAGGAGGAACATGCAAAAGAGATTTATCGGGAAGCATCCGGACAGTATCAGGCAAAGCAGCAGGAATACGAAGCATATCGTAAGCGGTTTTTCGATGCGCAGGCAGGTATTTTAGCAAAGGAATTAAAAGAGGGAGAGCCATGCCCGGTCTGCGGTTCCATGGAACATCCAAAGCCATGCATTGCGGTAGAAATGCAGGAAGAATTAAGCCGGGAAATGTTAGAAGCTTTAGAAAAAACGATTGCAAAGTTACAACAGAAGCAGGAAGCGGCATCTACAGAAGCCGGTGCATGCCACGTAAGAAGAGAGAACCGGGAGAAAGAGTTGGCAGAAAGAAAGGAAAAGTGCCGGAATAAAATAGAAGACTTTGGAAAGGAAGCAAACCCGGCAGCCGATAATGAAATAGAACCGTGGCTTGTCGCACAAAAGAAAGAGCTTGCAAAAGAAGAAGAAACACTTTCTCAGGAGATAAAAAAGAAGAAGGAATTGTCTGATAAATTAGAAGAGGCAGAAGCAAAAAAGATTGCACTTCAAAAAGAAGAGACAGAAGCAACAGAAAAGAAGCTATTGGCAAAAGAGCAGTTTGACCGTTGCCAGGCAGCTTACACAGAGCGGAACCGCACCCTTGACTATACATCTGAAAAAGAAGCGGATGAAGTCTTGGCAGAAGCACAGCAGAAGAAGGCTTCTGCAGAAAGTGCATATGCAAAGGCTGATAAAGAAAAGAGCCGTTTAGAGGAAGAGAAAACCGGTACACAGACAGGCATTGTCCGTTGTGAAAGAGAACTTCCGGAACGGAAAAAGGAAGCAGAAGCCAAGCAGCAAAAATATGATTTATATATAGAAGAAAAAGATATTTCCAAACTGGAATGGCAGACGCTGGTGGAGCAGTATTCGATGGATGCCATGGAGGAGATGCGGCAGAAAAGGGAAGATTATCAGAATCAGAAGACGATGTATCAGAGCCGCTATGAGACAGCGAAAGAAACTGTAGGAGAGAAAGGAAAACCGGATATAGAGAAGCTTTCAGAGGAACTTAAGGCAGCAGAGGAGCAGAGTAAGCTTGCAGGCAGGGCAGTCAATGAGTGGGAGATTTCTAATCAGAAGGATACGGAAATCTTAGGAGCGGTAGAAGAAATATGGAGCGGGCGGCAGCAGGTATTAGAGCAGCACAACCGCATAACACGGCTTTATACTGTCATTTCCGGAAATGTGTCCGGCAGCCGTATGGATTTGGAGACCTTTGTGCAACGCTATTATCTGGAGCGGATTCTTTATGCAGCAAACCGCCGTTTTGAAGAAATGTCAGCAGGACAGTTTGAACTCAGAATGTTTGATGAGAAGAAGGCTGCAATCGGAAAGAATAAGGGACTTGACCTTATGGTATATTCCAATGTGACCGGAAAAGAGCGGGAAGTCCGTACGCTTTCCGGAGGAGAATCCTTTATGGCGGCGTTGTCCATGGCACTGGGCATGGCAGATGAGATTCAGGAAAATTCTGCTGCCATACATCTTGATATGATGTTTATTGATGAAGGATTTGGTTCCTTAGACGAGCATGCAAGAGAGCAGGCAGTCCGGGTATTAAAAGAGATGGCAGGCGGCTCAAAGCTTATTGGAATCATTTCCCATGTAACAGAATTAAAGCAGGAAATGGAAGACCAGCTTCTTATTACAAAAGATGAAGAAGGAAGCCATGTCCGCTGGCAGTTAAGCTAGCGGATAGGCTCCCTGTTCTAACATTTCCGTCACCATGGAAGCCATAGCGGAAGGATGTTCCTTCATTCCGTTTTGCAGCCATTTTAAGAAAACATTATAGAGCGCACCGGAATAGAAGTAGACTTTATACCGGTGGATATCATTATAAGGCATGTCACCCATATGATTTTCTAATTCCTGATCAAAAAGGTCTAAGTAAATGTATGCAAGACCTGCCTTATATACACTTAAAATAAATTTCTTGTAAGTCTTAAAATACCGGAAAATCAGTAAAATTGCCTCATAGCTGAAAAAGTCATTTTCAAGCTTTTCTGCCCGCTTCCGGTATTCTTCCATAATATCGTCCGTAATTTTAATCAACACTTCTTCCTTGGAATGAAAATTCCGGTAATAGGAAGCTCTGGCTACTCCGGCAGTGGTAATAATATCGGTTACGGATATATCGGAAAATGCTTTGGTGTCCATGAGTTTGGTCAGGGCACGGGCAATCTTTAATTTTACCTGGCGGTTCGCTTCGTATCGTTTGTCTGTTTCTTTCATTTAAATGCTCCTGTTCGTATGTGCTATGGATGTGTGCCGGTGGGTGGGACAGTCGCTTTATATTTGTTATTACGATTTGTATTTGATACATACATTGCTTCTAACGTCAAAGAGCGGTTTTTCTTGCACTGCATTTTTCTTTTGCCGATAAAGCCTGTCTTTCCAATGTTTGACAGTATGCCGGACTCTGTTCGCCTGAATGCGGATACGATATATGCAGTCTGTTAGAGCCGCTTAGAATTCCGGCAGCAACCGGCAACGCTGGCACAGGGATGTGCCAGCGAGGCACATCTTAAGCATGGATGCGAATATGTGCCGGGTGCCGGAAGATACGGAAACTTTAACGGAATTCTTAGCGTCTCTTTCAGACGGAATGTGGTATCCGCATCAGACGGACAGAGCCGGCATCCGGTCAAAGCAACGGAAAGGACAGCCTGACAGCAAGAAAAATACAGTGCTAAGAAAAATAACGCTCTTTGCGTAATGAACCAATGCACATATCAAATGCAAATCGTAAGAAACGAATATCATATTCTGTCCCACCCACCTGCACCACATCCGTATCATGATACAAAATGATATAAAATGTCTCACATCAAACCGTTGAAAAAAGGGAAAACTATGCTACAATGCTACTTATGCAGTCACAACAATGTGATATAAATTATCTCACATATAGTGTGGCATAGATACAGACAACAGTCAAGAGATGGAGACGAAAATGAAGATAATTACAGATACAGGATCTGATATATTAGAAATCGAAGCAAAGGCAATGGGCGTGGATCTGGTGCCGATTTCGGCAAACTTTGCAGATGTTATATTCGACCGGAATACAGAAGAGAATTTCAAAGCATTTTATGAGAAACTGCGCAGCGAGGAACAACTTCCGGTATCCAGCCAGCCATCACCGGCAGCATTTTTAGAAAAGTATGAAGCGGCAGAAGAAGCAGGCGAAGAAGTGTTGGTAATACTCATTTCCTCGAAGCTTTCGGGAACTTATAATGGGGCAGTGCTGGCGAAGGAAATGTGCGGATATGAAAAGATATATATCGTGGATTCCCTGCAGGCATCCTTATCCCTGCGGCTTCTGGTGGAGTATGCCGTGAAGTTAAAAGAAGAAGGCAAAAGTGCAGAAGAGATTGCAGGAATCTTGGAAGAAGTAAAGAACCGCACCTATCTTACCGGTGTTCCGTCCACATTATTATATTTGAAAAAGGGCGGACGTATTTCTCCGGTAGTTGCAGCAGTGGGAAATGTAATGGGAATCAAGCCGGTACTGCTGCTCCGGAATGGAGAGATTGAAGGATATTCCAAAGCCCGCGGCATGAAAGCAGCCAAAAGCGGAATGCAGGCTTTCTTAAAAAAAGGAGAAGTGGATAGCTGCATGCCGGTAGAATTTGCTCACAGCAATAACCCGGAAATGGGAGAGGAATTCCGGAAAGAAACCATGGAAGCATTTTCACTGACAGAAAGCAGCTTACATGAAGTTGGAATGGCAATCGGAACCCATATCGGACCGGATGCACTTCTGATGGCATTTATTTTAAAAGAAAGCATGAAATAAGAATTTTCAGATTTAAGGATTCTTTAATAATTGATTCGTTATAGTAGAACCAGCAAAGAAAATAAAACTTTGCCGGTTCTTTTTTTCTTTACAGGAAAATGCCTGCAAAGTAAAAAACGCTCCGCGAGGATGCACACTGCGGCGTATAAGGTAGATGTCGCAAGCGACCGCCGCAGGCGCAGGAATGTGCCAAGGCAAATTCTTTGTTACAAGTAGCGAGAAAATCGCAAAGCGTGTTTCGCGTAGTTGAGGTATACTAAGAGGATAGAAAGGAGCAGAAGATGTTTTGGGATATCTTACGCAAAGACTTAAAGCGAAAGAAAACAATTAATATTGTAATTTTGCTGTTTATTATTTTAGCTGCCATGTTTGTGGCAAGCGGGCTGAACAATGTACTGACGGTAGTAAATGGAACCGATTATTATCTTAATCAGGCAGACATTGGAGATTATGTAGTACTGACCCAGCAGGGGGATGGCGGTGTGCCGGAGCTTTTGGATACCTGTCAGTATGTAAAAGACTACCGCATGGATCATATTATGTATGCAGCCAAGGGGAATATCAAGGCAGAGGGAAAAGAACTTGATATGGCAAACAAGGCAATGATCATAGAATCCATTTCCGAAAGTGAGATACATTTTTTCACAAAGGATAATAAGGAGCTTACAAAAGTGCCTGAGGGTGAGGTTTATGTTACAGGAAATTTCTTAGATGCAAATGATTTAAAAGAGGGAGATAAACTTACGATTACTCATGGCAAAAACAGTGTGGAGCTTACGATTGCCGGAAAAGCAAAAGATGCGCTGCTGGGTTCTGAATTTATGGGAAATAAAAGATTTATTTTAAATGAAGCGGATTATCAGAAATTTGCATCGGATGAAAGTCTTGCAGAATACCGGGGCGAGATCATTTATATTGACACAGACAATCCATCGGAAATAGCTTCTTTATTAAGCAATGCATCCGACATCCGATTCAACCGGGGACGGGACATTTTTAAATTGTGTTATGTCATGGATATGATTGTGGCATTTGTGGTACTGGTTTTAAGTGTATGCCTGATGATTGTATCCTTTGCAGTGTTGAAATTTACGATTACTTTTACGGTGACAGAAGAATACCGGGAAATCGGTGTCATGAAAGCCATCGGAATTACGGACTTTAAGATACGAAGCCTTTATCTTGTAAAATATCTGATGCTGGCTGTTGTGGGAGCAGCAATTGGATTCCTGGCAAGCATCCCATTTGGCAATATGCTGCTGCAGTCTGTGACAGAAAATATGATGTTGGGAAACAGTCATGCCATTACGGTAAATTTCATAGGAGCAGTCATTGTTATTGCAGTTACTATCTGGTTTGCATACCGGTGTACCGGAAAAGTAAAGAAGCTGACACCGGTGGATGCCATCCGAAACGGTCAGTCCGGAGAACGCTTTAAAAAGAAATCCATTTACCGGCTGGGAAAAAGCTGTTTTAACAGTACCTGGTATCTGGCAGTCAATGATATTTTAAGCAGTCCAAGACGGTTCCTTACGATTATATTGTCTTTTTTCCTCTGTTCCGTTTTTATGCTGGGAGTGGTTATTACAACAGATACCATGAAAAGTAAGAATCTGATTACAACATTTGGAAAAGAAAGTGATGTCTATGTATTAGATGTATCACAGACAATGGAGAATATGGCAGGAAAGATCCGGGCTGATTTGGCAAAAGAATTAGATGACCTGGCAGAAGAACTTACGGAAGAAGGCATGCCATCGGAAATGTCTGTTGAGATACAGTATACTAAGATAAACTTTCACAGCTTCATATAGGGTTTAACATGGGGGAGTATCAGAATTTTCTGGTGAAAGCAGATACAGAACGTTTGCTGGAAGTATTGCAGAATATCATAGAAAATGCTATAAAATATGGTAGTGGTAAAAAAATTGGTATATCAATTTCGAGAGAAGAAGACTGTGTGCTGATTACCGTGGAAAATACAGGAGAAGTTCTTCCGGCAGAAGAACTTCCGCATCTTTTTGACAGCTTCTATCGTGGCTCCAATGTAGGAAGCCAGGAAGGAAGCGGACTGGGGCTTTATATATGCAGAAAGCTGATGCATAAAATGAACGGGGATGTTTTTCTGAAACAGGAGGAAAATCTTTTTTCGGTAACTGTGGTAGTGGGTATGGCAAATTAGTCTATGAAAAAGGCAGGAAGAAAATGTAATATGATAAAAGCAGTTTTATTTGATATGGACGGAACACTCATTGATACAGAGAAATACTATAGAATCTGCTGGCCTAAGGCAATGGCGCATTTTGGCTATGAAATGAGTGATGAGCAGGCATTGTCCATGCGTTCCTTAGGACAACCCTTTGCACCGGCGCATTTAAAGAAAATGTTTGCAGATGAGAATCTTGACTATCCGGCTATCCGGGCTTACCGGAAGGAATTGATGGAGGAATATCTTGCAAAGAACGGTATTGAGATAAAAAGAGGAGCTATTGAGTTATTGAATTTCTTAAAAGAAAAGAAAATCCGGCGGGCAGTTGCAACGGCAACCGACATGGAACGGACAGAAAGATATTTAAAGCAGATAGGACTATATCCGTACTTTGATGAAATCATCAGTGCAACCATGGTAGAACACGGAAAGCCGGCACCGGATATCTATACTTTTGCATGTGCACAACTTGGACTTGCTCCGGAAGAATGCCTTGCGGTGGAGGATTCGCCCAATGGGGTTATGAGTGCTTGTCAGGCAGGCTGTCAGGTGGCAATGGTTCCGGATCAGACACAGCCAGATGATGAATTAAAAAAGAAACTTACGATATGTGCAAATACACTGGATGAATTGAAAATTTTATTTTCATAAAATGGGAGAGGTAAGATGAATTTTTTATTTGATACTTCAATTGATGTGAACCGCAGACAGTTTTATGTGCTGGCAATGGGAAGCTGTATCGGAAATCTGGCAGGATTTATTGGAAATGCATTGATTTTCGGATGGAACGGAACAACGATTTTCTGCGGAATCTGTATGTTACTTATGGTTGCAGGAAGTTTCATTGGAATTAAAAAAGGACAGATACGTTATGCGTCTTATTTGATGATAGCAGTATTAAGCCTTGTGGAATTTCCGGCACTGTATTATATATATCAGACGGGAACGATTGTATACATGGTACTTGCGATGGTAGCAATTGCGATTTTTATTCCAACCGGAAATGCAATCCGGTTTGCCGGCATAGTAATTGTAGCCGATGTGGCAGCAGTTATTTTAGCCTATATGAGACCGCTGGAAAGTGAAAAATTGTCAAAAGAAGTCGTGCTGCAGAGCACACTTTGTTCCCTGCTTATCGTTTTACTTTGTGTCTTTTTGATTTCTATCCTGCTTCAGATGCAGAGACAGAGGCAGGAAGAAGAAGTAAAGAAGTTGAATGAACAGTTGAAAGATGCCGCAGATAAAGATGCACTGACCGGACTCTATAATCGTCGTTATTTAAATCAGTATCTGGGAGAACTTATTCTGGATGAGAAGGAAGAATTTGATGCGGTACTGATTGACCTTGACTTCTTTAAACATGTGAATGACACTTACGGACATGGGTTTGGAGACATTGTTCTGGTGGAATTTGCAAGACTTTTAACAAAGCATGTAAAGAATAAAGGGATTGCAGTACGCTTTGGCGGAGAAGAATTTATGCTGGTTTTAAAGGGCATGAACACGGATGAAATCGGTAAAATGCTAGAGCATATAAGATGGGAATATAAGGAATTTACAAAGCATGAAAAGAATATCGAATGCTCTTTCAGCAGTGGTGTACAGCATTATACAGAAGGAATTGCTGTTACGATATTATACCGCTTAGCGGATGAGAAACTCTATGCGGCAAAGGAGCGGGGAAGAAACCAGGATGTATTTGATTTAGAATAATAGAAAGATAAAAAAGGGGCGAGAAATGAAAAGGAACATCAGGAGGATTCGTTTGTGAAAGGGAAAAAGTTTTTAGCAATGATATTAAGTGCAGCGTTGGGAATGTCAACGTTTGCAGCTTGTGGAAGAAGAGTTGTGGAGCCGGAGAAAAAGACCACAGAAACAGAGGCTGAGACTGGGACGGAAGAAACGGAAAACTCAGAAGAGGTGACAGAGGAGACAGAAACGGAAAATGTGGATGAAGATGACATTTTTGCACAGCTTGCAGGAGAAAGCTTTATGTTTACCAGCGGAGCCGGTGCATGGGATTCTACATTGATTTTATCCGAGGATGGCTCTTTTGTGGGAAATTATCATGATGCAGATGCGGGAGATAGCGGGGATGGATATCCAAATGGAACCCTTTACTATTGTGATTTCTATGGAAAATTCACCCAGCCGGAAAAGATAAATGATTATACCTATGAGATGCAGTTGGAGAATATTGCAACGAAGGAAACAGAAGGCGACACGGAAATTAAAGGCGGCGTGAAATATATTTACACGGGACCGGCTGGTTTGGAAGAGGTTTATGATTTATATATTTATCTGCCGGGTGCACCGTTAGATGAATTGCCGGAAAGATTCCTGGACTGGGCATCCATTGGTCTTACCGATGAGGATACGACGCTTCCATTCTATGCAATTTTTAATACGCTGACCTTTGATACCTTTTTAGGACCGAGTGGAGATAAGGTTACGGTAAATGATAAAACCAGAACTTCCGATGTATCCATAGAGAGTGAATTGCAGAAAATCGAGGAGAAAGCAGCAGCCATGCAGGAAGACCTTTCCAGTGGAGAACTGGCACAGCAGGAAATGAATACCCTGTCTCTGCAGTTGTATCAGTTGTGGGATAATGAGCTGAATTCTATCTGGAGCCGTTTAAAAGAGACTTTGGATGAGGACACTATGACGACTCTTACCCAGGAAGAGCGTGACTGGATTAAGACAAAAGACAGTGCAGTAGAGGAAGCCGGCAAAGATGCCGAGGGCGGAAGCCTGCAGCCATTATTGGAAAATGATAAGGCGGCAGAATTAACAAGAAACAGGGTATATGAACTGGCAGAGCATTTGAAATAAAAAGATATTTTAGCGAGGAAAAATGGTTACATTAAATGATTACTTATACTCCGGAGCAACGGTGTTCCGGATATTGAAAAAGTATACGCAGGACCTCTGGGCATCCGCAAAAGTATCAAAAAATGAAGTGGATCTGGTGCACTGCAATTTCCTGATTCAGATTATGGAGCTGTTAGAGCACAATGATTTCCTGACAGCGCAGTCCCAGAAAATCCGTGAGTTCTACAAATATATGGCAATGGAATATCCTTATCTTTCCTTTACTTTTAAAGGAAGAATCAAGTCACTGATTCGTGCGGAGGGCAAATTCAACGGCTATATTGTAGAGTACATTTATGATTATTATAAAAAGAATAAAAGCTATCCGGACATTGCAGAATTAAAGGAAAAGCTGAACTGCTTCCGTGATCTGATTGCATACCGGATTGTGATTTCCATGCCACGGTGTCATTTGAAAAATCATGAGAACCGCGAAGAAGAGGAATTAAAGCACCTTTATCAGATTGCAAATGTGCTGCCACAGTTTTTAGAGGAGCGTGGATTTACGGCAGAGCCGACAGGCGGTGTCTTAAGAAGCAGTTCCCCGCTTTTGGATGATGCTGTAAAACCATATTACCGGGATTATATCACCAGCGAAAAGGAGGACGATTACAAATCCTTACATATTACTTTTTATGATAACAGTGCGAGATGTTATGTGGAAATGCAGCTTCGCACAAAGCAGATGGATGACATTGCAGAAATCGGTTCTGCCAATCATATTAATTATGAGAAAAAGCAGGAAGCATCCAGAGCACGCCGGGATACCATCCCGGAGGGAGAATGCATTTATTTTGATGAAGCTTATGAACGGTGCAGGCGTTTGCAGGAACTGGAGCTTTCCGGTGTGGATGTCGACATGTTTACAGCAGTAAGCAACAGCCTGATGAATGACGGCTGCGGCTTATACCGGGGAAGACTGATTCTTCCTTATGAGCATTTGTCGAGATTTCAGAATGATTTGATTGATTAGAAATAGAACAGAATGGAAGCGTATGAAACGGAGAAGGCAGCTATGGGTGAAAATATGGAAAAGGAACAATGGATGAAAGAGAGTCTCCAGATGCAGAAGGCAAGCTGGATTCAGGATGAAATCACAAAGCGCAGAGAGCGGGAAGATGAGTTGCTACAGCAGATTTTTATGGAACAGAAAATGTTGCAGGAACTGGACGAAGACATGGACGAAAATATGGCACATGCCAGAGAAGGTCGCAAATACAGGGAGGACATGAAGGAGCGGGTCAATGACCGGGTATATGAAATTCATGACCTGAGTGCAGATAAGCGCGAGGGAATGCGGGAATACAAATATGCATACCGCAGAGGCTACGCCCTTGCCATGTTTTTCTTTTCACTGGCATTGTGCGTCTTTGTAGGCTTTTTACATGGAATCACATCACAAATCTGTCTGATGCTGATGTTCTTTACCGGCGTGCAGGCAGCCATTTTTGTACACCAGAAGCAGTGCTTTTTTCTCTGGAGACTCATCTGCGATATTTTCTCTGCAGTAGTTTTCCCGGTGATGCTGGTTCTCTTTATCGGCTATGAATTAAAGTACGGCTTCTACGATTTCCTGCTTCCAATCTGCCTTATCGTAGGACTGGTGCTGCTGGCACTTACCACAGCATCCTATTTCCTCTACGATCCATACCGCAGTGCCCGCCGCAGAGTCGGTGATGCCAAGAGCATGATCCGTTCTATCGAGCGTTCCGCCAAAAAGCAGGTCAAGAAGAGCCAGAAGCAGCAGGCGAAAGACGAGCTTCGCCAGAACCGCCTGCAGCAGAAGGAGCAGGATAAAGCCGAGAAGCTTCGCATCAAAGAAGAACAGCGCCAGGAAAAAGAGCTTAAGAAAGCCGCGCAGCGCGAAGAACAGCAAAAACTCCGTGACGCAAAGAAGCAGGAAACCTTAGAAAACCGCGAAGAGAAGAAGCTTGCCCTCAAGGACGCTGTGGCAGCCAAGAAAGAGCAGTTCCGGGAGAAGTTCCGGAAGGATGGGGGAGTGGAAGAAACGGAAGAGGAGGAGAAGGAGAACGTTTTTGCTTCGGATGAAGGCATGGAAGATGCAGAAAATACAGAGCAGGGAGAGGCAGTAGTTGTGGAAGATGCGGTGCAGGAAGAAGAGGCGTTAGAAGAGGAAAATGTGCTGGAGGATGTGGTGGCATCGGAAGATACTGCGGATTCGGGGGAGAATGAGGTAGTTTAGAACTCAGATGAGGACGAGGAAGAGGAAGTTCAGCCGGAAGATAATTAGATAGATGAAAGTTGTAAGATAAGAGCATGGAAGAGATTCTGTGCTCTTTTGTGATGGAAAAATAATTAGATAAGGATAGAGATATAAGTATAAAATAGGAATCATAGAAAGTATTGTCGAATTGGGGCGTGAAGCAGATTGATAAGAGGGGAGATTTTGACGATTTTTATTAAAAAAGGTTGCAATTTGGAAAAAGGAGTTGCATAATATTTATATAGAATTTGGAGGGAGAGAAAAGTTATGAAAAAGCTAAGTAAATATGATAAAAAGAAATTAGAAGTTCACAAAAGATATGATGCGTAAGGGCATTGGTCGTTTGTGAATTTTTTTGTTGGGGAAAATTGGGGGGATATTAGAACCAAAATGTTGGAATATTTGAGAAATATTGATAAAAGGAATTCTTATATGGATTAGTGGAGAAAAAGTTTAATGAAGATGGAAGTGGGTAGACATAAATGATTGATGAAAGTTAAAACTATCATGGGAAGAATTAATGAGCAATGGGAAAACATATAGCAAAGGGGTAGAAAAATGGGTTGGCTAATAAGTAATTTTGAAAGTGGTGATTGCAAGGTCGTTTATATTGATGTTTCGATAATCGATCCTGCTTTTGAAGCATTTATTGATAACTATATAGTTGATATATGCTTTATGGATAATTCTTTCAGTATAAATAAGGCAAAAAAATATATTAGAAATTTCATAGATACCAAAGATCCCGATAGAGAAAAAGGTGTAGTGGCTGAATTTTTTTTACATTTATATTTAAATTCCATTGAGATGGAGCAAGAGTGTTTATTTAAAAATCTGGAAGAAAATTCACCCAAAAAAGGTTTTGATGGAGTTTATAAGGATTCAAATGGAAATGTTTGGTTTATTGAAAGCAAGTCAGGAGTGGCTGAATCTTGTTCTCATAAGGGGAAGGTGCAGGAAGCTTATAGAGACTTAAAGGACAAGTTTTCAAGCACAACAAAAAATGACCCTTGGCTTAATGCCTACAACCATTTAAGAATAATTAATCCATCAGATTCTTTATTAGATAAGTTTAGATCTTTATCGGATGAATATGATTCTGGAAAGGTCATTGATATTAAAGAATATAATATTGGACCATGTGGAACTGTTTATGATGAGTCTGGGACAACTTATGATGCTGTGTCATTATCAGATAGTGTAATCAAATATTTCACAGGAAAAGAGTTTAATAAATTATTTTCAATTTGTGTTACTCAGAGAGCAATAAAGGAATTTGAAAAATATTTAGGTAAATAGAATATGAAAAAAACGAGACAATTATATAGTATATCTAAATTTGCTTATGTGATGCGTAGATTATATAAAAAGGAACAGCTTACAGAAGAAGAGAGTGAGTACATACTTAGTTGTTCACTATTGTTACTTAAAGAATATGATAATACAAATGAAAAGGAGTTGTTTGAATTAGCATATAATATTGTTTTAAGATATGCACTTCTTTCAAAAAATTATCAACCATTATACGATGTATCGTGCAATTATGGCTTTTACCCGAGTGTTCAATTCATAAGTAAAAATCATCTATTGGAGAACAGTACGGTACAAGATGTGATGATTAACTTTAGTGTTGAAATGAATTATCGGAATGACGGGTATATTGAGACATATGAACAACATAGGACAAGAAAGAATATTATTTCTTCAAAGAAAAAAAGTATTGCATTTATTGCGCCAACTTCATCAGGGAAAAGCTCTTTAATTATACAGCATATAAAGAGTAATGAACGAATTCGAAAAGCTGTAGTTCTTGTCCCGACTAAATCTTTGATTGCGCAATCATATATGGAGTTAAGAAAGGGCATTTTTGATCGAAAAATAATAAGTCATGAGGGTATGTATAATGGCGAAACAGAATTTATTGGTGCGTTAACGCAGGAACGATTACTTAGATTATTAGAAAAGAATGACTCTCTTTTTTTCGATTGTATATATGTTGATGAAGCGCATAATATATTTTCCAATGATAATAGAAATGTATTGCTTGCACGTGCTTTAAAAATGTGTAAGGAAAGAAATGAGAAAACTCAAGTCATTTTTCTTTCTCCATTCATTAATGAGGTAGATAATTTGATAATGGGTAGTATTAATGAAATTGATGAGCAGAGGATTTCATTTAATATAAAAGAGCCAGATATATTTGTTAGGTGTAGGGATGGAGAAATCAAAGTATATGATAGATTTTTGGGTGATTTTTATTCTGAAGGAAATAGCAACAATGCATTTGAGTATATTAAAACTAATCAAAAAAATAAGAATTTTATTTTTGTAAATACCCCTTTTAAAATAGAGTCGTTTGCAGAAGATTTATATGCGAATACCGAGGAAATAACTCCTGATAGAGATTTGAAGGAGTTGCAACAATTATTGGCAGAGAGTGTTCATCCAGAGTTCAATATTATTAAATATTTATCACACGGTATTATTTACCTGCATGCAAAAATGCCAGATCATATTAAGGAGTATCTGGAATATCAATTTAAGCAGAATAAAAAAATTAAATATCTAGTTGCTAATGTTGTAATTATGGAGGGGATTAATCTTCCGATTGACAGTTTATTCATATGCAATGTATGGAATATGACTAGTTCAGCATTACAAAATTTAATAGGGAGAGTAAATAGACTCAATATTATTTTTGATAAAGAAACAGGAAGTTTAACAAAACTTATTCCGAAAATTTATTTTGTTGATGTTCCTAAGTATACTGCAAAGAATAGAAACCTTGAAAATGTCGTAAAGAAGATATATGAAGGTAGTAGAGATGAAGTTAGAAATCCTTTATTATCAAATTGTTCTCTAGAAGACTTAAAAGTATCGAGGAAAGAAAAAGTAGAAAAGTTAAACCAACAGATTTTGGCGCAGGAGAAATTGTATTATTCCGATACAGAAAATCCGATTGAATTATTTAGAAAGAAGTTGATATCTTCCGGAATGAATCAATTTATTGATATATCATATGATAATGCTGTTTCTATTATGAATAATATTAAAAATTGTAATTTTAGTCTTGATGTCATAGATATAGTTAGCTGGGTATTTACAAAAAATGTTACTGTTATAAATCAGGAATTTAGCAGATTAAGTAATCCGGCGGCGGTAAAGTTTTATAAGTTTTTTATGGCTGAATTAAAAAAAGGAGATTTTGCAGCATTAATTACATCTCAATTGGAATATCAGTTGACTAGGGCTGAAAGGGATAAGGAACCCTATATGTATGTTGGTAGAGATTATGGAGATGAAATGGGATGGAATGAGAACATTGCAAAAGGGCAGAAGGTTTATGTTGACATTAGAAAAAAATCGCGGACTCAGTTGATTAATCTTATTATAGTAAAGACTAAGGTAGAGCAGGAGTTTCTTGGATTTCAATATAGTAGGGCAGTTAATTTTTTGCATGATAATGGATATCTTAGCAATGAAAAATTTAACCTTGAAATGTATGGGACAAATGATGAAAGTAAAATACAGTTACTGAATCTAGGACTATCTTTTTCCATATTAAATGTTTTAGAAAGCAACAATCAGTTTAAAAATATTTCATTAGACAGTCATGGAAATATGGTTGCAAATAAGCAATTAAGTAATTTTAAGAAAAATCAGAATGGATTGATTAGATATGAATTGGATAAATATATTTTATTCAAGTAGTTGAAAGGGATAATTGAGATTTTTTTTAGGGTGTAATATGACGGGTAAATTTATGGGATATTTATAAGGCAAAAAGAACATTAAAATATTTGAAGAGTTTGAGAAGTTAAAATATAAATATGGAGATCGACATTTCTGGTGTGAAGAATGGTATATGGATTATAGCGGAAAATGCAAAGAAGATATAAAAATATATTCAAAATCAATTAAAAGATAATTTAGAGTATGATTAAATAATACTGAAGGAGTAATGCTTATGCATTTACGGATAAGCTAATGGAAAGGGAAAACTAGAATGAGTGGGTTAAATTAAGAGGATTAAGTAATAATGAGGTCAATTCTGTTTCGTTTTGACATAATTCGTTATTGCAGAAAGTAATATGATGTTTATACATTATATTTAGATGGATTTTAATGATGTTAGGAGGTTTTTACTTGGAAAATATAAAATTGAATTTTGAAGATATGCAGAAAGAAATAAGTAAGGCAGGTGGACTATTTTATCAGTATCGTCCGTGTAGGAGAGATGCTGCAACAATATACGATATAGAAAATATAAAACATGGGGTTGTATATGCACAAACGCCATTAAATATGAATGATCCGTTTGATTCTATGATAGGCTATTCACCTGAAAAGATGTATGAGAATTGCATTTCAATACTTGTGGAACAGTTAAATATTCAAGATGAAGCTACTAAAATTATTATTACTCAGTTACTGAAATATAAAGCAATAGGGAAAATGGCAGAATTTATGTGTATGCTTAATGAATTGAAGGATTATTTATTTTCAAGGAAGAATGCTATGCATCAGACTAACGTACCAAATTTAGTTTTTATAAAGAATAATCTAAATGTATTATATAAAAAATGCCCAAGAAAAATAAAAGATATTTTACCTAAGGAGACTTTTTCAATATTTTTAGCAATTGTAAGTCAAATGGAGAAGATTGAGATTACAGAAGAAAGCTTGTCGGATATGTTAAATGTAGATACGATATTAGAAGAATTGTATGGAAAGGCAGTAGAAATTAAGGACAGTGTATATATACCAATTTTAAGAGAATTTTTAGCAAAACTTACAGTTTCATGTTTTAGCGTGAGTGGGTGGGATAATCAATTGATGTGGTCACATTATGCCAATTCTTATGCAGGAATTTGTATAGAGTATGATTTTAATCAAATCAAGGAACTAATTGGTTTTATATATCCAGTTGAGTATACTGTGGAAAGACCTACATTATCATTGCAAGATTTGGGAATAATAGGTTTTAATAAAGAAAAAGAGGGAGGCATAAAATCATGTGAGCCAAATATGGAAGCTATACTGTCATATTTGTTAGCTAAAAATATATGTTGGAATTATGAGCAAGAATGGAGGATAATTAATGTAGGCAAAGAAAATACACCATTATTTGTTAATTTGCCATACGTAAAGTCAATCACCTTTGGAATGAATATAGATCCAATATGTAAACATTTATTATGGGATTTATGTAAAGAAAAAGAGATTGAATGTTATGAAATAGAAGTTAATACAGAAAATTTTGAGTTGAGCAGAAGAAAACTTTGGGATAGTGACTTTACATATGATATGAATGTGGAAATTTCTTATATTGATGTTTTAATAAAGCAGATTTCAGTAGTTTCGGAACGATTGAATGAGATGGGGGAAAATATTGATGAAAAAATTCAAAATATGGATTTCTCGGATGTTAGTCCAATGCTTTCGAATACTATTGATATGATAACAAATTCATACTATTTAAAAATGTCATTAAACAGAATATGTAATAATGAAAAAGAAGAACCTTTATTATCAGGAATGCCAGAAGAAATATCATCAAACATACTATTGATAAATGATTTTGTTTTTAAGACAAAAGAGATGGCAGTATCATCAAAAGAAAGTATTCTAGAGTTAGTATTATCGGGTATACTTAGGAGCGATGATTACATTATAATACAAAAACAATTGTGTGATATACAGGAATTGACTGAAAAATTTGAAACCATAGAGTGGAATTCGTTATGTTTTAATAAAACATTAGAAAATTCAGAAGGCGAGCATTAGGGAAAAAAGAGAAGTGGTAGAAGTTTCCATGAAGGAGGAAATATGGCTGAATTTTCTAATGGCCTTGATTTACGGAATCGATATATTCATGATACGAATTCTCTAGATGAACAACAACAGCAGAATGACTACATTGTTTTATTGAAAATGTTCATAATTCTCGTAATCAAAATTAATGAAGAGTTTTGCCTACAGGATAAAATATCAAAGAATGGTGCTGACTTTTATGAAATATGATTACTTAGTCAAAATCAAGTTCAATTTAGTCATTTTTATAGAAATGACTAAATTGAACTTGATTTTGACTAAGATTATATATATAATTCAATTAGGATATTTTTGTGAATGTGACGAAGTTGAACTTGAAATGAGGCAATTAAAATGAAACAATTCGATTATACGGAAAAATGGAAGAAATTGCTTACACCAGAAATTGTAAGTTATCTTACAACAATTCATGAGTACAAAGGTAAACAGTACTTGATTGCTGAACGTCACGCTGATGTGCTGGAAAATCTTGTTGAGATGGCAAAGATTCAAAGTACAGAGAGCTCTAATAAAATTGAAGGTATTTATACTTCTGAGGAACGTTTGAAAAAGATTGTTTTGGATAAGACAATGCCAAGGACAAGAAATGAGCGTGAGATAGCAGGATACAGGGATGTACTTAATACTATACACGAGAATTTTCAGCATATTCCGATTCGTGATACATTTATATTACAGATTCATAGAGATTTATATAAATTTGAGAATGCTTCTAACGGAGGAAGATTCAAGACTTCTGATAATATTATTGAGGAAGAGGATGAAAAGGGTAATAAGTTTGTTAGATTCAGACCCTTACCTGCATGGGAAACTCCAGACGCAATTATAAATTTGTGTACAGCATATAATGAGGCAATTAACCAAGGCGAAGCAGACTCGCTTTTGTTAATACCGATGTTTATTATAGATTTCTTATGCATTCATCCATTTAATGATGGAAATGGAAGAATGAGTAGATTATTGACTTTATTATTGTTATATCAGAATGACTATATTGTTGGAAAATATATCAGCTTGGAAAAGCTAATAGAGCGAACAAAAGGCAGTTATTATGATGCTTTACAGGAAAGTTCGCAAGGATGGATGGAAGATGAGAACAATTACGAGCATTTTGTGAAATATATTTTGGGGATAATTACTGCAGCATATCGAGATTTTTTTGATAGAACAAAGATTGTTGAGGAAAAGAGAATACCTAAGCCAGATAGAATTGAAGAACTGATAAAGAATCACATAGGTACAATTACTAAGACTGAGATTGTAAAAGCAGCGTCAGGAATAAGTATAACTACAGTACAGCGGACACTAACTGATTTGGTTAAGGCAGGGAAGATAATAAAGATTGGAAATGGCCGCTATACAAAGTATAAGTGGAACTGGGATAAGGAGATTTAGAAAATGATTACAGGCGAATTAAAAAATAAAATAGACAGTTTATGGGAGATTTTCTGGACTGGAGGTCTAACAAATCCGTTAGATGTAATTGAGCAGATGACATATCTTATGTTCATTCACGATTTAGATGTGTCTGATAATACACATGCAAAAGAAAGTGCTCTGCTTGGTCTTCCATATGAAAGTGTATTTGCCGAGAAAGTAAAAATTGGTGAGAGGATTATTGATGGAACACAACTTAAGTGGTCTGTTTTCAGGGACTATCCGGCTGATAGAATGTATTCTGTAGTGCAGGAAATGGTATTCCCGTTTATTAAGAATCTGCATGCTAATAAAGATAGTGCTTTTTCAAAATATATGGATGATGCAATTTTTAAGCTTCCTACACCATTAATGCTTTCCAAGGTTGTAGATGCAATGGATGATTTATATACACAGATGGCAAAACTGAATGATTCAGATGCCAGAGGAGATGTATATGAGTACCTTCTTTCAAAGCTGGCTACAGCAGGGGTAAATGGTCAGTTTAGGACGCCTCGTCATATCATTAAAATGATGGTAGAACTCATGGATCCTAAAGCCGATGATGTAATCTGCGATCCGAGCTGTGGTACAGCGGGATTTCTGGTGGAAGCAGGAGAGTATCTGTGGGCTAATAAGAAAGATGAAATCTTCTATGATAAACAGAAAAAAGATCATTTTATGAATCATATGTTCCATGGTTATGATATGGATAGAACTATGCTTCGTATAGGAGCAATGAACATGATGAATCATAGAGTAGAAAGCCCATTTATTGAATACAGAGACAGTTTGTCTGATCAGAATCCAGATAAGGATAAATATTCGCTGATTCTTGCAAATCCACCTTTCAAGGGAAGCCTTGATGCAGACATTGTATCAGCAGATTTGTTAAAAGTGTGCAAAACAAAGAAAACAGAGCTTCTTTTTTTGGCATTGTTTGTTCGTATGCTTAAAGTTGGCGGTAGATGTGCCTGTATCGTTCCTGATGGAGTATTATTTGGTTCTTCCAAGGCTCATAAGGATATACGAAAAGAAATTGTGGAAAATCAGAGACTCGAAGCAGTTATCTCAATGCCTTCTGGTGTGTTCAAACCATATGCTGGAGTATCGACTGCCATTCTGATATTTACAAAGACAGAGCATGGTGGAACAGACAATGTATGGTTCTATGATATGCAGGCAGATGGATTTAGTCTGGATGACAAGCGGTCTTCAATTGCTGATAATGATATTCCGGATATTATTGAAAGATTCCGTAACCGTGATGCTGAGTTAGATAGAAAACGTACAGATAAGTCATTTATGGTGCCTAAGCAGGAAATCGTTGATAATGCGTATGACCTTAGTATTAACAAGTATAAAGAAGTGGAGTATGTACCTGTAGAGTATCCGCCTACATCTGAGATTATGGCTAATATTCGTGAGATTGAGATTGAGATTGGGAATGAGATGGAAGAGTTGGCAAGATTGTTAGGAGAATGAGATTATGGCGAAAGTAAGTAAACGAGGTGGATTTTCCGATAGAAATAAAATTAAACCGGAAAATACAGAGATTCAGTTAAAAGAGTTTGATAAGAGAACTAGAGTACAATTGCAAAATATGATTAGCCAGTTTTATAAGGAAATATATGGTGATAAATATTATGATGGAGAAAACATACAGGAATTTTTTAGATATGTTATCGGAACTATTTATTCGGAACCTGTGGCTACTAGTCGGACTTATTATGAGAATGAAGTGTTTAAAATAATTAATAATACCATACAAGAGGATGATTATGATGACGTTTTGACTCTGATAGAAGCAATTATTCAGTATTGGGATTTGTATCTAAGAGATGTGAGAGGATATGACTATTATAATGCTTATGATAATAGTTATCGAAGCCGCTCTATTTATGAAATTGCCAATTCATATTTACAAAGAGAATATGTAGGATATAGATTCATAGATGAGCAACTTACACCAATAAGTGATGAATATGAGCTGGAAGCAGTAAAACAGGCGTTGAATAATCCTTATTCGCCTGTATATGAGCATTTATCTAAAGCAAATAAGTTGCTTGGAGATAGAACAGCTCCTGATTATGAGAATTCTATCAAAGAAAGTATTAGTGCAGTTGAAGCGTTATGTGAAATACTTACTGGAATAACGGGGAAAGAGGCTTCATTGGGAAAGCTGTTAAAAAAATTAGAAGATAATGGTGTAGTAATTCATGCAGGAATGAAATCGGCTTTTAATATGCTTTATGGATATACATCGGATGCTAATGGAATAAGACATGCTGGCAATATTGGTGGACCATCATCAACATTTGAAGAAGCAAAATTTATGTTGGTGTCGTGTAGTGCTTTTGTGAATTATTTGATTGCAGTTAGTGCGAAATGATAGAATAGAAAGGAAGACAAATTCGGATTTGTTGGGATGATGTAGATG
>ERZ1034998.48-NODE-48-length-83968-cov-22.924136_pt1 | contig 83968 bp, 157 predicted proteins | sample MGYA00520621_ERZ1034998 | MGnify/ENA primary metagenome ERZ1034998 (study PRJEB33766, sample SAMN09781748) | gut metagenome | biome: gut microbiome | host: Homo sapiens | place: Madagascar | study: EMG produced TPA metagenomics assembly of the PRJNA485056 data set... | reverse complement strand
TTTTCTAATGGCGTTCCCAACATTACGTCAAATGTCGGAATTAGATTTGAAATAACAGAATTTACAACTTTCTTATCACATCCAAGTCGATACTTCTTTGTCACGAATTCTGTATAAAAATCGTGACATTCTTCAGGCTGCTCATTGATAAATGCTTGAATTATTGCAATGTCATCATCTGTACCTGTATTATGATTTTTGATATATTGCATTACATCTTCAAATGTTGGTAATATATATTCTGATTTTCTTACTTCTTTATTAATCTTCTTTGAGGACAAACCTGTTTGGATATTAGAATCTAATAGAAATACAAGACACTTTTTAAATAATTCGTTATCTTTATTGGCTTTAATAATAGCTTTCTTATCATTTGTACTACTTTTATTTTTAATCTGTTCAAATATTTTAATTACTTCTTCCATCTTTCGCCTTTCTTATATATAATCTTTTAGAGATTCATAATTGAACCCTAAATCTTTTAATTCGTCAGCACACATAATGATATGTGCTATAATTGTTTTCAAAGCTTGTTCATTATAAATTTGATTAATTTCATTATCTATTTCATCATCTATATCGTTTTTCATACAACACACTATTATCTACCACCTCTCCACAAAATTCTCTTAAATATGTAAGCATTTCTGACCCTTCTGGAAAGAACGGATCTCTATTCTTTTTACTTTGAACCCAACCTAAAAAATTCATCCAAAACTGACCGACTCTCCAATCAGGCATATATGTCATGTGTAATTGGGTTACTTCGTTATAAAAGTTATATAATTTATTTAGATCTCTAATTTTAATCACCTCCTATAAAATGAACATTTATTGTCTCTTTGGCTTCTGCCACAAGACTTATTTTCTGTACAATATCCAACTTCATCACATTTTGCATGGAAAAGATTATCTACAATCCACATCCACTCATCTGAATATTCTCTTAATGCATTGCAAATATCATTAAATAATTCACGATATTCCCAGTAAGCTCTTGAACACATCCTCTGTCTACTCATATCAACAAGATTTCTGAGATTACGCTTGTCTACCATCTTGGAAGAGTATGCTAATGGAAGTAGCATTGTCGCATCCTCAACTGGAACATTGTATTCTGCTATAAGAGTTTTAATTGCATCATTTAAAGTATGCATCCATGCATCCCATGCGGTTTTTGCTTCGTTTTTTTCTATAGATTTTGGAGTCACATAAGCAAATCCATCCCCTTTAGAATAATCAATATACCTTGTACTCGCCTGTAAACGTGATGGTGAGCCACCAATATGTGTATAATATTCCCTCAAAGTTTTTGCCGAATATCCATCAATAATCATCTCTACATTGACATACTCCATAACACGCCCATGCCCAGATTTAATACAATCAAGACCACGCTTATAATTTTTTTCATCATCTGTTATATTGGCGTTCCAGCAACATCCTGCACGTCTTCCCATTAATGTAATAGGATTTTTCGTTGTCTCTGGTAAAATTGTAATTGTTCCCATTTAATCCTCCTTATCTTTGACTTCCAATGAAAGTCCAATTTACTTGGAAATTTACTTGGAAATTTCATCTCAAATTTCGCCTTATTTTCAAGGCTTTTCTGACTTGAATGACCAGCAATAATCAACAAACCTGGCAAAATTCATCATTATTTGGTCATAGACATCAATCTTTATATCATTTGCTCGTCCAGTCCAAAATGATAAAATTATTTCATATTCACATTTAGACCAAAAATAATACATCACTTCTCTTTTTAATTTTTCAGAGAAATCATCCTTATCTATTTTCTCTTTTAAAAGCACAGCAACTTCTTTTTTAAAACTTCCATGATTAAATACATTCCATTTAATAATTTTTTGTACATTAGAGTCATGATAATAAACATACCATTTTATAGAAATCACCTCCTGATTATTTATTCTTTCCTTACTTGTGAAATAATGAGCGAATTGCTCTAAGAAATGTAATGAATATTATATAGAAATCGTTACATATAAAAGTTTAGTTTACTGTGATTTCGTTCAAACAAAGTCTTCAAACTCTGGGAAATCTTTAAACATTTCTTCTGGCTTATGTTCTCTAATTGACTTGTTTAAATATAACGGATAAATAATCTTTTCTTCTTCTGATATACAACCATGGAATTTCCGATCTGTACGATTAACTAAAACTAAACCAGCACTATCTTTTGTGGTATATCGCTTATCACGCAAAATTAAAATCTCGTCCCAAAAATTAAAATATCCGCTGTGATCATAAAAAAATTCTTTATCTTTTGTATCTTTTTTTAATTTATAATAATTCACATTTTCACCTCGCTTTTAAAAGAAATAATGGTTTCTTGACCTATCTCTCATCAACCAATTCTTCTAACATTCCACCAGCTTCTGCTCTATTAATTCCTACGACAAACTTACACTATCTATTATCCCATTTCTCTGGACATTTTTACTAAAACGTGATATATTAATTATAAAGATAAGAAAGGAGTATAGTTTATGTTTGATTATTTTAGTATAAATGATTTATTTATAAATTTAATATTTCCACTGATAACATCTATTGTTCCGCTTATTTTAACATATTTTTTGTTTGAGCCGCTTATAGGCTTAATAAAAAAAAACTTGACAAACCTTGACATATGAGATAATATATCAAAGTTGCGTATGGAGAAGGATTAATTCTTCTCCATTTTTATGTGTTGTTTCATTTATGTATTAACTTGAATGAAAAGTCTTTTTAATTAGTAGTCAACAAGATAATTTACTTTCTTATTATGTGCTTCAGCATATTCAATTTCAGATTTTGTTGAGCTTCCAATATAACCGCCGACATTGATTACAAAAATTTCATCTGCCATATCAATTTTTCTCTTGTGCATATCTTCTAACATAATTTTTTGCTTATCTGTAAATACATCGCCTGAATGACCAAAACACCCAACTGAAATCACAATATAACCATTTAAGGTAAGTTCTTTTTGAACTTTCATAAACTCATCTTTAAATTTTGTACTACCACATAATGTAATCACTTTATAATCTTTTAATCCTTCACGGCATACACCTTCTACTGAATATCCACACATAAATTCATTGCATTCTTTTCTTGGTCTTGGGCAACCCATATTCTTTATAACCCTCTTAATTTTCATAAGAAACTGTCGATTCTTGCTACTGTATTATTCTCTGTTCTTTACAAAACTTCATCTACAATTCCATGCTTAACTGTCTCATCAGAATGAATATAAAAATCTTTCTTCTTTTCACGAGTCTCCTTAATATCATCTTTTGTAAGATTTGTTCTGTCGATTACATACTCTTCATTCTTTTTATTCAACCAATACATTTCTTATCTGTCACATTATTTCTCCATATTGATTTTTAAACATATTTTTGTTATTGTTATTATGTATACAATGTCAATTATATAGGAGGTATGTTTTATGAAACTCGTTTTTTCTGTTGGAACATGTACTTTTGGATTAATACACACAAATGATGATGGATCAAAAGTTTATGAAGTTAGTAGACATGGAATGACAATCAGTTATGGCGAAATTTTTCCTGCGGATGCAGATTATGATGATTTCTATAAATGGGTGTCAGATCATGGCTACTTGTAAACTACATGCTTAATTGTTTCCAATTTGATCTACCCTACATTTTATTACGATTGTAGGGTAGATAATGAAATCCGTCTTTCATTGGCTTTTTGAGTCTCTGAAACGCCCTATTCATGGGCATTCCAGAAATCCTCTACTGTATTATTCTCTATAACTGAGCTAACAAACTCTTAATTGGCTCTCTATTCATATTTTCTTTAGCCCATAATATGTAACTTGGATCTGACTGAGCAACATCAACAAGCTTTTCACCACTATGTTTTCCAAAATTCAGAACATAATCCTCCAACTTAATGACTTCCTTTTTTGGTACTTCAAATCCATTAAACAGAACTTCTATATCCTTGCGACTTGCAAGGTAGTCTGCTAAGTGTAAAATTGTCTGATATTTATTTTTAGGTAATGGCAATACCGTTGAACTTCTTTTATCAGTATTCCATGCACCCATATGGCTCTCAATTGTACTTGCAATCATTTCGATTTCTTCATCAGGAAGTTCATTACCTTTTAATTCACGAATAACATTAGCTGCTAAAAGTGGATGATCAAACTTTGTATATTTATTTTTTGTAAAATCATCATCATTTCCGCTTTTTCGTGAATCATGCATCATTCCTGCAACTCTCATTAAATCTTTCTCTCTTTGAGTAAAATTTTTACCAAAGCAATCAACCGCAAAAATGTGATTCAAGAATCTTACCAAAGCACATGTATGTCTTGCCAATCCTAAATCACCAAGAGCATATTGAGGATGGTATTTTCCCGTACTTGACGCACCCACATTCCAAAAATAATCTGGAATTGTTTCAATACATCTTTCTGCAAATTTTCTAATATCTTCTGACTCAATTGTGTTTAAAATCGAATCAAAAATGCTTGACTTACTATTCATATATTCTCCTATTCTGCTTCCATAAACATCTGAAGCATTGTTTTTCTATCGAAATTTTCCTTCTTTTTAAGTGCATTATTTACTGTACGAATTTCTCCAAGGTGATAACATTTTTCTTTTGCTCTACTTTCTCCTACATATAATAAATTGGAATTCAACATGAAGGTATGTGCTTTAGGTGTAATTAAAACAACCACCTTGAACTGACCACCCTGAGATTTGTGTGTACTGATGGCATAAGCCAATCGAATATTTTTCATAGAACTTTTTGGGATATAGATAAGTGTTCCATTATAATCAACAACCATCGCATCTTTTAGAATTTTTACAACTCTACCAGATTCACCATTAGCAATGAATGTTGTATTTTTATCATCAATATATTCCTCATTGTAGATAATTGCTTTGTAATCATTAGCATAGTTCATTACAATGTCATTTAATCTAAATTCTGTATCTCCAAATGTGATTTTCGCCTTTGGATTAGAATTAACTGCGTTTTGTATCTTCTTATTTAATGCTACTGTTCCATAATCACCTACGTTATAGCAAGATAAGACTGCAATATCATCGACAGAATAACCTTTGGATAATAATGTCTGATAAAGTTTTACAGTATATCCAACAAGTTTATCTTGAAGAATCGGCATAAATATATATGACTGATCTTCACCAAATACTTGCATACCTGTTTTGGTCTTATCTAAATATTCAGTGCCAGTTCGTGTATCTGTGGCAACTGTAGATAAACCTCCTTTACCATAACGGAATACCTTATCAAGTGTGATAGTAGGAATATCCTCACATTTCAACAAATCATAAAGTACATTACCAGCACCAACAGAAGGGATCTGTGCATCATCACCAATAAGGAGTAATTTTGTTTTCTCAAAATCTATAGCTTCAAGCAATTTTCTGAAAAGAAAAATGTCTACCATTGAAAACTCATCCACAATTACTACATCATAAGGTAATTTATTCTCTTCATTAAATCCCCAATCAGCAGGTGGCATATACATAAGACCTCTATGGATTGTCATAGCATTTTCATTTGTAAAACCTGATAATACTTTCGCAGCTCTACCAGTTGGTGCTAAAAGTAAATGTCTTTTGTTATAAGCATTTAGCATATTTACAAATGCCTGTGTACTTGAAGATTTACCACTACCACCATATCCAACAAGAAGAACAATGTTATTTTCACACATATATTGTGATGTTTTACACTGATTCTCAGTTAGTTTAAAACCATCAAGTCCCTGAAACTTTGAACAATCACAATCCCATTTTGTATGTATCTGCAATCCTTCTTTTATTCTCTCTGCTATATATTTCTCTGTTTCGTATGTTTCTTTTTTGCATACACTTAATAATTCTCTATCAAATACCACATCATTATCACCCTTGAGAATAAGAGGTAAATTACTTTTTGCTTCTGGAACTAATACATCAAACTGTTTCTTCAAATCGCCAACATGCATATATGTATTACCATTATTTTCATTCTCATCAAGCAGATAATCTACACAAGCTTTTGCTCTCTGATATGATGTTACGAGGTCAAATCCAAAGAACAAAACTGGCTTTTTGCCATTCTTCTGACATTCTTTACCATCCTTATCCAATGTCAACAATAGAGAATCAGCGGTTTTAAAACCAATCCCACCTAGCCTGCAAAGACACTGATATGGTTCTTCTCTAATAACTTCCTTGATTTTGTCAACAGAAGTGTATTTGTCATACAATTTTTTTACTGTTGAAAGATTAAATAATCCTCTGAATTCTTCTACAATTTCAGCTAATTTGAAATTCTCTATGACTTTATTCTTAATAACATTGAATGTATAATCTTTAATACCTTTTGTTTTTGATAAATCAATGTCATCTAATCTGTTATTCATTATTCTATCTACGATGTCAGGATATGCTTCTAATAACACATCTGTCTGATTTGGTGTAAGAATTTCATATAAGAAATTTCGTGTTGCAGCTAATGTAGTAGGTTTCTCTCTTTTAATATTGATTACATCGTATCCGACTCCATGTGAATCGGATACTTCTTTTGCTTTTACAATGTAATCAACACCAAGATTAAGTTCTGAAATATTACCTTTAATAGTTGCTGTGCCATATTTGCCAATCTGTACATCAGGATATTCAAATGAATTGACAGAAACGCCATATATTTTGAAGTCAGTAGAATTATATACAAGTCTTTCTGGTACACATTTAAACTCAATTATTTTATCCAACTTTACATCTCCTTCTAATATACGTCCCACTTCTTTACTATTCTCTCTTTTTCATCTGTTTTAATCCAATCGCCACCGACCTTCTTCATTTTATTTCTCTCACCAAATTCTTTTACATTGATGACATTACCTGCTATAAATGGGGATTCAATGAATGACTTTCCAGAAGTGATTTTTGTTTTTAGATACTCGCCATCTCTCATGTTATAAAGCATAAGATATGGTTTTGTTTTATCCTTATAGAATTTACATTCAAGCACATAATACATATCTTTTGGTGCTTTCGGATTTTTATACATTATGTTTCCAAGATACTCTTGTTCATATACAATCTGTTCTTTTATTGATAATGGCTTATTCTCTAAACCGTTTATCATAAGTTTAACAAGTTTGTCCTTATCAACATTGCTATACTGTTTAGGTGTCTCTTTCTCTGCACATTTTCTTACATCTTCTTCTCTAATGTTAAGTGATACAATTTTATCTTTTTTCAATGTCTTACATTTTCCTAATAAATTATACATATCAATAATTGATAGCAAATATTTATTCTTACCAAACTCTGAAAAGAAATTTAATGTCGTAAGGATATGTAACTGCCTATCATCTACAGAGGTTTTTGAAATAATATCTGAAAGTAAATTAACAAAATTATCATAATGATTTTTAGATAATTCATATAATTCATCTGCAATCTGATCATTACAATATTTTATAGAAGAAATTCCTTGATAAATAGCATTTTCGTCTTTGTCCATGAAATACTGTGCTTTAGATTTGCCGAATTTTATTCCTTTGATTTCTATTCCCTGCGATTTGATATATTCTTTGATGTTTGACATTTTTTCATTATTGTCTACATAAACATTCAAGGCTGATGTTAATAGCTCAATCTTATGATAATATCTTAACCATCCAATAAATAGACCTATCATACTATATGGAACGGAATGATTTCGTGAAAATAAATAATTAGACGCATCTTCGATTACTATCAAGAATGATTTTATAGCCTCTCTTGCTTCAGCTTCGGTCATTCCATACTTCTCTTGTGCAATTGCAATAAATCCTGGAATATATCTATCATCTTTGTTACCGTGAATATCAACCATATATCCACCATTTTCAATGATAGGTATATCTGCTTCAGTACCTGTTTTTTTAGCAAAATGCCTACGAACAATATCTGCTTGCCCCATAGTAAAGCCACAGAAGTCATGTAAGAAATCAATAATCTGTTCCTGATATACTAAATAACCAAGCGTAGGTTTCAAAAAGTCATTAAGTGCTTCATTACCATTGTCCTTGTAAACGCCATTAAATAACTGTTCTCTATAAGATTCACCTGCTGGTCTGATAGCACCACTGACCATAGCCATTACATCAAGATATGAGATATTATCATTCTGTGCTTTAATATTCTCCAAAGTTTCTTTACTAAGTGTTCTTTTTAATGAATCACTTGCAAAACCGCTTTCAAACTGGAATATCAATGTAGTATCTTCTGCTATTGAGTTAATAACATTTTCATCTGAAAAATTAACTTTATCAGGTGTTAAATAGTCTATACCTGCAAGTTTACAAGCACCATCAATTAGTCCAACGGCATTTAATCCTAACAAATCTAGTTTTACATAATTCAAAGAATCAATTTCGTGCATGTCAATCTGACTTACAGGACGTGGATCTGATGTAATAGACAATGTTCCAAAATCATATCTTATGTCTGTTGGACTACAAACAATACCTGCTGCATGTCTACCAAGAGATGTGATTGTTCCAATTACCATATCAACATACTTAAACATTTCAGGATATTGTTCTCTAATTTCTTCTGGCATATAATCCTTGCCTTTATCATCAGTTTCTACCATATTTGATAATTCCTGAGTCTGATCAGGGGGCATACCATATGCCCTACCAACATCTTTTATCGCTGCTTTTAACTGAATTGTATTAAAAGTAATAATGTTACAACAATACAAACCTTCCTTATTAAATAAATACTCACGCACTTTATATCTATCTTCTGCATAAATATCAGTATCTACATCAGCCAATGACATTCTTTCAGGATTCATAAATCGTGAGAAGTTAAGCTTATATTTAACTGAATCAACATCAGTACATTTAATCAAATATGCAATCTCACTACCAGATACAGAACCTCTTGAACATCCATAATGCATATTATTTTTCAGCAACCAATTCTTGTAATCTGAATCAAGTAACATAAAATCAATAGCGTCATTATGTTTATATGTTTCTAACTCCTCCTGTATCCTTGGAATATACTCTGTTTTATAATTTGGTAGTTTACTTATCCCACGTTCTTTTACGCCTTGAACTATTCGTGCCTTAAATTCTTTCTCAGCATCAGGATATAATCTTGGATATTTGTTACTATAGTCCAGGTCATATGATTCAATATTATCTGCAAATCTATTTGTTTCTTCGATTGCATCAAGATAAATTGATTTTGGTAATGCATTCTGTAATTCAAAGGCAGCAACCATATCATCATAAGATTTCCATGACAAATCACACGCATCCTCGTCATGGAAATTAACATTTTTAGATTTCTGCATTACAGCTCTACCCATCATATGATCCTTGTCAATAGCATGTACATCGCTTGTAGCAATAAGTTTCATTCCATATTTCTGAGCAATTCTATACAAATACTGATTGTAATATATCTGAACGTCAAAATTATGTGGCTGTATTTCCAACCAACATCTATGCTTATTTTTAATAAGGAATTTCAAAAATCTTTCCTGTACTTCTTTCGTCCCTTTGCATAACATACCTGCAACACAAGCTGTTAATACTAAAATATTATCTGATGTATTCTCAAGTTCCTCTAAGGTAATTCGTGGATTATAATAAAAATGACCATCATTACGATTAAATGAATCAGAAGAGAGTTTATTAAGTTCTAATACCCCATCATAATTTTTTGCATATAAGCAACAATGGTAATTGTCTCTTTGCAGATTATCCATATCAATTTTTTCTGTTACATAGAATTCTTCTGCATTAATATATTTCAACCCAGCCTTTTCACATGCCTGTCTTTTTGCAACATTATGAAGGACTGCGCCATGCTCTGTAAAAGCAATGGCTTTCATTCCTTCTGATTTTGCTTTGTCAATATAAGCTTGAAAAGGGGTGATTGAGTCAACTTCAAGACCGCTATATGGGTTAGAATCCATACTATGTAAATGTAATACTGTTAAATTACTCAACTTCTCACCTACCTATATCTATAAACTATTCACAAATGCCAATAAATCATCTTCGTCTGCATCAGAATCAGATTCAGTTTCTTCTTTAAACAATTCCTTCTCCTTCAGATACTGGTCATATGGTTTATGCAACGACCTAGAATATCCTGAGAGGGTTGCCAATCTAAATTCATCAGCATCTGTCACTTCTTGCCAAAAGATATTTTCATCTTCACTATTCTTATATTCTCTCTCTTTAGAGTTAATTTCTTCGACTGTATTGATAATGTCTTCTTTTAAATCGTTAATTTTTTCTTCTGTTAGAGGTACTTGTACATAACAATCATGAATTTCGAATTTTTCTCTAACCGCATCTGGTAAGCAATCAATATTGTTGTTTAACACCATCTCATCAACATATTTATCAATATCATCTTCATATCCGAAATTTTTCAGCCACATCTTTGCCGTATTGACAAGACTTTCGCCTATAGAATTTCTTTCTATATATCTATCTTTTTTCTTACCATTTTTCTGTTCAATGGTAACTGTGACATATTTTAAGAAATTCCATTCGCATACAATATCTTCCAATGGAATATTTAATGCTTGTCTAATACCTTCAGCATAAATAACCAACTGACCACTTTCAGCGTCAATTTTTGTGCCTTGATAACGTGTAGATGTCTTCCAATCTACAATATGTACACGTTTTTTCTCATTGTCATTTTCATCTTTGTACGACTCGATATAAAGCATGTCAATATATCCTTGCATATAAATATCATCAGAAATTTTAATTGTAATAAAATGCTCAACTTTATGTGGAAAAGTAATCAGATTATGATTTTTAAAGAAATGTCTAATGCAATTTTCATATTTATTTGCTATTGCATCATTTTTATCAGAATCACTGCGATTGTATTTGAGTTCTGCACAATTCATTGTAAATAAGCTATCTTCATATAAATCTGGCATATCCTCATATTTAATTTTGCCAGTATATAGCTGCTCAATAATATCATGTACATTACCACCGGATACACAATAAATACTATTTGTTCTATCTTCTTTTTTGTGTAGGATGTATTTCAAAAAATATTCCCATCTATCTTGTTTGTAACAATGATACCTTGACCATGACCATAATGTATCAACACCAAACTTGTTACAAATTTCTGTTAATTCTTTACTTGTCTTTCTTGCCAATCTCTTAACTTTCTCCTTTCTGACTCATCATATAAAACACGATGCTTGAGAAGGAAGTTGTATACTTTATTTGGCATATCAGCAGGACTGTCTTTACTACCTTTCTTAATCAAATCCCAACGATCATATATGTAACTTACTTTTCTAATAGGATAAAATTTATCACATTCCTGTCTAATATGGTTTATATCAATTCCTTCATCTAAAGCCACTACAATTTCTACATTTAAACTAATCAGTATCCTAACTTGTTCTTCTGTAAGCTCACAATTTCCTATTGCAACAGCCGTACCATCTTTTCGTGAATACCTTTTAAGCACCGATTTCTGCGCTTCCAAAACGACTGCATAACCAGCCTCTTGAATTGTTTGATAATTCTCATTTAACCCATATACATTTATTCCTTTTGGATATGTTTTGGATAACTTAAAAAACTTCGGAATATCAAACATCTCATAATTTGGTACAGTAGTTCTCCCACTGATACCTATATATTCATTGTCATCTCCATCCCACTTTCGTTCAGGAATGACAATTCGTTTTCTATCATATGAATATCCAATATTAAATCTTTTACATGCAAAAGGCATAACGCCTTCACGAATCCAATCAATATATGGCAAATCAATATATTCTTTCATACATGAATCATCATACACTGGAACATCTTTATCAATTGTGTATCTTTGGCGTTTCACCTTTTTGAAGATTGCTAATGGATCTTTCTTATTATCTTTGTTGTCACTCTTACTATATGAATATTTCAAACCTAAAATATTGTGGAGATATTTATTAGCTTTTCCAAAAGATATACCTTTTATTGTCATAACCAATGTAAAAATATCTCCACGCTTATTTTCTTCCGAACTTCTAATCGCCACTGATAATGTATCTTTCTTTACACATATCGCAGTTTTATTATTACCTTGTGGCAAGGCGGCTCTCCATTCAGTAGGATATTCGTGTAGTCCATGACATTCCAACGATAATAAAATCTGTTCTATACAATTATTCTCTATAATGTATTCTTTTAATTCATCTGCATTAATACACGCTCACCGCCTCCATCACAAATTTAAAAATCAACTGGGACAGAAGTAAAACCAACTTCTTTCAGTATATTTCTACTCATATCATGCTCACATACAATCTGTATACTACTTGCAGCACCCTCACGGTTTTTACAAATGAATATAAGCTGATAATGTTTGCCTTCGTCCAGTTTGACAGGTATTTTTGATTTATTGTTTTTTCCATCAAATCTATATACCTTTAAAGCATTTTTCTCACCTGTATACTCATCTTCAAATACATCTCTCAACATTAAACATGTACTCGCAGGATCGACAATACTTTTTGCCATACCAATATTATCTTGACTATAAAATCTCTGACGTGCTGAAGATTTTGCCAACTGGAATGTAATAGTTACATGAACTTCCAAACCACCCTCTTCTTTACACTTCACAGTATCGTAAATATCAACCATATTCTGTTGCATATCTAACCACATCTTGTCGGAACGACTACCTGAATCGGCTTTATATGTATCAAGAATGAAATACTTAACACCAAGGTTTGCATATTTCTTTAGAACTTTTATGAATTTCTGAGTTTTGTATCTTTTGAATGGAACTATTATAAGCATGTTATTCTCAGCTTTTTCAGTAATCCAATCTGCACACTTTCTTAACAAATCTTTAACTTCGCTAGAATATTTACCATCTCTAACAACGAATTTTTGCAAATCTTGTTTGTAAATATTATTTGCAGTCCACACCAACAACTCTCTCTGCCATTTCTTTTTTCCCTCTTCGTTGACACAAATAACAAGTCTTTCTTCATATTTTATTGTGCTTGGAATCAACATTGATCTTGTTAGTGTAGTTTTGCCCATATTAGATAATCCACCAATCAATGTAATATTACCAGGTAACTGACCACCAGTTTCTTTATTAAGAATGTCCATATTATTGTATGGAAGTCCAACTGCTGCACCAGCATCTAACTCATCAATTAAATCATAAATGCCATCAGCCAATGAATATGACTGCACATCATCGTCTGCATTGATAAAAATATGATTTAACATTGCTTCATATTCTTCATATATTTCATCTAAAGACATATCACAGAATTCATTGATACGATTATTTACAGGGAATCCATTTTTTAACATCTCCAAAACTGTTTTCCACTTGTATAGCTCTTTGACATATCCATCCATATTGTTGATGTTTACATACTCTTTGGCTTTATCAATCGTTTCATATCCGCCATAATCCTCATATTCCTTTTTAAGTTTTTGATGCTTTTCAAGATATAAACCAACAGTCATATCATCCAATACTGATTTCTTTTCTACTACAATAATGTCATTTGCAATCTGCCAATAGACTCGCCATGTATTTTCACTAAAATCTTCAAGCTGCAATGTATAATCAAAAATTAATTCTGGTTGTTTATATAAAATAGCAACTATATTAGCTTCTGCTATTATCTTGTATTCTCGAATCTGTTTTGCACATTTTAATACTTCTTCCTGATAAGGAGTTAATTTTTTATTCTCTTTTTTCTCAGCCAATTAGTACCTCCTCAAAACAGTTTCTTCATTCTGTCACTTGTCTCTTTAGTCTTTTTTACATATCCAGCATTCTCATTACTCTGATTATTGAAGTCTTTAGATTCAACTCTCTCCTCAGTCTTTTTAACATTCTGCAATCTCAAATATACATCGTTGATTTCAGGTTCAATCATTTTCATAATAAGATTAATTTTATGTTTCTCATCATGAATTTTACTTTCATTATTATGTAAATAAGAAACTATCTTTTTTTTGCAAAGTTTGAACGTACATAAAATTGTGTAATCATCATAATTAGCTTTTGCTTCATGATTATTATTCGCTATATGTTCGCCACGTTTAATACCTTGTAGCTTTAATGCGAGATACTGTGGAAATTTCATATTATCATCGTATTCAAGAATCTCTTTCTTTACATACTCACATAGTTCAATCCACTGCTCGTTATCTTTCTTTTTTATATTTCTCATTTACCAAATCATCCTTTCTTAAAAACTCCAACAGGCAATTAACCTGTCGGAGTATAACTTTAATTAGGCTAACTGTAACTTGGCAAAATCAATTAACTCTGTAAGTGTATCTGGTAACTGAAGCTCAAGATTTTTTAATGATACATTCTTTTCTTTCATTAGCTTATTAACAGCAAGAAGTGCATCCTTATTATCTTTTAGAGACTTTAAAACCTCCTTAAACTCAGTAGCAAGTTCTTCAGCTTTATCAGCCTTGTCTTCCATAGATTCTGTAGAAGCTTTAATATCATTCTTGTATGAAGTCTGATTTGTCTCTAATTTACTTCTTCCTTCAAAATAATCCTTCCAAATATCATAGCAAGGATTCTCAATAATATCTCCACGCTTAGTTACTTTGGTTCTATCTTTTAACACCTTGGCATAATAATGTGTTCCATCTGCTTCTTCTTTCGTAAAAAATTCCAGAACTGTATCATAATCAAATCCAACACTCTTATGCATATCTGGCTTAATTCCAATGATTTTTTCACCAGAATCGTCTCTCTTATCTGTTCCCTGTGCAACAGAAATAATGTGAATTCCTCTTGTTGATAAATCAATTTTTAGCTGCTGTAATTTTAAATTGAGAATTTTGATACGTCCCCATGAACGCTGACTAATGTTTGCATCGTCTACATTGCCACCTTTCTTTCTTGCTCTCTTCTCTTCAACTTCCTGCGCACCAACCTGCATTGTTCCATAAAATTTTGTTTCTGAATCAATACTCAAAGTTTCAATCTTTTTATCATATTCGCCATCAAGAAAATCATCTAAGTCAGACTCTAATTCATCTAAATCGGATGTATTATCAACTAGGATGAGATTGTTATATGTATTACCATTATTAAGCGTAATGTCTCTTCCCTCATAATGTGCAACACCTGCCTCCGAGTCAATACATGCTACCTTTGGAAATGTAAGCTGAAACGTTGACTTTCCTGATCCTGATTCACCATATACTAAAAATTTTCCACCAATTTTTGCTGCCTTTGCATCTCTAAACGACATTTTTTTATCCTCCTAAAATTTCATAAATTATATTCTTTTGATAAACTGCTCACCCTGTATTAAACAGGGTAAGCGTATTTTTTAGTTCATGCCTTCAAGCATTGCAAGAAGATCATCATCTTCTGATGAAGTTTCCTTACTCTCTGAATCTGTATCATTATCTGAACTTGGTTCTGCACCAGCATCAAGTAATGCCTGCTCGTAGAAATAAAGGTCGTCCTCATCATACTTACCATCTTCAAATGCTACAGTTGGTTTTCTATCATCACCATCACCAACATATGTAATATCAGGCTTAACAATAATCATTCTTCTCTCACGATTACCATTTCCTACGGCACACTTCTTTTCAGCCTCTTCCTCTGAATAAAGTCCCATTTCGATAAGTTCCTTAATATCGTCAGGAATGTCATCTTCTGTGATATTTACTACTGAACCACCTTCAACTAAATTTCCTGTAACCGTAATTTCAGTAATCTTACCCTTCTTAGGCTTGAAAAATCTCTGAAGCATCTTTGCTGTAATTTCTGGATTCTCGTTGATAGCAACCTCAAATGTCTTAGGGAATGTAACATTCTTCTTAACCTCAACCTTTTCTCCATCAATCTTAGGCTTGCCAACATAATCAACAACATATGCAGAAAGCTCCATAGTCCCCTTGTCCTCATTTTTCTTTCCAATACTCTTAGAATCTACAAGGATTGTCTGTGAGAATGTAGCCTTGAAATCTGCTTCATCATCAACCTTTGAAAGAACAATAGATGTAATTTCCTTCTTTGTAGATACATTCCCTTCGTACTCGCTATAACCCATTGTTCCCTTTACGTTCACAATCATTCCGTCTTCAAGATGCTCATTGAGATATTCAACTGCGTCATAAGCTGTAAGGAACTTCTTATATACAGTCTTATCCTTAACATCCTTCTCAACACCAACTGTTAAGAAAGAAGAATCTGAAATACTGTCATATAAAGACTCATCAAGACGATCTTCCCATGCAATCTCTACTGACTTACTCTTTCCTGAATCATCCTTTTCATCCTTGCTATACGCACGAATGACATTATCCTTATCAGGGAAGAAACCACTTCGCATCTCTGCATAAACCACATTACCATTGCCACAATCAACACCAACATACATACTATTATCTGTCCAACCAGAATCATAACTGTTGTCAAGATTGAATGTCTTGTCTGTTACTTTTACACGTCCAATAAGATTAAATGCTGCCTTACCTTTCTTTAACGCTTTTCTTTCCTTTGTCTTTGCCAAATTACTTGTCCTCCTTAAAATTAAATAATTTATGTAAATATTGTTAATAAAACAATCTATATAAACGCCCACTCAGGACGGAACATGGAAGTAAATCTATATGAAAATTTATCCATAAACAGTGATTTTTGAGTGCAAAAACTCAAGGGTATGCTGTTTTACCACCCATATTTATATTCTCTATTCAGTTTTGATTTTTGGAATTTTTGACTTGATTAAGTCGGATCAACTATTCGATATGCTAATCTTTTATCTGTAAATATTTCTTCTCCATTATCTTTGAATTTTGTGATATTACAAGACAAATGCATTTCATCATATTTAAGATTTGAAATTTTACAATTAGATTGTATACTGTTACCTTTCATAACTTTTGACTTGAAGAAAACTGCTTTACCATCATAATTTTTATGTGCTTCACAATATTCATCCCAACTGTCTGCCTCAACCACTCTTGATTGATGATCTCTGATGATATTATTTTCATCAATGATTAGATTTGTTTCAATTACTTTTATGTATATCACCTCTATTCATATATTCTCTATTAGTGACACTATTCTACACTTAAATCTTTTAAAACTGCTTTCAAATTCTCATCATTAGAAAGAACAACATCATAATTAAATGGAAACTGTCTCTTAATTCCAACTACATCTTCATCCTTGGAATAAACCACTTCTGTGACACCAACCATACACATTTCCATACAACTTTCTGCTAACTTATTCGCTGTATCTTCATCTGGTTTAAACCAATAATCTTCATGACCATTTGCTTTATTAACTCTTAATAATGTAAAATTATCTTTGTTCATTTTCTCACCTCCTAAAATTTTCAAATGAAACAGTGATTTCTTGCTACTCTTATATTCTCTGTTTCTTGATATTGATGCTGTAAAACCCTTGATTTATAAGGGTTTTACAGCACCTCATTTTTATTATTCTCTAAAAATCATTGAAAATTAGGAATTTTTGCTCGATTTGAGCATTTTTGAAATTTTTGACCTCTGAAACACTTGTAAATACTAGGTTTGTAAAGCCAAAGAAATGTCAGTTTCCTTCAGCTCTATTTCTTCACTGTTACATTGAAAACTGACTTTAAAATACAGATAATCAGCCAAATACCAGTTGCAATAGACCACTTAAATGTTAATCCAAAACACATTGTAATAAGCTTAATTATTCCACATGTAACAATCCAACTAAGTCCATAGCATAATGCCAAAATTGTAATAACAATAACTGCTGTTACTCCACCTTTTGTTAATTTTTCCTTCAAATTACTCATATGTATATTCTCCTTTACGCTTCAAAATTGAACTCATCAGATGAAATCTTGTTGTTAGTAATCTTCTGATAAATATCTACATACATCTCATCTTTATCTCTGTTATAAGTAACTTCTGCATATCTGTTACCCATTGGCTGTCCCCAAATAGTACACTTCTTATAACCTAACTCATGTGCAAACCACACGAGATCCAACTGGTCGATACTGATGTTTTCACTCAATGTCTGAATCACTGCGTTCTTTGCAGCCTTCTCAAATTCGTAACTTGTCATCGTATTATTCTCCCTTCTCACTTGAAACATCCTCTAAAACAGGCTTCTCATTGATAATCTCATGTAAAGACACAAAAACAAGACCATCATGGAAATCAACTTCATACTTATCATATACATTAGTATCAATAAGTAAATGAACATCTATTTCATTCTCAAATCCAATACCTTCAACTTTATGTTCACCTTTGATATTTAGATAAGTTTCCTTGGTTCTATTGACAAACTCTGTCTCATATTTAATATTCTCCTTTGGAATACCAATCGCATTGTAAATATAAATCTTATCTGTTCCTACCTGTGCAACTCTAAAAGCTGCTGTGTGATTATTAAACATACATATATACTCCTTTTTTAAATTTTCTTCGCATAAATCATCAATAAACATATTTGAACTTCTTAGTCCCCTGCTTAACATATTTCTTTGCCAACCAGTCGAAATATAAATTGAATGATTTTTACTTTCAATGACATCACTCTTGCTAATATCTACTGTAAATATTCTCTCTTTAACATTATTAAATTCTTCAATTTTATGTCCAGTAGAATCGATCCTGACCATTAAATATGGCATAATCAAAGAATTAACAATATCTCTTTCGATTTCATTTTCAATTATTACACCATTAAATCTGTGTCCTCTAACGGAATCATTTACAGGTAATACTTCAATACAATTACCATTATTCCAATAACAACCTAGCTTCCATGTATAATTTCTTAATTGTGTATCTCTTCGATCTAACAATAAGTTTGAAATGCATTCCATTACAATTTCACATTGTGCTTTTGTTCTTACAAATACTCCACATTTATATCTTGTATATTGATTACAGAATTCAATCTGTTTTTCTAATGCTTGTACTAAATTCGTATGTATCAATCCTCCTTATATATTCTCCAAAAGAAATCGAAATTTACTTCGTTTCTCTCCAACTAATACTGTAATATGGCTCATTGTACTGAGTACCAGTTTCAACTTTATACCCAAGTTCCTCTAATTTTATTCGTGTTTCAGGTTTTAAACAACCATCTTCACAGATTGAAAATTTGCCATCTGCAATCGCATCTCTAATCAATTTTGATAACTCTGCTAATTGCTGTGTCGTGCAGCTATCAATTGCATTGTTTGTCATCTTATTTGCTTCTAACGCAGACGGAATAACATTCTTTGGTGACTGAACTTCTGGCATAGGAATGTTAGAGTCTGTTAAAGGTAAAAATGTAATTGTATCTTTACATGTATTCTTTTCATCACATAAAACACACGCATAATGCGCTCTACTTTCTTTTGGATATTTACAACTCATTTATTTATTCTCCTTATAGAAACCGTAGTAACCAAGTTTTTCATTCACAACTTTGTCAAATTCCTTTGACATTATATCTAAAAATCTCTGTTTACATTTCATTACATTGTCGCAACCAATTGTATATTGCAAGTCTGATATTGCAACTTCATACATTCCATCTATATATTTAATGTCCATATAGTTATTCTCCTTTTAAATTTCCACAAGAAACGAATCATTCCTGTTATCTTAATCCATCCAACACTCTCATCAAAATATGTCTTGTGAGATTCTTAACATCACCACTGTAAAATCCACATTCAATGTCACAAGCCTTTAGGACTTCATCAAGTGTTTTATTTTTCTCCTCACTCAGCAACCTCTTACAGTTCTCATACTGAATATCATTCGTCTTATAAGCGTTTCTGAGATTACTTTCTAAGCAGCGAATAATTCTTATTAGCTCATCTTTTGTCATATGTTTTAAAGAACTGTCTGCCAAAGTATGTTTCCCATCGCCTATCGCCATATACTTATTCTCCTATTTCTATCTTCTGACCAATAAACTTCTGAAGCTGTTCATTTACATTATCAGGATAAGCTTTCACAACATAATCAGTGCAAACATGAATTTTTGTAATAATCTTATTCTCATCATATTCAATACTTCCAAGTGTTCCACCTGGAATTCTGATAGGCAAACAACCATCCTCATAATCACAAAGCACATAATGTTTCCAATGTCCATTAGAATCAAGTCCAGCAAGCTTGTCCAGCTCTGTTGTGATTTCACAATAATATTCATTCATTTTTGAATATCTTGAATTTGCATATTTGTTAATCAACTTCATGATATTATTCTCCTATTCAGAATTATATATTTATTATTTACATCTTGATTTTATATACCCTAATTGGCTCTCCTTCACTTTTATTACTTTCTTGTGGGTAATATGTATTACCAATCCATTCAAATTTTAAATATACTAATTCAAAATCATTTTTTTCAATACTGCATTTTTTAGGCAATCCATGAAAATTTTTACTAAGGCTAAAACAAGTTTCTACATCATTATCATTATACCAATTCATATTTATCAAAAATTGTGTTTTATCATTACTGATGCCGCTATAAAAATTTCTCATTCACACCTCCAATCTATCCAAAAGAAAGATTGGTTTACTGTGTTTTATAGCCCAGTCTGATGCGTCTCAAAATTGATATTGCCTACACCAATAACTCTCACTTCATCATTTTCCCACTTATCACCCTTGCAATGCCACTTGGTATCATAATTGTAAACACCTTCTGTATGAATTACTTTTATTTCAATATCACCATCAAAATCTTTAATAAGTGTTGTCGTCCAAGGTCTTGATTCATACCAATCAAAATCTGGATTATATGCCAATACTTCATCAAGTAAAAATACTGCAACCATACCTGCATCAGCACAGAATTCGCCAATTGTTTCTTTTGTATCAGAATTAAATGTCGTACAAGACCAATCCCCATAAATTGTATCTCTACATAAATAGTTCTTGATCCCAAGAGCTTTCATATTATCTCCGTATCCACATTTACCCCAATCATTGCTATCTTTTCGGATAATGTAACAAGGATCTGTTATAATAATATTTCCTTTAAATTTCATAATTTTTCTTACCTCCAATGTATTATTCTCCAAACTCACAAATATCACATGTTGAAAAATACTTATCATGGTCTATGCAACATTGTGGTCTATTGTCATCAAAATCAAAATTTGATATATATTTCTTTCTATCAGTTACTACAATTGCATCAACCGTTGGTTTACACATGATTACTTGATCGAATTCAATTCTCCCTCTTTTAGATAAATTTCTCCACTTTTCTAAAAGTGCATCACCGTCTACTATTCTCATATATCACCTCTATAATCCAAGGATATGTTGCTTTCTTGTGAAGTTACTCAGATAAAATCTTCTGGAACATGTCATCAACTGAATCTAATAAGTCATATCTCTTATCAAATGCTGCTGTTGAGCTTCTTGCAAATTTACGTTCAACCATGTCGATGTAGTAAGTCATTGTTCCATCATCGCCCATATAGAACTCATTCCATTCATCATCAGACATCAATCTTCTAACATTCAACTGGTTGATGGCAAGATTATCAAAGCTAACTACTTTAAATTTTTCAATAATATCTGCAAGATTTTCATATAGCCAATTCTGCTTTACAACAATGTTTTCATGATCTTCTGAATAGAAATCATCACCACGTCTTAAATGTTTATAACCAAGAATCAGCATCTTCAGATCATTATTCTCTAAAGCTTCTACATCCGATGGCTTTAATACACCGTTGATTACATGAATGACCGCATTTGGATATTTTTTAATAAGTTCAATAAATTTTTCTGTGGGATTTACAAGTGATACACCAAGACCATAGATAAGTTTTTCATCAACAAGCTTTCTAATAAGTTCTTGTTTTTTCTCAAAATGAATCTGATTTACCGTCATGTTTACAATAACTTTTCTATCTTTGAGTTTCTGTAAGAATGGAATTAAGTCAGGATGACTTGTAGCATCTCCACCACCAAGAGCAACTTCCTGATATGGATGAAGTGTGTTAATGAATTTCTCATTCAAAATATCTCCAAATTTTCCATCTATTGTGCTACCTTCATGGCAGAATGGACATCCCATATCGCAAAAATTACAAATTTTTATATCCATATTCTCTGCAAAAGCTGGTACAAACTCATCATCTTCTGTCTCTCTAATCTTTGTTCCATCGCTCAAAATTATAGTTTTAAAGTTGCCATTCTTGTATCTTCCTAATAATTCCATTCTTAAAATCCTCCAAATTTTTATTTAATCATGACCATAATATCCAAATCCGTAAACTGTCTCGCCACTCGGAGTTTTAAATGATTCTGAATATGTTTCATACTCCATATAATCATAATCACCAAACTGCTCATATGTAAGAAATTCTCTCTCGTCATTATCCATTGACCTTTTAATTTCATCAGTAATAGGAATTAATTCATCATCCCATCTGCTCCAAACAAGTTCGCCATTCTTCCATTTATCATAATCTTGGCTTGTACACATGGTTAAGCTGTGTACAGAGCTGCTATTAGTTTCAAATACTTTTCTTCTAATCTGTCTCTTCATAATTTAATCCTCCATTTCATCATCTTCTGGATACTCATGATCAATAGCATCCATATTTACTAATCCTGCTTTCTTCATATCTGACCAATAACAATATTCGTCACCATCCTGAATAACAACATACTTCTTATTTGTCAGATATTCTTCTAATGATATATTCTCTTTTTTGAGGAATCCACTAAGCATATCTTCATCAACATACCCTGTATACGGCTTATCAAAATGAAAATATCCATTATCGCCTTCCCAATATTCGATTGTATCAATTTTCCAATCTTTTTCTTTCTGTTCAAGCCACTCATTAAGCTCATCCTCTGTCTTACCATACTTTTGTGCATATTCACTATCTTTATTCTCTGGATGATTTTTATCAGCGATTGAATCTGAAATCATAGGAATGACAATCTTTTTAAGACCAGGAACATATTTTATTGCAAGTGCTACTAATTCCTTATAAGCATCATCGTTGTATTCGTGAACCAATGAAGCACAAGCATACAACCATTTATCATGAAAGTTACCCAAAGCTCTAAATGGACTTCTGCCAAACTCCATATCATGATCCCATATATCCCACACACAATCTTCTTCACCAGTTTCTCTGTCTTTACATAGATAAAAGCCTCTTGCAATCTCATCTGGTGTATAATATTCGTTATTTTTCATAATACAAAGCGAATGTTGACTACTTGAATTTGTCTCGAAAACACCTCTACGAATCTGTCTCTTCATTTTTTTTCTTACCTCCTTGCTTTAATATTCTCTCTTTATAACCAATGAAACCTGAAATTCCTGTTACTGTATATCATTCAATTCCTCATTGATATCTTTTTGAACTTCTCTTTTATACTTCTTTTTAAATAATCTACGATTTTTCTTTTTCATTTTTCTCCAACCATTATGATTATTTGCCCAACAAGCATAATCATGGGAGAACCAAGATTGATGATTTTCAGAAAATTGTCGTCTTTTAATCTCCGATCTCATATGATTACCTCGCTTTATCACATTTATTGAATTCTAAAAGCATCTTATATTTATATTCTCCAAACCTTTCTTTCCAACGCTGCTTTGCTTTATCAGTATCCCAACTAAAAGGCATCATATGGTAATTGATGAGGAAACATATATCTAAAACAACCTTATTAAACTCTTCCACTAAACTCTCTAAAACCAAATAACAGCCGACAGATGGATGGTCATAATAATGAGCTATACCATTTTCATCAATGGTCTGACAGTATAATTTGCCATAATCATGAAGAACTGCTCCCATATTGTATTCAGCTTTATATCCTTTTCCTGCAAATAAATCATATGTATTAAAGCAATGATTTTCTAAAGTCATAGTATGATGAGGATTCTTCTGGTTAAAATTTTTCATTTTAGCAATCAATTCACCTGTGGTCATTGCATTAGTATTATGAAATTTATGAATAATAATTTCATCAAAACCCTCTTCCTTGAATGGAATCTGAAATTTCCGAATCTGCTTATCTAAAACAAATTCAGGTACAGGGTGTTCTCTATGTAAATTATCTTCTTTGCACTGCTCAAATGGCTTTGGAATAATTACACATACTTTTCTGACATTTAAACCATTTACTTTCATCATAATTGCTCTACGAGATTTCATAGTCAGGTTAGTTGCATCTGCAATTACATTCTTTTTATTCTCCAAATTCTTGCGAATTCTATCATGAAAAATTTTAAATACTTCTTCATTATGTTCCTGGTCTTCATAATTACCAGTCAATTCTTCACGAATTGCGTCTGATGATACGATTACTGTATTTGGATTCTCATTGGCAATCTGAGTAGCAATGGTTGACTTACCACTACCACTCAAGCCACACATGATATACAATGTAGGTTTATTCATTTAAAGTCTCCTCAAATAATTCTTCAGCTTCTTCCATATCAGGTACATCAGATGTATCTTTGGCGATTCCCTCAATTACCTTAAATTCAAACACCTTATCCTTATAAGCCGTGAATGTTGCTCTGTTATCAATACGAACAACTACACCTTCAGCAACATGTGTCTTGCCGATTTCATCTGCTGGCATACCATCAAGATATTTATTTACTCTTTCTTTCAAATCTTCTGGTGTAGTAAAAATAAACTTCTCTAAATCAGGTACATGCTTAACACCTAACTTGTCGCACCATACTTCTACAGTCTCCCAAGGTACTTCAACAACTGTTCCATCTGCTGTTGTCATTGTCATTCGATATACATACATCTCATTTTCACCTGGTTCACAACCATATGAAAATGTAGTTGTATCACCAAATTTCTTAGTAAATTCCTTTTCTTTAACACCCTTATTTGATACAGAACCCATAATTGGAGTTGATTCATTTACATATCCGACAATTTCATAGAAAATCTCAGCACCTTCAGGAAGCTTGTCTTTTAATAAATCGTGGTACTTCTTTCTAAATCCATTATCAGAATAATATCCATCATTCTTTGTCATATCCTTTAATACAACTCTTCTACTGCCAGATACAACAGAAACTTCTCTTGTAACCTTTGGCTGCATATGTAAGAATTTTCTCAGATTATTATTCTTTTTTGTAATCTTAACAGTCTTCATAGTACGAGCCGATGTTCCGTGGAGCTTACGAGTAATATAAATCGTATCTCCTGGCTTAAATGCTGACATATTATATGCAAGCTGTGCAGTATCCTTATGTTCTTCAAAAAATGGATATGATATTGTCTCTTTCTGAAACTTGTTCTTCTTATTTGAATTGTTTCCATTGTTTTTTGAACGACTCTTTCCTCTTGGGATATATTTCTGACAAATTTCATGACCACCAAGAACTGTAATCTGATCGCCATCTTTTAATTTTGAAATATCTGTATACTTAGCAAGTGTCTCAATTGGCAACACAAGACCTTCTGACTTCTCGCCTCTAAGTCTAATGGCAGTTACGTTTCTTTTTTCAGCATTCATGTAGCCACCAATATTGTTTCCATTCTCGTCTTTCTTCCTAACAAGGTTATTATCTGTTGCGTATTCAAGTGACAACTGACCATCAGATGGGAAGAAAATTACTTTCTGTCCTTCCTGATAGCTCAAATCTACAATTACATTCTGTCCAAATACCTCTACACACTGTAATCTATCAGCGTTGCTATGTTTTCTTAATCCTTTTAATGTTGTGATATAAGCACAATACATAAGTTCCTCTTACCTTAGTAAGTAGTGCGCACTTTATCCTATAGGAACTTTTCTATTTTTCCTTTCTTTTTTAATCTTCTAATTTGTTACCTTTTGCTTCATTACAAAGCTTACACATTGTTTGATAGTTGCTAATATCATCAATACCACCTTTTGAACGTGGTAAAATATGATCTTTTGTCATTAAAATTTCATCACCATTATCATCAACTGCATACAAATTCAGATGATAACTCTTATCCTTTAAATGTCTTTCTTTTGCAAAATATTTTCCTTCAATTCCACAAACTGCACATTTACAGCCTTTAGTGAAAAAAGTCTGGTATCTCTGGCTGTTACCCTTAATTAAATCCCCATCGAAATCAACTTTTGCAAGTTTTTTATCTTTCTCAAATAAAACATCTTTAACCTTATCGTGTACCTCTTCTATGGAGTACGTGGATTTTCTGATGAGATTGTCATGTTTTGGTTTAAACTCATGCAATCTAATATCTTTATTTGAAATGAAAACATTTTCTGCATTTTCCTTACTTAATAAATCAATCAAATCTCTTACTGTATGAATTTTATTGGAAATAGAAATAGTATTACCATTCCATTTAATTCTTGTAATTTCTGTATCAAGAGTAGGCGACAACGGATTATTGTTCTTTGGAAATTCTGTGTCTAAGAAATCCTCGATTGTCTTATATTTACTTTTCAATCCTTTCCCATTTATGGAATAATTAAATTTCAAACCCTTAAATTGCTGTTTCTTACTCATAAAACATATCTCCTTATAATTTATTGTCACCTATAAATTCTCTCTTTTTATCGTTCAAAAACTCCAAGGAAATGCTTCTTTCTTACTTTTCATACAAAGCCTTCTGAAACTGTTTCCTAAATTTCTTACAAGCTGATTCATTTTGACTTTCTGTTAATACTCCATGTATATAACAATACTGAATTGAATGTAATAACTCTTGTAACCTCTCAGCATCTTTACCGAGAGTACACCCTTGTTTATTCACATACTTTTCTAAATTATCGAATAACGGATCAAAATTACTCATATCTACAACTTTACCCATATTCTTATTCTCCCATCTGATCTACAATACTTTGTAATTTATCAATATACATCTGCGCATATTTTTTATGTCTAAGCTGCTTAATATTAGCAGGTACAAAAGCCAACTTTGCTTCACCAAAAACGTCATTATTTGAATAAACTTTCATAAACTGGCACATAGTTTCAGCATCAATCCAATCTAAATCTGGCTGAAAACAAATCACATCATCCTTATGTGGATGTAGTTTTCTAACCTTAATAAGTGTCTGCTTAAATAATTTCTTTTTCTGTCTCTTATTCATACTGTTATTCTCCTAATTACTTATTCTATCTTTGTCATATTCATACATTGAACAATCTTCGCAGTGCAAATTTTGTTCTTTGCAATCTTCACAATCAAAACATCCACCATAAATGCCACCATTTTCATTCATCTTACAGGTATTACATTTACAAGTTTCACACGGTGTATCCAATCAATCATCTCCTCGAAAGAAACGTGGTTTTCAATGGCTTTTTCAACCTCTAAAAGCCTTGATTTTATGGCATTTCAGAAATTGAGATTTTAATAAAACTATCCATATTGCTCAAAATTACTTTTTAATAAATTTTCACATAGGATAAGTTCTATTTTGTTATTACTGAGAATATATCTGCCATCTGATAATTTCTGTGCTACGAACCAAATAGAACCAATTTCTATTTTTATTCTTTCTAGCTCATTTTTATCAAATAAAGTTGTTTTAAATTCTTTGGTACATTCATACATTCTCATACTTTTATTCTCCTAATGGTCTTTCATATGTAACCAACTTCTCAACAATCAGATCCTTTGGTAATAAATCCCTACAGAAATATGCTGTTGCAAATGGGCTACCCTTTACTACAGAATCCATATGCTCCTTATTGTGATAGCAAATCCTTGCATCAAAACTAAGAATCTGAATACCATCTTTGAAATATTTATATCTTGTTTTACCTTGTAGGGAATTAAGCGGTAGAAGAACCGCAAATGGTTTATTGAATGAATAGAGTCTTTCTAAGACTTTATCTTTGATTGAGAAGGGTGGATTGCTAACTATAATATCCCATTTTTCAGGTTCATAATTAAAGAAATCCTGACCTTCAGCTAATGAGCTTCTGACTACATTGTATCCTTCTTCTTTTAGTCTGTTGTAGAAAGCAGACCAGTTTTCATCAAATGGACACCATATAATTTTATCCTTTGGAAGATATTTAATAATGTGATCTGTTGCGTAATAAGGCGTAAAAAGTGAATCTCCTTTTTCTGTCCTATCAGATGTTAAATATCCTATATTATTTGCCAATGTTTATTACATCCTCCTCTTCTTTATATCTGTAATCTTTCTGCATTTCTATTTCCCAATTCTTTCTTGCAGTAACAGCATCATCAAAATCGTTATAATATCCTAAATGAAAATTTTTATAATTCTTCATTGCTCTTGCTTGCCATTTATGTTTTTTGCTATTCCATACAACGCCTTTAACTCCAGAAGTATTTGTAATAGAAAGTCTCATATTACAAGAATTTTCTTGTGCTGTTACAATGCGTAAATTTTCTTTTCTATTATCAGATTTATCATGATTTATATGATCTATATCAATTTCAGAATCACTAACATTCATAATTAATCTATGTAGACTTATATGTTTTCTATTTGAATTAGGGATTATGGCTTGAAAGTAACCATTAGAAGTTTTAAACCAATTGTATTTAGAAACTATTTGAAAATCTTCTTTATCAAATTTAAAAGAATTATTATGTGAATCATATCCAATATAATAATTTTCTTTTTCAATAAAATCATTATATTTCTTATTGCGTTTGATTAACATTTCTCTTTGTACACAACCACAACTTGTCGTAAACCCCCTTTTTAAATTCTGTCCATAAACAAGAATTTCTTTGGGATTACCACAATCACATTTACACCACCATTTAGTTCGCTGTTGTGTTTTATCTTTACGAATTACTGTCAGTCTACCAAATTTTTGTCCAGTTAAATCTATTAATTTTGATATATGTTTCACCTCTTTTATTTAATGTCAATTTTCGTTCACCAATAGTAGCTGCGCAGCTTACCCATGGTACTCTTGTCCTTTCCTTAACTTGTAATTACATTGTTATATTCTCTTTTTGTCTCGAATATTGTATGGTTTTCGTGACAAACCATGAAACCAAAATTTCTTGTCAAGTTTAAAATAAATTTCCTTGACTATCCACCATACCTTTATAGCCACACCATTTACATTTACAATGTTCTGATGCACCATCAAAACTTTCATAAATATAATCTTTCATATGACAATGCCAACCAATTTTGCAATATAATTTTTGTAACGGTTTACAGATATCTGCAATACAATAACCAAACATCAAAGCTACTAATAGCATAACTATAACAAATAACACTATTTCTAAAATTTTCATATTATAACATCCTCCTTAAATCTATTTTCTACTTAATCTTAATATTCTTTAATCTCTTATGGCTCAAAACACCAAGCGCATCTTCAATTCCTTCATAATAAGCAGACTTCATATCTGGATTATCATAATCTTTTGCTTTATCAAAAACTTCTTTTATGTATTTCTCTTCATCTTTCTTATCTATAGATAAATGCTTGATTTTATCAATACAATCATTACAGATATCCAATCTGTTAAATAGTTTGTTCCAAATTCGATAGCCATTTACATATCCTATAAATCGGATATCTGTTTTTAATATATTTCCACAAATATCGCATACTCGATAATTTATCTTTGACATCAAATCACCTCTTGTAATGGACACCATTCAGGTTTATTCTGACAATATCCATCTTTACAATCAATCATTCTGCATAGAGTGTTATCATCTGGTTCATCCATTACTTCACAACAAGCCTCAATACCTTCATCAATTTCCCTACAGAATCTACAATTAAGACATGATTCAGGCATATCAATGATCAACGCCGCTTTACTCATATGTTCTCCTTTCTCAATACAAAGAAATATCGCATTTATTTGATTCGATTTTCCCACAACTCATATGGAATTTTATCATCGACACCAATATAGATGACTAATTCTTCTTTTGTCTCGTCTAAAAAATTCATCTCTTTGACAATTTTTGTGTCAATTTTTATAGACTGATTGTATTTAATTTTTCCAATCTGGTTATATGGTTCTATCGTACTGCCATCCACAATGATTTTTTCAAATCCTAAGTCAGTACAGCCACCACAAAATCCACCACTGCCATATTTATTTCTGATAATATAATATGTCCACTCCGATTCAGGTGAATACCAAGGTTGCTCAATTGCAATCCAGCCAATGACATATTTCCCATTCATATCTTTTGCCATATATTGATATTCTTCTTGTAAATTCAACGGATCATATTCTATTACTGCACACCCCATCTATATTCTCCTTTCTAACCAATGAATTGTCGGTTTCTTTACTTCAACAAATTTGCAATCTCATCGATCTCAAGTTCAGTCTTCTTATCATCAGATAGTAGCTTATCCAGTTTGCTCTCCATCTTCTTCAAATCTGTTTCTTCTTTCTTTAGACTAGATACTTCTAACTTACTCTTAATATCTTTAATCCAAGCCGTTACACTGTATCCTGAAATTTCAAAATCAGACACTCCAAGGTCAACTGCCGACATAAGATATGAATTAAGTCTGATAAGTAATAACACTAATGCATCATCTGAACATACATTAAGGTTAATATTCATTCCATCCATATTGAGAACACAATTTGTCTCAGGAATAAATCTAACTTTCTTCTCAGAGATAGCTTTCTTCTTAATCTCAATCTGTTTCTTTAATTCTAAAATTCTGTCATCATTCTTACTCATTTGATTTCGTACTCCTTTTTATATTCTCTGCCGTTTGCTAAATATTTCTGAATATACATTGGTTTCATTGTTTCAAAAATCTGTTCAATAGTAATAGGAATCATATGCTTTTCTTCTTTGTCGTTATTTGGATATCGGTTTGATTTAACCATTTTAGATGTGATAGGAAATATATCTGTTACATCAATATATTCTTCATATGTATAATAATCATAAGTCACTTGCTTTTTACGAACAATATACAAATTATCGTTTTGTTCACAAATATCAAATACACATTTGTTTCCACCATAATATTCGCTTATGAAACAATTTCTTCTCCAATAATCACTATGCTCTTTCTTAAATTCATCAAGTGTAAAGTATTTATACTCATTTTTGCTACTATCATACGGAGAATACTCAGGATTTCCTTCCAATTTATCAAAAATGTTTGCATACTTTTCGTTACACTTATCATCAACACATTTAATAAATTTATTCTTTGGCATCGACCTATAATGTTCAAAATAACTACCTTTGTAAAACCAAAAATGTTTACCTTTATTTTCCCAATTTCCATATCTATCATAGACATCAAATTTACCCATATAAATCCAATTTTCATTATCTTTGGTTAAATATGTAGCACCTATAATCAAGTCTTTCGCTTTAATACATTCATTATTATGGACAATCTTATTAAACTCACTAATCTCTTTATAATCAGGTGATTCTACTGGCATAAGAACTAAATCTTTTCCGTCCCATCCATATACAAATTCTCCTTCAAGCCCCTTACCCTTGATACAATTTGCGTTCTCAAGAATATATAATAAATTCTCGATAGTAATCTCAAATTCAAATCCTCGTGGATCATATACTCTACAATAAGCATGTCTGTGATCCCAACCTGTAGAATAATCACCTGCTTTTTTATTAAGTACAAATCCTTCAGTTGGAACATTATCATATTCATCATTTGGAATATTCTTATCTCGCCAACCATTCCATGAAGTCTCTTTTCGCAACGTACCTTTCTCATCATAGTAGATTACATAAGCAAGCTTTCCTGTATATGTTCCCGAACGATTCTGATAACCAACATTAATCGTTTTTGGAATAAAAATACTACTTCTCAATCGGTTTCCTCCTTTACTTATTCTCTGTTACAATCTCATAAATCACATCATCACGATAATTACCTTTAGCATCTTTTATAGCATCTTTGAGAATATGTTTCTTACCACCATGTTTTTCACAAAATCTGTCATAACTTCTCTCAACAAGATTGCCACCGACCATTCGCCATTCAATTCTGTGTAACTGAGATACAAGTTCTTCTAATTTATCGAATAAGTCTTTTCCAATAGTGATATTCCCTCTGTCGAATGACATAAGACCAAAATTATATGCTTTGGATGCGTAATAATCTACTTGATATGATAAATAACCGATTAATTTATCGTTATGTACAATCGCATAATCAAATCTTCCTTCGTCTGGCATTTCAGGAATTTCAGGACACCATTGATTCAAGCAGCCAGATTCAAACATCATATCCTCTGTATAGTATAGTGCTTGAAATTCTTTTATTATTTGTTCTTTATATAAAATTGCAGGTACTAACATTTACTCACCTCTTTTTTTCTCTCATTCAAGATTCTTCATCTTACAAGTAACATTTTTATTTATTATCGTTTCTGCAAACTTACATAAACCAAGTTGAGTATCAATATGATATGTGTCAACAAATCGTGGCTGAGTCTTATCATCGTGAACCACATCTTCATATGTTTTAATAAATTCTTTGATACCAACTTTGTCACGATATTCTTCCATTTCTTTTTCATAAATTGGATTGTATGATTGAGTAATTGGAGGCTCGTTACCACAATGCCCACCTGCTCTAATATTTAATTCTTTGTACTTCTTATACATTTCATTTGCTATATCAAGAGGCATGTCACCATGACAAATCCAATAATTCCACGCTCTATAAAACACAAAACCATTTAAAATGCCAATATATTTTGTCTTGACTTCTGTGTTCATATAATATGGTAATCTAAATACAGGTATATTTGCTATTTGAAGTTCTTCTTTTACTTTGTAATCAATCTCTCTATTATATTCATGTCTTGCAAAGTTATCCATTTTTCACCTCCAATTACTTATCCTCTGTCGTATCAAATGGTTTTGGCACATATATCCAAGCGATCACATTAACAATTTCGTGATTTTCGTTATACCAATTATTTTGATAATGATAGGCTAGTGCTATTTCATTTATTGTCTTCTCATAATTAACATATTTTTTATAAGTAACAAGGACGATTTTCATATCATCAGGAATATTATCATTGCACAAAATCCATTTCTTATTCATGTATTACCTCCAAATGAAAGACAGGTTTCTTGTTAAATTTCAATCGCTAAAAGCCTTATTTTTAGACACTTTTTGAAGTTCAATTTTTCTTAATTTTATATTTGAATGACAATGGGCAGCCAAAACCTAATTCGCCACCCATACAAGGATAATCATTCTCATCACCAGTTATAAAATTGCAACCATATTCACGATATCCAGTGTCGCTTTCATAGTATGTCGTTTCACAATAGTCACAGTCTTCATAATTGTTTTCATAGATTTCTTCTTCCATAGGCTATACCTGCTTGTCTGCAATGCACTTAATATTATTCTCTATCTGTCTGTAAGTTTCATTTGCACCAAGAATACTAAGTACTGCATTTGATAACATACTCTTTGTTGAGTTATCAAAAGTCTCTTTCATCGTCTTATTAACCTGTTTACGAATATCATCCATGAATTTATCAAGATCTTTTTTAATTATGTCATCAAAATCAAACTGTCTGTTAATATATTCCTCAAATGATACATTTTCAAAATCATCATTATATGAACTTGTATGTCCTTTCTTCTTAGCTCTAAGCTTTTTAGAATCAAGTCTTTCTTTTAATTCCTTCTTAATATACTGTTCTACTGTATATTCCTTTTCTTCTGTATCACCCCAATAATCTCCACCAACTTTGATTTTGGTATTTGCTATGTATTCATCAACAAAACGCTGAAAATTCTCAGATACCTTTTCTTCAATAATCTTCTTAGCAAGATTATCAGCAACCTTTTTAACAGTACCTTCAATCTGTTCTTTTACAATGTTTTCAATATTAGTCTCCATTGTATTCTGTACAAGAGACTCTAAATTTTCTAAATCAATCGTTACTTTCATATAATCATTCTCCTTCAAAATATTCACAATCTTCCAAACTATTATCATTTACAGTTGATAATAATGCTCTACCAAGGGTGTTGTCAGTTCCAATACCAAGATAAATCTCGTTTACAATTCTCTCGTAAGAAGCATACCAACCACAATCTTCTTTACAATTACATTTTTCACAAATAATATGATTATTCTCCTAAGTCGTTAAATTCTCTACCAGCTAAAATATTATTAATCGCAGTTTTACATTTTTCTAATGCATAACAATATGCATTTTTCCTGACACTATCTTCTGCAGAAATTGGTCGTTTCTCATATTCACAATCAATTTCCTTATCTATTCCTTCAACAAATCTTTCCAATCGTTCAATAATAGTAGAATTGTCAAACAGATTTACACCCGTCGTCTTGCTAATGCTTTGAATATATTTGTCAACAGATTCATTCTCTTCTTTTGTGGCTTCCCTCATAAAATGTTCAAACGCTCTAAATTCGTCCTTTCCAAGCCACTTTACCCAAGCACCACAATCATCACAATACAATCCTGTATTATTACCTTTTACCTCTGTATGTAATGCAATGCTTCCACACTTTTTACAACAATTCTGATACATTATACACACACTCCTTTCATACTTATATATTCTCTTTCCGTACTACCACATCGCAGCAATTTTCATTACACTTACAAGTAGCCAACATAACGCTGAAAATGACCACAAAATTTTTAACAACTTATCATCATTTATGATTGCATTGGCGGCACATAAGATTATTAACATAATATGTAAAATTAACAAAAACATATTTCTCCTTCCACTATATATAGCGGTCTATTATTATTCAACCGCTATATATAGTAATAAATTTGACATGAAATGCGAGTTTTATCAGGTTAATACAAACTCCATATCATATTTCCCAACTATTTTAATTTCAAAATATTTATTACCTTCTGTATATCCTGAAATAATTAGTTTGTTTTTATCACAAGGAATATCTTCTATAATTTTCCCATGCTTTTCTTTATAATGATGTAGTGACTCAGATGTGACATTTACATTATTAGGCTTTAATATCTGAATAGATTCTACACTTTTAATAATTAATGAATTATCCATATTTTTATTCACCTCACTAAATTATTCTCCAACTACAAACAGCTTTTCTACTGCTTTTTCACCTGTGACTCTATCTGATTTCTGTAACACTTTACGTTCTTTCTGCCAAATACACTTAAAATCATCAGGCATATTATATTCACTTACTAACACTATATTATTCTTTGAAAGTTTACGAAGAAAATCGTAAAAAGAATCATAGTCGATTGACTGTTTAGAATACTGTTTTGTATTTTTATAGGGTGGATCAAAGTAGAAGAGGCAGTTCTTATAATCTGAGAAATTCTGATAATCGCAACACATTATCTTAATATCTTTTAATAAGGGAGAATCTTCTTTTAAATTTTTTACTCTTTCTTGATAAATATTACGTTTGCCAGTCTTATCCTTGCCCCAACCGCCATCGAAGTATCTGCCACCATACGAACCACAATATCCAATTAATGCTGTATACTCCTTGGAGTATTTATCAGTTCCTAATTTTCTATTCTCTCTTACTTCTGCATAATGTTCAAAATTACAATCTATTGGTGCAATAGAAAGTGCCGGATCTGATTTTACATACTGTAGTAATGCTATCAGTTCATCATTTACATCTGCTGCAATTCTGTTATCGCATTGAATTTTTTCAATAATCGAACAACTGCCACACATAGGTTCTATGTAAGTTTTAATATTATTGTCATCAATATACTTCTGAATAATTGGCACTAAAAATTTTGCCAATCTATTTTTACTTCCTTGATATACCATTTAATTACTTGGAGTAAGGAATTCCTTCTTGTGTACACAAACCTCGTCTCCTTTCATTATTTTATTCTCTTAATTTTTCCAATCTAATGCCTGACCGCATTGATCACAATATTTAATGTCGGTATCTTTGTAGCCATCGTCACACAATAATTCTCCGCAAGTAGGGCAATACCATTCAAACGGAATTCTCTCTCCGCTATTTTTTACTTTCTTTGGTATTTGCTTTTCAAGTGCTTGGATTGCCATTCCATAAGCATTTTCAAAAGAACATCCCCATGAAGTATCACATGGAATTGCTTTGCCAAGTTCATTACAATCATATTTTAGTTCTTCAATAGCTTCATTCTCTGTCATTTACTTCTCCTTTATAATCGGTCACTCTTTTACTTCCAATCTTAAAAATATCCTTGTCCTTTTCGAAACATATGTAATTTCTACCTGTATTCAAAGCTGCGATTGCAGTTGTACAACTTCCTGCACATGAATCAAGAACTAAATCTCCTGGATTGGTGTAAGTCTTAATAAAATATTCACACGCTTCAACAGGCTTTTGGCACTGATGTAAGCTACTTTTCTGAGTATCCCACTTGAACTGCAGAACATCTCTTGGATATCTTTGCGTACTGCCACCACCTGAAATGCCAGTCTTTGTAGCACCATAACAGTTACCATCTGTTGTATGTTTTGTATAAGAATGAACAGGCGTATGTCCTTCTGTCATTTGTGGATTGTAAGTAGGGAGTTTTTTATAGAAAATCAAGACATTTTCGTGTGCCTTCATAGGCATTTTCTTTGCATTTAGATGACCAGTTGCTTTGGTCTTTTCGATAATCCATTCGTAGCGATACAATTTTTCATTACTACAAGCGAGCCTCTTATCAAATGGTGACTGCGCCCATAATGCAATACAACCATTATCTTTGATGATTCTCTCGTATTGTTCCCATAATGGCTCAAACGGAATTAGTACATCCCATGAATTCTGGGTTGTTGAAAACGGCAGATCTGTGAAAATAAAATCAATTGACTTATCATCAATCTTTTTCATACCTTCAAGACAATCTTCGTTGTATATTTTGTTAATCTCTAACATTTCTTACTTAGAGCAAATCCAGATTTAATGCTGCAGCAAATCTCTTGCTCCTTTCAATGTATTAATGATTCACATAAAACTGTATAATTTCATCGTCTTTTATTCAATAATTTCTTCCAATACAACATATTGATCATCATACAAACACCAGCCAGTGTCTAATCCTTCAATATTGATACTAACAAAGTCTTTTATCCATTCAAGTTCTTCTTTGGTTGGCTGTGCATCCACATAAAAACATCTACCGATATATCTTTTATTAAAGGGACAATAATCTGTTGCATTAACTATATATACTAATTCTCCGTTATTTGCTTTTCTATGTAGCATTCTATATCTATGTAAAGAATTATTATAAATACAAATTAAAATATTTTCATCAATAATTACATTTCCAATATCTAACTCTCTATGTACAATTTGATGTTCCTGTAATAAATTTAAACCACAAAATTTATTATCAAGTTCATGTTTTAATTTCTCATATTCTTTTGAGCTCGTAGATAGTTCGTCCATCTTATTTACATATCCATTTAGAATATCAGTCAATTCATTGTAATCTTCTTCTGTAATTCGTAACATTTTTTACCTCCTAACTCCAAAGAAACTTCGGTTTACTGTGTTCTATCTTTAGTAATCTGAAATGACACAAAATTACCATCTGTAAAACTCTCTGAATGTCTTACGCAATCTACTTCTACTTCATATTTAACAAGAACTCTTCTATTAACAGATACATTTTCTTTCTCATAATCTGGAAGATATACAATTCTTGATTCCGTATCATACTCATAGTTAGTAATTTCTTTTTCTACAAGACCATCTTTTGAAACGTATGCTAATTTAATAGATTCGTAAATTGCACCATTTTTTAACCTAAATGCATTGCTCTGAAACAAATTCATTCGTGGCATTGTTATTTTGCTATGTTTATATATCATATATTAATCTCCTTACTATCTCAAAATATCAATCAATATCCGCAATACTTTCTACAAAACAGTTATAATACATATATCTCTTGCCATTGAAGTCAAACTTAACATATCCACCATCATTTGTCTCAATATCAATCTTGCCTTCATATGTTGCAAGTTCTTTACCATCTGCTGTATATACAGTAATTGTTCTCTGCATACCGCCATTTACATTACTCTTTATGTCTGTTACCGTTCTGTCCCATGACGCACATCCAGTCATTCCAAAACACAATGTTAATCCTAGTACAATTGCTAAAGTTTTCTTCTTCATATGGTTTATTCGTCCTCCTTTAACACAAGAATTGCTTTATAGTATCTACTATTGCATGAACTGGATTCTACTTTGTATCCATCATCCAAATAATCATTCATAGCATTCTCAAAATCATTGCTGTTTTCCATTTCTAAAATTACACAGTTCTTCATATGGTTTACTCTCCTTTGCTATAACCAGTCTCTTCAAGGAATTTATCGAATTCCTCTTTTGTCATATTGTTTGGATAATACATATCCACCACCATATCAAACGGCTTCAAATAATTATCCAACACATCTTCAGCATCTTCTTTTGCTTCCTGCATTTTCATATTGATATAATCTTCTCTCGTCATATTCCATGCTGTAGGGCAATCCGTGACACTCGAAAATCTACAATATAATCCGTTTGGTTGCTTTGATACAAGTCCTGCCATATTCACTCTCCCCCTGTTTCAAAAGTATCATTTACAATCTTTTGACAATTTTCAATTACCCTACAAATCAATCTCTTTCCGCTATCGCTAAAATAATCATTATTTTTCTGTTGATTATAGTAATCTTCAAGTTTATTGTTAGCAGATTTTAACCTTCGAGATATATTGGCATAATCACACTTATTATCACATTCTGCCGAATATTCTTTATTGTATCCTAATTTACATTTCATACATGGACTGTACATTTTACACCTCCTGTTAATTTATTCTCCGGATGAAATCTATGTTTACTCTGACTTTACTCATACATTCCATCTGTAATCGTAACAGGGCATCCATAAAATCCCCACGTCTCAACAAATTTTCCTGTGTCAATATTAAATTTTGCTGTAGCTGCCGCATGTGGGAAACCACCATCATATCCTCTTACATAGATATAGTTGTTAATTTTCTTTGCACCAATCATATCTAATTGATTCTTATAACACCATTCACCTGCTAGTTTATGTGCCAAGTCATATACTTCTTTGTTCATACCACACCTCTTTTCTTATTTTTATATGTATTTATTCTCTGAAAACTCGCAAGAAATTCCGCTTTCCTGCGAACTTCATATTTTGTTATTCTATTAACCCACTCAAAATCCATTCAACAGTAGGTTCGTTCCATCCATTGCCCATCAAACTACATCTTTTTGAGTATGATAACCAACGATTGTTAAGCTGAATTTTTGTAAAATTATCAGGCAATCCCTGTAATCTTTCATATTCAACTTCTGTAAGTTTTCGTGGTTTACCGTTGTCTAATACTTTTTTCTCTTGATAACCGCCTGACACACAGGTTAATGTTGACATTTTGAAATCTGGATTATAAATTCTTTTACACATTTCCGTTGTGTTGACCTTTAGTTCAGCACATACACGCTTATTCATGTCTAAAACTTCAAAATCTTTCTTGTAGAAATATTTCTCTTCTACATTATTCTCCATAATATCTTTCAAAACTAATGGAGATTCATCAGGTAATTTACCTAATGGTATGTTTGTCCAATAATATCTTTCACGATTTTGAGACGAAAATTTTCCTGAATCAATCAAAATAGGTTCTACACCAATGCATTCTGTCATTGTCTTCAGATCTTCGTCACTACTTGGTATTACATTTTCAAACATGAAATATTTGGGCTGAATTGCCCTAAGACACTCAATTGCTTTAAAGAAAATTCCTGACTTACCATCAAGACCATTATTAACCTCTTTACTTTCAATTCGCACTCTTGAAAGTGACTGGCAACAAGTTCCTGCCAACAGTAAATCAAATCCTTTGAACTGTTTAAAATCCGCTTCATATAAGTCGCCATGATGTACCACAAACGGGAAATGGTACTGAGAAACTGCTATGGCTTCTGGTAAAATTTCATATGTATGATATTCTCTTATAGGTATTCCGAGCTGCTGTAACGCATACAATCCTGTTTCAACGCCACCACATAAACTTAATACTCGTAGCCCTTGAGAATTATTTTTTTCCTATGGTTTTAGCAGACGTGTTAATTCCATAAGATTTTACAACAAAATAATCAAGAAGAAAGGAATTAAGCAGTAACTCCTAGGTAATTATGGTTATATAACCTCTGTAAAATAGTGTATTTTGACAGGGAATAATGAAAAAAATATTTCATCACTTTATTTTTGGAATTTTTTTGGCTGATCAGCCGTGAATAGAATTACTTCTATATTAGATTATTCTCTGTTTAAAATACACCATTGATGTAAACAACATCATCTAACAATTTATTATTTATAGTAATAATATTGTTGCCTAATAAGCTTATTCTAAAATATTTTGCTGTTTGATTATTGCAGATAATGCATTTAATTTTTTCATATTTATTGCAAACATTTTGCCACTCTTCATCAGTTGTATCATTATCAATAATGTAGCCATTCTTCATATGCTTAATCTTATGCATTCATTTCACCTCTATTAGATTGTTCGCCACATGGAACATCACTAACAATAGCTTTATCAAACGCTTCTAAAAACATTTCTGCAATTTCCTTTTCATAATTACCACACAGACCGCTATAATCCATATCTGTAATTACTCTTGAAAAGAAATCTTTGAACTTATCAGCGATAAAATCTCGTTCATATTCTCTTGGAATATCAATTGTTAATTTCACTCTTTCACCTCGCTTATCCTCTATATGGTTCAGGTAATGGCATCCAAGCTCTCATACCACCATTAATTCTTCCCCAAAACCATGTTGTTTCATCATATTTATATCTTTGTACTTTCGTTACCATTCCTCTATCGGTAGTTACAAATACATTTATTACTTTCTTATCTTTATATCTTTCATCATCTTCAGGCATATGCCCTTCGACACATTTAATCCATTCCAATTATTATTTTACCTCCTCAAAATTTCCTATGAAACGTGAAATTCACTCTAACACAATTATAAAAAGGACTGACTAACTGTTCGTCAGCCAGTCCATAAACCGCTACTCTAATTTTGCAAGCGCCTTATCAAGATCCTCATCAGACATATTCTCAAGTGCAGCATCCTGTCTCTTAGCCTTGATTTCGAGTAATCTCTGTCTCATCTCAGCGTTCTTCTTAGCGTCTTCTCTCTTCTTCTTTTCATCAAGTTTTACACTAACAATGTACTTAACAATTTCAATCTTATTAGAAATCTCTTCATCTTCCTTTGACTTAGTATTCAGAAGACTCTCTTCCTCAGACTTTTTTACTTCTGCATTAAGTGCCTTAAATACAGAATCCAAATTTGTGAGAGATAAATCCCACAAATCAATTACATTAATCATTCCTCTGAATGGGAACTGATAGTTTACTCTTGTTGCATTGATAAATAATTCGTTGTTTGTCATAATAATCTCCTTTTCTAATTAAAACTTAATCTTCATTACACGCTCTGTTGCACCCTTAACTTTAACAACTAAATCTGCTCTCTTTGTCATAGAGAATCCAATTCCTGAAAGCTGATCATCAGTATCTTCTACATGACACTTCGCACCTAATGCTTCAAATACTCTCTTGTGCTTCATTAAATCGTTATCAAGGAATTCAAGATAAAATCCGTTTGGTTCTTCTGTGTTTACACAATCCTTCAGGAAGAAGAATAAATGTCTATGACCAATTCCATCCTGCTCATCAAAGTAGTTTGGACTATAGCTGATTACTGATACAGGAACAAACTGATTCGTTTTGATATTCCACTTTTCAATAGGTGTACTATCATTCTCTGCCATTTCAAGAATACTAAACTCACCATTTTTTAATTCTAATTTTGCAAGAGTAATCCATTCCTTGTGCTGTAATGGTTCTCTTCTTACAAATCTATAAACATTACCGCCAAATGCAATTTCTGCTTTAAAGCCACCTGTTGTCGGATTTCTAAAATTCCAATTATGGATTTTAAAAGTGTATACACCCTCTTTCAATTTATCAATTGAAGGAAATGTTGTGTTTTCAACTGGAACATATCCAATAGGAGCAGGAGCGGTATAATCTACATCCTGAACTCCACCAGAAGCATAATGTCTTCTATGATTCCATCCAACTCTTTCATCATTCCCATAATTATCATGAATTTCTTTTCCATTCTTGATAACAACATTCTGATTTGAACCAGGCATAAATACATGTAAATCCATAAGAGAAGCATTTCTCATTCCATCATAATTCCAACTATGTGAAAATCTTAAAACCCCATCCGTTCTTCCACCAGCGGCTCTAACCTTTTCTGTAATCTCTGAGTCTGTAATATTTCCTGAATAAGCCCAAGATAATCCATTATTCCACTTGAACATTGTCTTAGCATCTGGATTAACTGGTGCAATCATAGATACAAAGTTCTTCTCATGCTTATTCTCTACAAATGCTTCAATCTCTTTTGCAGTTGGAAGTACCTTATCAATAAAATCCTGTGCTGAAATCTCTTCAACCTTTGAAAACTTCTTAGGACTTACGGCTACATCCTTCTCCATCTGACCGAAAATATCATCAGCTCCAACCATTCTTCTTGCAGCACTCTTATTTGAGAACAGTACATTGTTGACAGTAATATCATTCAAATTAGCAAATCTTCTCTGTAATGAATCCATATATCCAAGTTCTGTAATGGTCTTCTTTGCATCCTCAAGCATCTTCTTTGTAAAAATAGCCTTTGGACGCTTATAATTGCTTGGAGCGACAATCTGCTCATACTTCTTAACTGCTGTATCAAGATCCATATCCTCACTTACATTGATAAGAAGTGTTCCAATAGAATGATTTCTAATTCTACCGATAGCCATACCTGCTGTTACCGACTTCTCCCAAGCATATAAATCCTTTTCAGTATCAGAAGTCAGCTTATCATATTCCTTCTTATACTTCTTGAACTCTGTGAGTACGCTTTTCCACTCTTCGCCCTTGTAAAGTGTATTTGAATTGATAAGTTCAAGAATTGTATCAAGTGCATCCATAGTAATCTCATCGAGAGAACGCTTAAATACATTTCTTGTATCTCTGAACTGTCCTTTAACTTCCTCGTTAGAACGACTACTTCTATTTACGAACTTACTTGGAAGCTCTAAGAAGAAATGATCCCACTGATGAGATTTTCCATTGATTTCCTCAAAGTTAAAATCTGTACCAATCTTAGGGAACTTAGTTGTATAAATATCTGTAACTGTATGAGCTTTTATAAAAGCATCAAGTGCATCACATACTGGCTGATATGTTGTATCGCCAAGATTCAGTTCCCAGATTGTGTGAATCTGATTATCCTTGATAGTGACAGCAGAACCAATATTCTTAATAAACTGTCTACAACAACTGCAATCATGCTCTCTACGCTCTCTGAAAATCTCATTTGTACCAGCAGGGAAACTATCAAGATATGTATTCCATAATTCATCCTTATCTACATTTACCTCAAATAAATGTGTTGCCTCTTTCTGCATTTCATCGAAGTGCTTCTGCAAAGCCTTCTTAAATTTCATAAATCCATCCATGTTTTGTATCTCTTCTTTCTTATATTTATTTTTGTTAATTGTTTTTACTGTTATATTCTCCGTTTATAATCGTATGAAACGAAGTTTTCTTACTACTTCCAACCACTACAATCTCTACAACCTAACGCATATACATCACACTCCTTAACCGCACAAGTTTCACATTTATATGGTTCTCTATAAGATATAATTTTTTCTTTTAAGTTATTTAATTCTTCCATAATAGTATCAATATCTTTTAACTTAATTCCAAAAAGAATCTTCTTCAATTCTTCATACATAAGTTTTTTCGATACATTTTTATCGCTCTTATTTGGTTTATATTTAAAATCATATTTCCATTGGTCTATTTCTCCATATCTACAATTCTTAACAATTGGGGAATCTGCTATTGGATGACAACTGTTCTTATTTGAACAATAATAATTATTTCTCACATAATCATGTTCACATCCATATTTACAAATATCACATGATACACCCATATAAAATCTCCTTTCCAATTTACCAAATTCCATTTACCGTCTTATCAATAACTTCTCTCATCGCTCCACCTGTCATTTTATTCATTGTATCTGCAACAAAACCTTTAAATTCTGCTCTTATTCTCCTTTTATGACGAGTACATGGCGTTGAACAATAATTACTTCTTCTACATTTTTCACAGTTGCCATTTAATTTCCACTGTTCATTTTCCTGAACCTGTTCCATAATACCTTTTCACCTCGCTTCCATATGAGAAATCGAACTTTCTTGTTATCTAAAATTCTCCTGCTTCATCTTGATTGATTTCTTTACATTTCTGTTCACATTTCAAATTTATTGTCTATTGTTTTCATATATACTTTTCTCCTTTATTTTTTATTTAGCAGCCCTAACAGGATTCGAACCTGCAATCGTGGGATCAAAACCCACTGCCTTAACCATTTGGCGATAGGGCTATATATGATAACAGAAATTATACTCACAAATAGAAATGTCAGAATAGACGTATGTATATGTAGAAGAAAATCTTAGATGCTTTCTAATTTCTGTCTCTTGCTAATTTATGTCAATCTTTATTCCATTCACCATTTAATAATTTATTTATTTTTACTTTGTTTACATCTTGGTCATTAAGGTTAATGGACGGAATATCCCTAAATTTTCTAATTAGTTCTTCCCTTGGCATACTCCAATCAAAAATTCTTAGATACGTCAGCACATCTTCTTTTTTTACATATTCTCCACTTGTAAAATCATCCCATTTCATATCCTTAATTCTCCTTTGCTTTCATATAATTATCAAACGCAGATTTTATTGTATTAAAGTTCTTTATCTGGTTTTTTGTATTAAACATATATGTATTATTTGCATAATTATCAACAAAATTTGCAAACTGTTTGTCTGTTTCGTTTTTGTATACATATGCTGCTATTGCTAAAGTGCATTATAGCACTGCCTGTATAAAGGTGAGGATACTCTTACTGTATCTTCTATATACTCTTTATATTCCTCTATATCCTCTGCTGTAGCATCCGGATTAATCATATGAACCATATCTGTCTCTGAATTTTTATCATCTATATTGGTTTCGTTTTCTTCAGTAATATTATTCTCTACATTAATTTCATTCTCTGACAGGAATTTATTCATCAATTCCTCAGATGCTTTGATTTTTGCAACTACTATGCTTTTGTCTTTTGATGAATGTTTTTTCTTTCCATCTTCGTTATATTCTAAATCATCAAAAATTTTATGTAATGACTGATTATATTCAGCCATAAATTCAATGAACTTCTTATCATCATCACAAGTCTTAATAAATCTTCCAAATAATCCAAACCAAACAAATGAGTTTTTAGAATTAAACTCATCGAGAACGTCATCTGTTGCAACATCCGAAAGCCTTGATACTAAATCTTCAAAAGTCTCAAATGTTTCTTCCGTTGCATTATTCTTAATAAACTCACACATTTCAATCTGGTTTTTCTTCCAATCATCCAAGAAATTAGTAGACATGATACTTTCGACTACAACACGATTAAGCGTACCATTTATGCTTTCTCTTACTGTGTAATTTCCCATCTCTTTAAAAAATGGCATAGCTGCTATGCTCTTTACAGATGTTGCAAAATCTTCTCCAAGATGAATTATACCTTTCTGCTGCTGATTCATTGCTTTGCCATCATTATATCTTTCTATGTGATATTTAATATCCTCTGCACTACAGTTTAGATACTGAACAATTTCAAAGTTGTAATCCATGAACTTGTCCTGTAATTCTTCCGGAAGTTCAGAAAATTTTTTGTTTCTAATATCAAAACTTCTTGCTTCTGTTTGTGGAAATCCATTTTCATCAAGTACGACTTTACCATCTTCATTCTTTAATATTGCCTGGTACTGAATAATTCCTCTTCGTACCTTCGATGATACTTTAAAACCATCATTTGAATAAGAGTACGAAGTTGTACATCTCTGTTTTCCATCTAAATCCCAAATAACTGCAATGCCATTGATAATTTGTTCTGCAAATGTTAAAGCTGGGATAGGATTACCTTGTAAAATATCAGAAACTAAATTTCCCTTCATAATATTTGACCATTGTTCTGACTCTCTCTGAAGCGGATGATTAAATCTGATTAACTGATTATTTATTTTTTTCTTAATACTAGAAATGCTCATTCTATTACTCTTACTTTTTTCCATAGTAACTGTGTTTTCCATGTTTTCCATAATTTTTTCCTCCTTGTGATAATTGCTAAACAATTTTCTTTTTTCAAAGTTTCTCATATTATTTAATATTCTCTGAAATTTCTTTTCAGGGATATGTAAAATTTCCTGACATTCATTTATTGAATATCCTTCAATAACCAAATTGGCTATCTGAGATTCAGTTTCTGTTAAACTGTTTAAATATTTTACAGTTCCCTCAGAATGTTCTGTATCTATCTCTAAAGCTGATATTTTTTCATCCCAACTTATTCCATCATCGTTGGGAGCATCTAGCGAAATATTTGGGATGGCAATCGTATTATTCTTTTCATCTTTTAAAAGTTTACCATCTTTACCAGTCTTCAAATTGCATCTTTTCCAACGCAACCTATCACGTTGCCAATCTTTAAACGACCTTTTAATGTTACCGATTAAAAAAGTCTTAAATGAACAATTTGTAATATTGTTCTCTTTATAACTTCTCACACTTTCCTCTAATACCTTTAATGCGTCGGAATACAAATCATCGTATTCCATATACGCAACACCCATCTTATGTATAATAGGATTACATATATTTTTTAAATTCCTCATTTGATTTTCTGCATAGAAATTCAAAAAAGCAATTTGTTTTTGTGTTAATTCCAAATCTACCACTCCTTTTGTGTAAACTTAATACACCTATGTCGTTTTTATAGGTTTATCCTTTTATTCTCTATTTATTCTCTATTCAGTTTTATTTTTTTTGAGAAATTCAGCGAATTACTGACTTGATTTTATATTTCCAGATTTTGCCAAATTTACTTGACAAAATATATTCTTTTATATAGAATAAAGCATGAAGTCGGTGTAAGCTGATTTCGTCCCTCAGAGTCGGACATATGGGCTGCAACCCGTCCGGCTCTTTTTATTTTGTTCACAAGAACAATGATAGAACAGCCGTTCGAATTTGTCAAGAGTATTTCCGAACGTTTGTTCGTTTTTTGTTCTTGATTATAAAATTATATCATGCATAATCCCCCTTCTAATTATATTTTCTATATCTTGTTCTGTATTAAACAGTTGCATGTGAGGAAGGTAAGTATCTTCGTTCATTATAATCGTTTTAGATTTTCTTACAAGTAAACAGCCATCGTCAGGTGTAGCAACCTTTTTTGATGAAGTGTTATTGTCAAAATCCATAGTTAAGATAAGAACATTCTTAGGATTTTTTCCCTCTGCCTTTAATTTCTGCAATCTTTCAATTGCTTCATCTATACTTGTATAATCATATGTTTCTGTTTTCATATTATCTTCTCCTTTAAAGCATTGCTAAACTAATTTTCATCGCTTCCATAACTTTTATATTATCTTCACTAGATAATTCACCGATTCTAAATTGAATTCTGTCTTTATCAATTGTTTTAATTTGTTCTAATGCCACAACAGAATCATATTTTAAACCATTACGTTTATCCTTATGTATTTCTACATGAGTTGGTAATTGTCTTTTAGATTTTGTTGTGATAATAGCAATAATTGTGGTAGGGCTAAACTTATTACCAATATCATTCTGTAATATAAGAACTGGTCTACCACCGCTCTGTTCTGAACCCTTAGAATCATACTCTGTTACATCGGCAAAATATATTTCACCTCGTTTAATCTCCATTGCGTTAGCCCTCCTTTCTTTATTGTTCTTTTGATATTTCATATTATATACCTACGCATACAGTATGTCAACACCTATTGTAATTTTTTTTGAAATTTGATAATATATGTAAAAATACAGTATGTTGAGGTGTGTAATATGATAAAATTAAACATAAACAATTTACTTAAAGAATCTGGTAAATCACAATATTGGTTAAGTAAACAAACAGGGATTGACCAACATAATGTCAAAAATTTTTGTCTTGGAAATCCTAAAAGCATTAATCTTACAACAATTGATAAGATATGCAATGCTTTTAATTGCAAACCAGGAGATTTGTTTATTTACACCAAAGGCGATACCTATTAGATATCGCCTTTATAATATTTATCTTTGTTTACATTTCACTTAAAATATCTTTCATTCCAATAGATCCATTAGCATAATTATTAATTGTTGTGTTGACACTACTATGACCAAGCTGCTGTTGAGCAAATGCTAAATTCCCTTTACTAGTCATTATAGATGCGTAATAATGTCTTATCATATGTGGTGTAATACCGTTTCCATAAGTTTTAAATATTGATATTATGGTATCCTCTGTTGTACGTTTGCCATTTTTATTAACAAAAACTGCTTCTTTATTAATGATATTATCTAATGTACTTCTATATTCAAGCCAACTTTTTAAAGCTATTAAAGCAGATTTTGTAAGATAAACCATTCTATTTTCAACCTCTCTATATTTTCCCTTACCGAGTATTGTAATATATGGCATACTCTCATTTAAATGCAAATCAGATAAGTTTAAGCCAGCAAGTTCAGATTCTCTCAATCCTGTTCCTTTTAACACATTAAATATAGCAATATTTCTATTTCTAACAGGAACATCTTTTTTCCACATGATTTTTTCTTCCATGTCTTTAAGCTGCTGCTCTGTAGGAAGTTTCTTGATCAAGTTATTATTTGGAGAAATACCTTTATAAGTCACGTCTTCAAAAAATCTATTCGAAATATCAGCTCCTTTTACACGACTTATATAATTCCAAAAACTACGAATAATATTTTTCCTTGTTTCTAATGTAGTAGGTGATATTCCATTCTGCTCTTTCATTTTAAGATATAATGTAATATCTTCCGCCATAATGTCATTAAAATCTGAGATTTCAATAGCAGAAATATTTTCCTTATTAATTACCTTCTCTTTAATAAACCAATTTAATAAATCTGTGATTACACCGAGATAATTTAGGGCACCTGCTTTACTTTCAATTTTTACTGTAAAGTATTTTCGCATATACACAGGAAAATTCAACTCATCCAATTTTCTATTAAGTTTCTCTGCATTTTTGTTTTGAACTTCTATCTTATAACACATTTAAACCACTCCTTCTATTCTACATATTGTATTCTCTTTTTAATTTAGGCATATGTTCTTTAATATCATCAATAGAATCACACCATCTAACCTCTACAGCTTTACTATCTTTTTTCTCATATAAGCAATACAAATCTTTAACATGATATTTCTCTCTAGTCCTCTTCCTTTGTATGCCATCCATTATTACTCGACCACAAGATAAACATATAAACTTACTTTTCCTGTTTGGTCTACCAGCTCTACACATTCTTATCACCTCATTTTCTATAATAAAAAAGAAGCAGTTAATTTCTGCTTCTATTTTCTCAAATATTTTATTTATTAGATTTCTTATTTATAAGATTCATAGGACAACTTATTGCTGTCATCCTTACTGTGACTATCACAAATAATTTCTGTATTAATCATATATTACCTCCAATTCCTTTAACTACTATATTGTAGTCAAATTTCCTAATCATTCACAATATTTAACCCATTGTTCATAACACTCATTTATAATTAAACATGTGCCATAAGAAAAATATCTATATGGATATTTATCCATATATAACTCTATGATACGAATATATTGTCCATCTTTCCAAGTAAGACATAAATTTTCAGGAATAGGATGTCCTATATACTCTAATTTTCCGGATTTAAAGTAATCTTCATCTTGTAACAGTGAATACCAGTTACTGTCTGAAAAAACATAATCTTTCAAATCAAACTTTATAGATCTGTTATCATTCTTTTTAGACAATATCACAAAATAATCTTTGTTAAATTTAGCATTGTCATACGTCCTTTCATATTTTCCAACATTTCTATATAATTTCTTTCCTATATTCTTCATATGAATATATGTTGGTGGCAATTTTTTATCTAAATCATCTAAATTGCGGTCTTTATCTATAAAAAATAAATCTGAAGAATTATAGTATTCATCTATAGATAATTCATTGGGCATATATTTTAGCAACTCTCTTCCATACTTATCATATCTTGTTATTGGAAATGCAGCCCACGTATTCACAATTTCGCCATCGGAAGTAATATAGATATCCGTTTTTCCTAAGTCAAACATATTAGTGACTTTGTTTACAGTTATATATATTTTATATACTGGCATCAATGGTAGAAAACTTTTATCGCCATCATATGATATAAGGGCAGGGAACAGTTCAGTTAATGAAATTTCATATTTATTCAATATTTTCTGTATATCAGGTAATGAAATCTTTTTCGTTCCATTTTCATACCCTTTTAGTATATCTTCTGGAATATCTAACATACATGCTGCCTCAAATCGTTCTATGCCTAATATTTTACTTCTAACTAAATATAATGTATTGAAAAGTTTTACTTCTTTATGCCAAATAAATGCACCATTTTCATTAAATTCCCCTTGATCTGCATTATCAGAACTTTTATATTCTATTTCATATTCTTCAAGAATATACCTAATAATCTTCATTGGTACTAATCTTTCTCCCGATAAATATCTTTTCAATGCTCGTCTTGAACATTTGATTCTTTTTGACATTTCCGTAATAGACATATTCGAATTAATATAATATATATGAAGTAAGTCTCCATATCTCTTTTCCTGTAAACATTTATATATTTCATCTTTATTTTCGTACCTATTTTTCATCTGATAACCTCCAAAATAAAATTTTATCATATAAATTATATTTCAATGAGATCATTTTTCAAGTGTGCCGACCAAAAAAAATAAAAAGAAGAAATCATCATTCATTATATTGTGGGCGACAGGACTCGAACCTGTTCTTACTTCTGTCGGCTTGTTTCCGATTTACGAGACTTGCACTCGTTTTCCCTCGTCAGGGCAACGCCAGCTTATGCAAATGCACCCACATTTTATATATTCTCTATTTATAACAGTAAGAAATCGTCATTTAATCAGCTAACGATAAAATATCATTTCTATCAAAGCCAATCAAATCATCAGATTCTATAATATCAGCCAATATATTAACAATTTCTTTTTGTGCTTCAGAATCCCATTCCATAAGTTCCTCTTTTATTATCTCTGCACCATTTGATTTTGCAATATAATAATCTTCCAGTGTAACAAAGAAAAATTCATATTGACTATCAAATGGTGGCATTTTACTATTCTTCATATCGTTTAAATATTTTAATGTTCTTTTATTTTTCATATATATTACCTCACTTCTACATAAACAAAATTAATTTACTGGTTTATATTTTTGACGATTAACTTTCTGTCTTTCTTCAATAATAAGATTCAAAACAATTGTTAGTCTTCTCTTTTCATTTGAAGAATCGGTTTCTCCATAAATCTTAGTTAGTTTACCTTCATACTCTTGTTGTAAGCTACACAATGTATTTTCATATTCTATCAATTCTTTTAGTGTCATATTTGTCATCTATATCACCTCTTCCAATCTTCCAAGTAAATCATTCATTCATTGGTTGTATATTGTTGCCTTATTTCTTTTAACAAATCAGTTAAGTTATATTCACCATATTGCACATAGCAATTTATAGCTTCTTCCAATGTATCAGCATTTTCTGCATCTGAATGAACATCAAGATCAATACACATATCTTCTATTGCCTCATATACAGTTCTCAATGCTTCATCCGACTCTTTACTTTTCTTTCTTGCCTTCTGTAAAAGTTTTTTGATAGACATCATGACAAGTTCATCAGAACATTCTTCTGGTGTCATTTCTACTATATTTTCCCTTTTCATATAATTTCACCTCCAAAAGAAAGTTAAATTTCATTTATAACTTCTTGTACTATACCTTTCTCAAATAAACACAATACCTTTGGAGATAATTTAATTCCATCAGGAGCATATACATCTTGCTCAAATAATTTATGAATATATCCATTTTTCTGAAATAACATCATAATTTCTACACTAGATGTGCTTGTTGTGCATTCCATTAAAACTCTCATATTGTGTTCTTTTGCATATTTAAGACACTCTTCTACGCTAAATACATCGCTTAATATTAATAAATCATTTTCATCTTTTGAAAGTTTAGGTATATATTTACTCATTTTAATTTTCCTTTCATTCCATAAGAAAACTTGGTTTCATCAGTTATCTGGCATACAATTCTTCTTCAAAAATTAATAATACATCGCTTACTTCTTTTAATTGTGATCTACATATTTCTGCCCTGCTTGGCTCATTAATTTTATCCCATTTGTCAATCTGTTGATTTAGGTTTCTTTTTGAATCTCTTAATGAATTCATAATAACTTCTACGCTTTCCGATGATAAATTAATCTGCATATCTATATCCTCTCTTTATTTAATTCCAGCTTCCTTACACAATTCTAAAAACTCATCCTGGCTAATTTGCATTTCTGGTTTAATAGTTGTCTCATAATAATGAATTGTATCTGCCGTAAGATTATAATTCTTATCAGACTTTGCAAGATCAACCATTGATTCCAATGTAAATTTTACGATTCCTATGTATGTCTTCTTGTCTATTTTATCCATATTATTCACTCCAATCTTCAACTGATTCTATTCCAATCCAATCATTTTCTCAAAATACATTGCTGCTTTACCATTTGCGCCTTCGTATTTACGTCCAATACAACCAATTAATGCCGAGTCTAAAGACATATAAGAATTATTTGTATCAGCATAATTAATATATGTATGCCATAAATGTTTAGGTGCAGTTTTGCTTTCGTATTCTATAATTTGATATTCTCCAATACAATGTACATCAATCACTTTGCCCCATGTAAATTCTTTCCTTATTAATTCCAGTTTTTCATCAGGTGTCGCTTCTCTTACATCAGCATCTGTGATCGTATCTAACTCGCTAAAATAACAACGTCCACAATTACATGGATGGAACTTAAAATCATTTTCGCTTTTTACTACTGTTCCAATCTGATTTTTATATACAACAATATCTCCATATTTCATATATTTCTGCCTCCAATCTTCAAATGAAACTATTATTTAGTTATATATTCTCCATTTATAAGAAATGGTGCTATAACTTATACAGCACCATTATCTTCTAAAAATTTTCTATACATGTTTTCAATTCTATTCAAATCATCTTTGTGCAAATCACCGATTTTGAATATAAAGCTATCTTTTGTAAGTAGTGTTACTTTTGATACTCTTGCAGTTGAAGCTAATCTCAAACTCGCCTCTTCCCAATAGATAATAGGAATATCATAAGGATCTTCTTTTCTTACCTTATGCTTTGTTATCTTGACAGATAATACACCAAGTAAATTCTCATCAAGCACCACAACAGGTCTGTTCAGTATTCTACTTGGATCTTCTTCTAATGGAAATTCAACAAACCATACTTCTCCCTTGTTCACTATTTAACACCTCTCTCCTTTTTCATTTGTTCAAACATATCATCCCATTCAGATTCATCATTCCATTCGTCATCAGATGATATGACAGCTTTGCCTTCTTTATTATAATTTGTGTTCTGCATTGCTAACTTATATGATTTCAAGCTATATATTCCCGTATTCATATCAGGATGAAATGGTAAAGCCTGTTCTCTTACGGCTTGTTTAGCAGCCATTGTAAAGAAAGTAGTCATATCCATTCCAAGATTAGACATCAGTTCCTGTAATTGTGCTTTTAATGTTTCATCAATTCTCATTGTTACATTTGTGCTTGCCATATATATCACTCCTTTCTTTTATATTATTATATTACCCATTTATCTTGTTGTCAATGCATTGTTATAACAATGCACATTTTTATATACTTTTAATTGACACAATTATATTATAAAGTTATAATCTATATGAGCATTAATCAACTTTTTGAGGAGAAGACTAATTATGACAATTATAAGCAATTATATAAATAATATTTGTGACATTTTAAATATTACTACACCAATCATCTCGTTTGATGTTTCAAACTTTCAAACTCACACAATGATGGCTCAATGCAACGTGTCCGGAGATACCATATATCTACGCAAGGTAAATCTAAATCCAGATTATTTATTTGCCATTGCTCATGAGCTTAGACATATATGGCAAATTCGAACTAATAAATCCAAATTCTTTGATCATTATAAGCCCAGAGAAGATTGTAATTCTGCCGAAGAATACAACCTTCAACTGGCTGAGGTAGATGCGAATGCTTTTGCAGCCATCATAATGACAAATTATTTTCATTTACAGCCTCAATGGAATGGGCTGACTAATAAAGTAATCAAAGCAATAAATGCTCGTATTGATTATATATTATCTTAGTAAAAACAATCCACATTCATAATTTTGTTCATAACGTTCGGGTCACTTGGAAGGGAGCTACAGGTACGTGGGACAATTTTTAATTTGTTGAACTCTTCTTCCGAAATTTCAATTCCATAATCACCCGGAGCTGTCTTATCAAAACTAAATCTATCAAAAGCTCCTGATGGTAGATATCGTTCCTTGTAATAAAATTTATAAAATTTTTCACCTCTTCCATGTTCGTCTAATTCTTCACATAATGCAGCAATTACTTTTCCTGTACTTATTTCTGTAGTGACATACCGATCAAACCTTGGGTCATATTTATTATATGATAGATACCCACCCTTTATAGATTGACGCTTGTTTTGTTCGCTTGTTTCTTCGGCACGTTTTGCTACAAAATCGTAGCTGTCACGGTATACTTTGCCCGAATTAACCCCAATCAAAAGGTTATGATCGTTTCCGTATTTATCAGTTTCCGTCCACCTATAGGTCTCCTCTCCATTTATATAATACTTACCTGTTCGACCAAAACAAGTTACATTTCCATTAGCATCTAATTTTGTTGTATCTCTTTTTGATTTTGCATCATCAACTGCACGTCCGATACTTGTTACTCCTTTTAATCCCAATAATGCTAACAATTCCACCAACATATGCTTTTCCTTCTTTCTTATTTGTTATATTTATCTGCCTTATCATTGACATAATCCTTAAAATCGTAACGGTTTTTCCCGTCACCAAATCTTTGATTGTTATTGTTTCCGCTCCCTATTAAATTTAGAAGTCCAAATACTACAAAAAGTGCTACGCAAGCTCCTATAAATTCTGCCATTTTAATCACTCCATTCTTCCAATAAATCTAAATCCGTTTGCTGTGGTTTTCTTTTTAGAACCATCCTTACGATAGAACCAATTCCCCTTTATAATACCTTCTTCGATGACTTCTGTTGCTACTGGATGTTTTCTACTACCAGACCATTCTAAGAAAGCACATTTCCATTTCTCTTCCGAAGGTTTGGACTCTGCTTTTTTGTCTGTTTTATAATCCAAAAGCAATTCTTCAATTTTATCATCTGTCAAATTTTCTATTCTATCTACATCTAATGAATAGAAATCTGTTTTATTGTAATGATTACTTGTATGATGCCATGAAGAATATGTCAAGCAAATTTCCTTTAATACTTTTACTGGAAGTTTTTTCAATTTTTCTATTGAACATTTTAGCTCGACTTCCTGTTCATTTATTGCATCAAAAATGTCTGTCTTTGTCCACTTACTTAATGGTTTTTCACCATCTTCATAAGCTGCAACTGCATTGTTACTCATACTAAATCCATTATATCCTGCCATATCCATCAACCTTCTTCCTTATATATTATATCAAACTCGTTTATTCCACGCATCAATAATTTTAACTTTATCATAATCAGTATCAGTCATAATATCGCAATCATCACAGTATATTTGATAACCTTCCTGATTATCATATGTAAGTGTCGCATGTCCACCGCAAAATGGACAAGGTTTAAGTTTCGCTTTTACTGTACTTGTCATGGTTAGATCTCCTCTCTAAGAAATTTCCGATTCATTGGGTTTTTAATTTCATATATTCTTTGTCTACCCAATCCTTAATTGGTGTCCAATCATTTACTACAAATCCGCATCCATAAAATGTACCATCGGAAACTAAATAGTAGTTTCCAGCTTCACATTCTCCAAAATCTTTTTTACAATAAATGACTTCACTTCCATCAATATAAAAATGATTTCTTAATTCATCATACCCATAATCTTTTCTTTTGTTATGACTAAATCGGTATGAATAGCATTTCCAATTGTTAAATTTACTCATATTCATATACCTCACTTTCCGCATTAAATTATCGTTTCCTATGCTTTCTGCTTAGAATAATACTTAACAATCTTTTTAAAATCCTTGTTACTTGCATAAGCAACTCTAGGTTTGCTTCCATCAATGTTAAATTCCGTTACACTTAAAATTGCATAGCCTTGTACCGTTAATGTGGCAAGATATACAAATAAATTTAATTTGTATCCAAGACTGTCAAGCTGAATTTCTTTTCTTAACTTCTGTACTTCTTCATCATAATTGTCATCTATTTCAATAATGTGTGCAGAAGCATATGTATTGATTTTATATAATCTATTGTTAATTTTTCTTACCATATTATTTCCTCGCTTTCTTAGTAAATCATCGTTTCATTAGTTTTCTTTAATCCATTTCTCTACATATTCAACTGCTTTATCTTCTGTAAACGTTCCATGACTATGACCATCTGTATAACACTCTTCTTCAAAAATACACTCAGCAACGACAGAATCAAATTCATGTGCATTTTCTCTTGTAGTGTTATATTTCTTTAACATATCATCGTAGCTTTCATAATAAGAAGATACTGCTAATTCTATTTCGTCATCGCTATATTCATTTAGATCTATTAAACCTGAGCAAACAGCATAATTATTTTTTGGATCATTTGAGCATGTATCAATCCAAAGTGCCTGGATAAATTTGTATTTTCTCTCACCTAATGATTTACACCACTGCAAATCGTCTGTTTTGTACCATTCGTTTGACATATAATCGACCTCCATTCTGTCAAAAAACACATATTTACTGTGCCAATTCTTTCGCAATGACTTTTAATACATCGCTTCCACTCGTCTTTAAAATTTCTTCTCCATTTTTCCAAATTTCAAGTTCTGGATAATCTTCGTTTGGATTGAAATCTTCACAAATACTTGTGCGAATTTTATTGATGTCTTCACTTACACAAACTGTTTCACTACCTTCATAGCCTTGTTTTAACAACACATATATTTTCATATAATTACCTGATTCCTTTCCGAGTAAATCCTCATTTCATTCTACTATCGTTCCATACGGTTTAGCCGCATCTCTTATAGTCTCAATAGATTTATACGGAACACCTCTCAATATAAGACCGCCACTATAACCTTCGTAAAATCTATGTTTGCCCCAAATTGCATATCTGCCTTTCTTGTTGATATAACATTTTAGAAGTCCTGTTGTGTAATAACCATCTATAGATTTGCATGAAATCTGAATACAGCCATCTTTATATCTTCCCATTTTAAAATCAATGTATTCTACTTTACAAATATAATATGGATACAATTGATCAGAAAACTCATTATAGCAATTTGAACATTCGTATATTGGCATCTTCATATATATCCTCCTTAAATTCCTACTTTTAAATGTATAGCGTTAGTTTCCCATTCTTCGACTAAGCAATTGACAATATCTTCTGGAATATCTACATTTACAAATCTTCCATCGTTTACCCAATCATAAGTTGCACTCCATCTGTCACTATGCAGCCATTCGCTTCTACCTATCCATTTATAAAACTGATCTCTTTGGAACTTGCACCACTCATAAAACATTCCTGTTTTTTTAATAAAGTCATTTGCTTTGTTTATCATTTCCATATCAGCTACAGGAAACCATCTCTTTTCAATTTCTGGGTAATCTCCATTCCAACCATCCCATTTTGAATAGATAATGTCTCCGTTTTCATCGTGAACTTCACAATCTAATTTTAGTGCTTCTCTTACTGCATCTTTTAAATTATCAATATTGTCTGCTTTCTTATTTCCATACCAATCATAACATGTATATTTCATTTATACCACCATCCTTATTCTTTTTATTCTGAAAGAAACTCTTGTTTATTCGGTTACTTCTTCGACATCATAAGTACAATCAATTCTATTACTGTCAAGTCCTGCACTAACTGCTCTTTCAATGTCTTCTACTGATGAATTATCATATACTTCAATAGTTACTGTAATTGTTTTCAAATCTCATCACTCCAATCCAATTTCTCTTCTTATGATTTTATCAACAAACCATTCTAATTCCTCTGGAATTTCTTTACTGCACTCATACAATTTATTGTGAAATTTCCCATCGTTGTGTGTGAAAATCTCAAATGACTCTCCGTTATATAATAGCCAAAATTTATTTGATTCAATCTGTCTAAAATGAATATCAATGTCTTTCATAATCATTCCTCCATAAGTTTTTTCTTGTAATAATCAATATACCTTTTATATTCTTTTACACTATCATGTATACCACTTGCATATTGTTGATGTACTTTATTATGATTGTCATATAAAGTGAGATAAATTCCTTTTCTTCCATCATACATTGAATACTCATACAGCTTTACATTATATCCATTAGAAATAAGTTCTTCTTCTATCTGATCTGCATAATCTAATACTTCGTTCCATTCTCTTAACTTCAACATATAAATCACTCCTTATCCAATCTTCGTTATTTCCATATAGCAACCATTCATAGCTTTATCATACTGTCTAATATCATAGAGCCAACTAAACGGAACTTTAACAGTTCCCTCTTTTTTCAATTTTTCCATTACTTCTCCAATAGAAAAATAGCCCTGCATCCAACCATAGCCAGATAAATACTGTTGTCTATCCAAATTACACAATCTGTCATGATATTTGATTGTATTTTTCTTTAGAAATTTGATATATCTATCAGATAATCCATAATTTTCTTCTGGGTTATCATCGCTGTATTCCGACATAACAAATGAATTTCCGTGGAATAATTCAAGCTGCCACATTACTTCTCTCATATTATAAAGAGTTCTCGTTATTCCGTTTATTGCAATCATATAATCATTTCGTGTACCAGATTCCCAATTCTTTTTACTACATCTTCCGCATTTATATGTATCTGTGTTAATTATCATTTTATATCTTGCCATATAATCAACCATCCTTTCCATTTGAAATTGCTATTTCTTAACATTTAAACAATGCATGCCTTCCATCTGCATCACGCTTCCATTCATATCCTGCGAATTCAAGAGCCTTTAAAGCACCCATATAATAACTCATATCTTGAGGTCTTGTATCTTTCATATTCGCAATAAGCCACCTTTCGTCTAACCATTCTTCTGTCTGCCGTTTAATTTCTTTTGACGTTCTTTTCATGCCAATCGCTCCAATCCACATTAATCTTTATCTAAAATTCTGTTTTAATTTTCCATTATATTTCTCTATATCTTCTATATTGGGCTTTCCAAAATAGAATCCAGTTATTTCCGTACTAACACGCTTTTTATCACACTTTTTTAGAATGTCTTTCATTATAAAAGTTGTCATTCCTGTATATTCTCCATATATTACACTTATATTGGTGCCATACTGAATAATAATATTATTGCTTTTATCTCTAACTTCAATTATGTTTCCTTTTTCGTCAAATCGAATACTGTACTTGTTACAATAGTATTCAACTGTATCCTCCGGGCATTCTTCATTTTCAATATCTATACTATCAAGGTCTAAAACAAAACATCTAACCTGCTCTCTTGCCTCATCCTTTGTCTTTAAGGTAGGTTCACCACATGCTGCACCGTCAGCTCTCTTATACAAATCATCCCATGTATATTTTTTCATATTATTCATCTTCTTCCTCATTTCTAAAATAAATATCAAACTTAATATTACTTTCTGTTAAATAACGACAAACCCAATCCGCAATTGGTTCACACTCTGCATCAGGGAGTTCCCACCAATCATCATATGCCTTGCTAACAATTTCTTCCGTCTTTGTAAAGTCATCATCATTCCAAGGAATTATTACAAAATCAATCCATGTATTTGTATTGGAAAACACTCTAATACAATTGACACTTCCTACATCTGAGCTATCTAACATTTTAATCACACCTCCTCAATATCAACACAGAAATCATCGGGATTATATTCACTACTTTCAATATCCCAGCCATTCATGTATTCTTCCTTTGCATCATTGGCAGCTTCTTCAGCTTCGCCATAAGAATCAAATAATCCCCATTCAAAATCTCCACTGTCTCTTAACTGACCGCCATCGTAACTAATTACATATTTAAACATATTAATCACTCTCCCTTCAACTCAGCATAACCACCATCAAAATTTTGTTTCCAACTTCTGTATATTCCGTTTGTATCTCTAAACTCTAAGTAATATGCCTCTCTCCAATCCCAAGGCTCTTGCCATGCAATTTCTGCAATCTCACAAACAATTCCTTGAACATGAACAATATCACCAGGTTTTAAATCTCTCATACTAATCACTCTCCCCTCAGATTAGGACATAAACCAAGTCCACCATCAATTTCAGGTAATCTTCTATATGCATCTCTATGAATGCAATCTTCCTTCATGCATCTGTGACAACAACATTTCTTATATTCCTCATAACTCATTTTGTAATTTGTCTCTTTAAATCTCTCTTCTGTCATCATAATTATTACACCTCCATTTCAATCCCAAATTCATCGTATAAAAGTTTCTCAAATTCAGGATCTCTTTTTATATATTTTCTTAAAAATAAATCAGGCTCGCATGGTGCAAGCCTGGAATGCAAATCTTCCCTAATATCATCATTCATATAAGTTGCAACTGTGTCCATAAGTTCCTGTGTAATATTAAATTTTCTTCCATATCTTAACATAATTCGTTACCTCACTTTCTAAATAAACAGTTCTTTCTTTGATTTTAATCTTCGTAAAAACTTGCTTTCGCTTGCATTAATTCACCATATCTCGCTTCTGATAATATCTGCCATCTACCTAAACTATGATCCGATCTCACGTTCTTTGTGAATTTTCTAACGTCATCCCAAAATGTTTCCATATTATGTAGTGTCCTTAATTTCTTAATCTTTGCATAATCTGCACTTTCCATAACATAACTTTCCAACATACGACCACTCCTTCCAAAAGCAAGGTGGCTTATGCCACCTCACCTCTAATTTTCTTTGTAAATTCTGCACTGTATTCATCATTCTCAATATTTACAGGTAATACTAAAATCTTATATTCATCTCCATTGATAAGTAATGGTGCTTTACTACCTGTGCCAAAGCATAAAGGCTTATCAGAATCAACAATGTTAAATGCATCTGTAAGAAACTGTGGATTAAAACTAATATAGAAGTTGTCCTTCATATTATTTTCGCTTGTCTCAAATTCATCAAATGCTTCATATTTACCTGCTGCAATGTATGAATACAATTTTCCATTTTCACTATGTAATACGACTGGTTTCTTATCTGCACTAGATATTTTTCCTAATTCTGCATCATACTTCATTGCTTCAAGAATCTGTTCTCTATCAGGCACGAATCTGTAATCATCAGATATATCAAGCATTGAATCCACTTTGAAATACTCTCCATCAATTCTATGAATCATATATGTAAAATCATTTCCTTTAAGTCTGATGTATTTTTCATCCTGATAGATTTCAATTTCCTTTTCAGACTTCTTATCCATTAGCTTTTTAAATACAGGTACACACTTATTATGAATTTTTACTGTATCAAATGGATTTTCCGTTGTCTCATAAATAGTCTGATTTTCAAGTGTTCTCATTCCAATCCTGTGACCATCAAGAGCTTCAATTCTCTTTGACTTTGTATTAAAATTAAATACTTGCATCATCTTTCGGTTGTCATCATCCGCTATATATGTATTAAGATTAACAAGTGTTTCAAATAACCAATTCTCTTTTACAGACATAATTTTCTTTTCACTTTCATCCATTGGTGGAAGGAAAATATCTATATTCTGATGACGAGGAATTGTAACAATTTTCTTTCCGCACTTGATATTGATTTTTCCTACTTCCATATCTTCGGTGGTTACATCCTCCAATGTAATTTCACCACTCATTTTTGAAATGATTTTAATATCATCCATATCAATTCCAAGAACTCCTGGCTGTGTATCATAAACATTATCTGATTTAACTTCTGCCCAATGCTCTAGATCTGTTCCCCAAACTTTGAGGATTCCATTTTCATCTATCTGGAAATATAATCTTGTCAGTGTTGAGAGGGTTGCCTTCTTATTAATTGCAGCTATTCCCTTCTCCATCATTGTCTTTAAATCCTTTGCACTCATTGTAAATTTCATCATAGTTATCTACCAACCTTTCTTTTTATGCTTCTTCAATACCACCAATTACTGCCAACACATGCCATGTTGCACAGTTAAAACAACTTTCACCATTCATGGAATTAAGTATGTGATTATACAATCCTTTAATTCCACCTCTTGCCTTGATTTTTGTTTTAAGAACCTTATATGTATAATCAAAATCTTCTATAACAGTCCGTTTATTTCCGTTGATTTCAATAATCGAATTGTCAAAATCAAAGTTTACTATCAAATTCTTTACTCTTGTACCAGCTAATGAATAAAAACTGTAAAGCAATGTGTTATAATATCTTTTAATGTCGTGAACACTTCCAGATTCCCACACTTCAAAATCAAAATCTTTATGGTTTTTTCTGTTTTCTATTGGCTGAAAAGAATTAGTATCTAATATTTTACCTGCCGTATAATGATTATCTTGTTTATCATCATCAAATGATAAAATCACTTTATCAGGTTCATTTGACTTCCAATGTTTTGTGTAAATTCCACTCATTTCACATTCTCCTTCCTAATAAATAAGACAAACACTTTTGTTTGCGTCTGCCTTAATTTATTCTCTGTATTAGTCTTCATCTTCTTCAAAATCAATATCATCTCTTTCAAATTCATCCGAATCAGAAAGATATTCTGCATTAGCTGCAACTGGAATTTCATCAATATGATTCTTTGCATAATTAAATGCAATATCATACTGTTCTTCTTCTGTTTTACCTTCTAACAATTCCATAGGAATGTCAATTCCTGCATCTCCCACGAATGTATAAGTCATTGCAATGTGCAATCTTTTTGTTTTCTTTGTATCTGCCATAATTATCACCTTTTACCTTTCTTAAATTTCGCTGTAAATTACAATTTCCTGCTAATCTTCAAGTGTCCAATTACCAACTTTATTTCCGTTAATATCCATTATGTAGCCTTCATCATATCCATTTGTAATCTTTCTGCAAATGTCCATGAGGTTTCTCTGTAACTCATATCTGCCTTCAGTTGTAAGTACATCATCTTCGCTATAAGCTGCACCACCTGTTTTAATTTCAATTTTCAACATAACATTCTACCTCCTATACCCATGCTGGCTTTACTTTAGTTTCTGGTAAACTTTCCAGCCACTCAATTATATCCTGTGGCACTTCTTCCATTTTCCAAGCAGTTCCGTATTTATAGCCGCACACTGGACATTCTCTACCAATAAAACCGAGTTTGTGATCTTTATATGAAATCCAACCTCTTGTCTTATATTCTGTATTTGAATGTCCTAAACAATCTTTCTCTTTTAATTCGTATGCTTCTCCATAAGTGACTTCTTCACCATCATAAACATCAATAGAATATTCCATATTTGCATATGTTGTTTCCTCTTTAGTTGGATAAAATGGTTCTCCATTTTTCAAACATTCCAATGCTCTTTTCTTTGCGTTATCTTTTTTCTGACAAGCTTCTTTTGTTAAAGTCCATTTCTCAATCTTAACTTTATCCTGAGTGTGTTCTGTCCATCCAAGTTCTCTCATGTGTTCACAATAAGGACGCATATCATTCAAATGCCATCTATCCCAAATATCACATAATTTGTTAAGCATTTCCGTTGTCCACTCATCTGTTGGTGAACCATTTCTGATTTCATCAACACACTGACCAGCAGAGCCAAGGCAATCTCCATTTGATAATGGCGCAACTACACCACACATACTTAATTTTGAATCTTTATATTCAATTCTCACAAATGCATTTCTATCTACTTCGTTTCCTGTTCTTGTGTAAACCTTACATTTACATGGGTTAATGATTTTATACATAATTACGCCTCCTTAATTTCTTTCAACATACTGTCGATACACAACATTAAATTTTCTTCCATATTTTCTTTAACCATTTCCAGATGTTCGTTTACCTGTTTTCTGATTTCTTTTTCTGTTACATTGTGACCGTAATTTGCAATCACTTCATCCATAATTTGTCTATATGTAAAACCTAAAAGTAAGTCCTCGTTTTCATGTATTGGCAAATTGTAAGTAAACTCTTTTCCATTCCGTGAATCAGTTTCAGGATCATATAACCATTTGCTCATAATCGTTTCCTCCTTGTAATAAAATAGGCAGCTAGGTATTTATTCTCCTAACTGCCTTTGATTTGCGTTATTTTGTTTAGTTGCTAAATCTTACAGATACTCTGCAAAAACCTGAAGATTGAATTTGTTAGTCAATTCTTCAATGGTCATATCTTTGAGTTCCTTTGCAAGTGATAACTCATTTGCATTATAACTCCATTCCATTTCACATCCATTTGGTGTTGCAGGAAATTTCACTTCTACACATGTTTCTTCTGTATATTCTGCAATATCTGTTACTGTACCAAAGAAACTTTTATGTACTCTCTCTCCATATTCCTTTTCGTATTCTGTATCTGTATTAGATACATATACTAAATCGCCAACCTTAAACATCTTAATTGCCTCATTTCTTTCTATAATTTACACTCATTGGATGCCAACTCATATCTAATGCAAAATCATATTCCAGACATTCAACAATCTCATCTTCGTTAAATGCAAGAGCTTTCATTTCTCTTAAAATAATTCTTTCAAAATCATCCTCATCATCAATTAACTCCATAAGATAATTGATGAGATATTTTAACTTTTTACCATGCTTTCTATAATCTGCTAACTGTTCCCGTGTATTTTTTGTTATCATTTCGCTTCACTCCTTATCTAATTTCTTCAAAAGGTTTTACATTTTTAATTCGTTCGTCATAAATCAACGTATAGCCATTATAATAAAATCTTTCTCTTTCGTCTGGCTTTGTCCATATAATTGTTTCCTGTTTTAAACCATCACAAGGAGAAGTCTTAATATCTGCCATCGTTGCTCCATTCGATTCATAAATCCGAACCGCTATTGCACAAGGTTTATTTTCCATTGATTTTTACCTCCAATCTTATCAAGAAATCTTAGTTTCAAATGCTATTCATCTTTTAGTGTATTCTGCAAAGCAATTATAGTTCTTAATGCTTTCATTGCTTCATTAAGTTCTAATCGTCCAACTCTAATATCTGTAGAATTATCCAATGCGTCTTGCTTTGCCTTCTGTAATTTCTTTAATGCTTTTTCTTTTTTCATCGTTTTCTTTCCTTTCCGTTGAAATGCGAATTTAGTCTGCTATAAATGTTCAACCAAATCTCTTGCAAGTTCCATATCATTTTTACCTTGTGCGATTCCGACACATGCAGCTTTAAGCATATTTATACTTGCCTGTTCACTTTCTCTACATCTGTCTATAATAGATTGATGGTACTCTTTTTCAACTTCCCTCAATCTGGTATTCTCCTGCCTTAAATATCTATTTTCCCTCACAATATCAGCAAGTCCCAACACCAATTCTTCTATATCATATCTTTCCATATTTGCTTTCCTTTCTTCCAATGAAACACGCATTTCACTACCAACTAATCTCACAAGTTTCTTTATTAAAGAAATATGCGTGATCACTCAATACTTCTTCTGGTGAAACCTGTGTTGCATTTACTTCACGAACCATATTAGAGTACATTTTCATGTCGGGTTCATTGTCGATGTGAATAATACATTCGTGAATACTTGATGGAAGAATTACAAGATTACTATTATATTTCCTTGCAATATTGCTTAACAATTCTTTATCATAAATTGCAACTGCTCCATTTACTTTTTCCTTATTTGTAACAATAATCATTTTTGCTTCATCCGTATCAGGAAATTCATCACAACCTATCATATCGGCAAGCATCTTTGCCATGTCTTCAACAAGAATATTTTCTTTTGCATTTAATAATGCCCTTGCAAAAATTTCATCTTCACTTACTTCCTTAAACATTCCTGGCTTTATCTTATATGTAGCATCTTTTGTGACTTTTACCCTAACATACATTTCCATATCAAGATAATTTCTCTTTAAAATATTTTCATCTGTTTTTCTTTGTAAACAAAGCTGCAAGTTATTCTTTGCATAATCCCACTTTATAATCTTATCCGTATTTATATCCATTTTTGGAGCGTTTTCATAAGTATTAATAATTTCACTTACACACTCATTCACTGTAAGATTTAAGTTAGGATAAATAGTAGGTCTTATTGCGCCTTCTCCAATAATCACACCGACTTTTTCAACTCCATTTTTTACCACTGTTGTACTTTCTGCCTTGTATCCTCTGTTATTTAACTCCATAATAATTTCGTTCATCATAATTTTTTACCTGCCTTTCTTCTAATGAAATATCCATTTCTTTATTAATGATAATTGCTAAAGTCATAGCATTCATCATAGCCGATTAATTCTAAATCCTCTGCCTCATCAACTTCGCTATCAAGCAACTCTTTGACATAGTACATCACTTTTAAAGGCGAGAATGTTTCACAATCCTTCCAACCATTTTCTATTTGGCACACATGCCATCGACAGTATTCTTCTATGGCTGCCTTTGGTGCATCCGTGATGATTAGAAGGAAGTCATCAGACATTCCGTCTCGGAATAACACCTTATGTTTCATCATCTTCACCTCTTTCTATATCTTTTATTAACCATTTCTTTGCCTCAGAAAAACCTGCGTCGGTGTCGATGCCTTCACAGGTCTTCTTGTTTCTTATTCTCCATCGACCGCAGAAAAATGATATCTCATAGTTATTTTTACGGTCGATTGAATATAATTCCTTTAACATGTCATCAACTGACTTCATCAAAGCACGTCACTCCTTACAATATCCTCAATTGTTCTAGTACTAATGTAATAGTAACATTTTCCACTTGAAGCATATACTGGCTTGATGTAAAAGTAATTCCTTCCTATTTCGATAGAAAGAAAAATAGATATACTATTACATACTTCTATAACTTCTTTGATTAAATCAAAGTCATTCTCAAAAGTATTTATAAGTAAAATCCCGGTTTCCTTGTTCTTCTTTACAATTTCTTTTAACTCTTCTACTTCGCTTATATTTTTAATTACCATTTTCTTCCTCACTTTCTATGCCGAAAAATTCTTTCTCCTTGTCTGTCATTTCACAGATAAAGTCAAAATATTCAAACGCACTTTCTCTGTCATCCTCTATCATTCTATCTTTAAAGAGTGTCGCAAGCTCTTCAAGCCTGCATCGTGGGATATAATTTTCATTCACCTTTTCAAACAGCTTTTCAGTTGCCTTATTAAGTGCAACTAATTTCTCTTTGTCATTGAAAAATGTATAATACACACCATGTTCCCACTGTCTACCCCATCTTTCTAAAGCAGAGTATCCGCAAGCTACAATATAATTATTATCTGTTTCTATAAGAGAGAACTTTTTACCTTTTGCGTTTGATACTACCAATATTTCTTTATGAAATTCTTCCATGCTTCTACACCTCCAAGTTATACTCTTTAATCAGTCTCTGCCTTACCATCATGTTTAGGTCTTTATTGACAGGCATTATTCTGTGCGTGTTTCTGTTGATATACACGAAATGGCTGCCCTTACACCTTATAGGTGTATATCCGTTCTTCCGTAATATCATATCAAAGTCACGCATTCGCTTTGACTTTCTAAAATTATGCATAAATCTCACGTCCTTTCTTTTACCCGTATAGCCTGATAGTGCAGCTTTATATGTATATGTTCTCTATATTGCTTTCTTTGTTGTTTTACGAGAATTTTTCTTCTTCTCTGTGAACGGACTTTCCATTTCATAGCGAACAATTTCTGATAAATAATCAAATATCTGTGCCTGTGTCTTGTCCATAATGTTTTCAACAAAGAACTCTGTTCCCTTGCAATGATTAAGTAATGCATCTTCCATCTCTGGAATACGACCTTCCATATATGCATATAATGCTTTTAATGCACGAATGATTTTCGCTGTATATGCTTTTCCATTGTATGAATCTGCATACCCATTCCATTCAAGCTGAGTAATAATATTGAGAATATGATCAAGTAAGTCAGGATTCATACGTACAAGCTCAATTCCATCTGTAATTGATGTAAGTGTTCCAACTGTATTTTCCCTGTTTCTGTCTCCCTTTACTGCCAGGTTATGTTTATGGCAAATATCTCTAAGCATTACATAATCCTCATCACCTCCAACGATTGAAGCTTTATATGTATCTTTTGGCTGTACCTGCGTTCTGTCTTTTGTCTGATTGACAAATAAGTCAATCGCTGCTTTTAAGTCACATTCAATAACTTCGCCAACAACCGCTTCTCTCTTTGCTTTTACTGAGCCATAAGTTCTATGCTGTCCTTCAATTGCCCAAAGTAGTCCATTGTGATACCAGTAAACAGGCAATCCCCATCTCTTACTATCATAGTTACTACCTATTGATAATGCTTTAGGTAATCTGATTTCTCTTTGCCATTCAGGATAATGGATGTATATTGGATCTATACAAATCAACACCTTATCGCCAATCCGTGAATTTACCTTTGCATTCTTTACTACTTCCTTAATAAAAAGTTTCTCTGTTTTATTATCAATACCTTCTGCCTTTCTGATTTCGTTTACCTCTGCTTCTACTTCCTCCGGGAATAAAAATGTTCTTCTACTCATAATTATCATTTCCTTTCTTTTTTCTTTTCCATTTAAAAAACGGCTACCTTATTGATAGCCGTTGGTTGTTACTTATTCTTATTTTTGTTATTTTTATCCTTTTCCAGATTTACTACCATAATCCATCACTCCTTTCCTTATTTTAACAAGTCCTCTATATCACATAATCTTGAACTCTTTATCAGTTCGAGTTCTGCGTCTATATTAGAGATCCTTAATTCTTTTAATTTCTTTTTAGCTTTCGCAATTATTTTTCTCTGCACTCTTTTGGGTAATATGCAAATGTATTGCGTTGTCAAGAAATTTCACCTCTTTCCCTTAAAAAGTTCTTATAGGCAGTCTCACTTTCAAACTGCCAATATTTGCCTACCGATGGGATATAACCCATGTAGGCGGTGGATGTATAATATCCTTTCATGACTTCTCCTTTCTGTGTTTCCGTGGTATTTTAATCTCCGACAAGCAGATTAAGCCTAACGAAATTAACACCAGAGATACTGTTGCATCTCCGTTTAGTGCTACTGGAGCAATTAATCCTGATGTAATTGCACCAATGCCTGTTAATATTTTCTGTGCGTTACTCATCTTCTTCCTCCTCTCTTACTGCAAAACCCATGTCTTTTAGGGCTTTGTTGGCAGTTTCGCCAGTTAAAATACTAATTAACAGTGCATAATAATTTGCCTTTATTGTTTCGCTCATATCCATTCTCCTTTCTATTTCTTTATTTATGTTCTCCATTTGCCCATTAAAAAATCCGCAGTCGTAGCACATGACATCTTACACGAATGCCATTATCCAACTGCGGATAATTTGGGTTTATTTAATTTTGGGTACAAAAATAGCACCTAACAGATTTTTATTTCTGATAGATGCTATTAATGGTACATCTTTCTTTTATTCTTCTTTATCTGCCTTTATTAGGTCAATTACTTCATCCACGTCACAACAAACATAAAACTCATTTTCCTTAAACGGTTCTGCCCGTTTCACAGAGTAATTTCCACCTGCGGCTTTATTGATTTCATAATCTGCTGCGTCGGTGAGAACTTCTATGTCATTTGTATAGAAGTCTCCATCTTCTCCCCATTTTGGTGAGAGATTTGCCTTTTTTAATTCATTAAATAAATTTTTCATTTTATTTTTCCTCCTAGCATTTCACTCCTAGCATATACTCTCAACTACTATATTACCATTTTTATTAGTATGATATATAATAGCAATATTCTCGGTATCAGTAGATACCATGATTGAGCTTGGCACTATGTCTTCTTTAATAGATTTTGATTCAGAAAGCTCACAAGTCGGTAAAATTTTTATCACCTCCTTTTTTAATGCCTCTATTGAGGCAAACACTTTACCTTTTAAGTTCTTTGTTTTAGACCATATGCAGTCTAATTCAACTGTATATGAGTCTCTAATCTGTCCGTTTCTTGTTAGCTCGAACTCTAACGAGCTATTATTTGATACATATACGTTTATATCCTCTCCTGGATATAAATGCTCCGTTAGACATTCCAATAATTCTGTATCGCTAGGAATGCATACTTTGCCTTTATAATTTAGCATAGTTATTTCTCTACATTTTTTATAATTTAGCATACTTATTTCCTCCCTGTAATTATAATTCTACATACTTTTCAAAAATAGTTTCCGTATTTAGCAGACAATTTACATCTTCTGGATCATAGTTATACTTCTCTATTATAACGCAGAAGTATTGTTTGCCTTTGTATTCAACAGTCTCTTCTAATTTGAACAACTGCCATGCATCTCCGTTTCTATTATATAATGCGGAGATGGACTCGTAATGTGAGCCGTCATAGTGTGAAGCTATTTCGGCTCGGAGTTCTGCTGTATTTACGTTGGTCATGTTTATGCCTCCTTTACATTTGTTTTAGCTTGGCTTGAAGCTCGGCTATTTGAGCCTCTATTGCGAGCTTTTCAGCATTTGTTTTTTGATCTTGTTGCTTTTGGTATTCTTCATCAGGAATCCACTCCATAATTTCGCTTGGCTGAACTTGTAAAAATGAGCATACCTTATCTATATTTTCTGTGTTCATAGTTCTATTGTGAGAGAATTTAGCAGGTGTATTTATACTTAATCCTCCTTCACATAAATCTTTCCATTGCATATTTCTATCTTTAAGAATTTTAGCCAACTTTTCATATATTATCATATCTGCTTATGCCTCCTTCAATATATCACCTCCATCTTATCACTATATTTCGTGATTTGCAATAATCATTTTTATTCTGTTACTAATTTTTCACAATCATCAATTAAAATTCTGATAGCTTCAAACTGCATTTTTACCAATTCATCTGTTGGTAATTTGCCTTCTACAATTTTGGCTAAATCTCTGTTGATCGCCTTAACATTTGCATCAAATTTTTTCTTTGCGTTTTTATTCATAGCTTTTACCTCCAATCTAATTATAACATCTTCTAAAATCGTGTAAAGGATTATTAGTGCATTCATAATCAGTGATACTTGCGTTATAAATGCGTGATCCACCTCCACCACCTTTATGTTTATGGTCATGACGCATCATATTTTCATACTTACGGAAGTCGTGACTTTTCTTTTGCTGATGTTTGCGGTAATAATCCCACATCTTTTCCGTATATTTGTTCTTTGTGTATGTGCGAACCCATTTCTCTTCATTAGGCAACCAAACATATACCTTTAGTGCGTATTTGCGTTTATGGTGAAAATCAGTTGATACAAGCATACACTTGTTATTTAATTCCAAGATGATTGAACCCATAGCAAATTCTTTGTTGTGCAAAACTTCCGTATTGAGTGCTTTATAAAGTCGCATATTACTTCACCTCCTGGCTGTAATAATCACCGTTCTCACGGTTGAAATGCCACAATGTCACACTGATATTAAGTTCCCTTGCGACATTGAGAACGGCTATAAGTGCCACTGTTAAACCCGTCACATAAAGATCAAGTTTCTTAATGTTAAGGTTTTCAAGTCGTGACTTTGCCTCTGTCTCAAGACCAGCTACATCAAGAGGATTTACCTCTGTTTCAAAAATAGCCCCATCTGTAGCCGGTGTTTCATGTCTTGCTTTACAGAGTTCCATTGAGGCAGTATCTACATAAATTTCACATGGGTTATATGGCTCAATATCAAGCCATTGGTTGCATTCATCTGCATGCCAGCATCCCATACAGTTACCATTACATTTTGAACAAGCATATTTCTTCATAATAAATTCCTCCTAAATTTGTGTTTCCGTTACGGACTATCACGGCTTAATTTGCAATCCATATGTACAATGTGCTTTCGCTTTCGTCGTACTGGTATTTATCTACCAATTGATTTTGGCACATAACCACACCTTGCCATGTTGAATCTACGCAATTTACTACTTGTGCATATTTTGCGTGTAAACGATTTACTAAATTATATATAGTTTCCATTGCTATATCCTCGTTCTTTCTTAAAATTTGTGTTGTTAAAATAAATACACATTATTAAAAGGGCAAAGTTTTAACCTTGCCCTTTCGTACTATGCACTTTATGAGATTATGCGAAGTAGTGCTTAATTACAATATTCGCAATAGTGCTTGCAAGTCCTGAATAATCGTATGTAATATCACCAGTCTTACGATTCTTCTTTGCTTTTACAAGCGTATTGATCTGTCTATCTTTAAAGGTTACAGTTCCCTTCTTGTCGTTCACGTCAAATTTGTTAGAGAATCCCCTTACATAACAATCATTGAGCAGCTTCTTGTCCTCTGTTGTGAGTTTTACCCTTGTTTTGTCCGTGTATGGAGTTTCAAAAGGCAAACTGAAAGTTGTTTTGATGATTGTTTCTAACTCCTGCGAAGCCTTCTTGTATGCATCTTTGACTTCTTTTGACATGGTAATATTACCATCTTCTCCGGCTTTAGAGTTGATATGAATAGCTTCTAATGCCTCATAGAGTGCAGGTGACTGAAAAGCTGGGATGATAGCATATTTTACAAGTTTAGAATTATTCCATGTTGCTAATACTCGTAATACTGTACGGACTACATCCTTATTGTTTCCAAAGTGATCTTTGTTCTTTTCAGACATAGCGGATACAACCTTCTCATAGACTTCTAAAGTCTGTGCCTGTGATTCTTCGCACTTAGTCCGTGCTTCTTTGTCATCGCTGATAGTCGCAAGAATACCGTCAAGCTTCTTCTGTTTCGTACCTGCTTCATCGTCCCCGTTGTCGTCAATATCCTTCTGAATAGATGAAGCCTGCTTTTCTAACCGTGAAATAGATTCATTGAGAGACTCAATATTCATTCCTGCTAATTCGTGAGAAATAGTCTGCATAAACTCGTTCTTGAGTGCGTCTGTGATGTTAGCTGCATAAAAGTTGATTGATAAAATGTTAGTGTTTGTCATAATATACCTCTTTCTCCTATTTAACGCATAGGTGCAATAATAATATTTTTGTTATTTATGAATTCTAAAACCCCATACACCGTGGAATTCTGAGATCTTATACTCACATGGTTCATGTCCAGTCAGTTCTTTATACCATTTCTGAGCATCTTCTTTCGTATCCGTAGAATAGTTATCCCAGTTCATGCCATATTTTATTTTTCGCATAGTAAAACCTCCTTATATTTATAATTAGTGTTATATGCACACTATAAAAGGCTGGAATAACTCCAGCCTTCTAACTATGCATATGAACAATAGCCACATAAGGGATTTATACAACTTCACAAGTATTTTTATAGTGCAAGCATTACCTTGCTAAAATAAAAACAATCGGAGGTTTTACCCTTTGCCCGATTAAAGTTATATAAATATTATGCTTTTATTTGTACCTCTTCCCTGCTGAGGTTATCCGTGCTATTATCGGATAAATTTTTTAACTTGTGTGACTATTTCAAGTCCTGCCGTTGCCGTTCCCATCTTTGAACACTCCTAGAAAATATTCTAGGGATTAGCCCGTTTGCTTATAGCTTGTTTGCTATCTTCCTGCCGTGTAGCAGGGTGAGGACACACATTTTTTAATGTGCAAGGAGTGCTAATCCTAGGGCTTAAAAAGATATCTCGATCTTTTATGACAGCCGTTCCCATAGGTTTTTTCGGGAAAACCTTATAACCGCTTTTATTCAATTTGTATAACAGAAACTCAATGAGAAAATCTGCTAGAATTTTATACCCTGCTATAGTCTTTCTTCACCGTCTAGGACTGTAAAGAGTACCTATAAAAGGAAATATAAAATTGTTTTTTCCTGCTTAGGGATTGTAATTGATAACTAGAATTGATATAATAGACACGCTACCGACTAGAATATCTTTTCTAGTTATCAATCGGACTTTACTTGTTAGAATAATCTTCCAAGTATGCTATAATATCCTTAATGGATTCTATAGCCTCTGAAATGTTACCATTTCGGAGAAGTCCTATTACAATCTTTAGTTTTTTTATGGGATACTCAATAAGTATCACCTCCTTCTTTGTTTGATTGATTGTATTGTATCACTTGTTTTTGTGATTGTCAATACTTATTTTCAAATTTTTGTGATTTATTACAATCACTTGTTTGTTAACTTGTGATTGTATATTATCACTTATTTAATTGATTGTCAAGTATTATTTTTTATTTTTTTTCGATAAATTTTATTCAGTTCAAGCCATATGACATAGCAATAATAACCACTATAAGTAGTTTTTAATACTACTTATATATTGCTCAAGTCTGGCTAAAACATATCATAATAGTATAGTATTATGGCATGTTTTATCGAACAAATGTTCTGGGGGTACTTAAAACTCGAACAAATGTTTGCTTTTTAATTTTGAGCTATAGCTGATTCTTCCACACACTAACTCAAAAATCCAACTTCCCAATTTTCCACTAAAAATCAAGCAAAATCCCAATTTCACACCTTCAAACCCCATATCGTACCCCATATCGTCAAACCCCACTAAAATCAAGCACTTCACCAATCTCAACACCTAAAAAATCAATTTCCTATTATCTTAAAAATTAAACTGAAATTTTAAATTTCCCATATAAATAGGCAAAAAATTCGATAACTAAAATATCCATAAAATAATCAAAAATAAAATTCCACTTTACATCCCACCTTGTAGGTGGTATTATAACTTTATCAATAAAATCTTAGGAGAATTTAATTATGGACAAGAACTTAAAAAAGATGTTAAAAAGAGAAGGCACCTATATCGTAAACTATCATACTGGAGCTGGTAATTTTATAATTACAGGAACTCTTGAAGAAGCAATAAAAGAAGCCGAAGAAGGAACATGCTACACTCAAAAACCTGTAACTATTGAATTAGAAGGTGAATATGATGAATTTTACCCTATAGTTATCTTACCCTGGCACAATGGTGAACCGAGTAAAAATAAACCTGTAGTTGCTCAATTTGGTGACTTTGGGTATTATGGAACATGGGAGGTTGTAGAATAATGATTAATTATGAATTATTTTTAATTTTATACGACGAAGCAAAACAATATAATTCATTGGAGTGGTTTATTTCAGAAAGAGGTTGGCAAGCATGGATGAACGATTTTGAAATTGAGGTAATTTCACAAATTCTTGAAATAATATACGAATATTCAAGATGTACTATTAAAGATATTCGAAATAAATTAAATATATCACGAGCAACTTTTTCAAGAATTTATAATATACCTATAAGAACAATCGAGAATTGGGATACTATTCCAAGTAAAATCCCAGTATATACAGAAGAATTAATTAAATATACATTATTTGTAAAGGAGATGATGTCAGATGAAGAAGATTCTACAGAATAAAATTGATTTTTGCGTAATCATTTCTGTTGATGGAGCGAATCCAAATGGAGATCCATTAAATGACAACAGACCAAGAATAACATATGAAGGCTATGGAGAAATATCCGATGTTTGCATAAAAAGAAAAATAAGAAACAGGCTTCAGGATATGGGTGAAAATATTTTTGTTCAGTCGAGTGAAAAATGTAATGATGGATGCAAGAGCTTAACTGAAAGGGCTATGGCTTTTGAACCATTTAAAAACGAATATAAGAAAAAACTATCCGACGCTGATGTAATAAGAAAAGTCACTTCTGAAAACTGGATTGATGTAAGAGCTTTCGGGCAGGTATTTCCCTTTAAAGGTTTGGGGGTAACAACTAATGTAAGGGGTTGTGTATCTATAGGTGCAGCAAGAAGTTTAAATGAAATTAATGTAGAAACTGTAAAAATAACAAAAAGTGTTAATTTAGACACTACAGAAGATGACAGAAAGGACAAAACAACAATTGCAGAAAAGCACATAGTTAATAAAGCAGCATATGTTTTTTATGGTAGTATTTTTCCTCAATTAGCCCAAATAAATAATTTTACAGAGAAAGATACAGAAAAGATACATCATGCACTCAAAACTTTATTTTACGGAGACGAATCTGCTGCTAGACCATCTGGTACCATGAATGTTCAACAGGTTTATTGGTGGAAACATGATTGTCCCAACGGACAATATCCGCCAATAAAAGTATTTAAAACACTAGATATAAAGCCGGAAGACGAGTACCCTTATTACAGCATAATAGAAACTCCCCTTCCTGACTTAAAAGCAGAAATATTTATATTATAAGACATCTTTGGATGTCTTATTTTTATCGCTTCTCCCTTCCCTCTTTACACGCCCATATATCAACTTTTGAACTCAGACAATAAATTTATCCTAAATTATTTTTTAATCGCTATATAAGCAAATTTCAGTGTGTGATTTTTTAATGTAATTTACAAAAATAATCAATATTTCACAATATAACTTCATATATTTCATGCATTTTTACTAATCGTTTAAAAATCCTTAGCTTAATTTTGCTCTCAGAAGAAAATTAGACACTTTTACTTCTACCCTATCAACTAACCATATCAGGTATAAAAATTAAAATTTACATTCAAAAATTCATTTTTAACCCACAAATCACCTATAAAAAATTTCTAATGAGAGAATAATTAATCAGCCAAGAATAAACCACATCACCAGAAAGGAAACTCACTATGCAAAATGAAGATAAAAATGAGATACCAAAATATAAAAAGAAAATGAAAAGCAACACTTCTAAAAGTAACCGAAAATCTAAACATAAACATCATTATGAGGAATGTTTGATCCATTATAAATTTTCCTTTGGAAATAAAAATTGTATTCGCACAAAACTAAGTAGCTATTGTACTATTTGTGGAAAAATAGGTGATAGATTTAAAAAAGATAAATCTATTGTAAAAGATTTTTGTCGTAAGGTTGATACTTCTATTGGAGAATGCTACGCAATTATATCAGACGAAGAATTATATGAAAAATATCATGATAAATTACCAGTATTCTTTGTAGAGGATTATTGGAAAGATGGATATGTGAATTTAGATGAAAACAACAAATAAATGGAGAATAAACATATAGGTACATGTTACATGTACCCAAATGAATATCATCAACCAAAAGAAAACACCAAATAAAAAACAAGGTGCGTAAGCACTTAACAAGCAAATTTATTTGCGCAGTTAATATTCTTCTCTTGATATATATGAGTCTATATGGATAATAGACCTACACAAATCCACACCTGACATGTACCCAAATGAAGTTATTTTTGTCATTTAGGTACGCTATACATGTACCCAAATGAAGTTTCACTGAATTTGTCACAATGTCAAAAATGGTGGTTTATATAACATTCAAGATGGAGAATAAAACTATGTAACAAATTATTTTATTTAGTAGGAGGAATTTTAAAAAAATGACAAAAAACGAAAAAATCATTAACAACTGTATAACAAACATTATTGAGAAAGCAACTGAAAACATCTTAAAAAGATATGATGATGGTTCTGTAAAACAAGCTGACGAGATTGAAGCCCTTGCCTCTTTAATAAAAGCAAGAGCAACAATCAGGTCATGCAACTACTCTTCTGAATCGGATTTAGGTACCTCTAAAGAATGAATCGTACTATAAACATTTTTTATAATGTTTGGTAATTCATTTTGTTTAACTGGCACACAATTATTTTGTGTTCCCCAAACACGAAGAAACTCACATACTATTTCGGAAGTAAGTTCTTTATCAGTCTTAGCCATATTCTCATCTCCTCTCTTGTGTTGATATTGCTATTATATCATATTCGGACAAAGATGAAGAATAACAATTTGAAAGAAGGTGAATAAAAATAATTTGAATTATGTAAAAATCCCCAAAGAGATTATCTATAAAAAAGATCTTACAGAAAAAAGAGTTATTATTTTTTCATATCTTTGTGCAAGGCGTTCACTTGATGACACAGTGGCATTTTCTACAACAGAGCTCTGCCACTGGTCTAAACTAAAGCCTAATTATAGAGATGGAAAGATTAATCAGAAATATTATGAAGTTCTATTACTCTTATCTCATTATGGATACTTTACTGAGTATCCTGATTTTGAGAAAAGTCTAAAAGAAAACACCAATTCGGTGAAATATCAACAAATACAACTGAATATTGAAAAATTTGATGTGCCTGATAAATTTGGAATTATCTATTTTGATGAGCTAGATAAGATATTAAATTTTAAGGAGGAATTGAAGAAATCAGATATAGATTTGGCACGAATGTCATCTGCTTATATTCTACTTCTACTCTCCTATATTCGTATTAATTTCAATCGCATAGAAGACAAACCGTTATGTTGCTATAGATATTTCAAAACAATTTCAGAAGATATTGGATTGTCTGAGAGATATGTGGGGCGTATAGTTAACATTTTGGACGAATTGAGAATCATAAAATGTCAGCCTTTAAAAAGAGAACAATATATTAAAGATGGTAAAACCAAATACCATACTACACCAAAAGTATTTGCTGATTATAGACATTTCACTCGTGATAAATATGGAAATCAGAGAATTGATGAGCAATATAATGTTGATATTGAGATTCAAAAACAAATAGAACTATTAGAGAATAATAAAATATAAACACATGTAACCAATTAAGGCAGCACTCAAAGGAGCGAATGTAATGAATAATTATAATAATAAACAAAAAGGAGTAAAAAATAACAAATATGACAGAAAACACAATAATAAAGAAACATAATACATTTGCAGGTGAAATTACTATTGAAGATTTTTCAACTTTTTCACCAAATAAAAAGAGAATAAATAAATATGAAGCAGCAAACAAGCTTCAAAAAGAACTACATAATAAGAAAAAACAGGAGGAAAAATATAAAACTATGACGCTTGAAGAATTAAAAGAAATGAAATTAATTAGTAATACAAACGGAAGACCTTCTTCTACTCTCACGGATGAAAAATGGCAGAAAGAATTTAATATTAGAAAACTTTTTGTAAAACCAGTTAATAAGAGTGTAAAGAGATTTGGACAGAAGAATTCTTTCTCAGAAGAAACCGGTTACTGGAATGAGGAAACAATGGGTATATATCATGGTGCTACAAATTGGCAAGACTATTGTTCTTTTATCAACGATGTTCTATCAAATATCAGAGCTGGACAGGTTGATTATATATACTTTATCTATCAGATTACAGATTTACTTAAATTTCATTATAACGATTTGAGGACAAAGTATTGTAATGGATATTGGGAAGTGTGGCTGGATAGATAAGAGAATAATTATAAAAGTAAAATAAGAAAGAAGGAAAAATATATGAAATATAACAAGGAAGCAAATTCAGTAATATCAATTAATTTACATAATGGTTATTTTATCATCGCAATGACTAAATGGAATAACGAGTGTCGAAAATACTATACAACATTGTACATCAAACATAAAACTGTAGATATTTTAGATAAGTTAGAAAACTTCACACAGGTTGAATGCACTACTACTTCTGCTAAAGAAATTAACAATGAAGTTGCAGAGCTGGTTATGGATAAATTTAAATCAGGTGAATTTGATCATTATATCAAGCGATACGATTATGAACAGAAATGCTTTGATAGAGGTCATGAATTTTTCGAAGACGAGAGGAAAAATAAATAATGTGTAGTTTATGCGGATTTACTATTTGCCCTAGCAGATGCCCTAACTATGTTCCGCACAAAGCAGAACATTATTGTTTAAGATGTGGTGATGGAATCTATGAAGGTGACAAATATATAGAAAATAACAATGGCGACTATATACATTATGAATGTGTGGACACTATCCGAGAATTATTGGAATTTCTTGGATATGATATTAAAACTATGGAGGACTTTTGAGATGAATTTATTAAATATGATATTTGGATACAAAAGAAATAAAGAATATTGGATACCTATTAACGATGTGAAAATTTCTTACGAGTTTCAGCTATCGTCGCCAAATTCGAAAAAATTTAGGTACAAAGAAAACGTATTTAGAAATAGCGGATGTATCGGCAGGATTATTTTAGATGAAAATTTTGAATTAATAGACGGATATTGTTCATACTTGATATGCAAAAAATATGGTATGGATAAAGTTCCTGTATGGTTTATATGAATTAATACAGAGAATATATAAATGTAACTTATAACTAAAAATATTAATAAAGGAGGAATATATGGATATTTTTGAATATTTACCGCAATTGATTGTTGCCTATGATGGCAATGATGAATTTGCCAATCTTATTCATGTAAAAAAAGCAAACAAAGATAATAACTATGTGTGTCCTTGTTGTGGAGGAATTGTTAAACCAAGGGCATTAGATAGCACAAAGGAACAGTCTCATTATTATCATGTAACAGGTAAGTGTACAAAAGAAAGTCAATTGCACTTTTTTTGTAAAAATTGGTTATTTGAAAAAAATAGCAAATTTTATATTGATGGAAATTCATTTGAGGTTGATTCTGTTGAGATTGAAAAAGCGTTTGATACGCCATTTGGCAAATACAAACCCGATGTTACAGTACATACCACTTCTGGTCAGACCATTTATTTTGAGATGTTTTTTACAAATAGAAAAACTGGAGATGATTACTTTTGTAAATGGGATTATCTTGGTAATGCTGTGGTTGAAGTAAATATAAAAGAATATATGTCAAAAACCGAAGAAACTACTATACCAGAATTTAAATATTTATATCATGATGGCATTTGTTATTCTAAACTGTATGAAAAGAGGGATTTATATGCAAATACAATTGCGAAAATAAAGCATGAATTAACTAGACAAAAAGTTTTAGACTATAAAGCAAGAATTGAACAGTTAGATTGGTTTTGGCAGATGATACGAGATAACAGCTCAAAAGATGATATCTTAGATATAGTTGCAAATATGACTTATGATGATATGGTTACATGTTATTCAATTATTAAAAGAAAGCAATGTGTTTCTTATCTAAAAAATAATGTTTTAGAGTTAATAAATAAAAAAGTGATATCAGAAATCAGAGAGGAACTTGGTCTATCTTATGATAAAAATGTATATTTTGATATGCAGCATATAAAAGGCAGAACATATGATGCTGGAATCAGATTAGACTTAAAGACTAAACACATTACATATAATCAATTATTTCCTTGTCTCAGATCAGTTTTTAGCAAGAATATGTTAAATAAAGAAGAAATTGTAATATCTGATAATGATATAAGAAAAATAAAGGAAAGCTTTGATATATGCGTTAAAGAAAAAGACAAATTATTAAAATTCGAAAAGGATTTAGTCAGTTTTGAAGGAAATACTTATCAGGTAAGAATGAATAATGATTTATATACTGTTCTTATACTGTCTGAAGAAAAACATGAATTATTATTTGAAAATATGTTTATTCGTATGAATATTAACGACCTTTCAGAAAAAATACAATCCACAATCGCTGAAAAAAGAGCTACTTCGTTTTTTAAACAACTTATGAGCAGCGAGCAGTATAAAAATTTTTTAGCTCGATGTAAAGAATATAAAGATATTGATGTAAGTTGTAGTATTGAACAAGACGAATATGATAAATCTATACTTAAATTCAAAATGTATATATGTGGACAAACTGTTTTTAATGAGAAACTAGAGTGTAACATGGATGATTTTATAGAGAAAAAAGAAATATGCTATGAAAAAATTGAGAATTTCTTTAATAATTATTCGACTGTTATATATTATATCAATAAAATCAATAATTCAAAAAATAATTTTTGGAAAGCAAGTTTCTCATTTGGTTCTAGATATTTGGAAATAAAGGTTGACCAAAAAATCTTCATACCACACAAGTATATAACATTTTCTAAAATTTATTTAGATTTGGGTTCAGAGTTAAATGAGCAGGAACTTATTGATTCATTAGAAACTGCATTACGTACAGTAATGAAAAATATGGAACGTTGTGGTTATAGGCTTTTGGAGGTGGCGAATGAGAAATAATTTGTATATACCTTCTATTGATGCGAAAGATTTATATTTATCGAATAATTATATCAATGGTGTAATATACGGTTATAAGCTTACTAAAAAAGATGGAACAGATAATTTTAGTAAATATATTAATAGTTTCGATTACAGTCTTGATTTAATTGAACTTCGAGAAGTTGCAAAAAAAGTTTATGGAAGAAAAGATTCTCTGTCTTTTACGGTAAAGGACAAGGAGTATTCTTCTAAAATCATAAATGTTACTTTTAAATATGCAGTAAAAGAATTTAATAAAACTGCAAAAAATACATATGTGAGAAATGGGTATAATCTAAGAGATTATGAATTAGAAGATGGTTATGCGATTGATGTTGATGAGGATGGTGTTAAAATATTAGTTGTCATTAAAACAGACGAACCATATTACAACAAAATTGATACTTCTCTCCTACCCTCTTTCTTTTCTTGTGTATACGACGAAGATAAAATGACATATACTTATAAACTAACTGGTACAATTAAAACAATTGTTTCAGCTAAAGAGTTAAGGAAATGGTGTTATAAAAACGGATTTATGTGTAATGGCATAAATTATCGAAGATTTAAAAGGTCTAGCGGCTCTTCCAGGGTTGGAAAGTGTTTATTTATTGACAGTAGATTGTATCCGGAAATGCACAAATCAGAACAATGTGGATTAGATATTCATGATGGCGATGCGTTAGATATTGCAGCGTTTGAAGCATATATTGCTCTTCCAACAAGTAGTATTATAGACATCATTAATATTAAGCCAGAAAATTTTTTGGTAGTAGATGATTACGAAAGTGTTTTTTATGAAGATGCCGTTTGTACTGATCTTGGTGATGATGGCTGGTTAGTTACCGAAGAAAAAAATATGAAAATTTCAAATTCTATCTGGGACGGTCAATCATTAATTGACATATCTTTAATGGGTGATTATTCAAATAAAGGTATGCTTCTTCTCAGGAATAAATTCTTTAAATCTTGTTGTTTCAACACTAACATACAAAAATTTTTTAAGAATAAAGGTATAACAGAAATATCACAGCTAAAAGGCGAAACCATTGCTACTGATATTAGAGATATCAAGATTATTACTACTCCATCAAGTATCAAGTTTTATAAATTTGGCACTTTGGAAATGTGGCTAAAACATATTTATCCGTATTTTGGTGTCGTTAAATATGATAAAAATACTCATTATTTTAATGGTCGTATGGTACAAGCCCACTATCAATTATTAAACACCTTGCAGCTTTCAAAATCTGAAGTACAGGAAGTTGTCCAAAACGGATTAGATTATATTAATCTCATCAATACTGATGTAGATGTTATGCGTTATCATTTAAAATTTACAGAAGACAACAAATTTGATGAAGATAATGTCATGAAGGATAAAAATGAAATTATATATAAATTATTAAATTA